>Ga0265297_10000487_pt1 | contig 115731 bp, 185 predicted proteins | sample Munlanlwell13791_FD_192502 | JGI IMG/M metagenome (GOLD analysis project Ga0265297, IMG submission 192502) | Leachate microbial communities from a municipal landfill in Southern Ontario, Canada - Leachate well 137-91 | ecosystem: Engineered > Solid waste > Landfill > Unclassified | place...
TTCCGCGAGAAATTGATATGGACGATGAGCCTATAATGATCCGTCTAAGCGGTTTCGGTTGAAAACCTTATAAACATAAGAAGGCATAACATGGGAAAAAAAAAGAAAACAGTCGCCGTACCGAAAAAGGTGTGCTGTACAAATTGCAAATTTATGGAATTCGGAGAAAAAGAACCAGGATGCTTACATCCAGAATCTATATTTGCAGACCAAGAAAATTGTAAAAATTTTTATCATACTTATTCATGTGAAAGATACAAAGAAATAGCAAAAGGTGAAAAAAGCGCTCAACACCCAGTTTTAGCGCATTTCAAAGATGTAGATGATGGAGAGGAATCGCTTGCATATTTGAATGAGCTTGAAGGTAAAGAGGTAGATATTCATTTAAGTTCCGGTGCTATGTATACTGGGAAAGTGGTTGGATATAATCTCACTAGTATCACATTTTTAAGATCATACGGGAATGAGCGTATGATGTTTCCTATGTCAGAAATAGTATCTCCGTTAGTTGTTTACGATCATCCACCATACGAAGGGGTAATTAAGCATGAAGACGAAGAAAATAATTGAAACGATTTGTACATTACTGTTTAAGATGATTATTATTCCGCCGATAATAATTATATCCTTATTGGTCGGTACAATATGCTCAATTATTGACTGGAAAACTGGAAGAACAAAAAAGTGAACATAATTTTTGTCGATACAAAAAATGTTGACGGATACAATTTGGATATATTGACTTTTATTTTTTTTGATGTATAATACCAGACAATAAAAATTAAAAGGAAGAATAATGCCGAAACAAATAAGCGATGTTGAACGAAAACGTATTATACAAATGGCGGCTTATGGCACAAGTTTGACAACGATATCAAGCAGACTTCAAATAAATAAAAATATTATCAAAGAAGTTATCGGTAACTCTAAATATAGAAACGAATATGAAATATACGGTAAGGTGACTTTCAAATGATAAAATCAATAATTATAATATGTCCGGTATTATTTTTTGTTTCATGTTCAAAAATAATTCCAGAAGAATATATTGTTGAAAACGCATTTACAATAACTATAAAAACAACGCGCGGTGGTATTGAATTCGTTCCTATACTTAAATTATACGGTAAAGGTTCAAACGAAATAGTTGTTGTTAATGAAAAAGATTTTCTAAATATTGAAGTCGGTGATACGGTTTTTGTAAAAAATAAAAATGTCATTAAGGTAGATAAAAAATGCGATACGACTTCAATAAAATAATAAAAACACTTATAAAAAAGAATTACACAGTATTTTATGGAAGTTCAAGTGATAGTTATGATTTGAATTTAGTTGGGATACGTTCAACAAATGCAAGAGTAGATTATTTTGATGATATACTTGCTGTATTTTTTTATAATAATTATTATTGGGATTATCGTGAATATAATGTAACTACACTTCCAGGTCTTCCGTATTTGCAATCGCCCATGAGCGCAAACGGGTGCGCTATCATTAAGGATGGTCAATATAAAGGGCTGTGGCAGCTAGGAATGCATTTTTCGCAATTTGCGCTTGTACAGAAAAATCCAATAACGGTGATTCGAGATAATGATAAAGATGGTCATTTTGATTTTGACGGACCAACTGAAACGGGTATGTTTGGAATAAATTGCCACAGAAAAGAAATAACGGGTATTAGCGAACGCGTTTCGATCGCCAGTGCCGGATGCGTTGTACATGCAGACCACGAAAGATTTGATAATGAATTTATGCCACTATGTAAAACGGCTGCGGGGATATGGGGTAATTCATTTACATTTACGCTATTGAACGAAGTAGATGTTTTGTCGGCAATCTAAAGAAAGGATAATCAGAAATGGTAAACTTTTCAATTGAATTCATTGAAGACGATGAAGAAAATACAAAAGAAGTCATAACTATACAGCCAGATTTGATCCGCGTAGATATGCTTACGAATTTAACAGCGCAGTCAACAACATACGAATTCGTAGAAATATTCAGAAAGATGATGTTAGCTATGGGGCATACGGCTATTGATCAGTTTATCGATTTTGAAGGCGGAGTGTTGGCGGAAGACGATCATAGACATGAAGACGAACAAGAATTTTTTAAAAAGGGGGACGGCGATGGGAAGAAATGAAATGCAAGAATATGAATTTGAACCGTGGGACGATGAAAAAATGATTTGTCCTCATTGCGGAAATAAATTCCAAAAAAAGTTTACGGATATACTTGATCTTGACGATGAATTAGACACTGACAGCGCATATGAAGAAAATGATCTTGAAATAATCGTGTGCAAATCATGCGGTAAACCTTCTACGCTTTCTGTTAAAACTGTTATTATTAAAGCAAAACAGATTGGTACGTTGCGCGGTATTGAACGAGATGAATGGGAAAAAAGATTTAAAGGACGGACGGCTACGGCAGAAGCATAAATGGGAATTATAACGGATGAACATGATAGGGTTATATCAAATACAATTCAATATTCACCGTTACAATCAGACTTTTTAGTATATGAAGAAAATTACGATGAAGATTTAATTAATAAAAGGAAATCGCAATGGAAAAAGACATTAAATCGGTAGCTATTGATTTCAAGACAGAAGAAACGCTTCTTACCATGACCGAAGAACAGCTCATGGACGAATATGAATGCTGCCGTAAAGCGATTGAAGCGATTGAAAGTTATATTATAGACATAGATCATACCGCATATAAAATGGGATATGACATCGAAGAAGAATTTGAGAACGATGATTTTGAAGATGAAGATATCGATGTGAACGAAGAAGATTAAGCATGAACTCAAAAATAACTCGCGTAAAAGCAATTAGAAATAAATGTATAGATTGCTCAGAAACAAATTTGGATAGATCAAATTGCAAAGAAATATCATGCCCATTGCATAATTTTAGAATGGGTAAAAGACCTAAAAAGTGTAAACCAGATTTAGCAATTAAGAAATATTGTAAATGGTGCTCTATTACATCGCAAGAAGTAATAGACTGCCCAGACGATAAGTGCGCATTATACCCATATAGGCATCCAAATGTACCAAATGATGCTAAAAGCGATGATGATACAAAAACACAGTCTGTAGTGCCAACTTTGGCGCTTAAAACCGATTCTATTGAGGTATAAAATGAATAGTTTTAACGGGAAATGCGTACAATGCGGTATAAATACACTGACTACCGCAGATGTTGATGGTATTTGTTCTATGTGCAGAATGATAAACAAATCAAATAAAGAATGTCATAATCCGCTATTTGAATATGCTGGATGGTATTGTCCTAGTTGCGGAAGTGTATATTCTCCATCAACGCGGGAATGTTTACGATGTAATCCGCCGTATGAATATAAAATAACCTGTTCTTGTGGCAAAGAGCATAATCATACTGGGATTCCAATGCCAAAAAATAATATTACTGGTCAATGCATCAGCGATAGGAACATAAAACTTTGAGTTTCGTACCAGATTATATCTGTCCAGAATGCGCAAAGGAATGCGGTGGTGAAGAAGAAATAAAAGATCTTCAGCCAGAACCGTTCACGCGCCTATGCGACGTATGCTTACGTCATAAAAGATGTATACAAGCAAGCAAGTTCAATAAATTAGACAACAAACTTTTGATCAAGGCACATGCGCGGATAAGGACTAAAATCAGCATGTCGTTAAAGGATTGCTATTGATTATGTAGGTTGAAAACCCGCAAATTGTAGACATAAAAACCACAAAGCGAGTTATTTCACCATGGACGAAATCATAAAAGTCTTTGCATCGGTTATTGATTACCCACAGCAGAATTTACCTTCAGATGTGTGGAGCTACAATGAAAAATCAAAAGAATACGCGCTTAAACCAGAAGTCAAAGCAGAAATACTTTCTAGGATTGAACAGTTCTTTAAAGAAAAAGGTTTTAAGAATATTGAAAAGTTTTGGCTGGGTACTGTTATCGGTAGTAGCATTGGTAGCCTATTTTATACTACGTCCACAGATATAGACGTAAAGTCAATTATAGACGTTGCCGAATTTATGAAAGCCAATGATTATGATGTTGGCGATCAAATGTGGAACATGGTGAAGGAAGTCCGCAAGAGTGATGTGATGGCGGCAAGCAACCCGCTGAAGACGACCAATAATCGCCCGATAGATATTTATTTTATAAACATCGCGGATTTTTCTGAAGACGGAATATCGGGTATCGCCGAAGATCATCTTAAAAAATACGATAGCCTTTACTTCGTAGAAGAGGATGTTTGGCTGAAAGAACCGCAACAGATCGCCGATATAGAAAAATACATAGACGAACGCGATAAAACCCTCCAAGAAGCCTATAAACGCGCCGATAAGATAGCCGAAGGTCTTGATATTGATATTGGTAAGGCTAACCGCGTGGCGACCGATATAGAGGCGTTTGGCGACTATATAGCCACCCTTAAACCAGAACAGAAGGCAAAGCTGCGCGATAGGCTTCAAAAGAAGCTTGACGAACTAGAAAAGATCATCCAAGATATGATTGACACGAAGAACGAAGTTCTTGAAGATCGCCAAAAGGCGTTTCAAGATTTGGATTTCACGCTTGATTATGAACACATGATTACGAGTATAAATTTTCATCCCGATAACGTTAAGATGAAACTACTTGTTAAATGGGCTTATTTCAATATAATTTCAAAATTGCAAGATATCGCGGAAGACCCAGTAACGGATGAAGTAGAAGTCAAAGAAGAAGACGTACCGGCTATCAAGGAAGTTGTTGCTAGTGGCGATGTTTATTTTAGGGGTGCACCATCGGATGAAATATCGGCGCATGATTTTCCTGGGATGTGGTTAAGTAAAGACGAGGCTATTGCGGAACAATACGGCGACACTTATAAGTATACATTAGAAAACGCAAATCTTTTGAATACAGAAGAGCCAGAAGCGCGGGATATAGAAATAGAATTTGCGAAAAAGTATCCAGTACTAGAAGAAGAAATGAATCAAACCGGAGAATGGACTGAACTATGGATGTTCCCGTGCGACGAATTAGTATCAATATTGAAGCAACGCGGTTATGACGGATATAACAATGGTTCAGATACATTTGTATTCAATCTTTTCAAAATAAAAAAAGCATCAAATAAAATAAACATAAATAGGTATGCTTCTGAAGTATTAAGTGATACGCCTACAGATGAGATGAAAGAACATTATGATAAACGAACTAAAAATCATATAGCGCTTGTCAAAAAATATTGCGAAAAACTTGTGCCTATATATGGTGATGAAATCATTCAGCGCGGTAAAGATCACGATAAAAGTAAATTTGAAGAACCAGAATATACTCCATATGTATTTACTACGTGGAGATATAAATGCAAAGATGATAATAAAGAATTCAAATGCTCTAAAGAAATGGAACAACGGATGAAAGATGCAACTGAGCATCACATAAAGAACAATCCACATCATCCTGAATTTCATACGGATAAATTAAATAATTTGATTAACACGAAAGACCGCGATGCTATTCCAGATGAAATGATTGATTCTACTAAAATGACTGATCTTGATATAGCAGAAATGTGCGCTGATTGGTGTGCTATGTCAGAAGAGCGCGGTAATAGCCCGATAGAATGGGCTGATAAAAACGTTAACAAGCGTTGGAAATTTGACGAAAAGCAATCAAAAAAAATATATGATTTGATAAATAAAATTTGGGAAAGTAAGAAGAAAATAAATATCCGCCGTGTTGCCGAACGGGGTAATCATACCGTGGGCGCAAGCCCAGCACATGATCCTATGGTCAGTAATGACAAAGTGGTTAATATTGGCGATGGCGGCGGATCAGTTATAGGTGAAACAAAAATTCTAACATTTGATGAAATAGAAAAGTCATCAAAGGCAATTGACCGAATACAGCCTATGCCGTGTATCTGGTACGAAAACGAAAGCGGCGAAAAGCGGTTCTTGTCAGAAAAGGAACTTGAAAACCCGTATGACATAGAAACAAATATCCAAAAAGATTATCCGATCCAAGTGAGTCACTTTCCAGTTGTGACAGAAACGTTCGTGGATACAGATAGCGGCGGACATATGACTTTTGAAACATCTATAAACTGTATTCAAGATATAGTTTTATATCTTGTTCAAAATCGCGGATGGAAGTTAACTGATGCAATAGTCACGGCTTCTGGGATGTGTGAAAGATGTTTAAACGTCATTTCGGAACAAGCTGGCGGTGAAAAATATCCGCAAGAACAAAAAGATTCTTCGCACACGCATTGTGATTTATGCGCTGTTGTAGATCCAGAATACGATATCTGGTGGAATACTACGTGGCAAGAAGAACTTAAAAAGATACCAGAAGCGGAAATGGCAAAGCCTATAACTGCATCAGATAAAAAAGCCAATAATAGTATATATACACTATTTATAAAAGAAGCGGTTCAGCATTTTAGGAAGAAGCTTGCGGCGGATATTTCTGGGATTCAAGAATTAGAAAATTGGGTAACTAATGCGATTGGTATGGAAGAAAAATACAAAAACATACTTTTGAAAATTGTACAACATATGAAAAACGCTACATCAAAAGATGATATGAAAGATGAAAAAAAATATTTCATGCAAAGATATCGTGAAATAAATTCGTATCCAGCTTCATATCCATTCCCAATTGCGGTTAAAAGAATATTGGATAAAATACAATTCATTGATAAACAAGCGTCTAAAAAGATAAACATCCGCCGAATAGAAGGGTAATACAGATGGGTAAAATAAATGTCCGTTATGCGCATCCAGGAGATCATCTTCACAAGCAAGATAGTAGCTTAGAAAAGCTAGAAGATCTTTTTAATAATCAAGGCTATGATAAAGCCATGCTTATAATTGACGGAGAAGAAAATCCTTATCGTCAAAAACCGTATGAACGCGGTAGCCAACCGAAAATGGAAGAATGGGAAAACAGAGAAGTAGAACTTGATTGGCTTATAAACGAAGCGCGTATGAATCATGACGCGCCGTTATTTGCCGTGTTGGGTCATAACGGAACATATTCAATTATAAAAGTATGGTCTAGCACAGACGTAGAGAAGCCTATTGTATATGTCGGTTCGGGTGATCGTATGGCGGCATTAAATGCGCGTACAGTGTTTGCAAAACGGCTAGAACAATTCACGCTACAAGAAATGCCTGATTTAAAACAGCACATCGGAAATTATATCGCTACGCTGAAAGAATTCACCAAGAAGTTCAAAGAAGACGAAGGCAACAAAGGACGGTTACCTAAAGTAGAAGATTTAGATCAAATTGAAGAATACGGTATTCAGAATTCTTTAGGATTCAATGGCGCACAATTGCGAGATAAAGTTTCTGAACTTACGGGGATAGGCAAAGAAAAAAATGTTGGCGATGCTCTATATAAGTTCGAACGCATTCTCAGCAAGGTCAAAGAATACGAACAAGAACTTCTGGATCAGCAAGCGCGGAAAGAAAAAGGTGTCGGCGAAGATAAAATCAAGAAAGACGAACGTTTTACGCAGACGTTGAAGGAAGATATCGTTGCCCTTAAAAAGCGCAAGGCATATCTGGAATATTTGATCGGATCGTTAAAGAAAATAAACGAAGCTGGAATCAGCCAGAAGTATATCAATTCGCTTGCCAAAAGTCTGACTGCGCAGTACAATCTTAAAGTCAATGACGTTAAGAAAACAGATAACGCGGTCGTGATCGAAGTAGAATCGCCGGCGAAGTTTACGCGGTGGACATTTGATGCGCTTCAAAAAGCGCTTGCCGACAAGGGTATGGAAGCGAAAGAATGGGGCGAAAACGAAGAAAAGATATCGTCCAAGTTCACCATTGAGATCCCGACAACGCTGACGTATAAAAATCTAAACGCGCAATTCAAAAACGCGGTTAAGGTTTTCATTGATCCGAATAAAGACATGCCGCTTGAACGGATCATATCAACGCTTGATACCGACTTCTTGAAAGAATACACAAAGGTTATTAACGAAATTCTGGCAGAAGATATCGAAAACATAAAGAGCGACAAGAAAAAAGGACTTATAGATTCTATCAAGTCGCTGTTCACCAAGACGGACGTGCAGAAATATATGCAGACTGAAACCGGTGATCAAGAACTTAAAACAGAAGAGCAATTTTACGGGGAGAAGAAAAAATGAAAAAATGGTTGTTACTGCTTTTCGTACCCATGTGTCTTTCTGCGCAGAATGTCACAAGTCTGTTTGTAACAAATGTCTATGACGGCGATACTATCCACGGTACAAATGTAACTGGGCAAGTTTGCTCAGTTAGACTTTACGGGATTGACGCTCCAGAACTTGAACAGCCGTATGGAACAAACGCAAAAATGGTTTTAAGTAATTATGTTATGAACAAAACTGTAGAAATAATTTTCATGGGAAAAGATCCTTTCGGCAGAATTATCGGCGTCATTAAGTGGAATCAGTCTAACATAAATATGCTGATGATCGTTGAAGGCATGGCGTGGTATTATGATATCGGAAATAAAGATTTGAACTTGGCGTATGCATTTAGAACTTTTCAGTACGAAGCTAAAATTGGAAAAGTCGGGCTATGGGCGGACAAAAATCCTATAAGCCCGTTCCAGTACAGAAGCGGAAATTTTGCAAAGTGGAATAAGAAAAAATGACACCACCACCACGAAAAGAAAAAAGATTGGAAAGTTTTGGCGGTTATTATTGGATCGCTTGCCGCGCTTATTTCTGCGGCAACACCCATCACGCTTAAAATTCTTGACACCGTAGAAAAAGTAAATATGATCAAATACGGTTTCATCAAGCCAGCTAAAAAATAGCGCTATTGACATTTGATTGTCTTTCAAGTATATTGTATGGAATGTCTGTCAATAAGAATTGCGACAGTCATTTTGTTCTTTGAAAATGGCGGTACTGGAAAAAGGTGGCTCCCGTTTTTGATACACGTCTAAACGGACATTACATCACCACGGCGGTTAAACTCCGCCTACCGCCGTCTTTTATAACCGGATGTAGCTCAATTGGCTTAGAGTACTCGCCCTGGGAGCGAGGGGTTGCGCGTTCGAGCCGCGCCTTCCGGAGGTATTATGGGCAGATGGTGAAATTGGCAACACTGCGGGTTTTGGTCCCGCCATTTTGCAGGTTCGAGTCCTGTTCTGCTCACATGGGGCTGTAAAGTTTCGATTATGGGATTGACACGGGCGACCGTGATAGCGCCAAGAAATGCCTATGAAAAATAGTGCGCGAATAATTCACATAACACGCGGCTTCGCCGCCGCCAGCTCCACATCGCCAACGTAGCTCAGTCGGTAGAGCGTCAGTTTTGTAAACTGAAAGTCGCGGGTTCAATCCCTGTCGTTGGCTTTTGCGGGAATAGATCAATGGTAGATCTTTTGATTTCCAATCAAAGTGTTATCGGTTCAAGTCCGATTTCCCGCTCATAAAATAATTAAGGAGCGCACATATGCTGTAGGTAACTTTATTATAAAGGAGCCACAACTATGTCACGAAGCTTCAGAAAAGTTCCAGGCTGGAACATGGTTAAACCCAAAAGAAGGAACGGCGGTAATCACGTAAACAAGAAAATACGTAGATTATCTATTGACTACGATCTTCCAGATGGGATGTATTTTAAAAAACTTAGCCATGAATTTCATCCATATGATGATGAATGCGTTCGCCTTGGTATATATTTCAGCCGCCAAGAGTGCGAAAGAAATGAAGAATGGTGCGAAAATGTTCATAACCATACTTGGTGGGGTAGATGGTTTACGATCACCAAGCCGTACAAGCGCACACCGATTTATAAATATTACATGAAACGAAGCAAATAAAAAGCACTTGACAAAAAACTAATTTGATGTACAATCAAACGAGTAAGTTTCAATAGGAGTGTCATATGGACACGCTTGAAAAAGCCCGTTTGTTATTGCAAGAAATACAAAAGTTCGGCGGTGAATCTTATATAGTCGGCGGTGCTGTAAGGGATTCCGTTTTAGGTATAACACCACACGATGTAGATATAGCCACGAACGTTCCAATGCATGTTCTTGAAAACAATTTTCCAACCTATGATCTTGGTAAAAATAAATCGTTTGGTGTTATAGGAATAAAGTATCTTGATGAGACATTTGAAGTGGCTCAGTTTAGAACAGAATCAGATTATTCCGATGGACGCCATCCGGACAAAGTATTATTTACAAATACGTTACAAGAAGACGTGTCTAGGCGCGATTTCACAATCAATGCTCTAGCTGCGGATATGTTTGGAGAAATAATAGATCATGTCGGAGGATTGAATGATATAAGAAGCCGTATAATAAGAACAGTAGGAAATCCAAGTCTGCGTTTTAACGAAGACCATTTACGTATGATACGCGCCGTTAGATTTGCTACGCGATTCAATTTTGTATTAGAATTTGATACAATGCAAGCTATAAGGGCTAATGCAAATAAAATATTGAGCGTATCGCCAGAACGTATATGGCAAGAAGTATGGAAAGCCGCTTCATATGGGAAATCATTTGCTAATTTTATAACACTACTCGATACCGTAGATTTGCTTCGGTATATATTTCCAGACATATATATTATGAAGCATGGACGATTTCCGCATGCGGCAATACATCATCCCGAGGGCGACACATATTCGCATACAATGAAGTGCATAGAATATCGTAACAGTTTTTCACCGCTTAGAAATATCATACTATTGTTCCATGACGTAGGCAAAATAAAAACGTATGTATACGAAGATGGGAAGCATACTTATCATGGGCATGAATCCGCTGGGCTTCCAATAATAGACAACGTATGTGATCAATATAGGGTGGATAATGAAACCCGCGAATGTATGAAATTCTGTACACAAGAGCATATGATATTCAAACAGCTACCAAAGATACGATCTTCAAAAGCTTTTGAATTATATCAAAACAAGTTTTTCAATATATTGAAAGAAATATGCGAAGCTGACGATCTATGCCGTGGTTTAGAAAATAGCATAGCAGAATGGTATGAACTTGAAAAATTTATAGAAGGGCTTGACGTAAAATACAAATCTCACACTTTCAAAAAAGCGTTTCACGAAATAATAAATGGCGGTGTCGTCATGAATATGAGGGGCATACCACCGGGTCCGCAAATAGGTAACGTTATAAACAATACTTTCCAGTGGATACTAGACAACAATATACCACTTTCGGATGTAGAAAAAATACTTGGTTATGCCGCATCAGCACCACTTGACAAAAAAATGGTTTAGTGTATAATACGATCTGTAATAACAAGGAGCGTAAAAGTGGACTTTAATAAAATAGCCGAAAAGAATTGCATCCTAAAGGCTACTGTCGGGTCAAAGCTTTACGGAACTAATTCTGAAAATTCTGATAACGATTATGTCGGCATATTCATGCCAGATGAAAACATGGTATATGGACTATATAAATGCGAACAAGTTGAAATTAAAACGAACGCATCGTCAAGCGGCGTAAAAAACAACGCCGGCGATACGGACTATACTTGCTATGAATTCCGTAAGTTCATCCATCTTTGCCAGAAGGCAACGCCGAATATCCTTGAAATACTTTTTGTGCCAGATCAATTGAAACTAATGGTTGGAAATTTTGGATATTTTGAATGGATTGTTAAACATAGAAATATGTTCATCACCAAAAGAATATTTGATACATTCATGGAGTACGCAATCGCGCAAGAGCGGCTTCTGAAAACTAAGACAATCAGATATAAGGCGCTGCTTGAAATGTACGCCTATCTGCAAGACGTTTATCCGGCAGACGTGGAAAATCCACTTGGAATTGATCGGCAGAAGAAACTTATCGAAATCTATCCAGATTTCAGAAACAAAAAAGGCGATATCAAGCAGTTCAACGAAACCATGCCGTTCAAGTACGTCTTTGAAAACATCAAGCGCGAAGTGGAAGGCTACGGATATCGTAAAGAAAATATCTTGAAACACAATTTTGAAATTAAATATGCTAGCCATATGGCGCGACTTCTTATGGAAGGTATAGAACTTACCGAAACTGGGATGATCAGCTATCCATTAGCGAATGCGGAGGTTATAAAAGCCATAAAGTACGGCGAAGTGAATGAAAGTGATTTCTACGGAATCGTTGAAACTTTGAAAAAACGTTTCCGCGAAGTTGAATCAAAATCAAATCTTCCCGCGCATCCAGACATGGACGACGTAAATAAGTTTCAGATTGAAATGATAAAAGACTTTTTAGGAGAATAAAAATGAAGTTTAATTTTTATGATGACGGATCATTATCGAAGAAAAGTATTGAAAACCGCATAGCGCGTGTGTTGAAACGTGATTATCTTGCATTAAGCAAATATGAATTTAAGAATTGTTTTGATGTATTTAACAATCTAAAAGCAAAGAAGTTTAAAATAGAAATTATTGTCAAGGAAGCGAAATAGAATGCCGTATCCCATCAGCGTAAAGAAAAACAATTACTTTGAAAAGCGGAAGAACAGCACGGTTCTTACGCCGAAACTGCTGGCGGATAATATATTTGATATCGTTCAAAGTTCTAATTGGTACGAATCTGAAAATCCAGTAGTATATGACATCGGTTGTAATTCTGGTGAATTAAGCCTTCCATTTAAAGATACCGCAATAAGTTGTGTCGGAATAGATATAGCAGACGTAAAATATCATAGCACTTTCATTAAATGCGATTTTCTTACAATTAACAAAAACAATTTCCCAGAAAACAATTTATCAAGATTATTTTTATGCAATCCGCCGTTTAACTGGGAATGCCAAGGTCATGGAAGAAAGCTTTTGCCAGAACTTTTTCTTCGGAAGATATTTGAATTGTTTGGCACGAAAGTTCCAGTAGTTTTAATAAGCCCTATGGGCATGATGTTAAATCAGAGATTAAAAAGTAAACGTTGGCCGTGGTTACGCGATTGCGGATGCGAAATAACATCGCGGCTTGTTATTCCAATAGACATATTCCCAGAAGTGGCTTTCCATGCGGAAGTTTTATTTTTCAATATTCACGGGATCAAGGCAACGTATTTTTTGGAAGGAGTTTGATCATGGAATTGCATGATTTTGAAATTGTTGAAAAAGATCGCGAAATCGATCAATATATTTGCGTTCAAATATTAGTTAGGATAAGGAAAAACGATACTGGCGAAGTGCGCGAATATAAAGACTATGCTATATGGGAAGATGATTTTGCTAATGATGGATTAGGACAGCCATCATTATTCATTTGGCAAGAAGGTAATTATGCTTGTGATTGTAACAGATATCTGTTCTTCCAACGTTCGGCTAATGAAGAAGAAGATTTGGATAAAAAGAATTGCGGTGATGATAAGTATTCTGTTCAGATATATAATCCGAAAAACGGAGAAATACTTTATAACGAATTTGAATAAGGAGCTCTTATGCGTGAAAAGATTATAGCGATTCTTCAACAACATCTATCTGTAACGGATGAATGGGGCGGATGTAAGGTTGCAGAATCGCAATTCAGCTATGGCTTTGAGGTTGACGGGATTGAAGATGCCGCCGATGAAATTATTGCTATGATTATAAATAATAAATGTAAAGAGTGAAAAATATGGAAGAACAAAAAGTAATACTTGACGATAGCCCAGAAGCGGCTGTCTATGAAACAAGACAAGTCACGGGATGGTTTTCAACAGACGGAAAGTATTTTTACGGGAACGATGAACGACAAGCGAAATATATGGGAAGTACCCATAGAAAATGTGATAAATGTGGTGGGTTAATCAGTAAAAACTCATTTTGTCGCTCTTGTTGGGATAGAAAACAACAAGAAGACTATCTGGCTATGCCTATCGTGGAATGGGATGGGAAAGCACCTATTTGTTTGACCGGCGGCGAACACTATTTTTTCAGCGAAGATGATCTATATTGTTATTGTGATAATAATGAAGTTCAGCCGCAAGATTTACAGTTGGTACTATGTAAGCCAATTTATGCGCATAAGCTTGAAAGCGAAGATTGGTGCGATGAGCTTCCAGAAGAAGGCGAAGTACCCGATTGGCTTATTACGGCAATTAAAGAATTTAACGAGAAGGTAAGATCGCAAAATGAACCGCTATCATATCTGCCTGGAGACAAGCGTGTCAATGTTAAGTTTGAAGTATAAAAGGTTATATTAAAAATGGAAGATTACATAGATTTAGAAATAGTGATAGAACAGCAAGGCGCTCCGATTGTTAACCATGGATATATAACAAGAAAATATCCAGATGTAGCAACGGCGTATATAGATATGCGTTCTAAATATTGCGAACATGAATGTACGATTAGCGGCAGTGATGAAACATGCGGGATATGCATCGGAACAAACGAAAGGTCGCTTTATTTGGACGAAAGCAAATCCAGAGAAGATTCCACGATGATAAAGTTTCCCCAATTTGTTGGGTGGAATATTTTCTCGGTTGATTCTTCGCGGTACACAATAGCAATATGCTTTGTTAAGGATTAATAAATGGAAAATAATTTTGCTTCAAAAAACGATACGCGATTTTTGTCTGGATATCCGCTGATAGAATCAATTCGTTCAAAATATAATCTATCATCAGAAAATTGGGCTAATCCGACACGATATAAATTCGGATGCATTGATACTCCATACTATGCCGAAATATGGATAGATGGAATGGATTATAATAACGTATATTGGTTGTTGGAGTCAATAGATTATTCAGAAGCCACAGCGATTCCTATTATTATATTTTCAAATAGCGAAGAAAGAAGTAAATTTAATTCGTATGATTTTGGACAACTACTAAAATTCATAATGTGGAACAGGCAACAATATTTTTGGATAAAAAATGGTGATCGCGGGGTATATGGCGATACTGTTGTTCCATACATGCATGAAGTTGAACCTGTTGAATCATACGGTAAGAGCGGATTAGTAAAATGCTATTTTGAACATGCGTCGCAAAAGCGTGTTGAATTTTTTCTAAATGAAAATGAATGCTTTAAATACAATTCAAAACCAGTTATAAATAATTGTGATTTGACAATTGATTTGAGAGTCGTTGGTCAATCTATCCCTTCATTACACATAAGCACCGACGAAGGTGATGGATTTGACTTTATTAGAAATAATGATCTACCTGATTGGCAAGACTATAAAAGCTGGGCAGAACAGCTAAGATATATCGCTAATCGTGTTGAAAAAATGAATTATGAAGCTGCTAATCAACCAAAAAATAAAATGGATAACCCGAATGGGAAATAAAGAAATCCAATCATTCACGTTAACAATTCCGCAGATGATAGGTATAATCGCGGTAGTAGTTATATTTGTATATATTATAACAGCAGGAGATTGCGTATGAAACTTTGGAAAGAAAGAAAAATGTTTACTAAGGCGTCACAGGAAATTATTTTACGTCCTGAATTCAAAGATGTCGGCGCTGACATAAATATGGTAATACAAGATGGGCATGATCCGAAAGAACATTATATCGTTCCGATTACATCAGAAGAAGCGCGTGAAATTGCGAAAGAACTTATTTCATACGCAGATGTAGTGGACGGTGAATAATATGAATAAACTTAAAATCGGAGATAAAATAACTATTCCTACTATTGATGTAGGATTAGGTTGGTCGCAGGATTTTAGATTTTATAGAAATAACAATCTTGCTGGAATTGAATTTACTGTTAATCATATTCAAGGCGGAGAAAATTGTTTGGTTCCTACATATGAACTTGTTGCTGATGGATATGGGGTAATAGGGAAATATGGTAATGGCGCTATAATCGTTTCTCATAATGAATTAGAAAAAGGAGAAAAACAAATGGAAAAAGAATGCGAATTTGAAAAAGAAGTAAACTATCGCGGGTATAGAATCGGACTTAATAAAAATAAATACCATGGATACAAATGGGAATTTACATTGATTGATCCGAACAATATTAGTATAGATTTCAATGATACTTATTATGAAACTGATGGTGACGCTATTGAAGCAGCGATTGAAGATGTAAATTTTTATATTGAACATGTCACTGAAATCAATATTGAAAATGCAAATAATAATGCCGAAGAAGAAGTCGGAAATAATGAAGTAAAAATCGCCGCCATAAAAGCGCTTCGCGGTGAAATATATGATCTTCAAGAAGAACGTAAAGTTATGCGCGGTAATGCAAATGCTATAAATACAATAGATGCAAATATACTTTGCCTAGCTGATCGAATCGTGGCGATAGCGAACGGAGATAAAAATGGATAATACTATAGAAAAAGCAAAAAAGTTTGCCGAAGAACGGCATAAAGGACAATTCCGCCGTGACGGTGTTACGCCTTATTTTGAACATGTAAGACGTGTGGCTGAATTGGTTAGTGGATCAAAAATAATAAAAACAATGCGTTCTGATGGTAATATTGAAGGATCAGATTCTTTTGTAGCTATTGCATATCTGCATGATGTTGTTGAAGATGGTAAAGCAACATATGAAGAAATAAAAGAACAATTTGGATTTGATATATATCTTGGAGTAAAAATGTTGACGCATGATAAATATGCAGATTACTTCAATTATATAAAAGATAATGTAAAAGGATACAGTATTGATTTTATAAAACACGCTGATCTTTTGGATAATCTTTCCGATTCGCCTACAGAAAAACAAGTTAAGAAATATTCAAAGGCGCTGAAAATACTTTTGGGGTTTGAAGAATAGGAGTGAAATATGCCGCGTGAAATAAAAAAATATAATGGTCGTTGGCATCAAATAGGTAAGGAGCAACATATTTATATCGGTGCATATAGTGTAGCCGATGCTTGCAGAATATGCACAACATTATCTGGTAATGATCGCGGATGGCGTAGAGAAATAGATGTATACTTTTGTAAAGGATGTTGGGGAAATTCAATGAAAGATGTTACAGTCGAACGTGGGGCTTGGGTATCAGAGGGTATGTTTGATAAGCCAGTTCGGGTAATTGACGCAAATGGAGAAAAAATATGCGAATAAAAACAAAACTAATCTATGATTGCCAGATTGATGGTAAAGATTATGGTGAAGCAACATTTGAATATCGGAATAGATATCAAGATTTAATCGTTAGATATAATGGAGGAGAAATATATTTCCAAATTGTTTTTCCTCCAGAAATATATGATTCATACATAAGGTTTTTTGGGCTTATAAGCAAGGCTAACGGGCGTGACATTTTGACTTCATGTTATTTTACATATATGAAACTTGAAAAAACGAAAATAGAAGATTAACCACTTGACATAAAAATATTTTAATGTATAATGTGGGTTAATAACAAGGAGATTATTAATGAAAAAACTTGTAAGAACAATCACATCAGTAAAAGAAATAGATGTGGAAGAGTTTAAGCGTCTATTTAAGAAGCTATTTGAATTTAAGACAAATGGTGCAGTTAAATTCAATAAAAATCCTCAATATGGTTACAGCAAGGGGGATGAAGATGCTCCGTTCTTTTCCGAATGCTATCTCTATAACCTTTTGGGAAAAGATGATGCGAGATCAGTTCAAGCAATACTTTATTGCATTGCTAAGCAAGTTCTTAGTGATGATGAAGTAAACAGAATTATGTAATAAGGATTAAAATATGAGAACACTAATCCTATTCCTTCTCTGCACAGCACTTTTATTTTCAGCTACGGTGACTTATGAATGGAATGTACTAAGAATCAGTACTGGTCCTTTTAATGATTATAAAAAAGTGGCGGTTGCTTTTTCTAAACTTGAAAAATGGCAAGTTGAACTTATGAAGCCAGTTCAATTGTATGGATATGCATCATCATTTGTAGTATATGTATACCCAATCCGGGCAATAACAAATAAATAGGAAATAAAAATGGCTAAAAAGAAAAAAGAACAAAAGAAATACTGGGTATTTGTTTGGTATGGTGAAGAAACCGTACTGATTGCACGAGGTGTTGATCGGAAAGAAGCTGAAAGCGAAATGAAGTCTTGGATGAAAGATCATAACTGCGATGAATTTGATGAGGATTCATTTATGGTATTTGATGAACCACCACTATCACCAGATTTCCTCAATATCAATATTATATATGAAAATACACGGTATGACGCGGGGATAAAAGAATGAAAAAAAAAGAAAAATTATATTGGGTATTCTTTATTTTAGATGCTGAAGATAACCAATTAGATGTTGTCTGTTTTGGCGTCAATAAAGAAAAGGCTATGGAAGAAATAGAATCTTATTGCTATGATCGGGAAATAAGCCCTTCCGATTTTGATAACTTCGTATCTTGGACATCTCCGCCTAAAAGCATAGGCTCTTCTATTTCAGTTGTAGACCCAGACCCAGAATATTCTGTGGAAATTAAATAAGGAGTTCTCATATGCGTAAGTCAATCATTTTCACGGTTCTTGTTTCAGTGGTAATGCTGCTTGTCCTGTCTTGTAGCGATGCAGAAATAGCATCCATGAATGTTTCAAAAGCCGCCGATCAGTTCGAGATTTACAGACGTGTAGTTTTTTACAATGGTATTACCCACCAGTATATCTTGATGGTCGAAGGTTATTGTTCTATTGAAAAAAGTGAAGACGGTATTCTGCGTGTAACCGTAAAGACAGAGAAAGGAGAATACCTTAAACATTATCTTGGACTTTCTGATAATGTAACCTTCTTTGCAGAACAGCTTATGGCATCGAAAGTAAGCGACAGAAGATATCGTGTTATCTTTAAGCCGTCTGCTATACTACCAGATGTTGAGGTTAGGTGATCAAGTATGGAACCGAAACTTAAACCATGTCCTTTCTGTGGAAGTAAGCCAAGATTTCGTAAGGACATAAATATGATTCATTGCACTAACAACACAAAATGCGATGCTCACATGGAAGCCCAAGACTGGGGCGGTCCAAAAAAGGATGCTCTTGCATGGTTAGTTATGGCTTGGAACAGAAGGATAAAAAGATGAAACTACTTAACACAATCCGCATATTCCTTTGGCTGAAGTTGTGCGAAACTTGGAAGTTTTTACTTGCAGGAATATACTTTATTTTAGTTGTTATAGGAACAATATTAGTAACGTATAAAATATATTGGAAATTTGGGATCATATTTTATATATTTGGTTTAGTCCTAGCTGGGGTATTTGTCATATTTATTAATGAAACAATTCCATGGTTCAAACAAAACTGGAAAGAAGCAAAGCGGATCGCGGAAGAAGAAAAATCCATTGATCTAATAAAAAAGCACAAAGATCAACTTTCAGAGATAAAAGTAGATGCTTCTGCTTGGAATAAAGGTATAATTGATTTTGTTGAAGAAAATAAAAAAGTATTGCAACATATAGGAAAAAATAAAAATCTATTTCCACAAATATCAAAAATAACCTTAGATAGAATAAAAAAGATGGAAAAACTTCATAAAAAAGCACAGAAAAGTAAACTTGTGTTTAAAGGTGGTAAAAAATGAAACATAAATATTGGTATGCTTTTTATGAGAAATATGTTATAGAGGAGGGTGATAGTTACACAGAAAGCGCTGTTTTTATGAATCTGCATCCTATTATTTGGGCGTGTAAAAAAAGGAAAGCGTGTACCATTGATATAAAGTTTTTTCATGAAATTGATAAAGACACTTTTAATTCATGGATTGGTACACGTTATTACGAGGTTAAAAAATGAAAACAACCGAAGTATTGAAACTGTTCTTTAAGCTTAAAGGGCGGGAGATTTATCGGGCAAGAAAAAACCTATTGATTGTTTTACTGACCATTATTGGATTACCTATTGTGATATGCCTATGCGGTACAATTATCAGTTTACCATACTATATAAACCCAAAGTTCTTTGATAGTATCCTTGGGCTTCTTGATATTAGTTTTAGGACAGATATGGAAGTATGGAGAAAATCTTTATTTTTCGCCGGTTATTTTCTATGCTTGCTGGTAATACTACTTTTTATAGTAACTCCTATTGTTTTGATATCCAAATGGTTCCGTGCCAACTGGATCAAAGCAAAGAAAATACTTGAACGGGAAGAGGGGAAAAAAGAATCATGGAAGAATAATGATTCTAACTTATTTCTAAGAGGTGGAAAATGAAAATAAATACTGTACTACTTTTAATATTTATATTTTTTAGTATATCATCGTGTTCTATTTATTCACCTCCAACAAGTTTGGATGGTATTACTTTGTATACTAAGGATGGCAAAGAAATTAAGTTGGAATGGTGCGGGGGTTATAAATGGTTCTTCAAGGAAAAAATTATAGTTATGGATAATACAGGTAAAACAAATATAGAGTGGAGGTACATGGAAAAATGAGATGGATAAGAAAAGAACCGAAAATGCCTGAAATAGGTGATACTCGTATAGTTACACGGTTTTTGTTTTTCCCTGTGGAATTACTAACATTGTCCAGAAAAGAAATACAGTTTCGTTGGTTAGAAATAGCAAGAATTGAACAAAAATATATAGAAGTATTACATTTTGATGATTACGGGGCTGAAAATTCAATGGAATGGATAGACAAAAGGTGGGCAAATTAGTATGACCTGCGCTAATTGCGGCAAAGAAGTTACCGAAATCCGTTTCGGGTATAAGCACTATGTATTCTGCTGCTTGGAATGTATGTATGACTTTGTTGAAAATGGGAAGGAGAAAACGAAATGAAACAAGTTATAGTTGTTCGTAAAGATTTAAACATGCGCAAAGGCAAAATGTGCGCACAAGCAGCTCATGCATCGATGAAGGTAATTACCGATAGATTGATTTGGGACTCGGCTCATCCTGGTTCATATGATCCGGAGCTTAGAACCACTCCGGAAATTACCGAATGGCTTACTGGCATTTTCACCAAAGTGGTAGTCAGCGTGGATTCTGAAGATGAACTAGTTGACATTTACAATAAAGCGCAAGAAGCTAAAATACTTTCTTGTATTATTGAAGATTGTGGTCTTACTGAGTTTCATGGAATACCAACAAAAACTGTTGTTGCTGTTGGACCGGCAAAATCAGAAGATATAGATAAAATTACCAGACATTTAAAATTGTTATAAAAAAGGAAAAAACAAAATGATAGCTCTAACAATTACTTCAATAACTTGGGGGATTCTAGGTTTAATCGCCCTTATGCTATACTATTACGGAAAGAATATTATTACATTAGTAATAGGTACAATATTTGTATCTTTATTCGGAATTGGCGGTATCTCTTTTATGTTTCTTAATGTTCTAAAAGAAATATTGGGGGAATAATAGGTATTATTGCAAGTGGCGTTATTGACAAAAAGCTTGTTTCATATATAATACGGCTTCATAATAAAAATATCGAGAGTAAGAAATAATGGACAAAAATAACTACCACCCTCAAAATGGTTGCTGGAATTGCAAGCATGAGTTTGTGTGGGAAGATTATGATTCCCCTTATGAATTTTTCTGTAATATAGACAATGATAGACCTAAATGTGGAAGCTCTTTAATAGAAGAGACATTTAATTTTGAAGTTGAAGAAAATAATATGATTTCAAATCCGTTAATGGGCGGGGATGCAGATTACCCTGATTCAGTCCAATGGGATATTTGGGCAGATAAACATAGTGTACGTGAAGCTGGTATATGTGATAAATGGGAGGAAAAGAAATGAAAAAGATAATCATTCTATTTGCGATCTTAACGGTTGCTTTGTTTGCGGGTGTGAAAAAACAAATAAAGTATAAATATGTAATAACAGTTTTTGAAGGTGGGCTTGGATTGAGAATATATTATACAGATAAATATAATATTTATCAAAATTCAGGAGGTATACCCGCTTGGGAATTTAATAAAGGTTCAGATAATAAAAAAATAATAGTCCCGGTAGCAAGAACTATAATTGAGGAACAGTAAAATGTCATACAAAGATGATGGAATGATTTTTGTAGATGAAGATCATGGTACTATTATTGATGGTAAATACAAAGAATGTATTTTGCCACCATCTGAAGCAGTAAAAGTTATGACCGATAAATGGATTGATGATGGGCAATACTGTATTCAGACTGTTAGTGATCTGCGCGATGCACTTATTGATGCACAGCAAAAGCTTAAACAAGCGGCGGCATGGTTCTATGAGTATGAACTTATCCATCATAACAAAGGTGATGTAGAAAAGGCTAAGAGAAATCGTGGACGTGGGGACTATTGTTTTGGGATAAAAAAATGAAAATCAAAGTCGGTGAAAATTCTTGTAATATTGATGCACCTATATCAGAAGGTGGATGTGAGATTTATGATGCTGATTTCCCAACAGATGCGGTTAAGTTTACAATTTCATGCGATTACCGCGATAAAAAATACGCTGCTCACAAATGTAAATATGAAGGAACGTGCGATTTCAAAAGGGAAGTAACTGATCGGGATCTTAAAGAATATCCGGATTTGTTTGAAGAAGGAGATGAATGATGGATAGAGAAAATGCAAAAATACTGGCACCTATTATAAAAGCATTTGCTGAAGGGAAGACTATTCAATTTAGGGTTACGCCCACAGATACTTGGAAGGATTTAATAGCGACTAATATTAATTTTAATTATCCACCAAATGATTTTCGCATAAAACCAGAAAATACAGATGAAGAAATAGAAGAACTGAAGAAGGCTTATGCTGCTGGGAAGAAGATTCAGTTTTACACAAAACTTTTTGGCGGATGGCGTGATGCTGGAAGCCCAGCATGGTGTCCATACACAAAATACCGCCTTGCGCCAGGTCAGGAAGAAACACCACTGTGCCAGACATGTGTCCGTGGGGAGAATCATGGTAAGACGTGCTTCGTGGATAGTCATGTTATTAAGTGCAGTTCACATAAACCGCTTTCCCATGAAGACATTTTGCGCGGGTGGTTTAGATATATAAAAGATGGGGATGTAGAAGGTCATTCTTGGGTAAGAGTTTTATCTTATTGTCGGGGAAAGTACACTTTGGAAGGATATGGTAGACATACTTATGATGAACTTTGTTCTAAATTTGAATGGCGTGAAAGTCCAGAGGAATATACCCTATGAACTATCTTTATACCGCATATTTACTTTTAGTTGCGTCCATTGGAATTTGTATTGTTTCGGCTGTGATGTCATATAAAAAGAATAGGATAAAAAAATGAAAAAGGATGAAACACTAACAGACAAAATCTTTCAGCTTACTACCCCGTATGATAACCCATACCAAGGCAAAACCCCACGATGGTTATTTGTATGTTCGGCGGGGCTGTTACGATCACCCACCGGCGCTGCTGTTGCCATTAAGCCTGGATTACAAAATGATTAAACGCGAATTCTATTGGAAATTCTTTGAACAACCAAAACGCCGAATAAGGTATTTTATAGAAAAATATATATTCGGATTGAATACTAATCCCAAACATATTCAGTGGTATGTTGACAAACATAGGAATGAAATTCTTCTTGATCCGCCGTATAAGATTGTTAAGCTTCTTGGCTGGACTGATCAGTTTGAAGAAGACTACTACTATGTTGTAGAAAGAATCAGTAAAAATGGAAGATTAGAAGTGGTGTATTCTTCTTGTGTATGTGGGTTTATTAGGTTAAAAAATAAATTATCTAACTATGATTATTACGATTTGGAACATCTGTGGTTCATGAATACACATCACCTTAAGAATTGTAAATACTATAAAGTTTTGAGCAGAATTAAAATTAAATAGGATATAACATGGTAAAAGATAGTTTCTTTAGTATAGAAAATATTCCAATTGGAACATTTATAAATTATTCTGGTAAAGATTATTTGGTAACAAATGATTATTTCCATAAAAGAATAATAGTATCACAAGAAGGATATTCTGTACCTATCAAAAATATAAATATGAAATTTATAAAAATATATAAAGAGTATGAATACAAAGGAAATATGTTTAAAAGAAAATGTAAAGAATATTGGATGCCAGCATGAAAGATTACATCGTAGTATCAATCGAAGTTGATCAATTTTTGGAACTTGAAACCAAGTATGCCATTGAAGCGGGGATTCAAGATGTTGTTGCTGGCATTTTTCTTGAACAAGGTATCAATAAATATTCACGATCATTCCGCGCTGAAGATGTAAAAAGAGATTGCGAATATATTATGTCAGATAAATACCTATCTGAGGATGAATGAAAATGGAATACAAAAAATGCCCAGAAGGGTTAGGACACAATGGCGATTGCTGCTGTACGTGTGAACACCAATTCGTAATAAAAGGATGGACGAAAGAAGGAAAACCAGAAGTCCAAGGCTGGGCTTGCCTATCATATTACTTCGTTGACAAAACAAAAGAAATCCATCATGTCAATACTAAAAGTCCGCATGGTTGTTGCGAAATGCATAAGGAGAAATAAATATGAACCGAAATAAAGTACAACAACTGAAGCACGGCGTTTACCGGATCTACTGGAAAGGGTGCAAAAACTATTCAGTAGCAAGCATCGGATCTACATCAGATGGATCAAGATGGCTCGCGCCGGCGAATTGGATATCTGGACATTCCAGCGAAGAAGATACATGGGATCGTATAGACCATGTTGAACTGATTGAAGAAGCGAAGTACGATCAAGAAGAAAAGACGAAAAAGAAAAAATCGGTGTGGCAAGTATTTCTGAACATAGGTTTCGTCTGTACCGTCATATCTATGTTCATAGATTTGATTTCAGTCATGCTAAGTGATAATCTAAATTTGACGGTTAAGATGATATTCTTTTTCGTACTTGGATTATTCGGATTGATTATGATTGGAGCTAAACAAAATGCAGATAAACATTAACAGCATTGTCCGCGTTGAACTGACCGAATACGGCAACGAGATACTTAGTAAAAAAATGGTCACGGATTATTATTCCGGTCGTGAAAAATCTTATCCTGGGATGAAAGGAAATATGCTGACCACCGAACTTTGGGATATCATGCGGATCTTTGGCGACTGTCTGTGGATGGGGAACACCTACATCCCGTTCAAGAACAACGAAATAACATTCGTAGAACCTATTGACAAAAATAATATCTGATGTATAATGGGCGCGATAAGAAAAAACAAGGAGATGAACAATGGCTAAAGTTTTATACGGGAACACAAGTACTACAACGGCATGGTTCAATAATGTAAGAAAAGGCGATCTTGTTATGTTGCATACAGAAGTAAAAACTGCGATATGTATAGTAACTTGGGACGGGCATTTGTTAGATTTGGAAACGGGTGATATTTATCCAGGGAAAAATATAAGTAAGAATTTTTTTGATAATTTCCAAAACTTGATTACAGGAACTTTCTTTGTCACAGATATAAAATCTGGAGAAAAAGTTACATTGGAACAGGAATAAAAAAAATGGATATGGGAACAACAAAGCATCGTAAAACAATCATAAGCCACGGTGACGGTTTTCGGTGGGAGATAGACTGCTACGAAGACGTGACAGAAATAAGCTATTACGAAAAACAAACAATATCAGAAGCTTCAGTTCCAGCCGTTTACGGTGACGTTCTAGTTCAGCGTTTTTCAATAGGACAAGGGTTTGATCTTGAAGTTTTTCAAGAAGCGATAAAAATGCGTAAGGCATGCGAAGAAGAACAAGAAAAAGAAAAGCCAATTCCAATCCGTTCAATATGGGATAAAACAAAGGAGCCAAGAAATGGCAAAAATAACTAAAGTGATCTGCGACCATTGCGGTAAAGAAATGTATAGTTCAGCATACGCAGTAGACAAAGCAATAGGCATAGCGTATATATACGAAAACGTGTCTGAAGAGCCTATTGTTAAATTGAAGGATTTTGATATCTGCGCGGGATGCATTACAAAACTTAATTTGGCTATAGAAACAACAATTTACAATTTTAATCCAAATCTCTTGAAGGATGCCGGCGATGGAAAATAAAAAATACATTTATCTATACTGCTTGGTCAATAAAGACGGGAAATATTCTTGCGAATTCGACAATGAAACTTTTACAGACGACATTTCCAAAGCAGATTTTTATTTTGATGATTCTTTGTGTGGACCTACAAAGCGGGGTCAAAAAATAAAGCAGTTCAAATTCATATGTGTAGAGGAAAATAAATGTTCCACAAAGAAAAAGCGGAAATAAAAGAAAAAAAAGCCAAGCGACTACGGCAACTTTGTGAAGAAGAAACGAAGCTGTGGGCTTCTATGCGCAATCGCTACATGGACAACCTTATTCCTCTGGATAAGCCAATATTCTACGGGTATAAGAAATTCTTTGTTGTCCGTGAAGACTATGCGCGGCGTAGAGACGCCATGATCTATAGACGATTGTGTAAATGTATCCAATCAGTAATAACTTCACGTGATACAGACTTTATGTACAAAGATTGGAAGACGGGAAAGATGAAGCCGATGGAACATAAACCAAGGTATTACCGCGAAGTTGAATTCGGTAAAGTCCCATTGGATTTGCAGAAGTATTTCAGAAAAGTAATTCGCACCGAAACCATCTGGTTCGGAAAGCAAGTCATAAACTATCCAATATACGAACTTGAAAAAGACTTCATGTTCGTGCCGGCTATGGATAAGCACTACATAACCCATAAACGGAAGATTTACCCAGAAATCGAATCGCGGATTGAAGAAATAAGAAAAGAAATCTGGGACGGCGGTAAGAACGAAGCCATCCTTCGCAAAATGAAAGGCTGGGGCAACGGATACGAAAAAGGCTACGATGATATCAAACGAAAGATCGAAGAAGATTGGTTAAATAAAATGGCGGAAGCGGAGGTTCAAGGCTATGTCGAAATTTAGAACAGACAAAGAAATCGAAAAAGAAATTAAATGGCTGGAAGAAAACAAACCGAATATACGTAGGTTCAATGGTTTCGGTGAAAACAATCACGAAAAAGTAGATGCAGAAATAGATGTTCTAAAAAATCGGCGTACTGAAATGCAGATATATTCTATATACGAATCGTTTGATTCTATACACGAAGACGACGCAGAAGCAGAATCACACGCAGAACTAGACGCGGCGCTTGACGCATACAGATGGATGTCAGGTGAAGATAATATGCCGCCGTCAGAAGATTGGGAAAATGCGGTGATTAAAAAATGAACAAATTACTTCCACACCCTAAACATCCAATGTGCGATGCGTGCGTAAATGAACATTATATTTTTTGCTATAAAGAGAAATGCCGTTTGACGCAAGTATATGACTTCGATATGAATCAACTCAAAAAAACAACAAAAGCCGACATAAAGAAAATAAAAGAAAACGAAAAGATAATTGATCTTGCGGTAAAAGCGGTTGCGCATTATGATAATCATAACCATTTTGAAATAGGAAAGGACATGTTGAGACTTTTTTCCGTGATACGCAAGTTTAACAAATCAAGGATCAAAAAATGAACAAGAAAAAAATAGAAATTATAAGAAGCTCGACGTTTTTTAGTGATGACATAATTGATATTTCAAGAATACTTGATGAAGCAATAGACGGGTATCTAACGAAAAAGGATAAAATAATAAACATACAAGTAAAAGAAACAGACGGTCAATCGCGGTTTTGGATCTACGTAATTATAAACGGAGAAGATGAAAATGAACAACAATAAAATCGAAATTGAAAAATCGGAATACATAAGTCTGCTTGTCGCGCAAGAGAGACTTTCACGCCTTGAAATCGGCGGCGTAGATAACTGGGATTGGTACGGAGAATCATTAAATCCAGAAGACGAACCAGATATGGATGAATTTAAAGAAAATCTTGAAAAGGAATATGGGATAAAAAAGTGAGCGCATGCAAAAAACAAAGAGGCGCGTATGAAAAGTCAGACAGAAAAAAATTCATACAAGCCATGAAGGAAATTAAACATTTCCAAAAAGAAACATACGCCGCCAGCAAAGCGCTCCAAGTCCTTGCACCAAGCAGTTTCATCATAGTTGAACACGGGCAGAAACTACTGTATGAATATACAGTATTGGCCGCCAAAGCCTACTTCCCAGGTAAAGAAAAAGCGGCGCACGAATGGATCGAATGGTTCATGTATGAATGCGACATGGGGAAGAAGCCGATGGAAGCGCGGATCAATGACAAGCCGTTTCCGGTAAGGAATTTCGGCGAACTGTACGATGTGATTATGGCTTAAATAAAAGGAGAATCAAAGATGGCAATGACATTTAAGCAGGCTAGGGAAAAGCTGAATAAAATAGCTTGTGGGAAAAAGTTAAGATCAATTATATATGAAATAAACGAAACTGAATTTGGCGCATCAGTTTAATGTTATTTGTTTATAGACGGATATAATCTTGCCGAAGGATCTACGTGGGAAGAAGCATTTAGTGAATTGAATTCAAATGTGCGTTCTGGAAAGAACAAGCCGCTAAACGTGAAGCAAGCACCTTGATTTATTTTATACTTAGATGTATAATGTAAAAATAAACGAACAAACAAAAAAGGAGAACTAGACAATGACAATCAGTTTCAACGCGGCGGAAATGAAAAAAATCACGGACGCCAAAGTATCTTTCAAGGGGCTTCAGCCGGTGATCAATTTCGCGGTGAAGGAAGATAAGATCGCCGTAGGCGTGGACAATACGCTCATGCAGGTGATCGGTTCTATCAAGATCGACGCGGTGGTTAATCCCGAAGTTACGTTTTCGCTTCACTATACCCAGGTGAATGATATCCTTGCGAAGTTTGGGAAGCGCGATATATTTCTGGAATATAAGGAAAAAGAAATTACACTGCGGGACAATAAGTTCAATTTCCGTCTGCGGCCATTGGCGAGCGGATTTAGTTCTATCATCGGAGCGATGAAGGCGTTTAAGGGAACGAACGAAATGGTTTTCACGGTGGATGCTTTTAAGGATATTTTTGGGCGCATGACGGATTTCGTTGCTACTACAGATAACCGTCCGGCGCTTCGCGGGATCAATATGAAGTCAGTTGATGAAAAGCTTCATGTCGCGGCTACTGATACGAAGAAGCTTTCATATCACAAAATTGATGATGCGACAGCTTACGGTATGAAAGAGCCGCCGAGTGGTATATCTATAAACCTTGATCAAGCGGCCATCTGCAAGGTAATTAGCGAAGCCGAAGATACCATTATCATGAAGTGGAACGAACGTTCGGCGGTTTTTGAATACGGTAATATCGTGCTTATGTCGCAGCTTATCGAAGGCAAATATCCAAAATATGAACAGCTAACATTGCCGTCATATAAGTACAATACCGTAGTGGATAAGGCCGAACTGCTTGAAGCTATATCAATGGTTTCCACAATGCTTAAAGGCGGCGTTATGCTCGCGAGTATTTCCCACCGCATAGGGATGCATTTTGGAAAAGAAGGAATCCGAGTTTATGCAACGGCGGAAGGCGGCGATTCAGATTCCATTCTTGAATATGCAAACGACATTGAAGACTATGATATGTTCTTCAACGCGGATTACCTTACGACGATTCTGGATAAGATCGAAACACCCAAGGTTGAGCTTCATTTTGAATCAGATAAAGCGCCTGTAAAGGTAGTGTCGCACCAGGGCGACAAAAACAATTACTTTATCTTCATGCCGCTGACGAACGAATAAGCCATCTCCTTCCACCTCACCTCCTTGTTAGCCCCACGGAAGTTTCACCCCTTCTTCCGTGGGGTTTTTTATATGTATATAAACATAATATTTTCATCATATTTTATGCATATATACTGATAAAATAAATCTATAACTTAATACCGGCACACAACAATTTTAACCATGTGCCAGTAAGTGTATATATACTCCACTTACTGGCTAATAATGTAAAGCACTGATTATTATATGCCATTAAGCGCGGGTACAATTTGTATGATTTGTATTACTAACGTCGTGTTTGTCGGGTTTATGTCTGGTTTAAGCCGATTATTCCATTAAAAACACTTGACATTTTATGTATCATAAAGTATATTGTAAGTGTAAGAATGAAGCGAAGGAGTTTGAGAATGAAAGTATTCACCGTTGAATTCGCGGATGGCGAATGCATTCCAGTCGAAGCTAATAGCGCCGAAGAAGCAAGAATCCTAGCACAAGCGGCAAGGATCAGAAACGGTAAGACGTTCAAGGACGCTATTGTTCATTGGTAAAATAAATCTAAAGTACTTGTTTAGGGAGATAATCTATGAAAATAATGTATGCGGTTGTTCACAAGGATTATATTGATTCAAGGCATTTCTGCTTGATGACATCAAATAAAAAGGCAGCCATATTCGCGTGGGAAAAAAGTAATGAAAAACATTGTCCGAATATAAGCTATAAGAAAAGCAAAAAAAATGGCTGGATGGTTCAAGCATATAAAGTCACGCCCGTACCAAAAAAAAGGAGATCGGCATGAACAAGATCATCAATTTCGGTAGCGTGAATCTGGGATACAAGAAAGCCAATTCTGAAGTGTACTGCCGCATAGAGATCAAAGACGGACGACTTTTGATCACGGGCGTTATTGGACCGCGCAAGGGCGGCAATGCGGACGGCGGTTGTGGTCAGATTGATACCGAATTTAAGCATCGTGATCAGACGAATAACGGATACCAATTTACCGCCGATAATATAAAATTCGCTTCTGGCTGGGACAAAGAATCGTTCTTGGACTTTCTTGATATCTGGGATAAATGGCATCAAAACGATATGCGGTCGGCTTGCGAACATCAGCGGAAGCTTGGATGGACGTTCCAGACTCACAAAGGACAGAAATGCCCCGAATGCGGATATCTTATCGGTTCTGCATGGCTGAAGGAAGAACTCCCCGCCGAAGTTATCAAGCGCCTGGAATCGTTTCCCGAAAGCAAGAAAACACCGGCGTGGTGCTAAAGGAGAAATAAAATGGTAACAGCAATATACTACACTGACAGAATTGGTTTTTTGGGATGTAAAGATGAGAAAACGGCGGATCATTTTATAAAAACGCTTATAGAAGCATATGGAGCTTCCATAAAATGGTCTATGGTTATTGATAATCAGCACGGCAAAGTTCTTTCGCACAAATTATATGGATATGTCTAATGAAACAAATAAATAGCATAAGACAAAAAGAAGTTATCTGCCCTTATTGCGGAGCAATTGTGCTAGATAAAAATTGTGATGAATACCATGGTGTTTGTCAATGTTGTGATCAAGAATTCAATCTTACCATTGAAACTTTGTTTACAACTGAAGTAATTAAGGAATAAACCATGGAACATTACAATTTCAGAAATCTTCCTTGCACAATCCGTGAAGACGGTGATCTCTGGTACGTCAGCGGGGTTTACGACGATGGTATTCTTATGACATCGGGCGTCCTTGAATGGTGCTACGACGAAGCTGACGCCAAATATCATATGAACAAAATGGAAAATTACGGTTTCTTCTCACGCCTTTGCTACGGAAAATTTAACGAAATGGCAAGGAATTAAATCATGATAATCAAAATCAGCAAAAAATATTCGATTGAAATCAATTTCAGGATTATCAATCGCGAAATGATCAAACCCAAAAACAGCGGTTTGTTCATCCCGAACTTCTGGGATATGCTTGGCATGTACCCGATTATACGGAATTGGAAACAGAGATGCCCTGCAAATCAAGAATCTTGGTGGTGGAAATTAAACTCCATCAAAGAAGTTCGTGAAAAATATAATATCGGGCTGAAGGAAGCCAAAGACGCGGTTGAATATATCATCATGAAAAGGAAGATGTAACATGGGACAAGCAAAAGCTCGCGGTACATTTGAACAGCGGAAAGAACAAGCGGAAAAGAACTACGAAAAATACGTGGCTGAACGGGCATTGAAGCAAAAAGAAAGTAAAATGCCTTCTAGTGCAAAAGGAATGATACAATATCTTGCTTCGGTATCGGGTAATTCTTCTTATAGTACGAAAAAGGCTATGAAAAAATTGCATAAAGCAGATAAACTTGCGGGGAAATAAAGGAGTTAACCCATGGAAAAGAAAACAATCTATCAGTACAAAGTCGGCGAAACGATCCTTACGCGGACATGCCGCCGAATCGACGAATCCGTTTCTTTCTACGATTACCTCGTAAAGAAAAACTACGAGATCATTCTGATCGCGTAAAGGGAGAAATTGAATGATACAAGAAAATAAAGATTGGCTTAAAGATTATTATAGTAATCTTAAATATATAAACGAAAAAGCATATATTATTTCTACAATGGCATCATCTTTTTATAAGATTGGAATGGACTCGACAGGAGATCGATTGGGTTCTATCGCACAAGATTTGCTTGTTATAGAAGAATCCTTACGAGATATAATATCTGAAAAAATAGGCAAAGATTTTAATCAGTCAATTGAGAATTCTAATAATATTCTTAAAACTGCATTTGCGGTTCTTGAAAAAAAGGTGAAATAGAAAAAATGGTTATAGGATCGTAAACAAATGAAAACAGTTTATCTTGTCACATACCAATTGCCGAAAGATCTGGTTGTCGGAGTCTATGAAGACGAAGACCAGGCTCAGAAACATTATGATGAAGTTCCAGATAAAAGATGCCCGCTGCTTTATCCATGCCCTATTGATATGATAAAAAGGCAATCTGGATATTCAAAGCGGCTCGACAAGATCGTAAATAAATTATTGAGGGAGAATAAAAAATGAACATTTTCAACAAAGACTTTCAGACGATTGAAGAAGGCGAAAAGCTTCTTGCTAAAGTTAGGGCGACCCGCGATCAGATGGGCGGTGCTCTTTACTGGAATGTCGTCAACGCCGATATGCTTGAAATCGAACAGAAGCTTAACATGATGAAAATTGATAAGGAAATTAACAAATGAAAATCGAAGTAGAATCAGAAGAACTTAAAAAGATCGCGAGGAATATTATTGATTGCAGTGGTGAACAGGATAAGATAATATGTCTCGCGGGTGACATAACTTTTATGGTATCCGTGGCGGAATCTAATGCTCGGGAAAGTATTGAAAAGGAGAATAAAAAATGACTGAAGTAACACAAAAAAGATACAAGTCTTATGGCGGATGTGTCTATGATACAAAAGAGGAATGCGCCAGGGCTGATATGGAATATCAAATCCATAAGTTCGTGGAAACTATTTCGGTATATAGATCATGCGATGCCTGCGATGTTTCTTCAGCTTTGATAAACAAAAAAGAAATATTATTGAAAATATACAACGGCGAACAGGTATATTGAAAATGAAGTGCGATTTATGCGGATTTGAATCAATCTACATCCAGCAGTTCCGCCATCCAGATCATAAGAATGATAACTGGAATTCGGAAGACGGGTCTATGTCGGTGATCCACTGCCCGAAATGCGGGGATAAGATACTACTGTATTTTTGTACAGTACCTAACCCGAAGAAGGAGAAGGCGCGAAAACATTTTTATGCGACATCTGATTGGGCTAAACCAACTCCACTGCCATTCCAATGGGCGATACATACGGATCCCATTGGTGTTCCAATGTCATTATACGCGGCTATGAAATCTATGTTTAAGCGGTGGAAGAAACAAGATGATATAGACCTACCGCCGAACAAATAATGCTTGACTTTTTCTGGATATATATTATATTATATAAATACGATAGTTAATTAATAACATCATATAGGAAATTACAAATGATAAGAATTTTCAAAGAAACTGAAGATTTTAAAGCAAACCATGCCGCCGAGCAATGGTGTTCAGAAAATGGATATTCAGTAGGTATAATGCAAGGTAATTTACCACGTGGAATTAAAAATGGAAATTTTAGTATTGCTAAATGGTCCAATCTTGATAATTTTGAAAAAAGACAACTTGATGGTGTAATGACGGGTAATTTTCGTAATGGGCCGATAACTATAAAAATCAATATCTTATGCGATCAATGTGACTTTGATGATGCTAGCGAATGCGGTATGGATAAATCTCCGTTGCGCCAATGCCTCTGAGATATATTGATGTGGAAGGATAAAAAAGTCTATATCTGTTCGCAGAACAAAGCGCTTGACTTTTTCTGGATATGTATTATATTATAAGTGTGGTAACGAAAACGAAGGAGCTTTAGAATGCAAAAGAACATTTCCATTTCATCAACGGTGATGATCAATGCTGAAGAAAAGCGCGAAGTGATTACGCTGACGCACAAGGTAGACGGAAAGTATACCTACATAACGGATTCAAACGCGCCGTGTACCAAGGAACATGTGGAAGCGCATACGCCCGAAGAAGCTTTGAAGAACCATGACGCGATGCTTACCATCGCCGCGATGCACGAATAAAGGGGTGGTTGAAAATGTGCAATATAACTGGGTTGATGTGCGATTGTGGAACTGTTCTTGAAACACATATCGGTGATTTCAGCGTTGAACCTGAAAAAATAAAAGCATTCTGTCCTAAATGTAAACAAAAAGCATTAAAATATATTCTTAAATTTGATAAGCAACTTATTGTTTTTGCAAGCGAAGGATGTTTGTTCATGGTGGAACTTCCAAGAAGTATCGCGCTTAACGGCGGTAAAGAATGTATACAATATAAAAATTCGGTACGAAACAAAAGGAGTAAAAAATGATTTGGAGCGTCAAAGATATCGGGATAAACAGCCCCGCGCAGAAAGCGCTGTACCATATGCGCCGAACGTTCGTCAGATCCATACGGCGCATGAAGCAGACGAAGCGCAGAATGATGGCAAGAAAGAACAAGGCGGTGTGATATGATCGTTGTAATAAAAAACAAAGAATGCCATGAAGCATGGCAAAATTATTTCAAAACTTTTCCTGGTCTTTCTACTCCGACAAATCTGTGTGACGCATGGTTCAAGCAATTGAAAAACGAATATCCGCCATATAAGGATGAATCAAAATGAAATCAGAAAGAAAAAAATACATAGTTTATATCGAAAACGGTAAAGTTGATCATTCACATGAAGCCGAAGAATCATACGCCTTTGAAGATAAAGAGATCAGCAGATTCAAACTTTTGTTGGCTATTATAACCGACAACCACTTTGCGCGGTATATGGCGGATGTACTCAGATATGCTATTCGTCATTATGAATCATATCGCGGAAATGGTGCGGCGGACGTAGTTCTATTCCAAGTATCAAAAAAATATAACAAAATATGGAAAGACAAAAAATGAAGTCAGAAAACGGAATCGTAATCGGCGACCTGGAATTCATGGACTACGGCGATTATACATATACGTATGACGCCGCGCAAGATGCATACTACAAGCAGCGTATCGGGTCTGATACGCTGTATGATTCTGATGAAGAAGAATTTGAATACATTGACGAAAAGCTTTCGGAACTTTTCGCGGCGGCAAAGATATCATGAAAAAGAACTTTGGTATAAAAATCGGCGAAACATATCGGCTGAAATCAAGCCCGACATACAGCTACGTTAAGGTAGTAGCTATCGACGAAAAGAAAACGCCGAAGCTTGCAAAATGTGAACATACAGTGTATAAAGGTGATCTGGTCGGTTTCATCCGATGGTTCAAACTATCTGATCTAAAGAAGGAGTAAGAAAATGGATGTTGAAAATTCAGATCAAATTTATCCACTTATTTACGATATCGATGATATGGGCGAAGATATTATGGCCGCTTACGACGAAAAAGAACTTGCAGAAGAACGGCTTGCCGCCGATAAACGCTTTGAAGAGTTTATCAATACTAAGCCGTGTACATGCACTGGCGATGAAGTATGCCAAAGCTGCCTTGAAAAATACGTGGTAAAATAAGCTTGACTTTTTATGGATTTATGATTATAATATAAAAGACCGCATAACAGCGGTGGAGGAGTGGTAACAATGTACGTTCAATGTGGCAAAGACTATAAGCTTGTAACTGAAGCGCGGATAGAACCAACACAGAATTGGGATAACTGCAAATATATAATCCGATTTTATTATTTTTCATGGAATGATGGTCAGCTCGTTCGGCATTCGTATATGTCTGAACTGTTTGATTCTGAATTAAAAGCAGAAGCGGCTTTATCCACTGCGATAAAGAATAATTCTATTTATTACATTCGCGGAAATTCCTGACGACAAGGAGTAAGAAAATGAAAATCATAACAATCTTTGGACAAAGAAAAGAATCATATCCAGGTGAATACGCACCTGAACTGATCGACGCTGTTGATGAATGTGCGGATATCGACAACGGAAAATACATGCAAGATGAAATGGAAAAAGCGCATAAGCTTGTCGCCGATGGGGAATTTTCATTTGTTCGCAGAATGGAATTTGATATCGACGATAAAGAATTTGATAAAGCATTCTACGGCGAAACGATAAAAGCAAAGGTTATCAAGGAGTAACACAATGAAAGCAATGATCGACTATGTAAAAGACGGTCGGGTATTTATCCGCGTACATGCCTTGAACAAGCGGGAAAAATGTCTGCTTACGCTTTTTAGCGAGCAGTGTAACAATAGGAAATATCTTCCAGAAGAAATCAGCGGTAACGCCGGATACGTGAACGTAAGATTCAACGGCGAATGCGGAACAGCTTCGGGACTTGATAGGCTAGACGCAATGTGTATTGAAGCGCCGTTTGTTCCGCCGGCACCAGCCAAGAAAAGTTTCTTTGAACGTATTTTTGGCAAATAAAAGGAGTAACAAAATGTTTATACCGCTTTCACAAGAATCTAATTCGGAATGGATTGAAACAGACGATATATCTTATATTGGTAAGATTCTTGATACAAACAGCCCACACTGCCATTTCAAGATCATCTACAAATCGAAATATTCCGACGATCTTTATTTCAATTCAAAGTTTGCTGCTGAATATGCTCGTGCTGAAATCATAAAAATAAAAACGGGGAGTAACAAATGAAATACCAAATCACAGAAGAAGACGCGAAGAAGATGTGCGTGGCGTTATATTCCATGATAGATGCCGTTTACGGTCAAGCAGAACATGATATCGGAAATGGCGATGGGCTTACGGTCGAAGAATGTAAACTTATAAAAGAAATACTCGCCAAGCATCCGCAAGGAAATATCTGGCAGAATGTCGGGCATCAGCCGAATATGATTGAAATCGTTAAGGAAAAAAAAGAATATCCATACATGCACCTTGAACCAGGTTCCAATGAAGACAACATTGTCAATTTCTGCAACAAATGCGAAAACAAAATAAAAAACCAGATTCATAGATGCTTCAGGTGCAAGAAGTTTTATAAGCACGGCGATCAGCATCCAGACCTTGAAATGAATTTCATCCCCAAGGAACAAGGGATATCCGATCTACGGGATTAAAAAAAATGAAAGACTTAATACCAATAAGAGACGCAGTTCGGGTTTCATTCGCATTCGCAGTAAGGCATTACCCGTGCTTTTCTTTGGAATATTCTGATAAGCTACATGATCAGATATTAAACAAAAAGTATATCGGCAGGTATGATATCCATACACCCATCGGCGATATCTTTGCCGTTGTATGCCAAGCGCACGGTATTTTTGACGATCAGTATTACGATCTCGCAAAAGAATATTTCTTTAACGCATAAAGGAGTTAAATCATGAACATCGAAAAAATTAAACACGGTTCTTTTTACAAGATGAAAGATGGCGGCGTTGTTTTTATTCGTCCAACGTCAACATCTTGGAAAGATTTCGCCATGGGTGTTTATATAATAAACGCCGAAAAAACACAAAGCGTCTATGGAAATCCGTTCATACCCACAGAAACGCGCATGGCTGGCGAAGAATACGGGATATCAATCAATCACATAGAATGCGAAGTAGAAATAGAAACTAAGGAAAAGTAATGCAAACATTTTTACCACATATGAATCTTGTTAAAGCTATCAGTATGCTTGACAACAAACGTCTTGGTAAGCAGCGCGTTGAAGCAATCCAGATCGCTTCATGCCTCTTGGAAAAGGAAACAAGATGGAAGAACCATCCGGCGGTTCTTATGTGGAAAGGATATGAAGAATATTTAGTTGTATGGTATCTCTATACAGCCATAAGAACGTATGAAATGAGGGGATTCAAAAATGAAAAATGCTATGAACATTTTTACAGATTAAGTGAAAAAGTAAAGCCGCAAAAATTATTAGGTAATATTATTTTTGGCATGGTGTGTTTTTTAGCATATGCATGGTTATTTGGATGGGTTGGTTATCGATTAGGATATGATAAAGCGTTAGAAAAACCCAAGCGCAAGCCGCGCAAGCGTAAACCGGTGAAGGGGTGACACATGTCCATTCTTAATGAAAAAGATATTAAAAGCATGAGTTTGGAAAGAAAAAAAGAATACTGCGATTGGTGTTCATACCATTTTGGCGGACATTGTAATAAATGTTCACTATATGATTTTAAGAAATCAAGAATAACTGATTATGAAAAATTCAAAGCACTTGAAGATGCTATTGAAATGTTGGAATCTAAAGAACACAATTTTGATGTTTGCGGAAATTACAAAAAAGCACGACATTATTTAGCTGAAGAACTTAGAAAAAAACTTGTAAAAAGTATATATTACACCGCCGCCCAGTCAGCGGTGAAGGTGGAAGAATGAATACGAAATACATATGCAATCAATGTGAATCACCATGCTATTCAGATTGTCCAAATGACGAAACGCCGGAGTGTTGTGAAGATACTGCGATATGGGAAAGACAATCAGTGTCAGAAAAACCAAAGCGCAATCCGCTTAAACGTAAGTCAGCGATGAAGGGGGATGCAGAATGAAAATGAAATACCACATTGACGATGCATTTGGAGTAAGATGGGCGTCTTTCTTAAATAAGGATGAGCGCGATAGTTGCTTAGAACATCTTGTAGAAAACAATGAAGACTGTACTTACGTTCCAATCGACGAAAAACCAAAGCGCAAGACGCGCAAGGAGAAGAAATAACATGGAATGTCCTGAATGCAAACACGAACTTATACACCACGATATATTCGGTAGATTGTTTCAACATCAAGACGGTAAAGTTTTAGGTGATATATACATATGCGAAAATGAACAATGTACACGATTTGAAGATTTTTTTTATACATATCGAAATAACGAAAGTGAACTTCATGAAGGATATCCATGTTAAACACGGAATTAGTATAAGGATAAAAAATAATGCAAGAAGTAAAATCAATAAAAGATATTGGTCTTGGCGGAGAATTATGCGAATATTGTCCTCTTGACAAAAAAGGTGTATATTCTACTCCTAGTGGAATTTCAGCAGGATGTGAAGGATCGCACTGCGATAGGGCTTATGATATTTATCTTGAACATTTGATAGAACTAGAAGAAAGTGGATCTGAAAATGGCGAATAACGAAACGGCAATATTAATTTCAATAATTTCGATTGTGATCACGGTCGCGAATGTTATATTTACTATAATTAGAAAAATTATCGGGTAATAAAATTATTATTCCCTAAATCGATTATTTAGTTGATAATTATGTAATATGTGTATCACTGTTTTTTAAGTGGTGCAATATCAACTAAGGAAAAAACTATGATCGGCATAGGGGATTATATACCCACATCAGAAGAAATAAATGCTATTAAAACAGTAATTGAAAGCGGTAGAATAAGCGAAGGGAAGTATACACGCGAGTTTGAAAAAAGATGGTCTGAATATATCGGTAAAAAATATACTGTTGCATGCAACTCTGGTACCTCGGCGCTCATGCTCGCGCTAACAGCTATGCGTATGAAATACAGAAAAGGTTATGTATTAACTACGGCATTGTCATATGTAGCAACATCTAATGCAATAATAACTAGCGGTCTTTCAGCTTTGTTTGTTGATATCGATAGCACAACATTTGGAATAACGGCAGAGAATGTAATGGCGGCGCTCAATCGGTATCATTATAAAGATATAGTCGGTATTTTACCTGTACACCTATTTGGTATAAAATGCGATATAGATAAAATAAAAGAGATCGCAGATAAAAAAGGTTTGTGGCTAATTGAAGATTGTTCTCAGGCGCATGGTACTGTAGGAACAGCGAAGCATGGTATATGTTCTACATACTCGTTTTATTGTGCACATAATATACAAGCTGGAGAACTTGGCGCTATTGTTTCTGACAACGAGAGCCTAGTGTCTATTATGCGAAAACTTAAAAGCAACGGGAGATCATGCGCGTGTAATGTTTGTACACGTAAAAATGGAACGTGCCCTGATAACAAATCAAGATTCAATCACGAACTTATTGGTTATAATTTTAGGACTAATGAATTTGCCACAGCTATAGCAAATGAACAATTGAAAAAAGCAAATTATATATTTTCGGAACGTGAAAAAAATGTAAAATATTTTATTTCAATGCTTTCAGATATTAAAAAAATTCAGTTGCCATCGCATGTTGACGGAACAAGTTATATGGCTTTCCCGATTATCTGCAAGGGTATTGATCGTGACGAAGTTTGTAGAAAAATAGAAAGCATGGGTGTTGAAACTCGTCCGATATTCGGGTCTATACCTTTGCAACCGGCGTATAATATTTATAACGCCGAAACACCAACAGCCGATAGCATTGCAAAAAATGGTTTTTATGTTGGATGTCATCAATATCTTACTGATGATGATAAAGTAAAAATAATTAATTCTATAAGGAGCGCTTGTGAATAAATATTCGAGGATATTTGTAGCTGGCCATAATGGAATGTTAGGAAGTGCAATTGTAAAATCACTAACAGTTTCTAACTATAATAATTTAGTTTTGAAATCAAGAAGTGAAGTTGATCTATTTAATGGCGAACAAGTTAACGATTTATTTAGAAAAAATGATATTGAATATGTTTTTATTTCCGCAGCCAAAGTGGGCGGAATAAAGGCCAACATGGCAGATAAATATAAATTTCTTGTTGATAATATAAAAATACAAAATAATATTATAGAATCTGCATATAAATATCGAGTAAAAAAAATATGTTTCGTGGGTAGTTCATGCATGTATCCGGCAAAATGCGAACAGCCAATGAAAGAAGAATATTTGCTATCTGGAAAGTTAGAAATAACGAATGAAGGTTACGCTCTTGCGAAAATAATAGGCATGAAGCAAATAGAATATCTAAAAAAAGAATATGGTCTTAATGGAATCACTGTCATACCGTGTAACCTATATGGTTCAAATGATTGTTTTGATGAAAACCGTTCGCACGTGCTCCAAGCACTCGTGAAAAAAATTGTAGATGCTTATTATAACAAGGATGAACATATAATTGCATGGGGCGATGGGTCACCCAAGCGCGAAATGATGCATGTTGATGATTGTGCCAACGCAATCGTGAATGCCATGGTAAAATATGAAAGTGATATTCCATTAAATATTGGTACAGGTGTTGAATATTCAATAAATGAATTCATTGAAATAATATGCAAGTGTGTTGGATACACTGGTAAAATAATATATGATAAGTCCATGCCTAATGGTATGATGAGAAAATGCATGGACGTGTCGCGGATGAAGTCACTCGGATATGAACCGAAAATAGATATAAATGAAGGCATAGATAAATTAATAAAAGAATACATTTCTATCCGTAAATAATATTTTTTAACTCCTGCCGGCTATTGACATTTTATTTTTTAAGTGTATAATGCGGTAAGGAGTTAACAAATATGAATATTAATGATATCGTAAATGCTGTGTTTGAACTTGGCGGAGCTATTGTCGTCTGGATCAACGCGATGAAGCTTTACAAGGACAAGAAGGTGGTCGGCGTATTCTGGCCGGTGTGGATCTTTTACAGCGTCTGGGGGATTTGGAATCTTTGGTATTATCCTTCACTGGGTCAATGGTTCAGTGTGGCGGCTGGTTCTCTGCTTGTTGTTGGTAATAGCGTTTGGTGCATTATGGCTGGATACTATGTTATGTTCAAGAAGAACGCCGGCATTGTAAAAGACTGTGGCAAGTGTTGTCGGGACGATGAAATATGTCACGTTTGTTCAGAAGATAAGAATATGTTCAAGCCGTATTCTGGAAAATAAAATGATTATTTCAAAAACTATTGATGGTAATCGCAAACTATATTTTACAATTGATGAAAAGAATAAAGATCAAATACTTAATATAGCCGCGATGATTATGTCAGGATATGGCAAGCATGAAGGTAGACCTACGGATTTTGGTTTTGAACATCAGTTCGCCGATCATTGTCTGAATCTCGCAACGCAATTGGTGTCATCTCATGAGTTAAAACTTTTTTATTCATTTGGTCGTGAAGAAGAGGTGTATTAATAATGAAAAATTCAGAACTTATGAAGATTGCATTAAAAAATGTAATAAACGATTCCGTATATCAAATGAATATTTTATTAGTTAATTTACCAACAGACGAACAAGAAAAATGTTCTGCATATGCGCGAGATTGTCTAAATATTGGCGTAGACCTATTCAAGAAAAAGATCATCAACGAAGAAAATAAAGAATCAATACGCAATCTGAAAAAAGGTGGTATACGCGGATGATTACAATTATAATAGGGCAAGTTATTTTGTTCGTGGGAGTTATAGTTCTTATTCTTGCGGCGATCAGCGGGTTCGTTTCAAATGTAAATACAAGTGAATACGAATATGGTATTAAAGAACCGAAGATAACCATTGATGAAGAACTTGGACCGATTCATATTCGGGTTAAGGTTTACGCATTTGATCGTGCAGATAATGGAAATCATTTTGAACCGCCTTCTGAATTTGTGGTAACTGATTACGAAGTGTTTTTTATAGATCACAAGACGGGCGAAGAAGTTCTTGTCCCGCCGATTGTAGACGAAATGCTTTCAAATGATAACGACTGGTTTGAAAACATCTGCGACGAATGCCAGTATCGATTTGAAGAAGTTGACAGACTGCTTGAAAAAGAAATAGATCGCCAGCTTGAAAAGGACGAACTGGAATTCAAGTCGGCGTTGCGCGATGAGCAGGAAGATAAATATGAATATATGCAAAAATGGTATCCACGTCAGATATGCGCCGAATGCGCACAAGCCGCTGGCGGTAAGATGGCGGAAGGACATATATGTTCATGGTATTCTGTTAGATGCGATGTATGCGGAGAAAAAAAGCCGTGTACTGAACCGAGTGATTTTGGATATCCTAGTGTAGTTCTTCTAATAAAACGTAAAGAAGAAATTGAAGAATCGCGGCAGATAGACGAGCAAGATAAATCTAGTAAGGAATAAAATAAATGCCAATAAACAAATGGAAAATATTAGCGCATATGTTTAGGGATAGATGGATTGAATCTGATCAGAAACATATGAATCTTTTGTTAACTGGGATTGACGATGGATTGCGGCATAAAAACGAAAAAGAAAAGATTATTGAAATAGCAAAAAAAGCAGTATGCGAAATGTGTGTTGTGAGGCAAAGGCAGCATACATGCATTGATACCGTTAATGGATGTGATGCATTTAAATCAATTATTGAATGGAGAAAATTATGAGCGGCGGAAGTTTAGATTATGTCTATCAGAAAGTCAACGATGCGGTGGATGAAATAGAATGTCGCGCAAAAACTAATCTTCATAAAGCATTCGCAAAGCATCTTAGAAAAGTATCTGATGCGCTACATGATATCGAATGGGTATTCAACGGTGATTGTGGAACGCCTTCAGAAGAAAAGGCTATCCGCGCTTGTATAACTCCAACCGATGAACTTAAATGCGCAACAGAAGAAGCAAGGCGGGTTCTGGCTGAACTACAAGCAGTTCTGAAGCGGATAGAATAATGAGAAGTATAAAAATTGAAAAGCGCAAGTTTCATTTTAATAAGAACTTTGCACACTTGGATGGTATTCTGGAAAAGAATAAAGTGGTTTTGGCTGGCGGCGCTTTACGAAAAATCATTGACCATAAAGATGTGACTTGCGATTATGATATTTTCTTTTTGGATCAATCGCGTGTAGATACTACACTGACGGCACTTAACGATCACGGCTACACAAAGGTATTTGAATGCCCACGAGGTAAGCTACATACTTACATCCAAGGTTCAAATAAGATACAGATTTGTTCAGAATTTTTTTATCAAGATTATGAAACGCTTCTAAAGTCGTTTGATTTTTACGCGTGTATGTTTCTTTATGACGGGGATAAGATGTATTTCTACCCGCAGTCAGTGCGCGATGTTACTAGGAAGATTGTCACCATTAACCGCGTGACATATCCCGTGGCTACAATGAACAGACTGATGAAGTACAACAAGAAGGGCTACTACGTCGGCGATGCAATTAAGACCGTTCTGAAAGCCTATAAAACGCAAGAATTCACAGAGGAAGAACACCGGTTCTATATAGATTAACATGAACAAGACAATAGGACAATCTAAACCGTCGCTAAATCAGCATTACAGCCACGTTACGCATGATCGCAGTATAAGTGACATGCTAGCCGTAATACAACGTAACTGGGTCTTTCTAAGCAAGCAGGCGGGGTATTATGGCATCCAAGACGCCATCGGGCTATATGCGAGGTTCGGCGCGATTGATATCTGTGAGGAATATAAGAAAGCATTGGCGCATGAAGAAGATACCAAGAACCGTTTTAAAGCGTGGCAGAAGTGTCACAAAAAGACATCATAATATGTGACATAAAAATTTATGTAGATAGATACTTCGTACATAAAAATAGAACGCATAAACTGTAACATCAATGTTACAATTTTATAATGTACGATACATATCAATTCATGAGGCGCACAACAAAGTGTAACCTCGAAGTTACAGTTTCAACGGTTGAAAAATAAATAAACAGTAGAAACTTTGCAAAGGATTCTGCCGTTGAAGATAAAATGTATTTACTGCGATAAGCCGCTATATATAAAAGCCGGTGACAACCCAGGAAAAAATGACCCACAAGTGGAGAATCGTGGCTTCTTCGACAATTTCTACAACGGCACAGTATGGGATTCATGCTACGTAGAAAAAAAAGATCGCAGCGAAATGATCGATCAGTACCTTAACAAGTACAAAAAAAATTATCCAGGCAAGAAGCGCGTACCAGAATTACTTGAAGACGATGTGGGTATTTCCGATGTTGTGAAAACATCCGGCGTCATAAAAAAAACATACGCATTTTATAAGTGTCCGCACTGCCAAAGAACTTTTTTCAAAAGTTTAAATACCGCTAATATGCAGAAGCTAAACCACGAGGACCCAAGCTCAACTGATTATCAGCACTTGGATAATGAGCGAGAGTTTGGCACTTCCTCGGTAGACCGAACAGGAGCTTCGCCATATAGTAAGCCGAATGATTTCAATAGAGGCAATGCCGCTGTTGATTCAGATAAGAAACCGTTGAAGAAAAAGTACAAGTTTAAGAGGTAATTACCATGGGTATCAAAAGCAATTTTCTCGGAACGCATACGATGGGCAAGGCGATGTCGGATGCGCTGCGCCGAATGGCTTGCAAGAAAGAACCGCAGAAGGTAGAAGCGCCACTTGTCGGCGATAAGATCGCTTATGCCGAAGCCGAAAAGCTTGGCTTTGTAAAATCGGCTCGCGCTCTTGGGCGCAATGCTTTTGAAGCGACTTGTGATCTTGGAAAAGTGATAGATTCTGGCTCGGTGTGGACCTTGACTACAAATGCCGATGGACAGAAGTTCTTCGTCAAGCAGATTGATGAAGCGGGTAACATTGTCCGCAAACTTAAAGCATCTAAAACTAAATCGGTTAAAGTCACTTTCGCCGAAAAAACTTTTCATGCGCCAGTGCTTAAAGTTGTTGAAGCCGATTATAAACGTATGTTCGGCGTCACTCCCGAAGAAGTAGAAAAGAATGGGAAAGAAATCGGCGAAGATACCGAAGACGAAGGTTATATAACCAAGTTCTATGACTTCAATGGTAAATCGTATTTCATATCAAAAGCTATTGGAGATAATCTTGTAGCCAGTTTTGGTGAAATTGAAAGCGAAGCTAAACGTGACAAAAATGAATCTGCCGAAGCTCAGCTTGGTGTAAAAGCCGAATCGCTCATGGAAAAGATTCAGCACGAACTTATATCTGTACTGCAAAATAACGATAAGCGCGATGGTATGCCGTTTGAAGTTAGCGATACGCTCGGCGGCGAAACATCTGTATATGATTTCAATCTGAAAGAAGATCTTGATGAATTCAAGAAAGATATCGGAGAACTTGGATACGAAGTTGTTTCGGTGAATGCCGGTGTTGCTACGGTGCAGAAGAAACGGGTTGAAGAAGCATCATCAAATGAAAAGAAAGTAGAAGCTTCCAAAGAAGTTAAGGCTGAAGTGCTTCCTTATTCCGCTGATGAAATCGCGGCGCTTGTTAAAGACGTTAACGGTTTTTATGGTGTGATGCTTGATGAAGTTCAGACGAAAGAACTTGCGGATATCCTTTTCAATAAAGAAAAAGAAACCGTAGACAGCGGAAAGCTTTTTACTGACTTTGACTGGAAAGCAACGGTAGAATCTTTCCTTTCATCGAAAGAAGAAAAGAAAGAAGTAGAAGCTGCTAAATCAGTAGTCGCCGAAGAAAAGCCCGAAGAACAAGTATTCAATACGCCCGAAGAGGCTACATCCTATATAAACGATAAGCGGAAGTCCACGGCTATGCCGCCAGATAAGGTCTACGAAACGAAGAAGGACGAGAATGGCAAGTTCCGTCTTGTTCCTAAGACGGCATCGGTAGAAAAGAAAGCTGAAGAACCCATAGACGAAGTTGCGGCGAATGAACTTTATATCTTCGCCGTAAATGATAGTGATCTTTACCGACAGATGCTTCAGCCGATTCAGAAGAATCTCATAAACAAAAAAGCGCAAGGTGTATATAACCCAACGCTCGCGCTTAAAGCGTTTATGAATTTTATGCAGATCGCTGCGCAGAAGTACACGAAGGAATATGCTTCTGATCGTGACAAATGGTACGATCTGTTCCCAGTAGAAGTGCGCAAAGCGGCGGCAAATGAAGCGCTGAAGTATTTTGAAACCGAAGCCGAACTTGGTAACTATGATAACTATCTGCATAAGAAGTATCAGAAGAAACCCGCCGCGCCTACCCCAGAAGTCACCCCTCCAGTCGAAGCGGATATGAACAAAGAAGGTTCACATAAAGTCAAAGCCGAAGATGAAGAAACCGGCGAACTTAATATGCGCCTCGAATCTGCGATTAATCGCCTTATAGAAAAAGGCGAAGATATTGATTATATTCTTCAATACGTAAATTCTATGAATCGTATGGAAGGCGAATTCGCGCAAGGTGAAAAGTTCAATATTACCAAGGACGAACTGATATCCATAATAACCGAACAGATGGGTTATGAGATTGAAGGTGATATGGTAAAGAAAGCGTCCGCCGTAGAAACTGACGAACCAGGAAGCTTAGAATCTATAAAACTTTCTTTTTATTCTACTGATGAAAGCACGGGTGGAAAATATTATCTTGATGAAAATGATAATGTGTATAAAACCGTTGAAGGTGTTATGTATGAATGTACGGATGAAGGAGAACCGCTCGCTGAATTAAAAGCTCCGTATGAAATTATTGAAACGGAAACAGTTGAGGAGTAATCAATATGGAACTTTCAAATTGCAGAATCCACAAAGGTAAACTTGTGCGCATGTTTAAGGGAGCTTGCGGTGGGAAGAACGAAATCTTTTGTTCTACGCCGGACTGCATAAATAACTGCGTGGAAGAATCGAAATGCGGACTGCCGCTGGTGAACGTTGTCGGAGCAAACTGCAATGATTATGTTCCAAAGAAAGAACAGACTGTTACTGTTGCTTCAACCGCTTCGCGGAAAGTTACTATCAAGCGTACAGCAGCGGAGAAAGAAGATGAAAAAGATATCACTATTGAAGTGCCTGAATCGAATGCGAAAGATATCAAATCACCCGCCGATAAAGACAAAGGAAACGCAGAAGAAAAAGAAGTCCAAGAAGTAAAAGATACCGCATCAATTAAAAGCGAACTGTGGACGACTACGCTGAACAAGACTATTGAAGAAGCGCTTGATGTAGAATCCGCCGCCGATGCATGGATGAAAAACATGAAGAAATCTCTCGGTGAAAAACTCGCCGACGAAGAAATATCAGAAGCGGATTATGATTCGCTGCTTGATGAACTTGAAGATATGCACGAAAACGGAATCCTTGAAGACGCGATTAAGGATAAGATAAACGAATCGGCTGGCGACATAGATGGAGGGGCAGAAGAACCACCGCTTGAAGAAGCGCCAAAGGATGAAAAGACGAAAGAAGAAGAACCGAAAAAGGAAGAAGAAAAGCCGACTGAAAAGAAAGAAGAAGCCAAGCCCAAAAAGAAGACCAAGGAAGAACTTCCGGAACTGCCTGGTCTTGATCTTGAAAACGTCTAAGGAATAACACATGCCAGTATACAGCAAAAAGATATATCTCCCGATTGAACTTTTCGACAGATTAAGCGTACAAGAGTACAATTCAATGATGGAAGATATTTTTGCGATTTATTTTCGCAATAAGCCGGAGATATTGAATGATATCGTTGATAAGTCTGAAGGCAATACAGATCTTCTTGAACAGCTCAAAAAAGAAGAAATTGAACGAGCATTCAAAAAAGAATATGCCTATGACACGGATATACTTCGTAGTAGACCAGAGGACGAACTGGCTGAATATCTTGTTGAATTTATTGATGACTATAATAAAAAAGTAGAAATACAGAATCCCGAAACAGCAAAGATAGAAAAAAATAAAACTGAAGAACCCGCTGAAGAAGCGAAATAAAAAACAAACTAACCAAAGGAACATAGAATGAAAAACTACAATGCATCAGTACAAACAATTTCGTATCAAGTATCAGAAGATAACCCCGCGCTTATCAATCAAGCCATAACGAAAACATTTTTTGAATCGCCAATAATGAAAGATATAATCAAAGACGATATACATATTGTTGATTTGTTTTCTTCTGGACGGAACATTTATGATGCAATCCCGCGAAATCTTCTTTGCACATATATGCCAGTTGACATTTCTATGGACGAACGTTTCAAAACAGATCAACGCGTTCTTCCTATCATTAGTACTGACATAAATAAAATCAAACTTGATGATGCTATCTGCGATGTTATATTTGCGCCTGCAAGCAAAGTCGGTTACGGAAAATACCATCAAAGTATGTTTGAAATCGAACGCATCATAAAGCCGGGCGGATATCTTATCGCAGAAATGTCAAGGTTTTGGTTTACACGCCAGTTCAATCAGATTTTGTTCTGCTCACGCGAATGGGATCTCATTTCTGCTTCAGAAATAAATTATATGTATCGTGGACCAGACGGAAGCAACCCAACTGCAAAATATTATTTGGTTTACCGTAAGCGGTAGGTTGAAAAAAGAATAAAAAGAAGGAACGGATCAAAAACACGAGGTTAAAGATATGGCTATTTTTTCACCAGGTTTTCTGAAGAAGGCATTGAAGCATGCTGTTGCCGGAGATTCTATCGGCGAAGGATTTAATATCAGACATGTAACCGTACCGCATCAAGGGTGGTACAACCCGCTTTATCTAAAAGAAGCCACGTATAAAATTCTACAGAAAAATATTCGCAAGGCTGGTTTTTCTGTTACGTCAGCCAATTACGAAAAGATAGATTATAAAATGGATAATTCTAATCGAAAGATAACAAGCGGTCATGTCGATTTTATAATGAAAATCATGACGCCAGACGGGCAAGACAGGTCAGTGAACGCTTCTGTTGTCATAGAAAATGATATTATATGCGATACCGTTGATCATTTCACAGATAATTGCGGTAACAAATATGCATTCACACGCGCCGGTCTTAAATCGTTTTTAATGGGCGTAGAAGAAGAAACCAATAAGCCGCACGAAACTGTTTATCCTTCTGTTGGTGACGGCGGTAGTCAGTCTGGGCAAGCTGGCGGCGCAGAACCGAATCTTGCTTTCATGCAAAAAGATTTGAAAATTATGAAACTTGGTCATGCAAAAGATAGCCGCATAACTGAAGCTATGAATAAAATTGCGGCTACGAATGAACAAGTTATTGAACTTTTTATAAATGATAGTTTTCCCAAGGATAAGATGACTTCATGGGGTACACCGAATTTAAAGATAACTAAACAGTCGAATGGTTGGGCGCTGGTAAATTACAGTACACCGTTACTGTATCGTGATGCTGATGGAATGGTTTACTTTAATACACAAAAATATTCCGTATCGACATCTCGAATACAGAATCTTATTAGAAGTATTCTCGGTGGAAAAGAACCAGTTGAAGTTGATGAATCTGGTATAAAAGAAAAAATAGGAGCATCAAAATGAATTTCAAACCAGTAACAGTTTTCACGGATAAGACACCGAGCAAGCCAAGAACGGTAACAGCTTCAACTAGAAAGGCAGAATATCATTCTGATCAATTGGATGGGTTGAACAAAAACAGCGAATATCCGATTACAGTTCAATTCCACGATGCCGATGGGAATAAAACAAAATGGATGGATATTAACCAAGAAAGTATTCCCGTTATCATTTCTTTTTTGGAAAGCATGAAGAAGGGCGAACCGAAAGAAGTATCCGCCGCCGCTGAAGAACCAAAAGAAGAAAAAAAAGACGAACCGAAAGATACTCCAAAGGAAATGCCAAAAGACGCTCCGAAAGATTCGCCCAAAGCGTTTAACGTTAAGTTCGACGGTAATATCACCGTAACTGATGGTAAAGGAGAAGTTGTTCTTACGCTTAATGCGCCAGATCTTTCGCCTGAAGATATTGACAAGCTGAAATCCAGCGACATAAAATCTCTTGCAGAAAAGTTTACTAAGATAAAAGAACTTGGGCTTACACTTGAAAATACAAATCTTGATTTCGGCGATCTTTCCAAAGAAAGTCTTCCGCCACCAGAGGCGATAGGAAAAGATGCCGCGCCTTCTGATGATAAGCCGCTTGGAGCTTGGGCTACTAATAAATTGAAAAGCATCGAAGCTAAAGTAGAACAAAAATAATTCGGAGTATCCAATGGAATTCTTTAATGGCGAAAAAGTAATAGTTGCGCGAAATATAAAAACCGAATCTGGTGAAATGATAAAATGCGCAGAAGAAGTTATCATAACCAAGATACGCCCCGATCTTATTTCTGTTCAGTGGAACAAAGATAAGCGGGAACTGAATGCGCTTACTCCGCCAGATTCTATATTTAAGTATACTGAAAGCAATCGGCAGATCGCGGATAACCGCAAAGAGTTTCTTAACCTTCTGGCGATGCAGAAGACGGCCATTGACGTTCAAGGATTTCTTGGTCGTGTAAAAGAATACTGGGATAAGAACAAGGCTGATGTTAAAGCAGCGCTTGAATTCATAGGTAAGACCATTAAGAACCGCATCGCTGACTTTACTGGAGAATTCGATAAGCTTTACAACGGGCTGAAAGGCATAATCGGCGTACAGTATACCGAAACTCTCGCGCAGTATATACCCGACCTTGCCGCCAATAAAGTAGCAAAGATGAAAACATCTATGGTTAAAACTTCCGCCAATATGGACCAAGTATTCATCAAAGCGGAAGATTCGTATGTTCCTTCGGATGCCGTGTATGATGTGATACTGAATAGGCTATCAAATCTGCTCGGCGACAATTACCCGCATGAAGTTGTGGCAAGTGTTGTGCCGACAATCGCGGAGTATACGGATGATCAAAAGAAGCTTATACTTAAAATCTCTAAGCTCGCGGAAAATTATCGTGTCGCCCAAAGCGTTCTTCCGCTTGCGTTTCTGGATAAAGAAGACCTTGATATCGTTACTGCGGAAGAAGATAAAGCATTAGAAATCGCCGATAAATATGATGTCAAAAATAAGAATAAAAAGTTGAAAACAAAGCAAGTTGTGAACGAAGAAAAGCGCCCGTGTCAGCTTCTGCCGGCGAAAGGCGCACAGCCAGAAATGGCGGAAATAGATCGGATTAACGCTGATCCGAATTCAAACGCGGGACATTTCTTTTAATCGGAGTTATTTATGCATGAACAGCTTGCACAATATGCCAAGCGCTATTCTGAAACAGACCTTGAAATTCTGTTGAAAGGCGGGCTTGAAGTTACGCATAAAATAGCTTCCAACATAGCCATCTATGAAGATAAAGTTCCGGTTGAAGAAGCAAAAGCACAGATAGAAAATGCCGATCTTATGTCGGCTGTTTTAGCGTGTATACAGGAAGAAGGTTTCATAGCTGAAATAAACGGCGAACATCTTGTTGTCGCTCAATCTTCCAAGTTTGAAGAAAAGCTTGCGAATAAGGTTTGGGTTGGCGATCACGTTGGACAAGAACTTGTTCGTCAGGCAAAGAAAGCAAAAGAAAAGATGGTCAAGATACAACGTGTGCCGTCTAAGTTCGCAAAGCCGGCAGAAGAACTCGGCTGGGGAACACCTGGCTATACCTATTGTTCTGTTTGGAGAATACCAGCAACTCATACGATTGAAATAGGCGGATATGTCGTACCGGCATATATGGTTGGATATACACAGAAAATCATGCCGCGCTCGACGCAGTGGGGAACGAAGGAAAACGAAAATAAGCAGATCGTTCCTGACCGCGCAAAGATTTCAAAGCTTGAATCGGTGAACAGAATTCTCACAGCTATGGAAAGCTCGGCGCGTCTTGTTCAGAAAGAAAATCCCAAGACGGGCGAAAAGGAATGGGCGCTTGTTTCTACGGATGATTCGGCTAAAACACTTAGGTATTTTGGACCAGATAAACCGTCAAATGAAGCTGTAGAAAAAGAAGAAAAGCGCGTTAATTATTTTAAGCATAATGCACATTATCTTGGTTCTGAAAAATCAGTTAAGACATTCATAGAAATTGATGGAAATGAAAAAGACGTAGAAGTTTTTTTTGATTATACGCCAGCGGAAAAAGAAACTGGAACTGGCGAACAGCTTGTCATAAATCGGGTTATTGATGTTGCCACTGGTGATAAACTTGATCTGAATGAAGCGCAGATTGACGCGCTTAAAGAAAAGGCATTTGAGTCTCTTGAAAATGGCAAAGAATAAATGGCGAAACACACGGATTATGATTGGCTAACAACACGCGAAAGGAACTTGAAGAAGACGAAGAAAGATACGCGTCGGGAAATGGACATTGATATCGATGGACTTCCCCAAGAAAGCAACGGCGGTTACGATATGGTCGGGAAGCAAAGCCCGTCCGATAAGAATATAATAAGCCCAGTGGCGCATAGGACGAACAGGAGTACGACAATGAATATGCCAAAATGGATTGAAAAGGCGGCTAACATCTTCGTTGGCAAGAAGATAGGCGAAGAAAAGATAGTTACCGCATCCGAAAAGAATCCTAATCTGTCCGCCGTTGATGCATACCTTGACAAGAACAGAATTCATCTTAATGAATTTATGTATACAAGCCTTTTGAAAAAGGCGGAAGCGGTTACGGTTAATTTGGCTTCTGACTTTAATACAATCGGCAAAATGGTCAAAGAGGTTTACGATGAAGCACTTCACCAAGCGCAGACTCCACAGCCAGTTGAAAAAACGGCTGGAAAATATGACTACACGTTTACCGCGAATATTGCGAAAGCGCAGAAATCGCAAGTCAAACAAACCGCTAGTGGATATACTACACTTGCTGAATGTATCTCTGATATCGCTGCCAAAATGAAAACAGAAGTAACATCTGACGAAATACAGGATGTTACTAAACAAGTACAGAATGAAATAAGCAAGCGCCGCCATGCGTCTAATGACGATATAACTTCTCTGGTCGTAAAAGCTGTTGAAGTAATCGCGGCTAAGAAGACGGGCGTTAAACTTGCGCACAATGGTATCCGCACTACCGTTGATCAGATAAAACTTGAAGCGGCGCAAAAAGTGGCGATAGCCTCTACGCTTGAACAGAATAAAGTGACAAAAGTCAAGGCTGAAGCACTTTCAGAAGCGGCGAAAAAATCGGTGAAAGAAGCCGCTGAAAGAATGACATTTCCTAAAAATAAAGTAACAGTTCAAAAGCAAGTAAATCTCCCCGAAGGTTATCAAAAGAAAGAAATGGATGAAGGAAAGGAAATTTCTACTCCAGCCACAAAACAAGCTGAAAAACTTTTCCAAAAGATCGTCGATCAGTTTTCTGTCATTGCTGAAATAGAAGAAAAAGTGAAAATAAAGATAGAAGAAATAAAAAAAGAGGAAGGACTTCAGAAAGAAGTTGAAAAGATGGAAGCTGCCGTTACGGATCTTGCTACCCTCGCTGGAACAGCTCACAACAATGCAATACAAATTCAAAGCAAAGCTACGGCAGCATATAATTATGCAGTTCTTGTTACGCACGAAAAGCAAAAAGAAGAACCTACTGAAGAAGAAATTGTTGCAGAGATGAAAAAGAAGATTCCATTTTTTGATCTTCAACAGTATAATGAAATGTCGAAAGCGCTTTCTGAATCAATAAAATCTATTAAAGCGGCTAAAGGATTTAAGCTTGTTGAAAAGTCTATGCCGGAACTGAAAATAGTTACGAAGGGTTCGCTGAATGTTACCGCAGAAGAATATGTTGATCTTGTTTCTGCTATAGAAACACTTTCGGCACAAGTATCTGAATTTAATTCAGTTATGGAAAAAGATCTTGCGGAATTTGAATCCGTTGATCTCGGTGAAGAAGTAGCAGAAGAACAGATCGCGGCTTCAGCTAAACCGAAGCTTGAAAAGAAGGCTGAAGCTGATGATACGTACTATGTTGAAGTATCACTACAACCATCTAGCGGAGGATTTGGTGAATGGGCACGCCACGCAAATTCACATGGCCCTTACACAGAAAATGAAGTATACGGAGATATTTTTGATATATTAAATATGGCTAAAGAAAATATCGATAGAGAAATATATCAACTGGGAGAAGCTGATGTCCCAAAAGAAATTGATGATATCCGTGGTAAAATACATAATGAGCCAACTTTTGTTTTCGGTTATTTGGACGAAAACAATGAGCCAAAATATTTTGGCGTAGATGAAATTGGAAAAAATGAAATCAAAGGTATGGAAAAAGAATCTTCTTGGAAATCCACTAAACCGCCCAGGCAGTGGTTCAATGAAAAAGCCAACGAAATCAGCAAAGGAAATCCAGATTATACCGACGAACAAGTAAATGCTACCGTTGGTAAAATTTGGTCAGACATGAGCGAAAAGGATAAGGCGGCAAAACGCCACAGCGAAGGCAAGGAATACGGTACGCCGAAAAAGGCTTCGCTCAACAAGCTTGGCAATGACTTCATGCTGCGCAAAGCTGGGTTCCCAGATCGTTACCCATACATCGACAAATGCCGTAACTGCGCATTCTTCTATAGCGGTCTTGGAACGGTATACGACAAGTGCGTAGACTGTATCCACTTCTACAGTGAACCTGAGTTGAAAGATATGGCAAAGGAAGATATCAGCGGATTGGGGGACTATTTTTATGATAAGAGCAACAAGTTCAATGTAGGGACGCCCGTATTCAATACGAAACACGCTTCGCTTAAAGTAGACGCCACACAATATAACAAGCTTGATGAAGATTCAAAAAAGCTTGTAAAAGAAACCATTGCTCTTGAAAATGAGATATCTAGTCTAATGGAAAAACCCGGCAATAGGGATATTGTGAATAAAAAATATCAAGAGTACAAATCCCAAAGAGCATCTTTATCTGGAAAATATGGGTATCAAAACGAATCGTTTAATGAAGCGGTTAAACAATATATGAAAAGTAATTCTTAAAACAACGGATTACCATCTTCATCATACGGCAAATCGAAAATAATATTTAGATTTTCACCGACAAATATTCGCCACGATGATTCCATATCAAACAACGTTTTTGTTGTTTCAAAAGCAAATTTATAATATGGCATTATATTTATAAATTTCGTTGTGAAACTTATTGCGTTGATAAATATGTGTACAAGCAAGAAACGCATAGGCATAAAGAATATATTGAATAAAACGTCAGTAATCTTATCCCGCGTATGCGCATTCGGGATCAGCATCGTTAATATGTTTTTCATACGTTCAACTCCTTCAAGTATAATATAACATATATCCAGAAAAAGTCAAGCGGAATAAATACTGCGGATCGCTGAAAAACATGTGTGAAATACCTTTCGTGCCACCTATATAATAGGTCACGGAGTTACCACCGTTGCCGGACTTCCACGCATCGCAGATAGGCGTGGACGGAAAACGGGCAGTAGCTTGCTGCCCGCGCCGAGTTGTTAGATCACACATGTTTGTTTTTTAACATTTTCAGCGATCCGCAGTATTCACGTCCAAGATTATATAGTAAATCACTAAAAGTGCTTCATGAAAAACTTGTCTATTACTGCCTCAAATCGCTTTTCCATTTCTGAATTAATACCAATTCCCTCGCCATTATTGATACTTAAATACAGTCTGCATCCATATATGTTTTCATCAGAAATAACATACTTCCCGACACGAATGTTCGTAATTTTTTGGTCTTTTTTAGTGTTCGATGTATCCATAAAAACACTCCTTATTTACGTCCAAGATTCTACCGTATTTATGAGATCATCAATCCTATGTATTTGGTACGCGCTATTGAATGACGGGCGACCGCCATACATAGGTATTTCAAAAAGGAAAAAACAATCATTCTTTTTCCAGATTTCTGCTTTGCCGTAGTCGCTTTCAGGGATTACGTATACTTCGCCGTCTTTAAGATTAAGAATTTGTTCTTTATCAGTCATTTTATTTAACCTATCGTACTTTACGCCGATATTCATTGTTGAATTCAGCAACTTTTTTAAATGTATTATAGTTAACAACCCATCCAAGCCCAGCAGAATAAACTTGATCTGTTTTATTAACTTTTTCTCCGATATTGAGATATCTGTAACCGTCCATGCTGTCTGAATATTTTTTGAAATAAATATAATTAGAATTTTGGCATATATTCCTTATCGCATGTGTGCAATCTCGATAACATTTATTACATTTCATTTTTTTTATCTACCTTCTTCATTCTAAAATCAGATGTATAACGATGTGTAGGACCGAATAGTTTTTCTTCAAAACCGCAATGTGGGCATTTTCCTTTATAATATCCGCCCATCATTGCGGGAAGATCTTCAAATTCGCTCTTATATATCGGATAACCGCATTTCCAACAGATTTGCATGTCATCTTTAACATACATGGTTTTATCTTTATTATTGACAAGTTGAATCTTTAAATCATTTTCAAGTATATGTTTTTCAATTCGATTAACAATATCATATTTTTTTTCACAGTCCATGCAAATATCTGCCGTATTTGTAAATATAAGACAGCCAGTATTAAACTGATAGCCGCGATAATACAAGGGCTTATCCATATTTTTTTGCCCTTTATAATGACGCCGAGAACTTCGGGAATATGTTTCATAATCGTATTTTTTATCACAATAAGAACATGATCTCATTCTATCTATACGGTAATTAAATTGTCCGCTTGTTAATGATTTTGATATAATCTCATTCATTAAGGGCAATTCAAATCCTATACTTTTTTCATATTTTTTTTTATTTATTATTTCTTGTACTCCATGCGACACCTTCCCATCAAGAAGAAGAAGCTCTTCGTACTTTAATGAAACATTCGTAGTGTTAATCATTTTTCGGCTCATATTCTTTTACGTAGTTATCTATCCCACCACAAGCGATTACTTTATCAATGCGCGTACCGCGATCCTTATAATCAAGTTTATGACCTATTATAATTTCGATCATACCTTTAGCAATTGCCTTATGTCGGATGTATTCATTTTTTGGTTTGCTTTTTTTCATAGCCATATCTATAAGTGTGGCAAGTTCGCAATCTGTGTAATACAAAAATGCATCATCTACGCTACGGATATTGTGTTCGGTTATTATCATTTTACCACTCCTTTTTATTTATAAACAATTTTGCGCTCACTAGGAGCGGCCAATAACAGGGCTGATATCTATCCCTACAATTTGGCAGCATGGCGGCAACCACACCCATTGCTAATCCATTCATTCTTGCCAGAGAATTGTAGATATAGCCATTGAAGTCGTTTCAGACTCCGCTACCCCCAGTCAACGCAAAATTTTTTTTCAAAGAACAATAAGAAAAAAGGTAGCGCAACTTCCTTCATGACAACGATAGCCTTTATCCCACGATAACGGGAGGCTAAATCATGTTTTATTTGTTTCTACTTCTTAGGTTCTCAACACCGCTTCATTGCCTCTGGTAACAACGGAGGTCCTAGACGCTCCGTAAAGGTATCTTTCAACCTGAATAATGAACGGGTAAGTTTCCTTAACCCGCAGGCTCCGCGATGCACCGTAAATAGTGCGCTTTTCAAAGAACAATAATAAAAAATCCTTCCTATCTACGCCTTCAGCCGTAAGGCACTAATGGATTCCTCTTTCGAGGCTATCCTCACATAGCGGAGAAGTATGCCTAATCCTGTGCCAGGCTTGACACTTTGAAACATCTTTACCATTCAAGGAATAGTGTTCTGGCTCTAAAGGCTCCTTCTCGGAAGGACTATCAAAGAACTACGTATAATATACTATAAATCGTAAAAAAGTCAAGCGTTATTTATCTTATTAAGTTCGTCTATAAGCCTTTGATTTTCTATAGATACGGAATCACATATTTCTTGCATTCTTTCTTTTTCGCGTTTTAGTTCTTCAAACTGCAACAAGAGTTGGCGATAAGCCGCATCACCATCTTCATTTTTCTTTTTAAGATTATCTATTGCAATGTAAGCGGCAGTAAGTGCAAAAATAGCGTCTAGTCTTGGTTCTTCTGAATGCTGTATGTCTTGAATGTCTTCTTGAAGGCTCATGTTTCACCATCCTGTAAATAATAAATAATTTTTATCGAAATCGAATGTCTTGTATATTCTTACAAGATCAAACACTTGATATTCGTATGCATCTGATTTTACCAGGTGTTCAGATTTTTTATCAAGGTTGTATGGCGTAAAGCCGTAATCACTTTTCCAATTACACTTCAGACGATTATTTATAAAACCATATAAATTAGATTTGCTTATCGCGTCAAAATCTTTATTTTCCAGACCAGTGATAAGCGCATCAAATATTTCTTGTAGATAATCGCCCATTTCTTTGTGGATGAATTCTATTTGCACTTTGACAAATTCATCATCTACCATCCAAAAATCATATTCGCGGGTCATGTATTTATGGGTATCCATGTTGAGAAAAAAACATCTTTTATACTCTTTACCGTCACCTCCCCAATATTTTCCAAATTCATATAATTCTTTTGTAGGGATATCATGCGGTGAAACATAATATCCTTCACCATCATATTCCCCATATTTCTTTTTCAATTCATCTACGGTAAGAGTTCGTATCTTATCACCTTTTTTCTTTGAAATGCACTGAAGATATTGTCTGTAACCCATTTTTATATTCCTTTTTTAATTCTTGCGCGTCTTGTATTATAATCAATAATTTCTGTTATTATGGCAAATATAATTTCTAGCATTGGTACAAGAAATATTGATATACAAAAGAAAATAAATAATATGGGTAAAAATTTCATTTCTTACCAACCTTGCGCGGCTTGCGCTTTGGTTTTATAACCATAAGTATCTTATGGCAGTCGCATTCACATAGCCACTGTGCTAAAGGTACTTGATTGATAACTCTGCCCTTTTTATGACCGCACTCTAAACATTTTGACATCAGCATTCACCATTTCACCTTAGACTTACGTTTAAGCGGCTTGCGCTTGGGTTTCCAATTTGTACATACAACATAATCATATAGGCATCTTTCTGGAATACCGTTTTTTGTTTCAGAAATGCACTTTGTGTTCCCAGCATCGCAAGCATCGCATACATACTTTTTATATTTCATTCTGCATCCACCTTCACCGCTGACGGTACTGCAGCGCGTTTCAAGTGTTGTTTACAAAATAATTCACCGGTAACAGGTTTTCGTGAACATTGCTTAAATAACAACCCTGACGGTATTTCCATCGCGCATTTATTTTCTTGATACGCACGTCCATTCGGCATACCTGGCCATGATCCGTACCTATAAAGTCGCGCTTCATCTTTTGTTTTCGGTAGATTTATCATATACATCACTCCTTATCGTTAGCTGACGGGGCGGTAGTGCGCTCAACGCTGTTGTTTGGAAGTTCAAAAAATGGCGTTTTGTCTTTTTTATCAGTGAAAGCCTTCCCATTGCAACTACAGCACCCGTAAGTATTACCTGAATATAAATAAACCACATCTCCTTTTTTATAATCCCTTTGTAGCCAAGAGCATTCGCTTTTCAATACATCCCGTATCAATATATATTTATTTTCCATACATCACTCATTATCGTTAGCTGACGTGGCGTCAGTGCTCTTCAAGTGTTTTTCTATTGCGCGTATACACGCTTTTACTTTTGGTATGTCAGATATTAGCAATTCAATTGTACCGCCATTGCCATGACCTGCATTTGGGTATAAGTACATTTCTGAATCTGTAGATATATAAACTGATTCCCTGCGTATTTCAGCCGAAAAACTCCCCATAGATTTAGTTTGATTCAAACATAGCCCCATACATCACTCCTTTGCGGCTTCGGCGTTAATCTTTATCATTGCCTCACATAATTTTGTGCCGATACAAGGCGATTTGTAACCACACATTTTACATATTTCAACAGACGCAACTATAAGCATGTTAAGCTTAACCTTCCGGAGTGCGGCGGCGTGGTCGGATTTAAGTTTTGCAATTTCTTTCTTCATCTGCTCGTTGTTATACTTTAATTGGCAAGCGGTTGCATGATATTTATTACGTTCAAGACTTATTTCAGTGATTTTATTTTCAAGTTTTTCAATCATTTTCATTAGTTTTTATCCTCCTGTTCCTGTGCTATTTATACACGATTTTTTTAATTCAGTGCTCATAGTGAACCGCTGGAGATACGTACACGTTTCCGCGCATTTATCCACTTTCGTTTTTGAATAAACGCCCCATCCAGCATCGCAGTATTTACATGGCAATATTCCAAGTTCAAGCGCACCTTCCGGATTCAGAGGTACAATTTTTACATTTTCGCTCATTTGTTTGATCCCAACAGAACTTCACCGCCAGGTCCAGTTTTTGTTCTCATTTTTAAACTTTCTGTATGATGCAATGGTATAGTCATAAAATTGAATTCTAATTGTTTTTCAAGCGTGTAGATAGTCTGGTTATCGCATTTCTCTTCGCGGATTATATGACCGTCATGCCGCAATTTTTTTATTATCTGCGACATCTTTTCAGATACTTCGCCGCAGACATGGATCGGATTATTCTGAAGCGTAAAAAGCACATTCACTTCATCAATTTCAAGCGCATGATCCGTATAAAAATCTTCATCATGCTCAATATACTCTTCGCCCATGATCTGCTTACAAAGCTTAACGACTTCGCCAAGTGTATAGTTTTCAAGATTAGCATATTCATCTAGTATATGAATCGCGACTGATTTACGTCCAGCGTAATAATTTTCATTCTTTTCCATCAGTCTTAACCTCGGTTTTTATTTTTATTTGATGCGCCTTCTCGAAGCACGGGCGGCATAAAACTCCAATAAAAGGTACATCCTTTTTCGTATTGTTACACCACAGCCCGAATTGATGGCATTTTATATTTTTTTCTTTTTTATTTACTTCCATTCAAAGTCCCTTGAAAGTTCTTCGGCTGTAAAACCAGTTGACGGGTCATTCATATCTATATCCTTACTACTTTGATATTTAAGAAAATAAATTATACCGCGTGTAAGCCAATCTGAATATGCTTCTACCATTACCCATGTAACTGCTCCACGCTTCTTAAACCATTTTTTAAGAATTTCTCCGTGTGACAATATTTTATAATCTGGTGCAACCCTATATTCATAGTCGTTTCTCAAACATAGTTTAACTACATCAATCCACTTATCATCAGACCCTTTTCTACGGCTTTGTATCCTTGTACCTTCACCAAATTTTTTTGCAATATATGATGCTGCTAATGCCATATCCCTTGACATACAATATAGTTCCATAATTAACCACCTATTAGAAATAATAACCCCAGATTTTCATACTGAGGCGCTATGCGCGGTGGAATTCGTAGCCGCGACGACTTAGGCGATTTCATCCTAGGATTAGCCTAATCTTTTGGTCCGCAGGATTGTATCAAGCAGACCGTGCGCCACCCAAGGGGTTGAGCCTTGCGAACACTTTGTTCGGAACCGTCGGTGGCAATATAAACTCTGGCTATGCGGGTAATCCCGCTATTCTTTCGCGCTTGTTTCGTGATTGAGGTCCGTAAGCAATAATTTGCAAACTTAATACATCTATGCCATTATTAATTATTTATATATGGATTAAAATGTACTTACCACTAACTCCCGCCATAGACTACGGCAGACGGCTGACCAACCGAACCTTTATTGCCTGTGTTTCAAAACAACACCGATAGCCAGATTTTTTCAAAGATCAAAAAGAAAATCTTGTGGGTAGGTCGTTAATCCTACTATGCGCACATGCCACCACATTTCTGTGATAATACCTGTTATTATCGCCCAGTACCTTTACGGCATATGATACTACTTAGCTGGAACGAATCTGCGCATGATACAGTTTACTTTCAAATCTGCGTGTCTACTTTCCACGCCGCCACAAGACTTTCAAAGAACATAAAAAAGCTGTACGGCAAATCGTTACTTTTGCTAGGCTGTTTCCACCTTCTACGGATACTATGTATCAGCCGGTTCGGGGTGTGCAAGCCAAGTCCGATCCCATCTTTGCGTGTCTACGTTTTCCACGCCGCGTACAGCTTTCAAAGAACTGTTATACATTGTACATCAAAATATAAAAATGTCAAGACCGAAAATGCATAAAAAAAGTTGATATTTCGGCAAAGAATAGAACATCAAACAGGGCAATAGAACCATGCTTTTATCCTTTCGAGATGAGATTAATATGCAAAAAAAAGCCGACACTTCGCCGACTATATATAAAGTAAAAACGCCGTCTGGCAAATGGAAGATTCTTGACAACGCCGAAATGATGTTTAACGGCGTTGGGAAAGTTACCGACCCCGATACGAATAAGATCTTTGATCCGAAGGAATATGTTCCGATCAGCTCGCGGGATTTTGCTATTCAGCCGCCAAAGCGCCAGAAAAAAGCCGAAGAAATGTCCACTGTAGAAATTGATCAGATCGGTTTCCGCGATACGGACGAACGCCCAGCGGGTAAACGCCGGCGAAAGAAAACGCGCAATATGTACACCCAGGAAGAAGGCGTGGATGACGTGACCTATGAAGGCACTGGCGGCAAGCGCAATCAGTTCAAAAACGTATTGAATAAAGATGATATTTCGGAAGTGTCTATTAACGGTTTGCCGCTTGTGAACTTTCCGACTTCGGATATCGTTCTTTCCATGCTTGATAGAAAGGCATTTCCGCGGTTTGAGGTTAAAGGAACAACAATAGATATAGAACTTGAAAAAGTTCCAGAAGAAAATCGGCGGCAGTTTCTTAAAGATTTTATCGACAATAAAATATCAATCGGCGGTGTTCAGTATAAAGATATGGATGTCTTGGATAAGAAATCGATCCATGATCTTTATATGAAGTTCAAAATGCGCCCCGTGAAAAAGGTAAGCAAGATAAAAACGAAGCGGAAGACTTCGATGCTTCCAGAAGAAAAGCCTGACGAGCAGAAGGACAAAGAAGAACAATACGACTACCCGATGCTGCACGATCAGATGAATATGATGCAAGAACGCTAAAAAGTTGATATTAAGGAAGTAATACATGGAACAAGACAAAGAGCAAATCATTTATAATAAAGGCATTCTTACATCGACGCTCGGCGCGGTTGTAGCAAATATTGAAAAAATTAAAAGCGAAATCTTTTTCCTTTATGACGAAACGCTTCCGGATGATGAAACTAAGAATGACCTTGATATGGTTTTGATAAAGCTCGCTGAAGCGCAAGAGGAAATTCTTACTATTGTAAAAAAGAATAGCGCGGATTCTGATTCATACATGTCATACATGTGAGTTAAAAACAAATGAAAAACGAACAACCAACACTACCTTTAGGAAAAACGGCGATGAAAAAAGGCGGCGAAAGTCTTTCTGATGGGCTTGTGAAAAAAGCTAGTTCAATGGCGGCAGCTTCATCGTCGTCTGGAACGGGCGTACAGCCGACAAGTACGTATCATCCGCTGTATCAGGCGACTTCGCTGATATTGCCTACGAGAATTCGTGAAATAAATCAATGGACAAGATCATTTTATAAAAAAGAACCTCTTGTTTACACCGGAACAAATTTAAATGCCGAATTTCCTATAACTGGTTTTAGAAATCTTTGTTCGGATAAAAAAGTACAAGACTATTTTGACCATATGGCATTTGATGTTTGGAATATTAACAAGCTGCTAAGTTTTGTATCCCTTGAACACGAAAAAATTGGAAATGTTTTCGTTACAGGGACGTGGGATGAAGAAAATGGAACTTGGAAAAAATTCCAGTGTCTAAATCCAGATTATGTTGAAGTCGAATCTACACCATTTGCAGATAAACCAATACTCAGCCTTGACCCCGATGATGGTCTTCGTCGTGTAGTAAAAGAGCGTTCTCCAAAAGCGCTTTATGATCAGCTTGATCCAGTAATGATAGAGTATATATCCAAGGGCAAGAAAGTACCTTTGTCTGATATCCAAATTGTATTGCAAAAAAGCCGACAGCGCGAAGACGGGGCTGAAGTAACCGAAGAAAAAGAATACTCTTTTCCGCAAGTCTGGCATTTGGCAAATAAAAATTCTCCATACGAAGCTTACGGCACTTCTCCTATTTATGCTTGCCTACAAGCTTTGATATATAAAGACCTTATACGCCAGACACAGTTTTCTATCGCTCGCCGGCATTGGAAGCCGATTAAGGTTGTGAAGGTTGGCGATCAGAATAATCGCGCGAATACAGCCACGTTGAAGGCTGTACAGCAAAAGCTTATGGAAGCTTCTTCCACGAATGATGGATGGCTTATTTGGCATAACTATCTTACGGTAGATTATATCGGATCTTCGGGACATCTTGTACCGATGGATCGCGAGTTAGAGTGGGTTAACAGTGAAATTTACGCCGCGCTCGGAATAAATAAAGCAATGATCATGGGCGAAAGCGTGAACTATGCTTCGGCGAACGTAGGGCTTAAAATATTGATTGGGCGCTACGAACGCAGACAGAAAATGTATACTGAATTCATAAAAGAATTTATTTATAAGCCCGTTGCGCGTGTGCAAGAGTTTTATAAGACGACCGCCGATGGACATCAAGAACTTATCATACCCGATATTGAATGGGGAATGATGCGTATGTTTGATGACGCACAGCAAAAAACGCTTCTGCAATCGCTTCAGAAGGCGGGTCTTGTCAGCAAACGTTCGCTGCTTACTTTCTGTAATATTGACTTTGATCGCGAAAAGGAACTTATTTCAAAAGAAAAAGAAGAAGAACGCCAAGCCAAGACGAAAGAAAAGTTTGAAGATAAAAAGACAAATACCAGCCTGAATAAAACAGACAAGGGTGGTGATACTGGTGGCGATAAACAATTGGAACTCGATCTCGGAGGCGGGGGTGAAGCGGGTGCTGGAGGTGGCGAAACGCCAGCAGAAGCACCGAAAACACCGCCAGCGGAAACCGCGCCAGCAGAAGCACCGTTAGAACTTAACATCTAAGGAGAAAAGCCATGATGATAAAAACTGGAACAGTCGTTCAAGATTCAATCACGAAGGTTGAAATTGACGGAAATAGTGAAATAATAACCGAAACTGTTATCAAAGCGAAAAAGAGAAAAGATTTTCTTGACGAAGAGGAACTAAGTTATGATGTGTGTACTATTGATCAATAAAATCAATTTTACGGGTATGTAACATGGTTTTGTATACCCGTGTAGCCGTACCAGCCATTAAAATATTTCTTGCTGCGTTTAAATCTCTGTCAAGGACTAACCCGCAATGATTGCAACTATGGATTCTGACATTAAATGCTTTTGGAACCATAGCCCCGCAACCAGAACAGATTTGAGAAGTGTTCTTGGGATTTACTTTAATAAGTTCTTTACCAGCGTATTCTGCTTTATAACGAAGCATATCAAAGAATTGGAACCAAGCGACATCTTTCATACTCCTATTCAGAGCCGTATAAGTATTCCACGATTTCATGCCTTCAATGCAAATCACATCATAATTTTTAATGTAATGATTTGCAACTTTATGTTGAAAATCTCGACGTTGATTTGCAATGTATTCGTGGATTTTCGCAACTTTTATTCTTTGTTTTTCCCTCCTTTTAGATTGACGTTGCTTCTTAGAAAGTTTTTTTTGTTCTTTTGCCAATTTTTCTTGACTACGATTCAAAAATCTTGGATTTTCTATTTTCATTCCATCGCTATCTGTTATAAAAGATTCACACCCAACATCAATTCCAATAGATTGATTAGTTTTTTTAATCATATTTTTTGGAACATCGCTACAAGATATGCATACAAACCATTTTCCAATTGTGTTTTTGCATATAGTAATTGTTTTTATTCTACCGATTATATTTCTATGGAATTTTATTTTAAATGTACCAATTTTTCTAATAACAAGTTTATTGTCTACAATTTTCCATCCAGCTTGGGACAAAGTAAACGAATTATATCTGTTATATTTTTTAAAACGAGGATATCCTGGTTTTTCGCCGCGCTTGATTCTATTAAAAAAACCATTAAATGCTTTTTCAACTCTATCGGTAACGTCATAAAGCGTTTGAGACGGTACTTGTTTATATTCAGGGAATTCGTTTTTCAAGTCTGGAAGTTGATAATTTTGGTCATAGCTAGAAATATTTTTTTTCGTGTGAGCATAGTAATTGCGTCTTTGTTCAAGACAAAGGTTATACACCAAACGACAAAGTTCAAGAACGGTGTTGGCTTTCTTTTCAGTCTCTTTATTCAGATATGCTCTGAATTTGAAGGTTTTATTCATTTATTTCCATGTTACTTCTATAATATAATCAATATTTCAAAAAAGTCAAAAGTTGATTTTAGGGTAAAAGCTGAATCATCAATAAGGATCTCATAATGATGTACAAAACAGCATCCTGGGGAGATAACGTAACTTCATACGAAGTGATTGAGCGCGATCATGCGAAATCACGGGGTAATGAATATTCGTTAAGTGTCTTCGGGAGCAAATCGCGGTTTCAGAAAAAATATGCTTATGTTCTTGATGATTATCGTAGCCGTATTGCTTCTAAAATAAAAGCGCAGAATCTTACAATCGGAAATTACGATCCAGAATTTCATTACTTTCGTGTTATAGCTGTCCACGGCGACACGCCGAATGATAACGGTGATATGTTTCGTTGGGGTAGCATGGATGATAAAAATTCGCCTGAGCTTATGCGCTTTGATAAGCAAACTGAAAGATATGTTTACGAAAGTTTTGTCGGTCGTGGCAACTTTAAAAACCACGCCAATGATGATGTATCAAAAGCAGTCGGTATCGTTCTTGATTCTGTGCCTAATCATAATGGTCGCTTTATTGAATGTCTGCTTGCGGTGGACGAGGTTAAAGATCCTGAACTGGTAAGGTCGATCAATAAGGGCTACATCAACGCCGTTTCGATGGGCGCTGTTGTCGGGCATTCGTATTGCAGCGTCTGCAACAATATGGCTAAAACCGAAGCGGATTTCTGCGATCACGTTAAGTTCCATAAGGCGCAGAAGATCCACATCGGTGGGAAAGAACAGCACGTCTACGAAGATAACCGCAATGTGAATTTTATAGAATTGAGCTGGGTTACGGTTCCCGCAGATAAATCGGCGCTTCTTCTTGAAAAAGTTGCAAGCCGCGTCCAGCGCGGAGAACAGATAGACCTTGGCGATGAAAAGATGGTTAATGCCGTAGCGACGTGGATATATCTCTACGGCGAAGAACATACAAGAAATCTTCTCGGCGGTATTGTTGATGCCGTGCAAGACATAAAAAACATCTAGGAGTATTACGATGGGATTTTCAAGAAACAAAATGTCTATTGGAATGAGCGAACGCCAACGCGCAATACAGGCTGATCTTAATGCTCGTTCACAGCAAAAGGGCGGTAATGTTAATCCAGAAGTTCTTGGCGCTATAAATACTGAAGAATTTTCTTTTGCTGGATCTCTCGGGATACCGAATGAAGCGGTTATCACGGCGGCGACTAAAGCTGGTGGCAATTCTGTTCCAGGAATGGGTATGAAGCTTAACCCCGAAATAGAAGCTATCGTTGCGAAGGCAAAGAATCGGCTTACTTCGGTTGCGGGTATGGTTCCACAGCAAACCACTAGTGATGTTTTTGTAACTGATCCAAGTCAGTCCGCTGTGCCGCGCATTGCTATGAATAAGCAAGCCGCGAAAGATGAACTTTCTACGCGCAAGGCGAATCTTATTCTGAAACGCAACGCCAAAATGAAACAGATGGAATGGTCACAAGACAAGAATCTTAAAGTTGAAGTGGCCGATATGAACCGCGAAATTAAGAAGATCGATTCACAGCTTCAAGGACTCTAATTATGTTTACAACCTATGCTTCCCGAGCAAACCTTCTGGTCGAAAAGATTAAAATTACGGCAGAAGAACAAGCCATACTGGACCTATTCAAAGAAAGTCAATCAATTGAATTGGATCAGATACCTTACCGCATGGCGAATAAAGATTTTCAATCGCTTATGCAGAAGGGCTACGTGCGGACGGCTGGGAACAACACGGTTATTCTTTTGAAGAAGGCTGAAGAAAAAAACGATCCTATTATGGTCGATTCTGCCGGTCAATATATTATAACAATTACTTTTGAAAAACCGATATCAAATGAAATAACGCATAATATAAGTCAAGATTTTATTGCGCCCGTTATTGAAGCACAAGACGGCGAATATCCTTTACCGCGAATAGAAGTTGACGGTAATAAAATGCATATTATCGTTCCAGAAAATGTTGATGAATATGAATATAAAAAAATTCTTCAAAAACCAATTGATGATTATGTTGCACTTGCTGGATATAAACCCGTGAATGCATCATTCAATAAAAATATTTATGAAAAATCTAAACCAAGTATCATTGCTTTGAAACAGAAGCAAGCCGAAACTCCTACAGAAATTGAAATGGAACATAAAAAAACGTTTGATAAAATCAGAAAAGACGTTAAAGAAGATGGCAAGCTTGACATGAAGGATAAAGATATCGCCAAAAGCATTTCTAAAGATCATGGCAAAGAACTTGATCCGAAGAACCCCGCCGAAGGCGTAAAAGAATATTATGATGAAAAGACGGGACTGCCGGCATTTGAAAAAAAGCTTGAAAAGAAAGAGGAGAAGAAATAATGGAAAAGCAAGCGCTTGACGATGAACCTAAAAAGCACAAGAAAGATAATTATACTTTCTATCCAGAACTGTCTGGAGCTGGTGATCCAGATCTGATCAAGAAACGGATCACCGAACTGAAAGGCGCGATCAAGGCTTTGTCTAAAGACGCCGAGTTCTTTTCAAAGGAAATCCAGAATCTTCAGTCTTATGTTGATCTGTTTGAAAACATGATAGGTAAGAAGAAAGAAGAAGGATCTGAAAAGCAAGCCGGCGTTCTTCCTAAAAAAGCCAACCAGCTTGACGTTATGGATTTTAAGAAAAAGAAAGAAAACGAAGCGGCGTTTTATTCCAAAGCCTACGGCGACAAAGGCTTTGCGTCTAAACTGACTAAAGACTATAAACCGTCTGGGCGGTCATTCCCGAAGGTTTAATTCTTTATAAACTATGAAAGCAATTTTAGGAGATTTCTAATGAAATATTCAGCCACCTTTAATAGACTTCCTACCAAAACTGCGTCTTTTTGGCAAGTCACCGATGAATCTGGAAAGGAAGTAATAAAGGCTTCTGTCGCCCAGCTTTGGGGTAAACAGGCTTTCAAGATGTATGATAAGGTTGCTACTGAAGATTATGGTAATGCGATCCTTGCGCGTATAGAAAAGGATGGTCTGGAAAAGGTTGCGGCAACGATGGGCGTTGAGCCGATGATCGGCGGCGATGCGCCGAAGGCAAAGCCGAAGTTTAATTTTAATAAACCGAAATCTGATGTTCCGGCTGTAGACAATTCGGCAAAAATTCCCAAAGAACTTCCGAAAGCAGAAGCGCCGAAAGCGGATGCTGAAAAGAAACCTGAAGCGCCGAAAAAGAAATCAGTCAAAGACTATGCAAAGGAACTTGAAGCCTTCGTAACCGACATTGAAATCGACGAGAAGAAAAATGAATACCAGTTCAAGACCGAAGATGGCGGCGAAGTCGTTGTGAAGGTCGAAGCTAAAAAAGCGGACAAAAAAGAGGACGCGCCGAAGTCGGAAGATGCGCCAAAAGCCGAAAAGAAAGAGGAAAAAGAAGCTTCACTTGTCACCGCAGAAGCGGACAAAAAAGAGGACAAAGGCTTCAAGATCGAAATAACCAAAGAAGGCAAGAAGGGCATGTGCAAACAGACTTCTGAAATCCTTACCAAGTTTATGACTGATCACGAAAAAGATATGGAAAAACTCGTCAAAGAAATTGAAGGCGAAGACGAAAAGCCCGAAACGAAAAAGGAAGAAAAGAAGGAAGATAAGACTGAAAAGAAAGAGCCGAAAGAAAAAGATGAAAAAGAAACGCCGAAAGAAGAAAAGATGGAGCATAAGAAAAGCGCTTCCGCATCTCATTCTAAGGCGTTTGATGTTTTTCTCGACGGCAAAAATATTGATACCGTGTTCTATTCTATTGATGAAGTGGTAGATGCCGATGAAGTTAAGAAATCTCTTATTGAACATGACGGATATGACCCAAATATTGAAGTGGAAGAAGTGATTTCTAATAAAAAAGCATCGCTTGAAGTGGAAGAAGATATTCCCGAAAAACACGCCAATCAGTTGAATACCATGTCCTTCAAGAAAAAGACCGTGAACGAAAAAGACTTCTATTCAAAGGCTTACGGCGATAAGGGTTTTGCGAATGGTCTTACGAAGAACTACAGCGGAAAAGATGGTCGAGCATTTCCGAAGATTGCTGCTAAGAATAAAGTCGATTATCCTTTCGTTGTAAATCCAAAGGCATCCAAGCCCGAAGGTGCGAAAGAATATTTCGGTAAAGAATACGGCGATGAACAGTACGGTAAGAAACTTACCAAGAAATATAATCCAGGTAAACGGGCATACCCCGCCGCGCTTATTACCAAGATGATGCAAAAGCAGGCTTCGCTTAAAAAGGAAGCGCTTGAACTGTGGAAGTCTGCGCCGAATTATGGCGGAGAAGATTATAGCGATTATTACGTAGTCGCTGTTCGCACTCGCGATTCTAACGCTGTTGAAGAAAGTAATTTCGAATCGGCTTTGAAAAAGCTCGGCGGTGAAAAAGATGGCGTTATGGTTGCCCGTGCAAATCATTGGGCTGTCGGATGGGTTGAATATCTTCTTGTACATAAAGGTGCGGCTGAAAAGGTTGCTATTGCGCAAGATATCGAAGCCAAGCTCGCCGAATATCCTATTCTCGACGAAGACGATATGTCACAGCGCGAAATACAAATAGCCGATCAAGCCTACGAAGATTATATAAAAGATGAAGCGATAGAACATCTTGGTCTGAATGCGGATGAACTTTCCCCAGAAGATTTTGAAGCATTGAAAGATGCGGTTATGCAAGGTATGGAATATGGTGAAGAACCAACGGTAGCTTCGTGGAATATTGTTGAAGAAGCTTGGAATAACTACAAGGTTCAGCAAGAAACTGGTTCTAAACATACTCCCGATCTTCCTGGGGTTGAAGCGCGTAAGAATAAGTTCCGCGAAATGAAAGCCAAAAGGATTGCATCAATGGAAAAGAAAGCTGAACAGAAGAAAGTGGCGTATGATTTTACTGCTAATCAAGATATCGCTGTCGGCGATAAAGTTGAGGGCGGTACAGTAGTTGAAGTTAAGCGCGTACAGGATGTTTACGCTAACGAAGAAGAATTTAATCAATGGCAAGAAACATACGGGCAAGAAGGGCTTTCTTGGGAAGGTAATGAAATTGTCACCGTTGATATTGATAAAGAAGGTATTGTCGTTGAAAAGTTTATCTACGAAATTGAAAAGGATGAACCCGTGGAAACTGAAAAGCAAATACCAATGGCTACTGAAACCAAAGTAGAAGATAAGCCAGCGGCTATGGCGGCAGCGAAAGAAAAGCTTCTTCTGGCTGAAAAAGATAAGCAAATCAAGTATCTTGAAAAGAAGGTCGCAAACACCGAATTGAAAGTTGAAAAGTTGGCAAATGATAGAAACGAACTGATCGACGAAAAGGTTATTCGGATCAAAGCTGAAAAATCGCTTGATCTGTATAAGTTCGCACTGTCGAAAGGTTTGGTTGAAGAAACCGAAAAAGATGAGTTCATTGAACAGACTATGGATATGGACGATAAGTCTTTTGCGCTTTTCGATGCTAATATAAAGAAAATGGCATCAAAAGTGGTTACTGCGTCGAACACTTCTACGGAAGTTACGAATAAGAACGGTTCGAGAATTATTGTCAAGAACGCTGGCATGAAAAAGATTCCAAATCTCGCGTCCGAAAAAGTAGAACTGGGAGACTTTAAGAGCGCGGATTTGAAAGACAAGATTGCTAGTATCTGGACAGTTACAAAACGCCCACAAGAATAACGCTACGAAGTACGAAATTTTTTTATGAGAGGTATCGCAAATGCTTAAACCTGTGAAGCAATCCTTCCAAGGTGCATCAAGTCTCCCTCTCACCGCCGCTGCTATCGCGACGATCACTGCAACTCTTAGTGATCTCTTGAAGCTCGGCGCGATGAAACTTCAGCTCCCGTATGGCACTGGCACATTCGGCGCGGGACTGATAGTGAAACTTTCAAGCGAGTCTGGTGAAACCAAACTCGACCTTGCAAGTGGGAGCAATACTGCTTATGGGGTAACGGCTGATAATTATGCCGATTACGCTCAGAGCGGTAAAATGTCTTTTTTCCCCCTTACGGACGGCCTTGAAGCCGATGTGCAGGGCAACTACGACACGGGATATACTTATTCCGTGGGCGCAAGACTTACCTATGTCCCTTCGGGAGCAAACCAAGGCAAGCTGATTCCGGCAACCGCTTATACGACACAAGAAATTGTGGCGATAGTGGTTACTGCTCCGGCTAATGCTGCTAATGACGACATCATGCGCGTCAAGTTCTGCTTTCAAGCGGAAGCGGTAGCATAAGGAGCAATGAACATGGAAAATCTTAATGCTCAGGAAAAGTCGGCGCTTGTTGATTCAATGTTTGAATCGACTGAAGGCCGCATGGCTCTCGCCGCTTCTATGGCGAACCCAATCCGCATGGACATGGACTATCAGGGCATTTCCCGTAAGGTGCTCGTGGTAGACGCCATTCCCCAGGGCGAATTGGTTGTTTATGACCGTGACGTTCGTCTCCCAGCGAAAGTTATCGGTATGCGTGGACGCATCGAAGATGGTATCCTCGAAGGCGAACGCGTGACGGTCCCGACGTTCAACGTCGTGTCCTATCCGCAAGTACCCATCGACCAGATCCAGACTCGTAAGTTCAATATCGTTGACCGCGCACAGCAACGTGCGAAGAACGACATGATGGCGACTGAAGATACCTTTCTGTTCACCGCTCTCGAAGCGGCTGCGGCAAGTGGTATCAACGGTATTGCTACCGTGGCGGGAACTGTGGATAAAGACGCACTGCTTAACGTCTACCAAGAAGTAGGTAAGTGGCCGCTGAATCCCGCGAAGATCGTTATGAACTTCGTCAATTACGTTGACCTGCTCCGCTTTACTCGCGATGAAATCGATCCAGTGACGCAGCGCGAAGTCTTGATGACTGGCCTGTGGGCGCATATCTGGACGACTGACATCCTCGTTTCTAACCTTTGCCCCGTGAACCGCGTGTTCGTGATCGCCGAACCGGAACAGACTGGTGTGCTCCCGATCCGTCAGGACATCACCGTTACTCCGTCGGATATCATGCCGCGCCTTACGCTCGGCTGGGTTATCTACGAAACAATCGGCATGGGTATCCTTAACCCGCGCTCGGTTGCGAAGCTTGAAGTTTCGGGTAAGACGACTTTCACGCCTTGGTATCTCAGCAATACCATCGGTGAAGCTATCTACACTCCGAACGGCTCTATTTCGTAATCACTTTGATACGAAGGGAGGGGATATTTTGTCCCCTCCCTTTTTATCTTAATTAACAAACAACAATAACAAAAACATTTTAGGAGAAACACAATGATTCTGCAAAACGTATCCCGTAAGACACACATTCTTTCATTTCTTCGCCGGAAACAATCTGATCCGGCAATCACACTTACAAGCGGACAGGCAATCGACTTGGCTACGAAAGGGTACAAGGACGAAGAGCTTAACAGCAATCCGCAAATTCAAATGCTACTTCAGAGTGGCGAAATCAAAGCGCTCACCACAATGCCGCCAGTTACGCCGGCGATGGTGCATCAAGCCGAACAAGCAAATACCGCACTTGAACGCGAAAGAATTATTGAATTCGTAAAGAATCATTTCGCTGTTACGCTGATAGAATATCATCGTGATAAAGCACGCGATACAAAAGACTTTGAGCTTGAAACAATTTGCAAAGATCGGCTTTCTGAAATAGGCTATCGTTAACTAAGAATATTATAGGCTTTTGAAATGATAATCATTAACAAAGCTGTTGGTAGTCTACGCATATCAGATATACAATATACCTTGACTACAAAACAAATGGTAAAAATATCTGACTACGTGGATAAACAAGTTTTGGAAAGAAGTTTGTTAGCCCCTCGCGGCAATCTTTACATGGCAAAAAAAGACGGTCTTGTGCAAATCGTTCACGAATACGACAACGAATATAAACGTTATGAAGAACGTATTTTGGCACAAGCGAATTTTTATGATCCGAATACAAGAGTTGTAAAGATGCGCGAGGGGTTACTTAAATTTCATTCACTTAAAACGCATAAAGAAAAAGAAGATTTCATTGAAGGACTTGGTTTCCTTTACTATGATTTCTTCATTGAATTGCGCAATAAGTTGATAAGTCCAGAACATATAGAGATAAAAAAACTCGTAGAAAGAAAAATCAATTCGTTCAAGGACCAGAAGATTGCGGAAGGATTTGTTCTTCTTGATTTTTCATAACATACAATAATAACGCATCAGGATAAAAAATGTCTTTAGAAGTCATATGGCATGCGCCTGTGTACGATCCTTCGGGTTATGCTTCTTGTGCCAGAGATTACATCTTCGCACTGCATGAGGCGGGTGTGAAAGTTCGCGTTCAGCCAGTAACATTTTGGTCGCCGATAGCAACTCCGGCAGTCAGCGGAGAAAAGCTAGAACTGTTGAAGTCATTGGAAAATACTGAAGTATCTCCAACTTGTCCGCGTGTATGGCACATGGTTCCAGACCTTTATAAAAAGCTTGATCCGCAGCGGAATGAACTTGGCTATACTGTATTTGAAACTGACGGTCTGCCGGCTCATTGGGTAGAACAGATGAACAAAATGGCTGGTATATTAGTTCCATGTTCTTTCAATCTTGAAACTTTCCAGAACGGAGGTTTCAATAAAAACAGAATGACGGTAATACCACATATCGTTGATACCGAAACGATGAACCCAGATAATTATAAGCCACTTGATCTAACAGCAAATGGCGCTATGCCAAAGAAAGATTTTTATTTCCTTTCAGTGATGGACGTTACGCACAGAAAGGGATGGGATATTATGCTACGGGCATATCTGCGCGAATTCGACGGCGATCAGAACGTTGGCCTTATATTCAAAGGATACTTCGGCGGCGTCACAGAAAATCATAAAAAGAATCTTATCAATCGTCTTCAAGACTTTGGACGTAAAATGATGCTTAAAAGGCCGCCATCGGTTATTTTCTATGGAGATATTCTTGACCAATCCGATCTTCCGCGTCTTTACAAGTCATGCGATTGCTTCTTATCGCCTCACCGTGGTGGTGGCTGGGAACTCGGATGTAGCGAATCTATGGCTATGGGATTGCCATGTATTGCTACGGGATGGTCAGGAAATATGCAGTTCATGAACGAAAATAATGCCTACCTAATCGACGTGGTTGAATTCAAGACGATTGATGAAGAAATGACCAAGATCACGCCTAATTATAAAGGTCAGAAATGGGCAGAACCTTCGGAAGCTCATCTTCGGAAGCTTATGCGCCATGTCTATGAAAACAGAGCAGAAGCAAAAGCGAAAGGCGCATTGGCGCGGAAGCATCTTATGGAAAACTTTAATAAAAAAGTTATCGCCGATAAGCTGATCGAAGTAATAAAAAAATATAGCTAGAGTATAATCATGAATGAAATAAAAATTGTTTCTCCTGATGGCAAATCAACAAGCGCTTCCATAGAAAAGGATGGAATAAAATTAAAAAAAATACAGCACATTGTTGCATATATAAATTATGATGAAGTAATCAACTATATGTATTTTTATGATTCGGATGGGAAACAATATAAATGCATTTTGAAAAATTACGAAATAAATGGATTGCTTTCTGAAATTAAAGAAAATAAAAAAGAAATTGATAAGGAGAAAATTAATGGCTCGCTATGATTTTACTTGTACAAAATGCACACACGCCGTTGAGGTCAATGTTTCTATAAACGATATAGAAAAACACGAACAGAAATGCGAAAAGTGCGGCGCAGATATGCAGCGTTTGTTTAACATGCCGTTTGTAAAATATGTAGGCCCCGGTTTTTACAAGACCGAGTATGCCACTCAGCATCTCGGCGGCGGTATGGAACTTAGGCATAAATGAAAAACAATGAACATTCTAACATTTTCTACACATGAAGGGTATCAATATAATCTGTGTAAGACAGGTCATAACTTTGACATCCTTGAATCTGATAAGCTTGGCGGCGTGAAAGGCTGGGACGAAAGGCAAAGACCGCTTCCACCAAACGCTCACGTCATAAGCGCTGTAGATAATTACGATAGGTACGATCTGATCTTATGTCAGAAGATAGAAGATTGGTATCGCGTCAAAGATATTCAAAAGAAAAAAATCATTCTATTTCATGTTCTTTGGAGTAGGAACTGGGATATATCTGAAGAAGACGACTTTAAGGGTCGCGATGGTTTAATAGCGCAGATGAAAGATGATTACAAGGTTTATATCCTTGAATCAAAACGGAAATCGTGGAATAGTTTTGACGATAAGTCGGTTATTATAAACCACGGCGTTGATCTGAACGATTATAATAAAAAATTCAATGGAAACACGCAATCGGTTCTACGCGCTTGTCACTTCTTCCGTGATCGCGATTGGTGGTGCGGCTATGATAAATTCCTAAAAGTCTTGCGCGGATCGCCGCACATGATACTTGGGAACAACCCAAATACGCCGAATAGCTTCTATCCAGAAAACTTTGAAACGTATAAAGATTTCTTTTATGGGTTTCGCGTGTATTTTAATTCAACTACGAATGATGATTATCCTTTGAGTATGCTTGATGCTTTCGCGGCGGGTATGCCTGTAGTATCAACATGCGCCAAGAACGAACCGCAATATATCTATCACGGTTATAACGGCTATGTGTCAGACGATGACGAATGTTTGCATGAGTCCATAAGCATGATGCTACAAGATCGTAGAAAGGCGCGGCTAATAGGCAAAGCAGGCAAAGATATCATTGACGAACATTTCAATCTAAAGAAATTCATAGACAAGTGGAACGAAACATTTGAGCTTGCAAGGAAATAACTATGAAATACATAACCATACCCGCAACGCGCCCACAGTATCTTGAACAAGTAATCGAATCGCTGAAGCCGAATAAGAACCTTGATCAATATACGCTATTGATCGTGCTTGAACCGTGTTATAAGAAAGAATTGCCGGATCTGTCTTGGATAAAGCATATCGTTGTACGCAACGAGCAGACACGCGGAGTGGATAACAATCAACATTTTATTTTGGATTATGCTTTCAGCCGTGATGCGGAATATGTTATTCGCCTTGAAGACGATCTGTGTGTTAGTCCAGACGTTACGGAATTGGCTGAATGGTATGTCAGTCAACCGTTGCTGGAAGACCAAGTCTGCATGATACTTTGGAGCGGAAGCACGACCGAAGAAAATCCAACAAAAATAATTATGCACGATTATTTTTGTCCGTGGGGGAATGTTATTACTAAACCGCAATGGGAAAACCATTGGAAGAACCAAATGCAAAACAAAGATAATTGTTCTGTGTTTGATTGTGAACATAATTTCGGATGGGACTGGATTTTAAATGGATACTTTATTAAATATAAAAAGCACTCAATGGTTCCGGCACTATCTCGTATAAAAAATGTAGGCGTAGATGGTGTATATTCTAACGAATGGGTTTGGAAAAAGTCATTTAATGGCAAAATCAACAACACGAAAATTTATAATCGTACAGACTATTCACTATGAAAATAGGATTTATCAACCAATCTCAAATCGGATACGGCGCATGGGAGACCACAATAAATCTTATCAAAGAAGCCAAAAATCGCGGACACGAAACATATCTGAATGAATACCGCGACGATCTTGATTTTTATGTCATAGGTATGTTTTATGACTCCGATGGTGTTGCTAAGATAATCAAAAATAAGCCGTATGTTTATATCGAACATTCTATTGAGATGATACTGCACGAAAAAGAAATCATTCGTAAACACATATTGCCAAACGCAAAAAAGATTTATTTCTTTTCGCCACGGCAACGGGAAAACATATTATATAATTTAAATTCGGCAAGTCAAAAAATTATTGAAAACAATCATGCTTATTTAGTCGTTCCTATTGACACAGAATTCTGGAAAGCAATAGATATTGAACGCGAATTTAACTTGAATATATTCGTTGGGTTAATCCATTCTAACAAAGGCGTGTGTCAGATACTTCAAGAAGCCAAACAAAAACCAAACCAAAAATTTGTATTTATAGGTTCTGGCGGTGGAGATATTGACGTAAACACATTTATAAACGGATATCCTAATTGCCAATATATCGGTCATCAAAACAAAGAACAGCTACGCGAATGGTATTCACGTGCGTCTAATCTTTATATTCTTGCATCAAATGGAGCGGTTGAGAGCGCAAGTCGTGTCGTTTTTGAAGCGGTTCTATGCGGATGTAATCCAATAGTTAATAAAAATGTTGGTAATTCCAGTTATCCATGGTATAACGACCGTTCAAAAATAATAGAAAATATAAAAGAATCAATCAATAACTTTTATTGTTTTATAGAAAGCGCAAAATGATAAAATATTTATTTTATTCGGGACCATATACCTATGCTGAATGGATACTGCCGATATATTATAAGTTAGACGAACCAAAATTATATATAACCAACTGTGAATACACCAGAAAAGAAATCGAAAGCAGAAATATGCCGTGCTCTGATATACCGAACAACGAATACATAAAATCAATATATGAAAATAACAATATTGAATGTACCGTTTTTGGCGACGAAGATATGTCCCAATATATATATCAATACGTTATTCTTAAAAAAGCTAGAAGTCTTTGCCTGGGTCATGGCTTTAATTTTTATGAAAGAAATAGGATAGAACAAAAAGTCGATTGGAATTCATATTGTTATAATAACGAAAATATAAACTGGCTTATTGACAAAGGACTTTCCCCAGATAAATTCATATTAACCGGATCGGCAAAACATGATATTTTATACGACAAACAATGGTTACATGAAAACAGAATAGAAAAACTATATAAACAATACAATGTTATTGACAAAACAAAAGAAATGATTCTTTTAGCCCCACACACATTTGGGGAAATAATAACAAAAGAAAACTCTTATGAATTATTATTCGCCGCCTTATCAAAAACAGGCTATAATGTTTTTATAAAATTACACCCAAGCGAATATTACGGTGAACAAATTATAAAATTGAAAGACTTATGTAAAAAGCATAGTAATATATACATAGCAGATGATCCGGGCATATTGAAATTCATGGTTGCCGCAAGCTGTTATGTTGGTAACAAATCTTCGTCTATATTTGAATTTTTGTTTTTTGAGAAACCCATAGTCCTTATTGGCGATCATAAAACATATCTTGGCGACAATGAACCTTTTCGCAGAATTAACCTTAACGAAATTACAAATATATGTAATGTAATCGAAGAAGAAAAAAATAATTCATTCCGAAAAAATATTTTAAAGTTTTATAAAGATCAGTATTTCACAACTAAGGACGGAAATGCGTCTGAAAGATATATTGATATTATAAAAAAAATTGGTAAATCAAAATGACACGCATAGGATTTACAGTCGGAGTATGGGATTTACTACATAAAGGACATACCAATTTTTTTGATGCTTGTTATAATTATTGTAATTATCTTATTGTCGGGATAATGAATGATTATTGGGTTAGGGTACAAAAAGGGCATAGTGGTAGGCCTGTGCAGTCATTACAACTAAGAGTAGAAAAATTAAGATCAATTCAAAAAATAAATAAAATAGTTGTATTAGACACGCTAGATATGACACAATATCTTCAAATGGTTGATGTATGGATAAAAGGAAAGGAACAAAAAAATATGCGTCCAGAAGATTTTGCAAATTGTATTTATATTGATAGGACTCCAGAAATATCAACCACAGAAATAATAAACAAGGCAGAAACGCAAACATGATAAAAGATGTATTTGAACGTATTTATAAAAATAATTTGTGGGATAGTCCCGAAAGTAGATCTGGAATAGGAAGCGAAAAAAGACATACTACGGAAATAATAAATGCAATTTCATATTTATACGAAAATTATAATATCAGAAATATATGTGACGCTGGATGCGGTGACCTTAATTGGTTCCCAGAAATTTTATCAAAGTATAAGGATATAAAATATACAGGAATAGATATTGTATCTAATTTAATTGAAAACCATAAGATAAAGTACCCCGAGCATAGTTTTTTCTGTTCAGAATTAGATTCCTTTAACTATAGTAAATATGATTTAATCGTATGTCGTGACGTACTTGTACACCTTCCAAATGAAATGATATTAAAAATAATAAATATGTTTAGGCAATCTAAAACAAAATATTTACTTACTACATCATTTATAGCCGAATACGATAATAGTAATATACCCGTAGGGAATTGGCGTCCAATATCGTTAAGTGAAAATCCTTTTAATTTTAAGAAAGTAAAAAATATGTTTAGTGAAACGTATTTGGAAAACGGCGAGCCAATCGTTAAATATAAAAGAACTTATCTGTATGATATGGAGGATATGTAGACATGTCGTCATACTTTTCAATATGTATACCGGCATACGAAATGCATGGAAAGGGATGCGAATATTTATCGTATCTGCTACATACGATATCAATACAATCTTTTAAGGATTATGAAATAATAGTGTCTGATCATTCCATCAACGACAATATAAAAAGCATCTGCGCTTGCAGCGCGTTAGCTGAAAAAATAAAATACTTTAGGTATGAACAAGATCGCGGTAATAGCCCTAGTAATGTTAATAATTGTTTGAATCGCGCAACTGGTGAAGTAATTAAAATAATGTTTCAGGATGATTCTTTTTGCGGATCTGAAGCTCTGGCTGATATAAAAAGGGTATTCGATTCCAATGTCGTTCAATGGTCGTTATCTTCTTTTTATAGAACTGATTCAAAATCAAATACATTTGGCGAATATACACCTATAATGCAGACGGTTGGAAATGGAATATTGTATTTTGTGGATCACATGAATACGATCGGATCTCCTAGCGTTATGGCTTACCGTAATAACAATTTACGTTTTGACACAAACCTTGTAATGTGTATGGATATAGATTTCTATTATCGCATGGGAATAGCATCCGTTCCGTGTATCCTTACACGCCCCATGATTGGCGTAAGGGAGTGGGAAAATTGTATATCGGCTATAGTTGATCGATCACAAGGTATATCCAATGTAGTCCAAAAAGAAAAACAATATCTGGTCAACAAATATGCAGTTAAATGAAATATTTGACAGAATATATATAATCAATCTTGACGAAATGAAATACAAATATGATCGTAGTCTATTAGAATTAAAAAAAATAAATCAAGATAACGTTATTAGGTTTTCCGGTATAAAAATAAATGATGGTAAAACAATAGCAGATCGGCGCAATGGATGCCGGACGAGCCATATAAATATTATTAAAGAATGCAAACGTGATGGATTGCACAATGTACTTATTTTTGAAGATGATATAGAAATAGACGAAAAAATAATTTCATACTACGAAAAAATTAAAAACTTTCTTACGAATAACGAATGGAATTTGTTTTATCTTGGTGGAAACCATAATTATAATAGTTCCGTTAATAGAATATATGATACAAGTTATCCATACATCAAAATGACAAAGGATACTCTTACCACTCACGCTTACGCTATTAACGCAAATGTTTTTGATGATCTTATCATAAGCGCCGAAAAGCATGAATACATTGATGGATTTTTAAGAGATTCAATACAACAGCGCGGCAAAAGCTTTTGTATCTATCCGCGTATGATTTCTCAAAGAACTGAATTTAGTTACATAGAAAATTCAGATATAGATTATAATAATTTGTTAAAGGACAAGATATGATTTCTGTTGATTGCATAATATTTTCAAAAGATCGCGCTGCGCAATTAGACCTTGCGATAAGAAGTTTACGAGATAATTTCAATGGGTATGGGAATGTAATAGTTTTATATAGATATTCTAATGATGAATATAAGAAAGGATATGACATTGTGCGTAATACAGATTACGGCTTGTCAATACAATATGTAGAAGAAAAAAATCTTCGTATAGATGCTTTACATTATGCTTACCATGCTACAGCACCATACATAATGAATTTCTGCGACGATGATGTATTTATAAATAAAGTGGATCTTTCTGGAATTAACAGTGTGATCGATAATGATACGCATGGCATATCATTAAAGGTTTCCAAGGCAATAACGTATTGCTATACATCGCGCAACCCGAACATACTTCCAGATTTCGTTTATGATGACGGTAAGTTTATTTCATGGAAATGGGCTACACGAGAATTATATAGTGATTGGGGATATCCTGGTTGTTTTAACGCAAATATATATCAGAAAGATTATTTCTTATCTATAATGAAAAATGTAAATTTTTATAGTATTTCTACATATGAAGATGGTTTCTTGTCACAAAGGGATAAATTTAAAACAAAAATAATAGGATTTTGTGAAGCAAAAGTTATGAATACCCCAGTGAATAAAGTACAAACAGAAGTACAAAACATTACGGGCGAGCAACACTATTTTTCTATAGAAGTTTTAAACAATCTTTTTTTACAAGGTAAAAGGATATCTACAAAAAACATATACGGCATAAAATGTAATTCATGCAATTGTGAAATAGATTATAGGATCGAATAGAATGCTAATAACCTTAGTTGATTCTAATTTTGGTGGAAGACATGGACGTGGGAATGCTTTCTTTAAATGGGATCAGGGTGAACAAGATATCATGGTTTTTACAGATAACCATCTTGGAGAAGCTGCGAATCACAAAAATAAAAAAATGAAAATTGGGTGGCTTGTTGAACCGATAAGTATATCGCCTAATATATATCAGAATATTCCGAGCATGAAACACGATTATGATTATATATTTTCCAGTAATAAACAATTTATCAAAAGACAAAACGATAAAAAGTTTATGTATGTCCCGTTTGGAACATCTTGGATATTGTCACCGCAAATATATAAAAAGACTAAAAACATATCTACGATTGTTTCTGAACAACGCCAGACCGAATGCCGCAGGATGCGCCATGAAATTGTAGCTAAATATAAAAATGTAATTGATGTCTGGGGTAGGGCTTATAAATTTTGCACTAAAAAAGAAGAAGCTTTATCGGACTATAGATTTTCTATTGTTACCGAAAATGAAATAACTGGCGGGTGGTTCACGGAAAAGATTGTTGATTGCTTTATGACCGGTACTATACCTATCTACAAGGGAGATCCAGATATAGGAAATATTTTCGATATAAATGGAATAATAACTTTTAACACTATGGAGGATTTAGATAAAATAATTACCATGTGCAACGAAGAAGAATATTCTAAAAAAATATCGTCAATAAATAAAAACCTTGAAACGGCAAAAAAATATGCGTTACCAGAAGATGTAATCTGGGATTGGGCATTGAGTAAAATATTATGAACCATCCTATCAATAAGAATTATAAGCTTACCGTTGAAGATATTGCAAAGTCGTTTCCATATTTTACAATTGTCATCGGGTGTTATAATAAGCAAAACATTATTGGAAAGTGCGTTGAACTATTGCAATTGGCCGGATTGAATCAAAAGATAATACTTATTGATGATGCTTCCACTGACGGAACATTTAACGAAATAAAAGAAATACCGAATGTTCATGTTATAAAGAATGATACAAATATCGGATGGGGTGCTTCAAATAATAAGGCGCTTGCATTAGTTGATACAAAATATGTTGTTTTTATGGACGCGGACTGTTTCGTTGGATCGTTCGGCTGGCTAATAAACTGGTATTTGCTTGCTCAAAATAAAAATAATATTGGCGAAAGCGGGGAATTCCATTACTGCAAAAGCTTATATGATATGCCGTATATTTATGATCATTTAATAATACAGCCATGGAATAAAAAGATAAATAAGTCAAAAAATAGCATAGAAGACATCGGGCATATCGGTGGTAATTACAAAATATTTGAAACTGATATTATAAAAAAATTAGGTGGTTTTTCAGATTCAAGAGATGCAGCATGTGTTGAAGTTACCGTGAGCTTAAAAATAAAAGCAAGCGGGTATGAACTTATGCCATACCGTATGTCTGATCGTCTTACGGTGTTAAAAGGTGACCCAATAAATGTTATAAATCAAAAATATGAACAAATGAAACATTCAATTATTAAACAAAAATCAATATTGATTGATAATGGTGTAATAAGTGGATTCATAAATAATCCAATCAATTTAGTTTTTGATAAATCAATTTATTCATCGTGAGGTAACATGCAAGTAGTGCCTGTATCCAAAGAACATCTTGAAGATTTAATGAACATTCGGAACAACCTTGAAGTCAAGCCGTTTCTGCGACAGGTAGAATTTTGTTCAATTGAAGGTCAATTGAAATGGTATGACCGTCTGATAAACAGCAATACTACATACGCATTCGCGATCTTTGACTGTGGAACTGTTGCTGGATCATGTTCGATCATAGGTATAGACCGCGTGTACGGAAATGCCGAAGTTGGTTGGTTCTTACATCCAGAACATCACGGCAAAGGGCTTTGTTCTGCTGCCGTAAGACATATGTTTGATTTCGCATTTAATCATCTTCAGTTAAATAGCTTATTTGCGTATGTTTATTCGGATAATGACAAAGGGTTGAAGTTTGCCGAAAAGATGATGAAGAAGGTCGGTATCCTTCGGAATCGGCGCTGGCGCAATGCCGGCTTTGTTGATGAAGTCGTTTTTGATCTTACAAGGAAAGACTATTATGAAAATTGATTTTATAGACGTAAAGAAAAACAACAAACGGTTCACGGGTAAAATACTGAAAAGTATCAAGTCGGTTATCAAGTCAGGCAATTATATTCTTGGTAAAAACCTTGAATCGTTTGAACAATTATTCGCGAAGTATTGTGGTGCGAAATACGCCGTTGGCGTAAATTCTGGTACAGACGCATTGAAGTATTCACTATTGGCTGCTGGCGTATCTTTTGGTAATGTGGCTACGGTAAGTTTCACATTCCCCGCAACTGTTATGAGTATACTTAGCGCCGGCGCAATTCCGCAATTCATAGATATAGATCCCCAGACGGGATTGATGGATATAGAAGATCTGAAAAGAAAAATAAATAAAGATACGAAAGCCATCATGCCTGTTCACTTCATGGGGCATCCATGTGATATGGATAGCATAAATAAGATCGCGCATAAATACGGTATTCCCGTAATTGAAGATGCTTGCCAAGCAGTGGGATCTACGTATCACGGACGCCGCGCTGGTGCGCTTGGCGATTTTGGTTGCTTCAGCTTTTTCCCGACAAAAAATCTTAGCTGTATCGGTGATGGCGGCGCAATAACTACGAACGACGAAAAGATGTATAAACGACTTCTGCTTCTTAGAAACTTTGGACGTAAAGATCGTGAAGAGTTTGATTCGCTTGGTTACAATAGTAGATTAGATGAAGTGCAAGCAGCCGTATTGAATATTAAATTACCGTTGCTTGATTATTGGAATAATATCAGAAACGACAATGCGGATTATTACAATAAGAATATGGTGAACGGCATTGTTCCCGTTATGCCGTTACATGATACGCGAAGCGCATATCATATCTACGCGGTACGGGTTAAAGACAATAAAAGTTTTGAAAAGCGGATGAATGAAAAAGGCGTTGATTGCCGGACGCATTATTCAATACCAGTGCATAAACACAAGTTCTGTAAATCTTTCTATGAAAAATTGCCGGGGACTGATCTGCTTAGTAGCCAGACGCTATCTTTACCGATGAATGAAAATACAAAACGGCGTGAACAAGCCTATGTACTCAAATGCCTTATGGAGTGTCGGAATGAACTATAAGATTGATTATGCGATGATCGAACCGACTACAGCATGTAATCTAAGATGCAAGACATGTACACGCGATTCTATGGTAAGAAGCGATGGGCTTCCAATAGGACACATAACAATAAAAAATCTTGAAACGATAAAACAACAATTGCCTGATCTAAAGCACATAAGGTTTCACGGTATGGGAGAAATATTCATTATACCGAATCATATGGAATTACTTGAAAAGCTTCGCCAGCTTTATCCAAATGCATTTATTGAAATAGTAACCAATGGTCAATATAAAGACATTGATACGAAAAAAGTTACGAAGCTTGTAAACCATATAACGTTTTCAGTTGATGCCGCCGATAAGAAAAAATATGAAGAATTGCGTACTGGAGCAAAATGGGAAGTTTTACATAATAATATAAATCAACTTGTACCGAACAATACTACTGCAAACATAGAAATCAATTTTGTCTGGAGTGGGCTTAATTTGTATTCAATAATTGATATGCCGCCACTTGTAAAAAGATTCGGTATCAATACTATGCGCGTAAATCTTGTGCAAGATTGGGATAAAGTTTTGACTTCTGATATTTTATTTTATAAGCAAAATTTAAAAGAAATATTTATAAGGGCAAAAGAAAATGCAGACAAGCGTGGCGTTAAACTTATTCTTATGGGAAATCCAGATTTTGAAATGACATCGTGCGAATGGATGAATAATAGAATATTTATAACGTTTGATGGTGAAATTCTTCCATGCTGTATGAAACAAGATAGAAAAATGTCATTCGGGAATATATATAAAGACAGTATAAACAACATATGGGATTCGGATAAAATAAATATGTCACGCCAGTTTAAAAGCGCTGGGTCATACAGAATTTGTGCTGATTGCCCATACATTGAAAATAAACAATACCTAAAGGATATTTTATGAAAATACTTATACTTGGCGGCGGATTATCTGGATGTACGCTTGCATATTTGTTAAAACAAAAAAATGCAAATAATGAAATCACGATTATAGAACAAGACGATGGGCTTGGCGGTCTATGCCAAACGAAGAACAAAGACGGGATCAATTATGAACTTGGTCCGCATATTCTTTTTACACATCGTGAAAATCTGAAACAATTCTTTCAACAATTCATTTATAGTAAAGAAAAACAGTTCTATCAATACATCAGCATTGACGGCAAACTTGATAATCTCAGGCACTTTCCCGTGACGATTGATGATGTTGTTGATCTTGACCGAAATGCCGCTAAAGAATTGTACCACTTAGAACTTTCTAAACCAGATTATTCGTCATTGGAATCATTTCTTCTTTCGCAAGTCGGTCGAACGGCATACGAATATTTCTTTAAGAATTATAATATCAAACAGTGGGGTATCCATCCGCGAAAGATGGAAACCGACTGGGCCAAACAGCGGAGGATGTTCTTGCGTGATACAGTGTCTACCGTATTCGGAGAACGCTGGCAAGGACACCCAGGTTCATATAATAAATTATTTGAATCGCTGTCAAAAGACATAAAGATAATTAACGAACAAGTCACAAGCATTGATTTCAATAACCAATGCGTGTTGACAAACAAAGACACCCATAAGTATGATTTTGTTTTCAATACAACGCCAATCGATTATCTTATACATCGAAAAAGTCTACTAAAATATCGTGGCATATTTTGGGTTTATGTCGTGCTCGGAGCTGAATATGTATTACCGACGTATCTGACCTCGTTTCCGAATAACCATAATTTTACACGCATCATGGAATACAAACACGCATCACAGCAGATCGTAGATGGCAAGACGATAATAGGGTTTGAATTTCCTTATGAAGCATCGGATCAATCCGAACCATCATCTGCTACATTTATCACGGAAGCTTTAGATTTCGTTAAACAGTATTTTCCAGACAAGTATATATCTCATTTTGTAGATGATCGCCGGCTTGCATATCCGGTTTCTGAAAAAGCGAATAATGATGTTTTCTGGAAAATTATAAATGAAAGCTTAGAAAAGAATTTCATAACGCTTGGTAGGCTTGGTCTGTATTCTTATATATCCATGGATACTTGCGTAGATCAATGTCAACAAGCAATGGACATATTTGAAAAATGGAATAATCTTTCTAATGATGAAAAGATAACATTTTATAAAAATCTAAGGTCACAACAGACATGAACGCATTTTATTATTGGAAGTCAAAAGAATTCAATCTACTGAATGTATATTCGGTGTTAACTCTTTCATTTAATACGAGCGTCGAAAATATTTATATATACCATGATATAAAAATATTTCCAAATAATATTTACTGGTATATGCTAAATTATATACCCAAAGTTATTATTACTCCAGTTCAGTCGGCAACAAACGGAATGGCGCATATAGGTCAACCGTATGATATGAAATCTGTATTTGAATATTCTGCCATTGCTGAATTTCTTTTGATGCAGCAAAGCCCATGTTTGGCGGTAAGCTTTGACAGCTTATTCTTGAAAGACATCTGCGATATAAACCGTATGCAGCCATTTTTTGGAAATGGCGAAATCTATCCAAGTCTATTTTATTTTAGGGAAAATAATTGGAATTTGAAAAAAATAGTTAAACGCATAACAAAAGAAAATTACACGTATGATAAGCTATTTGAGTTTATAAATAAGAAATTTAAACATAAGAAAAACGGCGATACGGTTTGGCTACATACGGCGAACTTCGCTATGCCTAAAGGATTATATGTAGCAAGCATGAATGGCGAAGATGGATTCGCGCTATTTGATGAAGATGATTTCTATTTGAAATTACACGTCAATTTATTCAAGGCGCTGGAAACGCTATTAAACAAATGCCAAAAAAAAGAAAACTACAAGCAGATCGTCCAAGCCATATCACTTTAAGCGCCGTTATGATCGTTCAGAACGCCGAAGACATAGTAGGCTATTCTGTAACAAGCCTATTGGCTGAATGCGATGAAGTCGTTATCGTAGACGGTATCGGTCATGATAGAACAGAACAGATTATCCGCGATAAGGCTAAAGAACTTAACGCCGAAAGTAAGCTGAAGTATTTTAAGAATAGGTTTGTTACTTTCAACGAACAGCGTAACTTTTATCTAAAACATGCCACATCTTCATACGTGTTATACTGTGATAGCGATGAAGTAATCACCGTAGAACACCTTAAAAACATACGCGCCAAGATGGGTAAATACGATCTGATTTTGGTGCATTCAAATCACTTCTATATTGACTTCCATCATATCATAACGGGCGGCGGATGGGATAGTAGCTACCTTATGCCCAGATGCTTCAGAAACCTTAAAGGAAGGCTATCTTATGCGCCACACGCGCCTAATGCCGGCGACCACGATCTTATGGTAGATGCCACGCAAGGCTGTAGGGGCTTCTGGCAAGCGTCACAGTGCGTCTGTAGCAAGTCTGAAGCGGTTGTATACCATTATGGCTATGCGCTGTCTAAAGATCGTTCTATGCGCATGATGCAGTTCTTTTTGAAGTATAATTCTCCTGAAATACCTAAAGAACAGTACATTGATATTATTAATAAGCATCCCTATTTTAATCCGAAAACGTGGGAACAGGGAGCTAACCCGAACGACAAGATAATATGTAAATATGCGGGATATCACCCAGATATTATGAAGACGCACCCTATGTATAATGTGGTTGTTATCAAAGACTAAAAAAATAGGGTGGCTAAACGGTGTGGAGGGTTTTGGTGGTTGGAAGGAGTGTCACCGTTTAGCCACCAGAAACTATAGTATACATCAAAAATATGAAAAAGTCAACATGCACGTTGACAGATAGTAAATAAAAGTCAACAAGAAAGTTGAAAAACATCAAAGAATAGAAACCAATAATCAGAGGTTATCATGTCAAAAGTATATCAAATTCCAGACGTTACGCAGACTATTACTACGACCGAAACAGATGTTATTTTTATTGGAGTTCAGGATGTTATCGGGCGTAGCTTCTTCCTGATCAATGACGGCGCTGTAGACCTTACTTATAAGGTCTATGCAAGTCCTTCGGGTGTTGTAACTGGCGACAAGGATAATGTTGGAAATACACTCACGGCTGCGCAGATCGCAAAAGAATGGGAAGTCCAGACGGCGATTACGGGAACGGTTGCTGCCGGCGTGTCGGCTTCAGTCAATGTGTCAAGCGTAATGTTAAAATATATAAAGCTTTCGGCATACACTTCTTCGGGATCGACTACGCTGAAAGCATACGCACAAAAGATAATCTAGGATGTGAACAATGTCCGCACCATATCAGATCGGAATACCGTTTACGGCTACTGTTGCAGTGCAGACTGCGCTGACTGTTCCGTATGTGAATTCTTTTTTCATTGTTAATGACGGCGACAACGCTGTTACATATACCGTCTACGGCAGCCCCGATGGGAAAAAAGCCGGCGATAAAGATAAAGATGGAAATATATTAACGGCTGCCGAAATAGCTAAGAGATGGGTTTCTGTAGACACGGGTTCTGTGACTACAAATAAAAGTATCAATGTTTCAGCAAGTCCATATCAGTTTTTCAGAGTAGATGTATCAACGAGTGCCGCTACTTCGGCGATAAGGATTTGGTCGAACACAATAACTAAATTGTATGCGTTCTTGGTCACACCATAGGAAATAAAATATGGCGCAAAAATTTGAAATAGGAATACCGTTTACCGCAACGACATCGGTTCAGACGTTGTTAACTGTTCCTTATGTCAATTCTTTTTTCTTGGTTAATGATGGAGCTACCGCAATAACGTATAACATCTACGGTAGCCCGAATGGAATGAAAACTGGGGATAAAGATTCAATTGGTAATTCTTACAGTGCTTCTGAAATTGCAAAGAATTGGGAAGAGCTTGAATCGGGTTCGTTCACTACGAACAAAAGCATTAACGTATCGATCTATCCGTATAGATATTTTCGTCTTGATGTAAGCACGGCTTCAGGATCGTCCGCTGGAAGATTTTGGACAAATACAATAACAAAAATCTTTGGGCTTAATAATTCACGCGCCGATATTGACTACAAGGGATATTTTGCTACTTCTGCTGCATTATCCGCCGCCTTCCCCACTTCGACCAACGGTGCTTATGCAATTATAGGATCCACAAAAACAATTTGGATATGGAACGATACAACGTCCGCTTGGAGCGATACAAGTGTAGCACCATCGCCAAGCACATATATAGTTGGCGCAGTTGTCGCATATGCAGATCTACCGACTGTAAGTGATCATACAGACGAATTGTGGTTAGTAAAAACGACAACAGGATTGTTATTTTCAAGAAAAGCAAAAGGTCTTTATCTTAGTGATGGATCTTCGTGGACGTGGATGAGTGATTACCAAATTCTTTACGATGATACGCAAACTACTTTTTACGACGATGGGGATAACACAAAACGCGCACAGTTCCAGCTTAACGGGATCACACCGAATAATACTCGTGTACTTACTTTTCCAGATAAGGACATAACTATCGCTGGCGTTGATGATGTAGAAACATTAGAACAGCGGTTTGATACAGTTGCTAGTGACACGCTTTTTGCCACGGGTATAAATAACATCAACACAAGCGACCTTTTACAGCGGGTGAACACCACTTTATCTTTTAATGATAGTACCCATGTGTTCTCAATTGCACCAGCGGGTGGGTCATACACCACATTTGATGTGTACCTTAGTGGTATAAAGTACACTTTTAATTCTGCACAAACTGTAGATTTGGATGACTTTTCTTTAGCAACTGATACACAATATTTTATATATTTCCACCTTAACGGAAGTAGCTGCGAGCTAACCGCAAGTACAACACCGTGGGAAATAGACAGCAATGCCGCACCTATAGCGACTTTGTTTTGGAATGGAGTTAAAGGATTTTTGGGGGAAGAACGGCACGGCGCACGTAGGAATATAGCTTATCATAAATGGGCGCACAAAAATATAGGTACAAGATGGACTTCTGGGTTGCTTGGAACATTCAACGCAGATGGTACGTTCAGCTTTGCTACCGGACAAATATCGGACGAAGATATAGTTCTCAACATCACCGGTGCAGTCACAACAGCTCGGGTATGGTACACAACAACTGGTCCTAAACCAACAGTTAATGGGGATGCTACCGTTTCAGCTTATGTAGACACGGGAGTGTTAAAGTATAATTCATTATCATCTTACACATTGGAACCTGTAACATCTGGATATTTTGTAAGAAACTATTTTTATGGTACGAATGATATTGAATTACCTATAGCAATGATTGTTGGTGAGAATGAATATAGCAATATTGAGGATGCTCGTAACGACCCGTTCCCAATTGCACCAACATACATCAACGCAGAAGTAAGACTTTTATATACTACAATTTGGGCTAATGTCGGCGGAACACCTACTTACGTAGAGAACACAGATTATAGAACGTCCCCGACACAATCAAATGGAACACTGGCAGAAATTCCAGTTTTTCTTAGTGGTTTAGAGGATGTGTATGTTCCTACCCCACAGCTTGACCAGGTTTTAAGGTGGAACGGTTTACAGTGGACTAACGGAGCACCAGTAGCAAGTAGTGCTTCTTCGGGGATACAATTCTTCAATTCCAGCCCAACAATAACTGGCGCAACTACGGATAATAGTAACCCTATTCTTACCTTGTCAAAAACGCCAGTAACAACTGCTGAACAAACCCAAGCTGCAACTGCAACTAATAACACAGTGCTAAGCGCAGCATGGTTATATGACACGGCTTTAGGGAGAACCAGCATAGATGCCGGGACATGGAACTTTAACAGCTATGCATATGTCAATTCTGTTATCGGTGGACGCGTAACTTATATGCAGCGTGGGATTTATTCCGTCTTACCGCAAGACGGTGGTTCCATTACTGTTACATTTACGGGTACAGGGACGACGCGTACTGTGACTGCAAGCGGCGGTACGCCTTTCGCCACTACGAAGATAGATGCAAGTGCTACAAATACAATAGCGTCTTACATTCAAACGCCGAATGGGTTGTACCAAATCACGGCTAGAACGAGCGACACTGTAGTGTCAGTAACAACTTTGACAACCTATACGAATGAAAGTGCTGTTACCTTTAATGTGTGGAAGCGGCTATTCATCGCATCTTCGCCGACAGTAACGGCAACCAGTTTAGCCACAATTGGGACGTATACATGGTCAAGTGTGCAGGCGGCGTTCACCATAACCGCTTTACACAAGTTCGGCGCAATTTCATTCGTAACAAGCAACAATACGACTACCCTTACGACTACATATGATGGGACTACGCATAACACCCATTTTGATACACCGCTTATAACTCTGCATAACAATCTTGCTGGGCTACAAGGTGGTACTACCGGGGAGATGTACCACCTTACACAGGCGCAAGCTACTGTCGTAGCAAACACTTCTGGAACGAATACGGGCGATGTCACGCTTGCCGCAACCAATAATGGTTTAAGTTTGACTAATCAAGTGTTAGCACTTGGTACTCCGTCTACGCTTACCAACGCTACGACAAATGCCGTTACTGGAAGTTCTCATACACATGCGGTTGAAATTGATTATTTAGGTCTACAAATATTTTCTTAGGAGAAAAATTATGTCGAAAGCTACTAAAAGAAAGTTATCCGGATCTACGGATGGGAAAGCAATAAAGGTCACTGGGACTGATACTGCTGGCGCAGTTACGGTGCATACAGCCGTTTCGGGGACTACGCCCGGTACGTTTGACGAGGTATGGATATATGCCTATAATGGTCATTCGGCGGCTGTTGTTGTTACTATTGAATGGGGTGCGGCGGATGCTTGGAATGTAGTAAAGGTATCCGTGCCAAATCAATCTGGTCTTGTTCCTATCATACCTGGTTTCTTGCTACAAAATGGAACTGTAGTAGAAGCCTTTGCTGCAACAGCGGATGTAATCGGAATACACGGTTTTGTAAATAGCATAACTGATTAAAAATAATACTGGAATTCTAAAATGGCTACTTTGATCGCATGGTGGAAATTTAATAATAATCTTACGGCTTCACTAGGATCTGATGGTACTTTAGCTGGTGGTTATACTGCCGTATATGGCACTGGAAAGTTTTTTGAAGCAATTGATATGACTACGCAACCCACATTTGGCGAAAAAATAAACGTATCTTTTACGATACCCACAAATGGGACAATTGAATTTTGGATTCAGCCTTCTGGATGGAGCTGGGAAAATACTACATTGACTGGTGATGCGAATTACCACGTTCCTTTTGCATTGAATGCTTCGGGAAATCCGTATATGTATATACAATATGAACCTGGTATCGGAATAATACTCCAAATGGGTGATCAGGCTGGAAATGTTACAGACACATATACGACCAATGCAAAATTTGATGACGGTGTGTGGCATCATTTTGCATTTACATGGGGATCTGGCGGATTGAATGTATATGTAGATGGGGTATTAAAAAAATCAGATAGCATGCATTCTTGTTCCCATAATGGAAGTACTTCATTCACGGCCCAAATATGTACAGCACCGTGGAGTGGAAGATATTTCAAAGGTTATTTTGATAATTTAAAAATATACAATGGTGAAAAAACAGATTTTTCTGATAGATTTTATGAAAGTGGTGTTCCTCCTGTTACAACCTACTTAAAAGATAAGTTAAGAAATCGTTTAGATTTGGCTGGTGTTTCATCTGGGCATGTTGCGAGCACTACCAATTATATAAAAACAAGATCACGAACTCGCGTTGAATTAACTGGAATATCAGCAGGTTAAAAAAGTAGAAAATGATACAATATGTAGAAAATTATTTAGCCTAATTAAGGAATTTGTATGCCCACGGAATACTATTATATTGTAATTGGAATTGTTGCACTTTTCTTTATTATGGTTCTTGCAAGTATCTTTTTTAAAAAGGTAAAATTTACAAAAGATTCTATTGAATTACAAAAAGACGATATAAAAGATAATTCTAAAGAGCTAAAAGAAAAATTGCGTAAATTCTATGAAGTTTATGCAATAATTGAAAAAAAATCATATGAAGCTGGATATGAAGTTGCAAAAGTAAAATATAAAACTATTTTAGACGCACAGCGCGGAACCGCCGAAGAACAAATGATACCATTACGAGAAAAAGTTATGAACGAATTGTGCATTCTTTCTCGGAGCAAACATGAAACAGATGGAACTATTTTTTTGGGTATTGTAACTATATATTTTAATATATTTATGGCAAGTGTAAAAACTTCTTTTGAATTAAATAATTGGCGAAGAATGACACAAATTGAATTCGATGATATGATTAATAGAAAAATAAATCTTCTTTTATCTGAATGGAAGCGTGTTGTGAATATTTATTACATATCTAAATTCGCATCTGTACCACAAGATATTGTTTTAGGTTTGCTTGAAAACCCAAACGATATAGGGCTAAACGAATTATTTATAAAAACAATAAAAACAATTTTTATTAGTGCAAAAAGTATGAAAATAAATGCTGAAGATAAAACGGTAGAAATAGAAAAGCAAATGCACGATTATAATAATTCAATTATTAAAGCTAGTCTTGCTGATGAAAATGATGAAAAATCAAGCAAAAGTTGATTTTTTCGCAATAGTTGAAGAAGAAAACGGCGGTTACAAATGTTAATTTATAGTTACAGTAGCGTTGTTCCACTGCAAATAACCATTTACAATTATAGTGGCGGACAGATAGTTGATCCAGATCAATATCCTTCTTCTACGCCAACTGTAACAATTTATGATTCTGGTTCAAATGTTATCGCTACGGGGCTTCCGACAATACGGCTTGGAACGGGCATATACGCTTATAATTATACTGTTCCCGCAAATGGTCCACAGGGGTATTGGCGTGTCGAATGGTATTTTACCATTGGAAGCTTTTTGCCTGGTGTTGAAAATCGAACTGAATATTTTAAGGTCGTTGAGCCTGGTGTGATAGAGTATGATCTTGATAATCTTGTAAACATACTTCGTATCCGCTTGAAGGATACGCACCCCGATTATCGCAAGCGTAAATGGACGGATGTAGAATTGCAGACTTTTCTTGAAAATGCGCTTTGGGATATAAATGTTACGCCGCCCGAAACGACTTATTTTCTTTACAGCGGTCCGACTTCTTATTACCAATATGTCCCAGATTGGAAGGGTTTGATTATGGAGGGTGCAGTAATATTTTCACTAATTGCCCAAAGTATTTTTGAAATGGGTAAAGAATTTTCTTTTTCAGATAATGGTATTTCCATGACGCTTGATCGCGGCGGGAAGTATCAAGGCATGGCTCAGATGATTTTATCACAATACGATCTACATAAAACAGCCGTAAAAAACAACTATTCATTCAATTCAGTTAGGCCATTCAGTATTATTGATTCAGAGTTGGTAGCGAAATTTTCGGCGATGGCTCCAATGTCATATCGATTCAGGTAGTAACATGTTGGTTTACGGAAGAACAGACGTTTATCGAAGTCCATGGGTGGCAGATGATCCAAATTTAGGCCAAGAAATTTTTTCGCCAAAAGATGCCATGGATATTGACTATACTCTTGATGCTGTACTTCATATGGATTTTAATATTCTTAATGCAAAGGGCGAAACATTTCAGCTTTGGACGGAACGAAAGTCTGGGCTTAGATGCGATAACCCGCTTTGTCCTGCGAGTAAAGATAATCGTGAAAATCCTAATCCAAATTGCCCGACATGTCTTGGAACTGGATTCAAAGGAGGATATGATAAACAGGGAGAAATACTTATTAGCGTTGCACCGCAATTAGATCAGATAACTTATGAACTTGGTGGGCAAGCTTATTTTTGGAAGCCGCAAAATTGGACAATGCCTGATCCAAAAATATTTGCGGGCGATATTCTTTTTGCCATAGATCAAGAAAAGTTTGTACAAACGAAACTGGTACAAGATGAAGAATTAACGCGCAGAACAGATAATAGCGCTGACTTTGATGCTCTATCTAGTAATAGTGTTACGCGAATCATTAAAATATCAAACAACGCAAATTCATCTGAAGATTATCAGAAAGGCGCAGATTATGTTTTGTCGAACAACGGCGTTTTATGGATTAGTGATAAGCGCCCAGAAGGGTTTGATTCTTACTTTGTTACATATGAAATTAGCGATACTTTTTTTCAAATGTACCGAGTAGGTAGTGTTAATCATGCGACAATGCGCGGAAAGAGATTGCGGCAGATCGTAGAAATGACAGCGCTTAATCGTGGCGATGCAATGTATGAAATGCTTCAAATGGATACTGGTTACGAATCTTATAATTATCCATATGCTTTCCCGTATAGCGATTGGTACGAGCGGGACAGATAAATGGCTAATCCAATAATAGATATTTTTCTTGAAATGGACGATGACGCGATCATGTCCGATCAAAAAGCGGTTATTGCGGTTAATTGTTCCGTAAAGGGTAAAGTTGTAAGCGGTATTGTTATAACTACAACGGTAACTGGCGGTACGCTCACGCCGGCGACTGCAACTACCGATATCTATGGAAATTGTAAACTTGTATTTGCGCCACCAGCCGCTATGACGGCAAAGGCATCCTATGATATAGTCTTTACGGCTACGAAAACGGGTTTGACAACTTCAACTAAAAATCTTACCATTTATGTTGATATACTTCCCGATGATCTAAAAACCGGTAATCTTGAACATTCAATAATGCTGTATCGCATTCGCGATATTATACTAAATTCTTTAAAAAAAATACTTCTTAACGATAGGGAATTGTATACTTCTACGGGTCTTACTTCAGCGCCAGTTTTCTATAATGGGTGGAATTATTCTTCAAAAGAATTCCCGCAAATTATCATATCTGGTTCTTCTATGACGCCACGCGAAACTGGCATAGGAAATAATATGTTGGGGGAAGGGCGTGAAGTAGGACAACCAGATTATGAAATGCTCGGCGGATGGTTTGATATGAATCTAAGCTTAAATTGTGTCGCTGAAAGCAAAGCTGTACAAGAAAAACTTCTAAGCAATTCAACGTATGCTTTATGGGTCAAACAGAGATCTAATTTGTGGCGGAATAACGTTCTTTTGCTATCAATTGATACAGGAAATGAAGTAGTGGAACCATACCAAGATCAAAAATATCGTTATCTTTATGGCGGTTCTGTTAATATAAAATTGGCTACGGAATGGTTCTATAAGAATACTTATGATTATACGATTACAGATGTCATTCCAACGCAAACAACTAATTAAAAGTTGATTATGCGCAAATATCAGAATGAAAAGATAGGAGCAATTCTATGCCATATGTAAGACCAGGCGTATTCGCGCAATATCAAAAATCAGTTGGTGATGTTCTTTTGACATCTGGACTGCGAGTACCAGCTATTATTGGTACGGGCGTAAGTTATTATACTGCGCAAGATGAAGGTGTCATTCGCGGTCAGACGGGTTATCCTTATTCGGCTACTGATCTTGACGTTTTGGCGCATGTTGCTACTGAAATTATAGGTGTCGGGGATTTTCCTGGTGATATTTCATATGTTGAAAATACCGACTATGTTCTTTCAAATGGCGTGATTGATTGGATAGGTACTGATAAGCCCGTCACGGGGGAAGTATTCTATATAACTTATCGCTATGCGAAAGATTCTACGGCATTTGTTCCAAAGCTTTTTTCAAATATCAACGATGTTATCACGGAATATGGAATTCAAGACGAAAACAACACTGTTTCGCTTGGGGCTGAAATAGCCTTTCAGAACGGCGCACCTTTCGTTATCTGCGTTCAGGTGGAAGCTGATGCCGATGCTCATTACCTTACAGCGATTGACGCGCTTCAAGTTTCTGTCGATGGTATTGACGCAAAAATCATAGTCCCGATAACCACTTCGGCTACGGTTCAGTCTTATCTGAAAACGCATGTTTACTATATGTCGAGCAAGCTTATCGGAAAACGGCGTATGGGTATATGTGGTATGCCTATCGGTTCTACCCAGGGTGACATTATAGCGAAAGCCACTGCGCTTGGTACTCCTACCACGCAGGACGATGGCGGACGTGTGGTGCTCTGCTACGACGAAATGACACGCGACATAGTTCAATCTGACGGTTCTTTTGTTGAACATACACTTGATAGTACGTTTCTTGCTTGTGCAGTCGCCGGAGCGATGGGGCTGTACACGGTTCAAGTTCCACTCACTCGTAAGCCATTGCAGGGTTTCAAGACGGCAATAAAAGCCCGTGCGTGGCTTGAAAAACAGAAAGACATTTACGGTACTTATGGCGTCCTTATCCTTAACGATAAGGGCGGCGTGATAAGCGTTCGGCATCAGCTTACGACCGATACTTCGGCTTACAATTATTCTGAAATATCGATCACGCAGATTCGCGATAATGTTACTGAAGATGTTATCGGCGGATGCGATACATTTATCGGAGAATACGAAACGCCAACGACGAATGCGAGTATATATGAAAAGGTCAATGCGATTTTGACCGCTAAGATGAATGAAGGTATTCTTGTTAACTTCGGTGGTATATCTGTTACGACAAGCCCGACAGTTGCTTCTGACCGGCTTGTTTCGTATTGGATAGACGTTGCTGATCCGATTAATCGTATTTACATTACGTATACTATCAAGCAGACCGCATAAGGAGATAAGTTATGCCAATCGACGGAGATATCGTATCTAATAAGCTTGACGTTCAAGGCGTCATACCGACAAACAGAACAGTAACTACTCCTGGCATTTATATGCAAGTGGGCAATTTCATTGTCGGCAGAATACAGTCGATCAATGAAGGGCAAGCCCGTGGTGCTACGGAAGTGTACGAAGTCGGCAGTGTCGGCCCGGTTGATATCACTTTCGGGCAGCCGAAATATACGCTGTCAATAAATAAGCTGAAGATCTATCGGCAAAGCTTGGCGCAAGTGCTTAGTGTTGAATCACAGAAATCTAAAAACAACACGCTTTATACCAAGCTGCTTACGGCGCTTAAAGATGGCGCACCGAAGGTTCCGGATGAAGCTGTTTTTCGTAATCTTTCGCACTTTGCATTTCCGTTTGATATTAAAGTTATTGAAGTCGATCCTAGTTCCAATAAGCGCGACATCACGATCTATGAAGGCGTGGTGCTTACGTCTTATTCTCGCGCGATCACGCTTGGCGGCGGATTGACCGTAACGGAATCCGCAAATGCTTCGTTCCTTAATATTCGTTATCAGATCGAAGATACGAATACTTGGACTGCCTAGTACTGTTCACTGAAAATCGCTGTTCATAAAAACTGAACTGCGGTAAAACATAACTTCCCCAAAGGAGAACATCCATGCCTACGCTTGAAGAAGCACTAAAGATCAAAATCCCGCAAAAAACTTTTACATTCCAAGGCTATTCGTTTACGCTGAAACTTTTGAATTCGCGTGAAACGGAAGAATGCTGGGAAGCGGTACGGTTTCTTGATGATACATCAAAGACTTATGCTTTTCCGAAACAAGTTCTTGCCCGCGCTATCATTGAAATAAATGGACAGAAAATATCTTGTAATGTAAATAAAGAAGAAGAAGAAAAGATAACAGTTTCTGAAATGAAAAGCCGAATTATAAATGAAAATATTCGTGTTCTTGATGCATCATCGGCTGTTGTTATTGCGCATATTTATGAAAAATATAACGAAGTCAAAAAAGAAGCAGACTCTATTCTTGAAGAAGTTAAAAAAAAAGAGAAAACGGTGAAAGCCGATATCTCTGGAAAATCGCCAAGTCTGTTGGAATAGAAAAAGTATTTGATGTAACATATCCGCTCACGGAAATTGAACAGTATTGGATTTACATTAACGAATGTGAAGATAAATCTGAATCAATAAAAGATATACGCGAATGGATAAAAATTATCAATATGCGATTACGCCCGGAGACTTCACCAGAGGTTGAAAAAGCAACAAAAGAAGAGAAGGGAAAACATCACGCCACGGATGATGATACCTTCAATCAACCCCTCCCTACTATTGAAGAACAAATGGGCGCATAAAAATGGCTACAGTACCAACATCTGACATGGAAGATATGATGAAGAACATGGATACCAGTTTGCGTACTGGTGTGTCCAAGGCTTTAAATACTCTTGCTGGTGCGGGTGATGGAACACTTGATCTTGCCGCAAAAGTAGAAAAATATTTCAAATCTTTGAAAGATAGCGCTGATCTGATGAAGGATAGCAAGACTGAAGAAGCTTTAGATAAACTAACGTCTATATATAAAAGCCAAAAAGATTTAATCGGCGAAATCGGTCAAGTTAGCGGTCTATCAAAAAAAGAACAATCCGCATTAAAAGATGCAATAAAAGAAACCGCGACTGAAGCTAAAGATATGACTAAGGTCATTGATGGTACTAAAAAAGCTATGGCTGCGATGAAAGAAACCATGGCTTCTGTTAATCAAATTGGTGGTATGCTTAATAAATCAATGGGGGATAGTTTTACTGCGGCTTCGGCATTAAAAGGAGCAATGGCGGGAGTAGCTTTCGCAACGGGAGATATTAAGGGTGGGGTTATAGCTACGCTTGAAGCTTCAGAAATGATGATTGAAGGTATTGGTAAGGTTCAATCTGGTTTCCGAGATACAGCGCTTGCAATCGTAACAGCTGGAGTTTCGGATAATATAAAACAAGACTTTGATAAAACAAAAGGTTTTGTTTCTACTGCCATACAAGAAATGAATGCAGATTTTGCAGAAACAGCAGAAAGCACAGAAAGGATTATGATGGAACTTTCTGGAGTTGGTTTTAAAAATCTTAATGTTGATATGGTTGCGGCGACACGAGAATTATATCTTATGGGTAAGTCGCTTAATATGTCTACTTCACAAGTAGCAAGCATGGCTGGGACATTGACAAAAGAATTTGGATATACATGGAATCAATCTAAAAATATTATTATGAGCGTAGCTGAAGCATCTAAAAATGCAAATGTTACACAAGCAGAATATGCTCAAACGCTTATAAGCACGGCTGATAGATTGAAAGATTATAATGTATCGTGGAAAGATATTGATAAAAACATGAAGGATGCTACTGAAAAAGGATTGGGTTGGAGCAGATCTGTAGCATATGCGACCGAAATGTCTAGCGGATTGGCGCGTCAAGATTTAGGTAGACGTGCCTTTATGTCAAGAGAGCTTGGTTTTGGTCAAGGTGATATTCTTGGCGCTGCGGCAATGCGTAAATATGAACCAGGATCAGATGATACACGTAAGTTTTTAGAAAAGATGTTGGAAAAAACTGGTGGTAGCGCTTCAGAAATAACTCGCTTAAAAGGCGGATCAATTGAAGATCGTGAAAAAGCTTTTGGTATGGCGCAAAAGGCGGCAATGGCATCTGGATTAGATGAACGTGTTGTTATGGAAGCACTTGGTCTTGTAAAACAGAAACAAGATCCAACTCTTGAAGAAATGAAAGGCGTAAATAATAAACTATCAAGTATGGGTAAAATGTATTCTGACGCTTTAACAACTAATGAGCAAATGAAAAAACTTGGTAGAATGGCTGATTATGCTACATCTAGTATAGGTATAACTATATCTGATAAAGATAAAAGTGTGTTAGCATTATCGCGTGAGATGAAAGAATTACAAGCAAAAATATTAGCAAAAGAAAGTGAACTTGAAAAAGAAAAATCATCTAAAACTAATATATTTCATACACAAGAAAATAAAGAAGCTAATATTGCGGCATTAGAATTTGAACTAGAATCTCTGGACACAAAAAAAGAAAATCTCGAAAAGAAAATAAAAGAAACAAAACATTCTGGCGGAGAAATAAGAAAATTTCATGGCGGCGGTGAAGTACCAGCGATACTTGAATCCGGAGAATTTGTAATAAACAAACGCGCATCACAAGAAATAGGATATGATACACTTAGTAGAATGAATAGCGGTGGATCGGCTGGCGGTAATACATTCAATGTCAACGTTGATCTTAATGTAAACAGATTAAAAGAACTTGTCAATATGTGGTTTGAAGAAACGTTTAGAAATGGAATGCGGAGTTTCAGATGATAGAAGAAAAAAAAGAAATTGAAGTCGGCGAAGTGAAAATAGCCAATGTAGCTATGCATTGCATGAATTGCCGATCCGGTAGCCAATTCGATCTTCAGAATGTGAAAACGCATCCAGATTTTATTTTTTGCAAGCTTTGGGGAGAATTAAAGTTCCACAAGGGCGTCTGTCCGAACTTTGGTTGAATGGAATAAAAAATGGGATTACTTACAAATTTTGCTAATTCTTTGGGTGTCGGTGGCGGTGTTAATTTCGATGCTCAACTTGAAAATGAACTGTTCGGTTTGCAGAATAAGGGTTTGCTGGGGCGTAAAAATAATAAAATGTATTTTACCGATCTTTCGCGTCCAAGATATATAACGCCGCAAGGTATGCAAGAACCGCAAGTGGCAAAAGTAAAAAAACAATCAATGCCGGACGTAGAAGTATATATTGACCCGCAAAGCGTAAAAGTCTCAAAAAAAGTTTTGTTCAATAAGAAGCAAACTAAGGGTGGCTGGGTTCTTCAGTTTTGGGGGCATGATCTCACAACGCTTTCCGTAAATATGAAAAGCGGATTTTATGGTTATACCAAGGGGCAGAACATTCTTACAATGTCTTATGACGCGCTAAAGCCTTTTGATCTTAAAGGTAATTGGGGTAAGCAACAACTCGGCGCTGTAGCAGTAGATCCGCTGAAGGTTTTCCAAAAACTTAAAAACAATGCGTACACAAAACGTTTCGATGAATCTTATCCTTCTACGGGATTTCCGTTGATAACGCTTGTCTATGAAGGTACGCCGTATACTGGATTTTTCAATAATTTTGATTATGACATTTCTGCGGATAATCCTTTCAATATAAATTTCAGTTTTAATTTTACGATTGTTCCGACGAATAACAAACTGATGTTTGAACAGGCTATGCAGAATGCATCGCGTATTTTGACTACGGGATTGAATAGTAGTGATGTAGCTAATCTTACATTGTTTTCTGCAAGTGCTATTACTAATCCGAACGGCACTGCGCAAAAACTTTTCCAAGGCGGAGTTGATTGGGCGCTTAAAACCATGGAATCAAGTCTTAATGATCTAACTGGAAATCTTGGAGTGGAAAGCTTATTTGACGATCTATTCCCATCTAAAGAAGAACTTAACTAATGGCAAAATTTGTTGAAAAACAAAACTATGCGGCGATGGTTCTTGTTTGTAAATACAAGGGCGCAACGGATATTAATACGCCAGAAACATCGGCTACCGCATATGAATCTTGGTTTTATGAAATAAATCGCGGATTGACTGCGATCAATACTTCGTATCAAATAAATGGACAAGGGTCTGGTTCTGTGACGATCAATCTTCCAATTGATAGTATAACCGAACAATCCAATAAAGCAATATTTGATCAAGTATTGAATGTGTATACTGCGGGACAAGTAAAATCTTCTTTTTTTACATTAGACCAAACCACAAAATCATATATAAATCAAGATGGTAGTTATAAGTCTGGCGGAAAGGCAATTCAGAATTTAAATATTCAAGTTGAAGATGTAACTGTTACGAACAATTTGAATAAAGAAGTTACATTTTACCCAATACTTGATAAAACAAAAACTCAATGTGTATTCAGCCCAAATGATAAGATACGCATTTATCTGGAAGGTCGGTTTTCCACAAATCTCTATAAGGTATTTGAAGGATTGATACAATCTTCTTCTGTCAATTATGATGGAATGGGAATAACGATATCAATACAGTTTACAGACAATACAAAATGGCTTGATATGAGTGAATATAATATCAATCCAGCGGTAGCTCAGTCAATGATTGCCAGTAGAACCGGCGCAACTGATGTAACCGTATTCAGCACAAATCTTGCAGGCATGTATCCGCAAGACGTTATCCGTAAAATGATTCTTGGTGATACTAAGCCAGAAAAAAAATTGATTGACAGAACCATATATGGCAGATTATATGATGATATAAATACCAGATCAAAATTGTGGGCTTATATAAAAGTAGTGGACGCTGCTAAAGTAGTAGATAAAGATAAAAGTCGATGGATTCAAGGTGAGTCCGTAGCAAAAACAGTTAACGGAAAAACAACAAATGGCTTTATAGAAAAAACAGAAGCCGACATATCAGGGAAATTACCTAAAGGATACACGTACACGACTGAATTCTATGTTGACATAATAGCCATACGTGGTTGCGGATATTTTTTATTGCAAAAAGGTTATCTTAAAACAGAAAACGGGAAGCTTACAGAAATAATGCAGAATACGGCATTCGGCGAAGATAGTCTTTGGATTGATCCGAACATATTCACGGTTCCATCTTTTGTGGCGCAGTTTGGATCATTTGATTTATGGAATCACCAATATGTAAAACGCTATCAAATATGTAAAGATGTTGCAGATAGAATTGAAGGAGAGTTCTTTGCCACGCCTGATGGTACGCTTGTTTTCAAAATGCCGTATTATAATTATAATCCCGGCGTTGTCTGGAAACATTATCCGATGAAAGATGATGGAACTTTAGATAAAACTAAGCCACAACCATTCATGCCGAACGGAGATTTTTATCTTATAGAAGATAAAGATATAATGGGATATAATTTCAGCGAAGACGATTCTGATATTGTAAACTTTATATGGGTAACTGGTTCACCAGATTATAGACCAGGAATTAACATGGTCGGTGTAGATCGTACATATGTTTTTAATGAAAACCTTATTGCTAAATTTGGTGTTCGCGAGAATACGATTGTAGTTCCATTCGCCGCCGAAGAAAAGGATGAAGAAAAAAGACAAAACTTCGGTCAAGCCTACATGAACAGACGTAACGCTAGATACAAAAAAGGGAATATGACCATACCACTTCGCCCAGAAATAGAAATAGGAAAAACAATGGCAATGATTCCCGGAGTTGTATCGCAAGCCTTTGGTAATAATCCAGTATATAAAAGTTATGAGCAATGGAGCGCACCGTCTATTGTAGGTGGGAGTATTTTTTCAAATCTTGTTGATTCTATAGTTAATTCAAATGATGCTATACAGATACCAGTTTATTATATTCAAGGGTTAGGTCATTCTTGGGCTATAGGATCACAGCCGACATCGTCTTTACAATTAGCTTATGGTAGAACTTGGAAAGATAGTTTTGGCGCAAGTTTATTTGAACCAGAACCATATGTTGCCGAAGATGCTGGAATACTTAAAGATATAATGGCTGATATAAATAGAGTACAGACAAAAATAAGAATGGGTTTTGATAAGGAGTCTGAATTAGCGGCATCTATTTCAGCGCCTTCGGTAGTATACAAGAACATACAAATATACGTGTATGCGAATGCAATTTTGAATTCATTGCGCGACCTGTATATTAAATATGTAAATTCTTTCGATGATTATAAAAATATAAAGTCTGAACTTATGAAAAAGAAATTTAGCTTTCAACGCGAAATAGTATTTGAAGTCGATCTGTCGCCGTATGGATCAGATTTTAATTGGCTGAGAATGAAAAGCCAAACGCCCGAGTTGTTATACCCATTACAAGAAAATATTAGTAATGCGTTGGGCAGGTCAAAATATATTTGGCGTGATATAACAAAACCACTTCAAATAATAGATATGCCCGTAGGGATTAAAGCATAATGCCAGACAATTATTTTAGAAAAATGGTAGACGATGTATTTAATGACCCGAAGTTTAAATACAAGATGTCTAACATAGACGTTTTTACTGGCGTTATCACAGACGTTAATCAAAAAACAAATGTTGCGGTTGTAAAAACTGGCGATAATGTATACGAAAATTGTGTACTACCTTCACCGCAAGTTAATCAGTTTATAGATTCCTACGGCAACAGTAGGATATACGGACAATTTAATAATTACAAAAATGATGCATTCGTTGTCGGAATACATTTCAAGACAAATCAAAGGAATGTTATACTTGCGTCATTCCCTACATTTACGCAAGATCAATATCAATTATTTATTGAAAATAATAAAAAGGGAATTGATCGGCTTCCAGTTAAAGATGCTGATAAGCGCGATTTTGACCCAGATACGCAAACTGATCTGGTAGACTCCGAAATAATTAAATGGGGTGAACATCTTTTATATTCATCTGGTTTAGCCGCTATCCTTATGGATTACGCTGGAAATATACTTTCTGAAACGGAAAAAGAATTTCATGTGCGCGTTGGCGATAGGGATACTTTAGGAAAAATATCTGCGCCAGAAATGCATTGTACCATGGGGCGTATCGTTGATTCAGTAGGTGATCCAAAAGTAGACGCTGACGATAAGAAAATAAAAGCCGAATTTGAATTGACTGATAAACTTATAATTACAATCAATGAAGACGGTAAAGTAAAGTTAGATTTAATTGATAAAACTGAATTAAGCATAGACGCCGATGGGAATGTATCAATAAAAAACGATAATACTGAAATGCAAGTTAATGTTGACGGTACTATCAATCTCGGTGAAGCTAGTTTGGAATCCATGGTGCTTGGCGATTCATTAAAGACATATATTGATAATACGATTGTAGCTACATTTAATTCGCACTTACATAATTATATAATGCCTCTAATGCCTTTAGCCACTGGTCCGACACTTGGACCTTTGACGCCAATGACTTCTGGTTCATATTTATCACAAAAAAATAAAACAAAATAGGCGAATAAAATATGACATTAGATTTAAATAAAATAAAATCGCTTGTTGAATATAACCTTACAAGTAACAACTTTGGAAATCCCCCAGGCGATTTGCCACCGGGTTTTACTATAACGAAACAACAAGTTTGGACGATGAACGATGTAAAAATACCATTTACTACAAGGCAGATGCGGGATATGATTGCGCAATGCCTTTATGATATTTTAACGGATGCAACTAGTGACGGAACATCTTTATCTCAACCGCTTCCTGTCGGCGGCGATCCAAATGTATATTATAGTGGCGGTAACAAAACCGCCGGTACTGGAATTATAAAATTACAAAAAGATAATAGTATTATACAAGCCGACACTACAGACGCCAGATTGCAAAACGGTACGACTATCGTAAAGGCAGACGGAACAGACGCTAGACTCGAAAAAGGAAATACATACATAAAGGCAGATGGAACGCACGTATATGCTGGAGATGGTGTAACCGAAGTTGATTTATTGGGATTGCTTGGCGAAGATTATTTATCACACCAGATATTTTCATAATAGTTGAAAAACGTACAAAATGTATAGGTCAAAAAAATGTCACAAGAAATAAAACTTAAATACGGAGACATAGAGTTTTATGCGGGTGAACCACGCCTTATTGACGGAAATACTAAGCTTGAACAAGACATCGGTAAGATAGTTTTGACTGAAAAACTTGGTGATTTTCACCCAGATTATGGCTGTGATATTTATGATCTTATTGGTAGATACGAAGATGTAAACACCCTTTCGGTTTTGGCAAAAAAGAAAATACTTGACGCATTGAATTATTTCGCAAGCATACAGTATCGCCAAGGGCTTCAGCAAGATCAAACTCTTCCAGAAATACTTGCGAAGATTGATTCTATGCAGATTGTAAGATCGCCGACTGATCCAAGTTCGTATTATATAAAAGTAGATATTCGCGACGGTACGGCTAAAAATATAAGTCTCACGCTTCCAGTACAAGTGTAGGTAATAAAATGGCAAAGAAAACATTTGATGAAATAGTACAAGATATACGAGATTATATTCTCGCTAATAGACCGCAAGTAAATACGGAAGAAGGTTCTGTTACGCGGGATCTTTTCATTGAACCGCCAGCAAACGAAATACAAAATATCTATATAGAAAATGACCGAATAAAACTTATCCATTCATTGTACTATCAAGAATTTATGACTGAAGATGAATTGGATATGTTAGGGTTTAACTATAATATCGCGCGTAAAGACGCTACCGAATCTTCTGGGACGATTACACTTTATCGATCGGCGGCGATTACGCAAGATATTTTGATTCCTTCTGGTTCTGTTTTTTCTACGCAAAAAGACGTAAATCTTAATTCATATTCTTTTGCTACTGCGGCTGATACAACCATGTACGCCGCGCAATCGGCGACTTATTATAATACGACTACTGGTTATTATGAAATAGATATTGATGTTACTTCGACTACGACTGGCATAGAAACAAATGTCGGCGTAAATACCGTTAGAGTTATTTCAAGCGGAACAAATGATTTTCTCGGTGTGAGGAATGATGCGGTATTCACTGGCGGAACTGATTCTGAAACGAATCTTGTTTATGCACAAAGAATATTGGATGCACTTGCGGGGAACAATGTCGGAACTGAATATGGCTATAAACGCGCTGTGCTTACTTCTACTTATGTTAACGATGCGGTAGTTATACAACCAGGCGATACGCTTATGACGCGGGATAATGGTTATGGTGGTAAAGTCGATATTTATATTAAAGTGGACACAACAAATGCAAATACCTACACCACAGCAACAGATGTTTTTGTTTTCGCTGATGCTAGTGGCGGCGTCGGTGCAAGCGATCCGTCAAATGATTATATTCTTCTTGAACGTCCAGTAAAATCAATTACAAGTGTGACTGGAAGTATTTCTGGCGCTTTAGTCGCTGGTGTTGATTATAATTTTGTTCCAGATACTACTTCGGCTTATTCGGATAGTACTAGATCAAACGATAAGATACATTTCTTGAAAACGAATGTTCCTATTTTTGGAGAAACGCTGACGATAGTGTATGTATATTATAGTATCGTTGAAGATGTAAAAGATATTATTGATACTGAACGGCAAAAAATAGTTACCGCTGATGTTCTTATCAAACTCGCTAAAAAAGTTCCAGTCAATGTTGCTGTTACGGTTTATGCGGATGATACAATCACTGATGCGACTGTGTTCCAAGCTTCGGTTCAGACGGCTATTGAAACAGCTCTGAATTCTGCCGTGCTTAATAATAAAATAGAACAATCGGATCTTGTAAATACAATTTATACGGTTGATGGTGTTGATCGCGTTAATCTTCCATTCACTACGCTTAATGCTCCTTCAAAGGCGGCGTATACTGTTGGACCTTATAATCAAATCATATTTGACGGGAATGAATATTCTTGGACGGGAACTGTTACGGTAACAGTCGTGTTGGCGGTGTAGGATGCCATCAAATTGTTTATGTGACTGCACAACTTATCTGGACGAAATGATTCAGAAAATTTCTGAAAAAGTCTACAAGGCTAATGATCCAGATACTTTTATTTATCAAATGCTGAAGGCGATCAATAACGAATTGTGCGAAGCGCATGACGATCTTATAAAAGCAAAAAATGATATTTATCTTTGGAACGATGTTGTAGCCGAACCAGTTATCAAGGGTGTTGAACATGGCATAGACTGTCTTCAAAATCGCGCCGTAGCTGAAATATTGAGTGTCGGTTTAACACCTGGCGCGAGTGATTATTTTGAAAACATTGACTTTGTTCGTGTTGAATGTGGTGTGGCTTGGTACATTCCTACACAATATTACGGTAGCTATTACGGCTACGGATACGGCGGCGGTACATACCAATATGGATTCAATCAGTATTACAATCAATACTATCCTTGGGGTAGAGCTGAACCGCCGATGGGAACAACATATTATGTAACATACCGTTATGGTGTACGTGATGAAAATCTTTACAACAATTTTGGTATGTTGGTTAAGCTTAGAAAGCAAGACTTGTGGGATTATCCACAATATAGAAAAGCAATAAAGACATTGATACTTTCATTTCTCGGCGGACCAGCGGTTGAAAACATTAAAGATGCCTTATCTGTTTTCCATAACCGCGATTATATAGAAATACAAGAACTGTATTTGAATGGATGGATATTAGATCAAAGTATCCTTTATACTGAAACGGAATATAACGACCCAACATTAAATACTTCCAATGGATGTATCTTAATCGGCGAACAAGAATCGCTTTATACTTTCGTTATACGATTCCATTTTTCTGAAACAATGTCAGCGCAGACAAAGGCTATTCTGAATGAGATCATTGCAATCATAAAGCCGGCTCATACTAAAGTAATTGTACAATATCTTATAGGTTATTAAAGTTGAAATATAGTAAATTATAGAATCCCCAAAAATAGGTAAATAAACATGTCGTTTACAAAAACCACAAAAGCCACGAAATTTTACAGCGGTCAACGCGTTGATGTTGCGGATATGCAGACGAATCTTTTGCAATATCTTATTGACAACGGGCGTCATATGCAGATCAAGGCGCTCGGCGATGGAGTTATTTCTGGTCTGACTGTTACCGACAATAGCCTTGCAATATCACAGATTCTTTCTGGAAGTGAAATTGCTACGCTGAAGGGGAACACGGCTAACAAACTTTGCCAAGTATTTCAAGCAAAAACTTCAAATATACAAAATATTATTTTAAGCATTAAGCGGACTAATACTTGTACTGGTTCTCTTACGATGTCTATCTGCCCGTTGACCGATACTACTGATCCGACTTCTGTGATTCAATACACTTCTACTGTCGCGCAAGCATCTGTAACTGAAAGCGGAATCGGAACTAGCCTTGGCGATATAACTTTTAATTTTATGGCAACAGCAGTTGGCGCTTATGGTGCGTTGACTGTTGGACATTATTACGCAATTATGTTGCAGAGTAGCACGACCGATGTTGGAACAAGTGGAACATTATCTTTTGCTTATAGTTCAGCAAATCCATACGCATACGGATTTATTCGCGAAGTTACGTCAAGCGTGACTACGGATCACGCAACTTGGGATTTATATTTCAAAATATATTCTGACTGTGTTTCTCTTTCAACTGGTTTTGGTTACAAAGAAGGGCAGCCAATAATTGTTGATACGGCTGTATCTGAAGTAGAACTTATTGAAACAACTGGCTCTGATAACTTTCTTTGTGTGCGTTATGTAGGAACTTTGACCGATCTTGAAGTTAATCCAACGTGGGGTACGAACGAATATTCGCGAACTTTGGACGATTATGAAATTGAAGTTTTTAACACCGCGTTTACGTCAATTGATTCGTCATGGCTGATACTTTATAAGATCAATCACAACAACGGTCTGTCTTTGACGATCAGTGATATGCGCCCATATATGCCGCATAGCAATCTTTTGTATCAAGTCTATCTGCAAGATGAACTTGCTCCGTATGTTGCAACCGCGCTTCAAAGAACGATGGCAAATATTCCATACAATGACGATTACACCACCGTTCTTACAGACGTTACTAAAATAAAAATATATCGCGAAGACGATGAGTTCACTTCTAAGGCAATCGCAACAGGGACGCCGGCAAGTTCGGGTACAGTAAATATCAATCCAGCGACGAAAGAATTATATTTTCACGCAAGCGATGTAACCGCAGATACAAAAATTTATGTAGACTATTACGCTGTTCTTTCGGCGTACAGAAATGTTTTCACAATTCAAGATTTGGAAGTTCTTGGTAATGCCGTTTTCAGCGGCAACATAAAACTGACAGGTAATATCAGTTTTGACCAGAAAGCGATTGATTCTTCTTCGGATACGGAAAATGATGATTATGTAGGCGCGGAAACAAATCTTAAAGAAGATTTGGATAGAATTAAACACGAAATAAAACAAATCAAAGGATTTACCGCGTTAAATACTTGGCGGACTGCATCATCAAGTTCTCTGCTACAATCTGATTTTGACTTAGCCGGGTATACTGGTGATGGCATAGTAAAAAATGTAAAAGACGGCGCATTGAATAAATTAGATTATGATGTAACTACTGGATATAGTTTTACAATTGACACTGGTAAAGCTATCATAAATAAGAAAACAACTGGTTTTGATTCAGTTACTACTTTAACAGTAGTCGCGCCTACAGTTGGCGACGGACTAGTTCAAGTAGCTTCTGAATCAAAAGCGTTAACGGGAAACTTTGGTAAAAATACTTTGACCAATGTGCATAAAATACTTACCATTTCAAATGTCTTGGGTGACATAATTCGTTATGGCGTTGACGGATGCACGTTCGCTGTTGACGGAAGCAATGTTGTTGTGACAAAAGCGAACCATCATTTTCTTGAAGGCGATTATATTACTATCGTACATACGCAAGATAAGGATACTACAGCTCCGACATTGATAAATTCGGGTTCAATTACAAAAGATACATTTAGTGTTCCATCCGCGTCTTTGGGCGCTGGAACTGAAGCCAATAATCTTGACGGTTATGTCGTGCTTGATACCAACGGTGGCGCTACAACCGAAATCGGTTGCGATCTTTATGGATCGGCAAAAATATTCCGTGTGATAAATGCGACGACACAAGACGCAAATACATGGGCTTATACATATGCCCTTCCAAGATACGATATTGTTGAAATGGGTAATGATGCGGCAATTACAATTACAAAAGGTACTGCGGCGGCATCGCCAACAATACCAACTGTAACCGACATCAATCACCAAAAGCTTTATGAAATCTACGTGGAAGAATTGTTGGACAATGTTGCGGGAACTAATTATTCGGCGTATATGTCAGGCGTACATAATGGGCGTTTGAAAACTATTACAACGGCATTTACGGATAGAAGAACATGGCTTGAAAACACATGGGAAAAAATTTATGCGGCCAGCATGGACGTATTTTCTTCTGCGCAAGCTCATTATGATGATCGAATAAAAAGATTGTACCGTTATAAATCCGATGCGCGGATATCAAACATAGACGTGATTGACGTAGAGCATGGCGATCTGCACGTTGAATTTTTATATAACGACGATATCGGTTCAAGCGATACGAGCAAAATATCTACGTTCATGTATTCGCACCAAGAAGAAAAGGTTTATGTAAAAAATCAATCATATCACGCTACGGCTTACTACATTACTGGCGAGCAACATTTAACATCTTTGGCACAAAAAACACGCGGCGTGATTTTTGTTACTGAAGACGCCACAGAATATCTTATGGCGGTCAACGCCGTGAACACTATATCATTAGCCGTCAGCGGTATTGCTTCAAATATCACTGACGTTGATCACGATATAGATTTCCAGATTTGGGGAAATGGTCTTGTTCAAAAAGATTCGGCTACAGAAGTTCTGCATAAGATCGCGCTCCATGGTAGCGGGACTGTTTTTGCTACGTCTTTGAATGCTGACTATATCTCCGATGGATATTCTGGTACAAGCCTAAGCGCGGAAAATTATATCAGACTTACGAATTGGAAAACGGGTTTGATATTCAAAAACGAGTCGGGAACCGCTTATCGCGTGTCGGTATCTAACGCGGGTGCATTTGTAGTTAATGCGATCTAGGACAACCAATGTTCGACTATATCCAAAACATTTTAAGTAAACTGCTTGATACGGCGGATAATCCGATTATCAAAGCCGGCAGTAATCTTCTTGATAAGAACGGCGTTTCTATTCTTGATGAGAATGGCAATTATCGTTCTACCACTGGCGCGGTGATGAAGACGCAAGTTTTCACTTCTAACGGAACTTGGGTTAATCCAAATGCTTCTACGGTGGTTACGGTTTTATGTGTTGGTGCTGGTGGTGCTGGTGGCGCCGGAGAATATCTTGGTGGAAATGCAACTGGCGGCGGCGGCGGCGGTGCGGGATGTGTAAAATTAGCAACAATTACTTCTTCTGGAGATGTTACTGTCACTGTTGGACCAACTGGAAATACAAGCTTTGGTGCATATTTAATAGCCGCTGCCGGTTCTAGTGGTATTAACGGTGGTGGTGTAGGTGGAGATGGCGGCGCGGGAGCTGGGTTCGGCGCGGGCGGAGGCGGAGCAGGCGGCGGATATGGAGGGACTAATGGCGGTGCTGGTGGAGCGGGCGGAGGATATTCAACCGCTGGAACCAACGGCACGGCTGGTTCTGGTGTTGGAGCATCCGCTGGCGGCACGGGTGGTGTTACCACTGGTACGGGCGGTTTCACAATGTTTTCTGGTGGTGCAGGC
>Ga0265297_10000488_pt1 | contig 115689 bp, 100 predicted proteins | sample Munlanlwell13791_FD_192502 | JGI IMG/M metagenome (GOLD analysis project Ga0265297, IMG submission 192502) | Leachate microbial communities from a municipal landfill in Southern Ontario, Canada - Leachate well 137-91 | ecosystem: Engineered > Solid waste > Landfill > Unclassified | place...
AAGTATGTTTTATCTAAAGAAAATTTAATTTTTTGCCAAAATTTATCTGTATTTTTTGTCAAAATAAAAAAAACAAATATAAAAGCACAGATAGGTAAAAAAACATAATATTCTCTTGATAATAAAGAAAGTAAAAAAATAAAAGCTGCTAAAAAATAATAAATTTTATTATTTTTTAAAATATATAATCTAAATAAAATAACAGTTATTAACAAAAAAAAAGTAGACATTGGATCTTGTAAAATGCAAATCCAGGCAAGCCAAGATACACTTCTATAAAATGCAAACATAAAACCGCCTAAAAAAGATAAACTTAGAGGCATAAAAAGAGATAAAATATAAAATATTAAAACAGAATTTAGTGAGAAAAAAAATATTATAGTCAAATAATAAGCATATGGATTTAAACCAAAAAAATAATAAATTTCTGAAAAAATAAAATGTTGCAATGGCCGATATAATGCAGAAATAAAATTTGGTCTTGAAAATTTATAATTCATGGGAGTAGTAAAATCTCGACAGTCAGTTGAAAATATTCTAAAAATATCACTAAACTTTCTGCACAAGCCACCTAAAACATTACCAATATCATCAAGCCCAAACCATATATTTAAACCGGCAAAAGCCAAAATTAAAAAAACTGTTAAAAATAATATTACGCTTAAAAAAAGTTTCTTTTTAAAAAATTCAAAAATTTTGATCAAGAGCTTTTCCTTTTTTTAAATTAAAATTAATTAATTTTAATTTTTTTTCAACTTGCTTTAAATCGTAATCGAGCATAATTTTTACTAACTCAGTTAAAGTTGTTTTTGCTTTCCAACCAAGCTCCCTTTCTGCTTTGGTTGGATCACCAATTAACAAATCAACTTCAGTTGGTCTGAAATATTTTGGATCAACTTCTACTAAAATTTTGCCAGTTTTTAAATCTATTCCCTTTTGATTAACTCCCACACCAACCCATTCAATATCAAAATTTATATATTTAAATGCTAATTCTAAAAATTTTTTAACAGAATAAGTTTTGCCTGTGGCAATAACAAAATCTTGAGACTTTTCTTGCTGCAACATCAACCACATAGCTTGCACATATTCTTTTGCATAACCCCAATCTCTTTGAGCATCAAGATTTCCTAATAAAATTTTATCTTGTAAACCATATTTTATATTAGCAATTGCTTTGGTGATTTTTTTTGTAACAAAAGTTTCACCTCTACGTTCAGATTCATGATTAAACAAAATACCGTTGCATGCAAAAATATTATAAGCTTCTCTATAATTTACAGTAATCCAATATGCATAAATTTTTGCAGCGGCATAAGGAGATCTTGGATAAAAGGGGGTAGTTTCTTTTTGAGGTATTTCTTGCACTTTGCCATAGAGTTCACTAGTAGAAGCTTGATAAAATTTTGTTTTATTTTGTAACCCCAAAATTTTAATAGCTTCTAATAATCTTAGCGTCCCAATAGCATCCGCGTTGGCAGTATATTCTGGTGTTTCAAAAGAAACCTGAACATGACTTTGTGCTGCCAAATTATAAATTTCATCTGGTTGAACTTCTTGTAAAATTCTAATTAAATTTGTTGAATCTGTAAGATCTCCATAGTGCAAAATTATTTTGTCAAAATTTACAAAATCTTCACAAATATGATCAATTCTTGAAGTATTTGAACTTGATGATCTGCGAACAAGACCATGTACTTGATAATTTTTTTCAATCAAAAATTCTGCTAAATACGAACCATCTTGTCCTGTAATACCTGTTATTAATGCCTTTTTCATAAACACCTATAAAAAATCTTCCAAAGATTCTTCTTTAATTTTAGCTAAAGCTTCTTTGACTTTTTCGACTTTATCTCTGTGTGCTACCAGAATAACATTGTTATCTTCAATCAAACAAAGATTATTTACACCAACAAAAGTAATTAATTTTTTTTGTTTACAATTCGAACTATCTAATGCAACTTGAACTAAGTTATCCTGACTATCAATATTAATAATATTAACCAAATTCTTATCAGAAAATTTTTTTTGCAAACTTAAAAAAACATCTAAGTTTCCAATATCATACCACTCAAATTCACACGGTAATAATACTACCTTTTGGCTTTTTTCCATAACAGCATAGTCAACGGAAATATTTTTTATCTGTTTATACTCTATTTTATTTTGCAAATATTGCTGCATAGACTCAAATATTTCTGATGCGCAATTTTTAAATTCTTCTAAAAACACAGATACGTTACTAACAAAAACACCAATATTCCAAAACATATTATCTTGTTGCATATATTTTTGAGCTAATTCTAATCCTGGTTTTTCATGAAATTTATAAACGTCATAAAAATTTCCACATGTTATTTTCTCAGTATCAGCTTGAATATAACCATATCCAGTAGCAGGACGTGTTGGCATAACACCCAAAGTTACTATTTTGTCATTATTTTTTGCATATTCAACTGCTTTTTTTAAATAAAATCTATAAGTTTTATCATCAGGAACAAAAGTATCTGAAGCTAAAAAAACTACTATTGCATCTTTATTTATTTTTTGTAATTGTAAACAACTATATAAAATTGCAGGAGCTGTATTTCTAGAATCTGGTTCATGAATTATTAAACCCAAATTTTTTTCAAAATTATTTTTAATATAATCAGCCTGAGTCTTTATAGTAACAACACCAATATTTTCTTTACAAATAGCTAGTGGCTCTATTCTATCGATAGTACATTGCAATAAAGATTTATTATTCAAAAAAGACAAAAATTGTTTTGGTTTATCTTTTCGACTCAAAGGCCAAAGTCTTTGCCCACCACCACCACATAAAATTAAGAAATATGTATTTTGCATCTTCTTATACTCTCCAATACCATTGTCAAACCATATGCAGTTAATATTATCAAAACAGGTTCAAACATCATTCTAAATCGAGCACATCCATCATGACCTGTTATCATAGAAAAATAAAAAATATAAATTAATAAAAAAAGTAGTATTGCCCATTTTTTTTTAATAAATAAAAATAACAAAGCAAAAAAACAAAAAATATATCTAATAATAGTCCAAATACTCTCAAAATACGCGATCAATTTTATATAAAAAGAATTTGTATTATTAATAATATATAAATTAATTTTTTGAAAAAAATTACCTGTTTTATTAAAAAAAGAAATTTCACCAGTTTTTATATTAGGATCGAACAAAATTTTTAAATTAGAAGAAAACAAACCTAAAAAAGTTTTTAAAACATTTTGTAACCAAATTTTTATAAAAATTATTGGATTTTCTTTTAAATTTTTTATAAATAATTTCTTTATTGGCAACCAACTTTGACCTGATAGTTTACTACCAGTAAGCATATTCGCTAATTTTACAGTTTCTATTTTTATATCAGTTTTATTTTTTTCTGCTAAAACTTTTGGAAATAAATAAAAATATAAATTTTCATTACCCAGGGGGGCTAGACTAAATTGATCAAAATAAATCTTATTAAAAGACATGTAACTTAAAATTGGCAAATAAAAAAATATGCTAAACAAAAACAATATTTTTATTTTATATAAAAAATTATTTTGTAAAAAAATAAATAAAAATATTAAAATTAAAAAAATAAAATAAATAGCAGCTGGTTTTACAATAATAGAAATGCCAAGAGAAAGGCTTGATAAAATAATAAAAATAATTTTTTTAGTATTTAAAAATAAAATAAATAAATATAAGAATAAAACTAATAAAAAACTTAAAAGTATTTCTGTTAATATAAATTGAGAAAAAACTAAAAAACCCAAATTAAAAGTAAAAAAAATAAAAGCAATAATCGCTACTTTTTTATCAAATAATTTTTTAGTAATTAAAAAAATTAAAAAACCTGTTAATAACGCAATTAAAACTTGCATCCACGTAATAATAGAATTATTAACGCCAAAAATTTTATATAAAAACCCTAAAAAAAAAGCGTACCCTAAAGAAAAATATGGAATGGAACCGTTTTTTTCTAAAAAATTATTTGTATCATAAAAATTTGTAGCATGATAAATATAAGCCTTAGAATCTATATCTTGATAAATATTTTTTTGATGAAAATTTTTTTGCACAATATTTAGATGCAAAATTGTAGCAAATAAAACAAAAATTATACTAAATAATACTAAAAAAATTTTGATCTTCAAACTTCTCCAATTTTTTAAAAAAATTTTAAAAATTATTTTTTATATTATTTTTGAATACATAAAAATTTTGTAACGCCCATTTTTGTACCGCCAAAACTGATTCACTTGTTTTATAATCATTTTCAAAATAATTTAAACCTGATACCTGCTTTTTAAAATAATCTGGAAAATATTTTCCAGATTTATACCACCTAACTATCGGCGCTGCAAAACCAACTTTTTTTCTATAGATAATATCTTTGGGCAAATATTTTTCACTTATTTTTTTTAATAAATATTTTGTCTGATTATTTTTAAATTTAATTTTAGATGGCACATTAAGCATAAATTCAACAAGTTTATAATCTAAAAACGGTACTCTACCTTCGACTCCTACAGCCATAGACATTTTGTCTGCACGCATTAAAAGTAGTTCTGGTAATCTTTGCTTAAGCTCTAAATAAGTTAATTGTTTTAAAAAATCAGCATCTTTATCAAATTTTTTAAGTTTGCATGAATAATAATTAACTATATCAAAGCTATCTAAGCCAAAATTTTGGCCTAAAATTTTATTAACAACAGCATCTTCAATGCTGGTTTGTAAAATCTTGATATCAAAATTTTTGTTCAAAAAAATATTTTTCTGATTTTCGAAAAAAGCTATTGCTCCTCCCCAAAATAAATTTCTGTTATAGGCCCAATTTTTTGCAAGTTCTAAGTAATTTAAATTTTGTCTTATAAACAAACTAGATATTTTATATAAGCTTTTTTTCAAAATATCTGGTGTAATTTTTTGGGTTGGCCACCAATATTTATTATAAAAATTTTTATATTTTTGATACGTTTTGTATCCTAAAAAAAGCTCGTCTGCGCCTTCTCCAACTTGAGCTACACTTACACCTGAATCTTTTGCCAATTTTGAAACAAAATAAAATGGAATACAAACACAATCTGCTAAAGGCTCATCAAGGTGGTAAATCATTTTTTGATAAAATTCAAAAGCCTCTTTTTCTGAAATTATTATTTCATGATGATCTGTATTAAAAATTTTTGAAACACGTCTTGCATATTTTAATTCATCAAATTCTGGACCATCAGAAAAACTAACAGTAAATGTTTTGACATTTGTGATATATTCAGACATTAAAGCAACGTTTAAACTAGAATCTACCCCGCCAGATAAAAAAGCTCCAAATGGCACATCTGACATCATTCTTTTTTTAGTGGCATCTTTTAATAAATTTTCTATGTTTTCTAGGCAAAAGGATTCTTTTTCAAATTCTTTTTGCTCACTTAAACTTAATTTTTTTAGAGGGCTGTACCATTCAGTAAAATTTATGTCACAAAAATTTATTTTTTTAGAACAATCTATTTTTAAATAAAATCCCGCTGGTAATTTATATATCTGATCAAAAATAGTATATGGTGCAGGAGTAATCATAAAAGTAAGATAGTGATAAAAAGCTTTATAATTAAAATTTTTTTGCATCCATGGCAAACACAATAAAGCTTTTATTTCTGAAGCAAAACTACAAATATTATTTTGAAAAGAAAAATAAACTGGTTTTACACCTATGCGATCACGAATCAAATAAAATTTTTTTTTTTGTAAATCAAATAAAGCTATTGCAAATTCGCCATCTAATTTATGAATAAAATCTATTCCCCATTGTTTATATGCATAAATTATGCTTTCAGTATCTGATTTAGAAAAATATTGATATCCTAAATTTTGCAATTCTTTTCTTAATTCTAAATGATTATAAATTTCACCATTAAAAACAATTGCTACACTATTTTGCTTATCCAGCATAGGTTGAGCAGCTTGCGGAGATAAATCTACAATACTTAGTCTTCTATGTGCAAAACCTATTTGGTTTTCCTGATTGGCCCAAATTCCAAAATCATCAGGGCCTCTATGAGATAGGGCCTGTTGCATTTTTTGCAATAAGTTTTCATCAACATTAAAATTAGATGAATTTAAATTTAAAAAACCAGCTATTCCACACATTATACACGCATTATAATTGTATACTATTAAAAATATTTTCTTCGTTTTTAATAGTTTTTTTATTTTTTTCTATATCTTTAGATATTTTATCAACAGCGTCCATAGCAGATAACATTGCTATATCCATATTATTATACCTGTGTAAACCATTACGTCCCATCAATTGCAAATTAGAAAAATTAGACAAATAATTTATTACAACACTCAAATTATTCTGATAATCTTCATCATAAATAGGATAAGCCTCTGACTCACGCAAAATCATTCCTGATAAAATGTCTTCTCTTTTTACTAAACCCAATTTTTCAATTTCCATTTTTGCTATTTTAATCAATTTTTCATCCGGTTTTTTCCAAAATGCACTATTGTAAGAAGTAAAATATTCTAAACTTAATGCTGTATGATTAATATTATCAGACATTTTAGAAGAAAAATTATTCATATTGCCAATTCGAACCATATCAACGTCTTTATCATGAATATAAAGCCAATGATCTGGACAAATATTTTTTTTATTTACAACTAAATTTACAGTTATTAACCCTCTATATAGCAATCTATTTGCAGCAGATAAAACTTCTTTTGGTGCAACAGGATCAAGTGATAAAATAAGTTGTCTTAGTGGCATCGTCGATAAAAAATAATCTCCAGAATGTTCTTGCAATTTTCTTGCAACAGCAGGCATCTTTTTATTGTCCTTTTTATCAGTATTACAAGTCCAAATTGATACTATTTTATTATTTTTATGTTCTATGCTAACTACTTCTTCATTCAAAACAATTTGTCCTGAATTTTTTAAAATATTATTTGCAACTTTATTCCATAAAGTTCCTGCACCAAGTTCTGGATAATAAAATTTATCACACAATGTTCTAGGCGCATTTTTTTTAAACCATTTTCCAAAGAAAGCATAAAAAACAGCTTTGGCCATTGAAAAACCTTTAATTCGCTGGCTAGCCCAATCAGAAGATATCTCATTACAAGACATCCCCCACAATTTCTCTGTGTATGTTTTAAAAAAAATACTAAATAATCTATATCCAAATTGATTAGTAACCCAGTCCTGAAAAGTTTTAACATTTTTTATAGGATTAACTTTTCGCCAAAAATAACTTAGTACTGATCTAAAACATTCCCAAAAATTTAAACCTCTAATAACATTAAATGCTTGTAATGGATAATTAAAAAAATGTTTTTTATAATAAATTCGTGTAAATCTAGTTAACTTTTTAAATTTATTACCAAGTATTTCTTCGTCTTTCATAAGATCCAACCACCATTTTTCAATTTTTTGAGATTCAGTGATAAAATGGTGTGGTCCTATATCAAATTTACATCCATTAAATTCTGTAGTCCTCGAAAGTCCACCAACAACAGAGCCTTTTTCTAAAATTTTAACCTTTGAATTGTCTAATTTTAACAATTCTGATGCTGCCGCGAGGCCTGATGGCCCAGCACCTATGATTACGATATTTTTCTTCTTACTCATGAATTTCTCTTTTTCCCCTAAAAATTTCAAACCAGATATTTACAGATAAAATAATCAAAAAAGATTCAATAGGCAACCTTAATCTTGCAAAGCCACAACCTAAAGAAACAAAAATAAACAGAAATATTATGGGAAAAAGTTTGTATAATAAACAAAAATAATCTTTTATAAAAAAAGATTTTAAAATAAAAATACAAAAACCAAGTAATAATATAAAAAATAAAAAAATTTCTAGATAAATAACTATTTTTATAAAATTATTCGAAATATTTGGCTTTAAAAACCTTAAAAAAATATTTTTTATACCTCTATTATTAGAATAGTCAGGTAAATTGCCCCCAGAATATATAAACATTAATTCTGCACTATATAAAGAAAAACATGTTTTAAACATATTTATAAAAGCGAGTTTACATGTCAAAAATAAATTCTTTTTACAAATTTCTATAGAAAATTTTTCTAATAGTTTGCAATTATTTATATCGCTCAAATCTAAATTTTTAAAATTTTTACTTAATAATTTAAAATTATCATCCAGATTAAGTTTTTTATATTTATCAAATTTTATATTTAATTTATTTAAAGAATCTATGTAAGAAATATTTTTGCTTTCAGCATAAACTCGTGCAGCCATATGTTTAAAAAAATGTATACCTGAAAGCGTATGAAAAAATATAAAACTTGTTAATAAATAATTTCTTAAAAGCCACCAAAATACTATTAACAGCCAGCCACTAAACAAGCTAAAACTTACTTTTAATTTATTTAAAAATGCAAAATTTGAGCAAAGTAAAAGTAAGATAGATATTATTATCAATTGCTGACCAACAGGTCTAAAAAGTGAGGCTAAACCTAAAAAAATTCCTGATAAAAAAAATTGCAAATAATTTGGATTAATAATTTTTTTGCAAAAATATATATTAAAATTTTTTAAGAAAAAAATAAAAAATAATAATAAAAAAAATATAAATAAAGTTTCTGTCATTAAAAGACCAGAAAACAAAACAAAACCTATATGTATTGCTGAGATTATCGCAGCTATTTTTGCTACCAAAATATTTGGTATTAGAACTAAAGATAAAAAAAATATTAATATTGGTATAAAACTAGCAATAAAAACTTGAATCCATAAAGTTTTGTAGATAACCCGTTCGTACCCATTCGACAAGCTCAGGGTGAACGTGTTATTATTTTCTTCAAATAAAGTCTTTGGTAAAAAATCAAAAATTTTATAACAAGAAGCCAAAAACAAAGAATACCCAGGAACTCTTAAAAAATTAGGAGTTCCTGGGGAATTTGCTATCCCATTACCTTGCGATATTTGAACTGCTACATTATGGTAAACACCAGAATCGTAATTCCAATAATTATTATTTTTACTTAAAAAACAGTAAAAAATAGTTGCTCTAATAAAAAAAGAAAATATAAATATAAATATCAAAAATTTTTTATTGTTTTTAAGTACTGTTTTCACCATAAATTTATAAAAATTTTAAGCGACTGCAGGTTCAGTAGGCGTTGTTGGAGTCATTTCTGTAGTTGTAGGTGCTATTGTACTTGGCTGTGTCGATTGCGTTGCTCCAGAAGCAAAAGCTGTTGCTGCTTCACTTTTATCTCCACAAAGGCATGTGCATCCTCCCTGCTTATTACATACACAACCACAACGTTTAAATACAACATCTGTAAGAGATGTTATAGCTGAAACTCCAAGCTTTACTATTCCATTTATTAATTCAATTATACCTTCGGCACGATATGAATTAACCGAACAAAAAGAAACTCTATCTATATTAACATTTATGGCGCGGGCTAACTCTTCATTGTCAACAAGAAAACATGTTTTAGCAAATGGTTTTTTTCGCGAATTTTCAAATTTTTCATTTAATTTTTTAAAATTTCTATAAATTTGACCATTAAGAGTAATTGGTGCCTTATTCTCACTTAAATTAAATATATCTCCTGATAAATCAGAATTTCCTCTTAAATTAATAACTTTAAGATTAGAAAAATTAAAAATTTCACGTGGCAAGTGTTGAATATTGTTATTTCTTAAATCAATAAATTGTATTTTATTTAAAAAATCTTTATATGTTTTAGTTGATGTACTAAGAAAATGTAAATCTGATATTATTGTTCTCAAAAAATTATCATCTAAATTTAAATCACTAAGAATTATATATTTCCCATCAAATCTACCCGTTTCTTTTAGAAATTGAATATAACCTACCGCTCTTGTAAATTTTTGTTCTAATGGTTCATTTATAACATTAATTTGATCTATCACCTCCATTGACTTTGCTGCAAAAAAAACAAAAATTGAACAAAAAATTAAAGAAAAAATTTTTTTCATACTCTTTCCCCTAAAAATTTTTGAAAAACTACCCTTTACAAATTTTTCTAAAAAATTTAATCCAAAAATCACCTCCTAATATTATAAAAAATGGTTCTATTGGCAACCGTAACCTTGCAACCCCAGAACCTAATGTTAAAAATAGAAGTATAAATACAAATGGCAAAACTTTTAAAATTATACAAAGTAAATTTATTGAAAATAAAGAATTTAAAATTTCTAACAAAAAGCCAAGTAAAATAAAAATTAAAAACAAAATTTCAAAAAATATTAAAAATATTAAAAATTTGTTATTTGTTTGTGGAGATAAATAAAATTTTATCTTCGACCAAAGAGTTGTTTCTCCCGTATAAGTTGGCAAAGTTTTTGTATCTATAAATAATAAATAAGAAGAATTAAGACTTAACAATGTTTTTAAAATATTAATAAAAGCATGCTTTGCAGTAATAATACTGTTATTTTTTAAGTGTTTATTGACAATTTTTTGAGCCAAATTGCATTTTTCTATTTCGCTAAGCTTATTATTATTTTCTTCTTTTTCTAAAATCAAATTTTCCCATTCTTTTAATAACTTAACTTTAGATTCACCATGAGTAATTTTATTTGCAATAGAATCAATCTCTGCAGCAAAATAAGTTAAAAAATGATAGCCAGGCATGGTGTGAAAAAAAATAAAACCCGTTAAAAGATAATTTCTTAAAAGCCAAATAAAAACTAATGGTAACCAGCCAACAAATAAACTTAAGATAGCTTTAATTTTTTCAAAAAATTTAAAACTTGAAAAAATAAGCAAAAAAATAGCAATAACAATTATAAAATGCCCAACCGGTCTTATAAGTGAAGCTAAGCTTAAAAATATTCCTGATAAAAATATTTTTAAAAAACATAATTTTATATTTTTATTACAAAAATTTTTGGCACAAAATAACAAATTAAAGCTCGAAAAAAATAAAATACAAAATAATAAAAAAAATAATAAAAACAAAATATCTGACATTAAAAGACCCGAATGCAATACAAAACCTAAATTAAAAACAGAACATAGTGATGCAAATTTTGCTAATAAAATATTATTTGGGAATAAAGTAAGAGATAAAAAAAATATTAAGATTGGTATAAAACATGATAATAAGATTTGAAAATAAAGTGCAATTTTAATATTATGTCCAAATAAATTTTTAGGGAAAAAATTAAATATTTTATAAAATATTGATAAAAAAATAGAATATCCAGGAACTCTATAAAAACTTGGTTTATTATCAGCGTCATATATTCGGTTTTTTTGAGCTATTTGTAGCGCTACAGAATCGTATTGATAAGAATCCTGACATACATAATAATTTTTATTTTTATTTAAAAATAAAATAAAAAATAAACTATTTATTAATAATGATATTAAAAATAAAAATATTAAAAATTTATTTTTCACAATAGAGCTTTCGTATTTTAAACTTATTTAACCAATAATAAAAAGATAAAATTATTATTAATGGTTCAACTGGTAATCTTAATCGTGCAACGCCATATGCTAAAGTCAAAAATAAAAATAAAATAATAAAAGACACTGTTTTAAATAAAAATGCATATTTAATAAGATTAAAACTAATTAAATAATTAAATAAAAATAAAATAAAGCCGAATAAAATAAAAAAATAAATTATTATTTCTAAATAAATAAATATTAAAAAAATTTTATTAGATAAATTTGGTATTAAAAAGCGTTTAATTTTATCAAAAATAGATGTGCCTGAATTATAATTTGGCAATTTTTTTGAATCTATAAATAATAAAGTAGCACTATTAAGACCAAAAATAGTTTTTAAGACTTGAAAACAACTATGTTTAATAAATGATAATGGGTGTTTTTTTATATATTCTGATGCTAAATTTTCGGCCAATATACAAGATTTAATATCGCTATTTTCTGCTTTATTTTTTATTATAAGTTCTTGCCATTTATTTAATAATTTTTGTTTAGATTCAAAATATTCGCATTTATTAATATCAGAATCTATAAAAGCAGCTGTGTATATCAAAAAATGTATACCCGGCAAAGTATGAAGAAATATAAAACCTGTTAATAAATAATTTCTCAAAAGCCATGGTAAAACAGGAATTAACCAGCTAATAAAAAATAAAAATATATTTTTTAATTTATTAACAAAATTAATATTTGCACATAAAAACAAAATTAAGATAGATAAAATTAATAAATATAAGCCAGTTGGACGTATTAAAGAAGTAATACCCAAAAATAATCCTGCTAGAAATATTTTTTTGAAATTATTTTTATCACAAAAAAATTCTAGATATTTATAAAAAAATATTAAAAAAAGTAAAAAAAATAAAATAAATAACGTCTCTGACAATATAAGACCAGAATGCAAAATAAAACCCAAATTTATAGAAGAAAAAATAGCTGCTAATTTAGCTAATAAGATATTATTGGGAAATAAAATTAAAGTTAAAAAAAATATTAATATTGGTATAAAGCATGATAATAAAATTTGGATATATAAAGCAAAATTTATGCTCTCTTTATTACAAATTTTGTAACATAAAGATAAAAAAATTGGATATCCTGGTAATCTGCGAAAATTAAAATCACCATCTGATTTTAATATACCTTTGTTTTCATAAATATTTTTTGAGATATCTATATATTCAGCAGAATCTACACACACCCAGCAATTGTTATTTTTAGATAAAAAACAATAAAAAAAAGCTGCTCTTAATAAAAAAGAAAATATAAAAATAAAAATTAAAAATTTTTTATTAGACATAATTTTCTGTTTTTAAAAAAATTTAGCCAATAACTTATAGATAAAATAAATATTAACGGTTCAACTGGTAATCTTAATCGAGCATAACCTGAAGCAAGTGATAAGAATATAAATAAAAAAATAAAAGAAACTGTTTTTAATAAAAATGCGTATTTTAAATACTCAAAACTTAGTAAATAATTAATTATAAATAAAATAAAGCCTAGCAATAGAAATATTAAAAATAATATTTCTAAATAAATATAAAAATTTAAAAAAAGATTATTTAATTTGGGTAATAAAAAATTTTTAATTTTATATTTTATAGAAAAATTATTTTTTGTTTGCATAAACAAAAGTTCTTCACTAAAAGGTAAAAATGCTGTTTTTAACATATTAGTTAAACTATATATAAAAAATAATTTTGGTTCTTGATAAATATATTTATAAGATAATTTTTCAGCCAAAACACATAACTGTGCGCTATTAAGCTCTGTTTTTAATTTAGATTCTTCTTGTTTTATTATATTAGTTAATTCTTGAGATAATTTTGTTTTGGCTTGATCATAAGTTAAATTTTCTCTATGCATGACTATATAACAAGCTGTATGATTCAAAAAGTGCTTACCTGGTAAAGTATGAAAACAAATACAACCAGTTAAAACAAAATTTCTTAAAAGCCATAAAAAGACTATTAAAAACCAACCTACAAATAATAATAAACTATTATATATTTTTTTCTTAATAGATAAGTTAGATAAAATTAAAATTAAAATAGAAAGTAAAATAACATATTGTCCAACAGGTCTAAAATAAGAAGCTAGTCCCAAAAATAAACCTGCTAAAAAAATTTTTTTATTATCAAAATGTTTATAAAAATAAATTAAAAAAAGCAAAAAAAATATTATAAATAAAGTTTCTGACATAATAAGGCCAGAAAAAATAACAAAACCCATGTGAAATATGCTATAAATTGCTGCCAATTTTGCTAGCAAAATATTTGTTGAAAATAAACTTAAAGATAAAAAAAATATTAAAATTGGTATAAAACAAGATAATAAAATTTGAATTATTAAAGCCACTATTTTATTTTGATTAAATAATTTATAACATGTAGCTAAAAATAAAGAATAGCCGGGTAGCCTATAAAAATCGGGTTGATTATTAATGTCAGCTATGCCATATCCTGAAGCTATTTTTAAAGCAGTTTCATGATATGCGCTTGAATCACTTGTCCAATAATTATTATTTTGGCTTGTTACAAAATAAAAAAATATTATTCGAAAAATAAAAGCAAAAATAAATAATAAGATTAAAAATTTTTTATTATTTTTAAACACCCAATATCTCTCTATTTTGTAAAAAAGTTAGCCACCATTTAAAAGATAAAATTATCAAAAATGGTTCAAGAGGCAATCGCATTCTACTAAAACCACCAGATAGGCCTATAAACAAAAATAAAAATATAAATAATAATATTTTTAATAAAATAAAATTTTGGGCAAAATTAAATTTTATTAAACACATAAAAAAACCAACTAATATAAAAACAAAAAATAATATTTCTAAATAAATTATAATTTTTAAAAATATATTATCTGTTTGTGGTGATAAATATCTTTTAAACATGCACCAAATATTATGATTTTTAGAAAAATAATTAGGGTGTTCTCGCTTATTTTCTAATAAAACAAGTTCTCCTGAATATAAAGATAAACTAGTACGTAAAATATCTGTAAACCAATGTTTTAGGGTTACAAGTGGGTATTTTTTAAAATATTTAATTGCTAAATTTTGCATAATATTGCAACTCTCTATATCAGTTAATTTACGCCCTAATTTTGTTTCTTGTTTATCAAAATTTTCTTTTACTTCTTTTTCTATTTTTTGTCTTGATTCTTGATAAGTAAAATTATTTGGAACCATGCAAACACGTGTTGCACTGAAATATAAAAAATGACCACCAGGAAGAGTATGAAAAAATATTTGACCTAATAATAAATAATTTCTTAAAAGCCAGGGAAAAATAATAATAAACCAGCCTACAAATATTAATAAAATTTTTTTAATTTTATTAATAAACCCGTCTTCGCCAAGGCTTCGACGTGGCAAGCCCCCATCGCTAGAGCTTCTCAGGGCAGAGAAAAATAAGATTAAAATAGATAAAACTATTAAATAATGCCCAACTGGTCTGACTAAACTAGCCAAACCTAAAAAAATTCCCGCCAGAAAGAAATTTTTTCTATCAAAAGAAAAAAACAAAATCGCAAATAATAAAAAGAAAAAAATAAAAAGTGATTCAGTCATGAAAAAACCAGAATATAAAACAAGTCCAAGCTGAAAACAACTATATAAACTTGATACTTGAGCAAGCAATAAATTAGTCGGAAATAAAGTTAGAGATAAAAAAAATATTAATACAGGTATCAAGCTTGAAAATAAAATTTGAACCCATAAAGCCAAAATTTTATTTTCACCAAAAATTTTATAACAAGCAGCCAAAAATAATGGGTATCCTGGTAATCTATAAAAATTTGGCTTTTGACCATCTGCTGATATTTTACAATTTTGTGCAATATTTTGTGCGATTACGTGATAAGTATTTGAATCTATCTGCCAATAATTTTCATTTTTGCTTAAATAAAATTGAAAAATTAAAGCTCTAATAAAAAAAGAAATTAAAAATAAAAGTAAAATAAATTTACTTTGTTTCATGATATTCTGTCTCGGTATTTACCGCCCAAATATTATCTTTAGTTTTAATGCCATTGATAATATTTTCTACTGCTTGCATAGCAGAAAGCATAGAGTGATCCATATTGTTATATCTATGCATTCCATTACGTCCAATTAAAAAAAGATTTTCAAATTTATCAACAAAATTTCGAATAACATTAAAATTATTATAAGTTCCAAAATATGCAGGATATGTTTTTGGCATTCTAATAACAACACTATCTATCACGTCTTCTTTTTCTATAAAACCAATTTTACATAATTCAAATATAGCAAAATTAATAAAATCTTTATCTTGCATAGACCACAAAGCGTCCCCTTGATTACAAAAATATTCCAAACCTAGCCAAATTTTTTCTTGATCTTTGACCATGTAGGGGCTCCAATTATTAAAAATTTGCAACCTGCCCACTTTCACATCCCTTTCTTGAATATAAATCCAATTATCTGGAATAATTTTGTTTTCTTTTGTTGTTATTTTTAATTTATTTAACAATAAGCCTACAGTCATAAAATCTCTATATTCAAGACCAGCAGCAACTTTTTTTACTTTTTTATCTATATCTTTATTAAAGGCAGCAATAAGATCTTTTACTGGCATACTAGAAAAAACATAATCAGATTCAATATCAAAAATTTGACCAGAATTTTTATTTTTTATTTTTACACAAGAAATATTATTTAAATTAGTTTGTAATCCAATAACCTCGTGATTTAAATAAATTTGTCCACCTAAATCTTTAATTTTATTTGCAACCGTTTCCCACATATGTCCTGGCCCAAATTTAGGATACATAAATTTTTCTATCAAAGTTGTTTCTACATTTTTTTGTTTAATATCTTTATTTTTTATAAAAATAGATTTTATTGCATGAGCTATAGCTTTACTTATAGATAAGCCTTTAACTCTTTGAGCTCCCCAACTTGCATCAATTCTTTCACAAGGCACACCCCAAACCTTATATGTGTAATCTTTGAAAAACGTTTTATATAATTCTGTACCAAAACGATTTACAAAAAAATCTTGTAAAGTTTTTTCAGATTTTATTGGCAAAATCTTTACTTTTAAATAACTAAGACCAATTTTTGTAACTCTTGCAAACCCAAGATTTTTTAATGTCGAAAAATTCAAAGTTATTGGATAATTAAAAAATTTTCTTAAAAAAAAGATTCTTGATAATCTATTTCTAATTAGTAAAATATTATCTTTTTTATCAGATATATTTTTATTATTTTGATCAGATTCTAAAATCAAGAACTCTTTCCACCAATTAATAACATAATCTGATTTAGAGAAAAATCTATGACCGCCTATGTCAATTTTGTTTCCATTGTGATTTACAGTTCTTGATAAACCACCAATTTGATCAGAAGTCTCATATATAATAGGTTTTATATCTGTTTTTTTCAAAAATTCGTACGCCGCAGTCAAACCGGCAGGCCCTGCCCCTATTATCACTACTATTTTATTATTCACGAAAAACTCTATTAATTTAAAATTTCTCTGCCGCCACCACTGCGAGCAAGTTTATCAGCAACAATACTAACTCGTGTAGCATCAATAATTCTTTGAACAGGTATAGGAGATTTACCATTTAAGCTTCTTGCGGCAGATACAAATTCTTCTATTATCCTATTATGCCCTTTATCTGGATAATAAATTTTTTGATTAAAAGTTACAGGCAAGCCGTAACCTCTTAAAATTTTATAATCATCCATAACTATGGATTTTCCATCAAAAAATAATTCCATGCGTTCTTTACCCATTTGATTATTACCAATAGAAGTATAAGTTAAAGAACAACAAGAACCATCATTCATGCTCAATTGTATAACAACATTATCATTTGACATTAAATCATTTCTTGAATGATGCAAAGATTCGACAGAAACTATATTGGGTCTTGCATCAGTTAAAAAACAAAATAATTCAAAAATGTGACATGCTTCACCAATAATTCTTCCACCGTGAAAATTGGATTGTATCCAATGATTTTTTGAAATAAATCCAGAATTCATCCTATAATTTATAACTACAGGAGTATTACGTTTCTTTAAAACATTTTTTATAGAAAGATTAAAAGGCGCAAATGAACGATTAAAATCAACGCAATAAAAACTGTTTTTATTAATATCAAAAAAATTTTCCAAGTCTTTTAATTGTTCAAAATTAATAGCCGCAGGTTTTTCTACAAAAACAGCTTTTCCAAATTTTAAACAATCAATTGATTGCTGAAAATGGAAATGATGAGGAGTTGCAATAACAACCATTTTAATATCTTCATCAAAAAGAATCTTTGTATAATTATTAAAAGCTCTTTTTGCTCCATAAATTTTGGCAGTATTAATCAAATTAGTAGAATCTGTGTCTACAACAATATCTATTTTAACATCATAATTTTTAGATAAAATTGGTAAAAGTTTTACTTTAGCAAAACCACCAGCACCTATAACAGCCGTTTTTAAAACAGAATTCAAAGCTTTATATGGAATAACCTTTTGGTCTAAACTCTTTTTATCTTGTAGTAAATCTTCTATTTCTTTTAAAAAAGATTCTTGTTTATTATTATGATAAGATAAAACTACTCCTAAAAAATTTCTTTTTTCTAATTGTTCATATGCTTTTGTAGCTTCTTCAAATTCAAATTCTTGACTAACTAGGTGTTTTACATCAACCTTTTTTTCTTTTATAAGATCAACAAAAAGTTGCATATTACGATTTTGAGTCCAGCGTACATATGGGTATGGATAATCAATTCCATCAAGTTCATAAGAAGAATCATATCTTCCTGGACCATATGAACAAGAAATTAAAAAATCTATTTCTTTAGAATAAAAAGGATCTCTATCAAAATCTAACTTTACATCACCAACCAAAACAACACGACCCTTTTTTCTTGTTATTTCCATTGCTTGCTGAATAATTTCGCCAGACAAAGACGCAGCTGTAATAATTGTAACATCTACCCCACACCTGTCTGTTGCATAATCTATTTCATTTTTTATATCAGATAAAATTGGATTATAAACATGATCTGCACCAAAAACAGATGCTATTTCAAGCCGATCATTTTGAATGTCAACACCAAAAATTTTACATCCAGATAATTTTGCTAATTGAACAGAAAGTTGTCCCAAAAGACCTAAACCCAAAATGCAAACTTTTTCACCAAGTACCAAATTAGCTCTTCTTATCCCCTGCATGGCTATCGCGCCTATTGTTGTGATACTGGCTTGCTTTAAAATAGAATCATTTGGTAATTTAACAATCAAATTTTCAGGAACAGTTATAAATTGAGCATGATTTGCAAATCCTGAACCTGCACAAGCAACATAATCGCCGACTCTAAATTTTGTAATGTCCCTTCCAACAGCAATAATTTTACCAGAACAAGAATATCCTAGATTATGTACATTTTTAATTTTGCTTTTTAATAAAAATCTAAAAGTATCAAATCCATTTTCCTTTATTGTTGTTATTATTTTTTGAGTATTATCAATTGCATTATCAGAAAATTTTTTAATTAAATGTTTTGATGAATTTTTTATAGTGGCCATTTCTGTGCCACTACTAACAAAGGAATAATATACCTGAACCAAAATTTGTCGCTTAGAAACCTGTGGAATTGGTACTTCGTAAAGACCAACCTTACCTTTGTGCAAAAATAATTGCTTCATAACAACTCTCACCTAAAAAATTTAAACTTCACATTCTACATTATTTATTTTCTGAATCAAAATATCAGGGCTAGATCCATCTAATTTATATATCAAACCACAAGTATCAATTATTTCTTTGTTTTTTAATTCAAATTTCTTTATTAATGCAAATTCTGAATGATCAACTAAAATTAGTATCAAATCTGCCCATTTAACACCATCTTGTAATTTTAAAATTTTATTAAAACCTAATTTTTGTAATATGCTTGTATTAACATTAGGCTCACAAACAGCTAGCTCTAATACATCCTTTTTAATATTTAACTTTTTAACTATTTTTAAGGCTGGTGATTCTCTAATATCATCAACATCAGGTTTAAAAGTTAATCCCAAAGCTAAAACCTTGGGTATCAAAATATTTTTTTCTTTTAAATTTGCAACTTTTTTTAGAACAGAATCTATAACAAAATATGGTTTTTTATCATTAACATCTCTAGCCTGTTTTAAAAATTTTGTCACTTCAGGAAAACTTTCTATCAAAAACCACGGATCAACTGCTATACAATGTCCACCAACTCCACATCCAGGATTTAATATTTTTACTCTTGGGTGCTTATTAGCTATTTCAATTACTTGATTAGAGTTTATACCAGCTTGTTTACACATCAAATCAACAGTATTAGCAAATGCAATTTGAACATCACGAGAACTATTTTCAACAAGTTTTACCATCTCTGCAGTTTTATCATCTGTTAAATATAAATACCCTTTGGTAATTTTTGAATAAAAATTTTTTGCTAATTGGCAAGCATAATGACATGTCCCACCTATAACTCTATCATTTTCTACAAGTTCCTGAAAAATTTTCCCAGGTAAAACTCTTTCAGGACAATGTGCTACAAAAAAATCTAATCCCAATGTTAAACCGGAAATATTTTGTAACATATTTGATAATTTAGCAGTTGTTCCAACAGGAACAGTTGATTCTAAAATAACAAGATCACCATGTTTTAATTTTTTAGCTATTCTACTTCCTGCATCAAAAACATAACTAAGATCAGCTTTTTTTGATTCTTGTTCAAAAGGAGTAGGTACTGCAATAATAAAACAATCTGCTGGTTGCAATTCATAAAAAACTTGAAAACTTTTATCTCTTATAACAGAAAATAATCTCTGGTTTATACCGCTTTCAAGTATTGGAGTAATTCCCAAATTTATTTCATCAATTTTTTGTTTATTGGTATCAAAACCAAAAACTTTATATCCGGATTGAGCAGATAAAATTGCAGTAGGCAAACCAATGTAACCTAACCCAACTACAGATATTTGTTTCATTACCGTATACCTCTTTTTATAAATTAAATTTGCTCTTAAGAATATTTACTATTCTTTTACAAGCGTTTCCGTCTCCATAGATAGAAGATTCAATATTTGCATTAGTATCTAGATTATAAAATTCGTTTAAACCAGTCAAAATTAAATCTGTATCAGTTCCAACAAGTTTTTCAGAACCATCCCAAACCCCTTCCCAACGCTCAGTTACATCTCTTAACACTAAAACTCTTTTTCCAAGACTTACGGCTTCTTCTTGAATTCCTCCTGAATCAGTTGCAACAAAATTTACATTTAACAATAAATATACAAGCTCTTTATAATATAAAGGCCCACAAATAAAAATATTTTTTATATTTTCTATTCCAGATTCTTTAACTGCAGATGAAACATTTGGATTTGGATGTACAGGGAAAAAAATATAAACATTTTCATGATCAGATGCAAATTTTTTAATAGCTTCAAAAATTCTTTTCAAGCCACCACCAAAAGATTCTCTTCTATGTGCAGTTAACAATATTATTTTTTTTCTATCTGCTTTGCTTTTTTTAACAAAAGATTTAATTTTTTCATCTATTTCTATTTGATTTTTTTCGATTTTTTCTTTCATCCAAAAAAGGGCATCAACAATAGTATTGCCTGTACAAAAAACCCTTTCTCTTTTAACTCCTTCAGACAAAAGATTTGCCGTAGAAAAAGCAGTTGGTGCAAAATGATAATCTGCTATTTGCCCAACAACTTTTCTATTCATTTCTTCTGGAAATGGTGATTGCATATTGCCTGTTCTTAAACCGGCTTCAATATGTCCAATTGGTATATGTAAATAAAAAGCAGACATCGCCGCAGCCATAGTTGTAGTTGTATCTCCATGAACTAAAATAAGGGCTGGATCTTCTTTTAAATAAACTTCTTTTGTTTTTTGCAAAATAACAGTATTTAAATAAAAAAGATCCTGGCCTTGCCTCATCACATTCAAATTAAAATCAGGAATTACATCAAAAATTTTACAAACTTGATCCAGCATATCAGAATGCTGAAATGTACCGCACAAAAGTGCATTTATCTTTTCTTTTTTTAATTCAAGAAATAATGGAATTAACTTAATTGCTTCAGCTCGTGTACCAACAACAAGAATAATTGGTTTCAAAACTACCCTCTTTTTATTAATATCTACATATTTATATTTAAATTATTTACATTTACAGGACCATTTTGTCTGTTTAAAAAATTTTGTTTTAATATTCTATCTTGTTCTTTTTGTCGCATTTTTTCGTTATGTATAGCCCATTTTTGGCTTCTATCAAGAGCATTTTCTCTTTTTTGTTGTTCTAATTGACGTTCGCGCGCCATATAATCTTCATAAAGCTTTACTTGATAATTATAATCTGGATCTTCAATTATCATGTTTCTGTTATTTTCAATAATTTCTAACATAATTTTTGCATTTTCTCTCAATTTTTTTATTTTAATTTTTAAATAATTTAAATCATTATTAATAGCTATTTCACTTTCAACATTATTCAAAATAGAAAGTGCAAAAATTAATTTATTTTTACAATTTTCATAATGGAATCTGCCTAAAACTAATGGATAACTAGTAACAAATAAAAAATTTATTTGTTTTATAAAATCTGAACTGGAATCAAATTTTTGAAAAATTAAATTATCAGTAGATAAAGAATCTATAATTTTTTTTGCGTTAGCAAATTTAGTTTTCGGAGTATATTGCTGCAAAATATTATATAATAAAAAACCAATCAAAGCTCCAGTTGCCGCACCAACAGCACCAGTAATAAATACATCTCCAACATTCGGATTACGTAAATTTCCATCAGTAAGTACATTATAAGTAATTCCGGCAGCTAAAATTCCAGAAACCATACCAACACCATTACTTATAACTTTAGTTGAAGTTTCACTAATTGGTTTTGAAACATTTGTAAAATTTAAAAAAAATAAAAACAATAATATTTTTTTTAATAAATTCATGATCCCCAAACCTATTACAAAAATTATTTAAAATTATGTTAAATAAATAATCGAAGCTTTACTTTCTAAATCTTTTACAAGATTTTTTTCAAATTTATCTTTCTTTTTATCTTGCAATAATTTTTCAATTTCAGAACGTCTTTCATTAAGAGTTTTTAAGTGTTCTTCTTTTTTATCTTCTAATTTTATCACTTGATAATCTGTTTTTATTTTTACGGGTTTAGATGTTTCGCTTTGATTCATATTACAAACAAATAATAAATTTTTACTTAAATCTTTCTTTTTTACCCACCCAAGATCTTCCCACTTTAAATTTTCTTTTTTTATTATTTTTCCATTTTGATCAACTTGATCATTTGCTAATACACAAACTTTAAGTTTATATTCAGCCTGAGCATAATCTGGATTATTTTTGTGATATTCTTCTATTTGCTGATTTGTTACAACAACTCTTTCATTAAATTCAGTTTGCTTTAATTTTTCAACTGCAAGTAATTTTGCCATTTGATATTTATATTCATTTAAAGAAAAACCTTCTTTTTTTAATTGTTCTTCAAATTCTTTATCCTTAATATCAGCCATACCATTTTGAATTTTTAAAGAAACGATTTGTTTTTCTATTTCGCTTTCAGTTGATAGCAGTTTTCTTTCTGCAGCTTTCTGAAAAAATAATTCTTCTGTTATAGCCTCTTGCAAAGTATAAGTTTGTCCACCCTTTGCCAATTTTGGTTTATTTAGATCTGATTTTAAAATATTAGCCCCATTTACTCGCACTACTATTTTATCTACTAATTCTCGTGCAAATATATCACTAGTAGTCATAAAAACTATAACTAAAATAATTTTCTTTAAATTCACAAAACTGCTCCTTAAGATTAAAAAAATAGGGCGAGATAATACTCGCCCTATAATTAAGTACTAAAAATTTTAAGCTGCTGCACTTGGTGCAACTTCTTGTTCAGAATTTTCTTTTCCTTCTTGACCTGCATTTTCAGCTTCTTTAAAAAAATCTTCATTTATATTAACAGTAAATTCTTTTTCTATATCTTTTAATTTATTTTCAACAGTCTCTCTAGCTTTATTCGTTTTTAAGAATTCTTCTAATTGAGGTTTAATTTCCTCTAATTTAAAATAAACATCATCTTTTTTATCAGAAGCTTTAAATATCCAGGTTACTTTATTAATTTCCATCTTATTTACCGAAGGAATGTCAGACATATTTAAAACCTTTTCTTTCATTTCTTCGGGAACTCCACTAAATACTGGACCTCTTTCTTGTTTACTTACACGACCAAAGTCCTTAAATTCACCATTTTTTTCAGCCTTTGCCAATTTAGCAAAATTAGCAACATCTTTTTTAGCTTTTTCAAAAAAGGCTAAAGCTTGAGGAACATTCTTAAAGCTAATGGCTTCTACTAAAACTCCACCTGGTTCTTTAATGTATTTTTCTTTATTTTGATTAAAATGTTCTTCTACTTCTTTATCAGCAATTTTGATACCTTCAAGAACCTTAGCTTCAAATCTTTGAATTAATAAAGAACGTTTTACAAGTTCTTTCATCTCTTCAAAAGATTTTATAAATTCAGGATCTTTTTCAAAATTATTTTTATTAGCATAAGCAACTATAATTTCCTGCTTTACCAGCTGGTTAAATAACTGTTTTTGAATGGGCTTAGGTAAAGTTTCTACACTTGCTCCTCTAAACATTGGATGCATGTGAACCATTTGAGTCAAATGTTTGTCAAAATCTAATTTTTTCAATACTGGTTTATTGTTAATGCTCAATAAAACTGTTTCTCCACTTACAGGTACTGATTCTTTTTGTGCTTTAGATGTATCTTTTTTAAAAAAATCACAACCAGTAAATAATGTTATAGCCAAGCCTAAACCAAGCCCTGTAATTAAAGAAATATTTTTGTTTGAGTTCATAAAAACCTCTACTAAATTTTAATAAAAACACACATATACGATACATTTATAATACAGCTTACAACGCAATGGTACAATCGTAGCATAGGTTAATAAATTTTCAAGCTGATTAAATTACAAAAACTTTACATGTATTTGTAATATTTGTTACAAATGATAAAATTACCAAGATTAACCCACAAGTTTTATTTATTTAAGTGTGAAGGAGCATTCAAATGCAAGAAAATAAAATCAGCCTCTTTTCTGCAATTCTTATGAACATCAATGTTATGATTGGTGGTGGCATTTTTATAATGGTGCCAATAATGGCAAAACAAGCCGCAAATATAAGTTTTTTAGGCTGGGTAATTACAGCTTTAATTTTTTTACCAGTAGTTTTAAGTGTTGCTAAAATAACAAATTATTTTCCAGGTCAAAGTAGTTTTTACAGTTATAATAGCACAGGTATCAATAAAACCGCAGGATTTGTTTCGGGCTGGTTATATTTTTTAGGTTACGCTAGTAACGGTGCATTATTAATAGCTGGTATAAGAGAATTTTTAAGGCTTCAACTTGGCATAGAATTTTTTAACAGCCATCAAATTTTATTCAACTTAATAATGGTTATATTATTTTGCCTTTTAAATTTTCTAAGTATCTCTGTAGTCAGCAAAATACAAAACGCAGCAACCATAATAAAATTATTACCAATATTTTTTGTAATTTTTTTATTATTCTTTTATTGGAATCCGCGACTCAGATTAGATTTTTCTAATATATCAAATTTGAAATATGTAGTACCTTTAACTCTTTTTGGTTTCTGGGGTTTTGAAACCACATGTAATATAAGTCATCTAATTGCAGGACACAAAAATAATGCTTCTAGAGCTATAATTATTAGCTTTTTAATTGTAGTAGCAGCATACACAATATTTACTATAAGCTTATTGCATATCATGGGTGCTCAAAATTTAATTACTTATGAAGCACCGGCCTTTGTTAAATTTTTAGGCATAAAATCTGATATCTTTTTAAATGCCTTAAATGTCTTTGTTTTATCTACAATTTTAACATCTTACGCAGGATCATTATTTGGCTTATTTATTGCAAGTTCCTTTAATTTACAGTCTTTAGCAAATAATAATTTGCTTCCACTATCTAAAATTTTGCAAATTTTAAATAAACAAAATAGACCAATATATTGCGTATTATTATCAGGATTAACAATATTCATTTTTTTACTTTTCTTAAGTAATGCACAAGTTTTAAGTGCCATGGGTAATTTTGGAATTTTATCATGTATCATCATAACTTTTATTTCTTTACTTTTGATCCAGCTTAAAAGAAAAGAATATTTAAAAACACTAATGCCATGTTTAGCATTACTTTCATGCTGCATAATACTTATATATACATGGTTAATAATCGGCATAAATAATGCAGAAAGATTTTTATGTATTATTCCAATGTTAGCATTGGTTGCTCTTGGCATGGTAATGTTTAAAATAAAAGAAAAATATAGTTAAAATAAAATAAATTAAATAATGATTAAAGATAAAATATCTATTTTAACCGCAATATCTTTAAATATAAATGTGATAGTAGGGAGCGCCTTTTTCTTAGGCGCTCCAATTATTTGTAAAACAGGTGGAGGAATTTTAGCTCCATTTTCATGGTTGTTTTGGGGATTAATTATTTTTCCAATAGTTCTAGTCTTGGCAAAATTATCTACATTCTATACAGATGCTGGTGGTATATATATTTATGCAAAAAGAGAATTAGGATCTTTTTGGAGTTTTTTGTCTGGATGGGGGTATTTTATAGGCATGGTAGCAGGTAATACTATAATAATTCATAAGTTTAGTGAATACATTTGTAAATATTTATTTTTAAAAATAAATATTTTACTTTTAGATATACTGTTAATAACATTTTTTACAATTTTAAATCTTGCAAATATTAATTTTTTGGAAAAAACAAATCTTTTATTTGCTGTCTTAAAAACTATACCTTTGATTTTTGTAGTTATTTCAAGCTTATTTTTATTTAAATCTGACAATATAATTTCTGCTCCAATAAATTTTTCAGATTTTTTTAGTACAATTCCTTTTGTAATCTTTGGATATATAGGTTTTGAAGTTTGCTGTTCTGTTGCTCATCAAATTAAAAATGGCAAAAAAAATACATCCAAAGCTATATTAATTTCTTTTGCATCAATAATGTTAATTTATTTTGTTATTCAATTTTGCTTTTTGGCAATATTTGGTGTATCAACAAATCAACCATTTTTAGAAATTTTTCCTAAATTAACTAGTAACAATTTAATGATTTTTATTGGTAATAGACTTATAGAAGCAACAATTATGTCTTCTTTTTTAGGAGGTTTTTATGGAGCCTTTTATAGTAATAATTGGATTTTATATTCAATGGCACAGAATAAAGAACTGCCATTTTATAAACACATAATAAAATTAAATAAGTTTCAGATGCCTAATATTGCGATTATCATTCAGGGAATCTTAACAATAATTTTTTTATTTATAACACAACAAGCCTACAATCTTATATCCATGAGTGATTTTGCTGTTGCAATATCTTATTTATTAAGCACTATAGCTTTTTTATTTATATATTTAAAAAACAAAGAAACTAAAAACAAATTAAAAAATATTATAATCGGCTTATTTGCTTTTTTAAGTTGTTGTTATTTACTTTTTTATTGTGCAAAAGAACTTATTGAAAGCCAACAAATAATATTTTTTTTAATTATTATTTTTAGTGGAATATTATTTAATAAGTTTACGAAAAAAAAGGCTTACTCATGAAAAAAAATATTTTTATTTTAGGTCTAATAATTGCTTTTATAATTTTTATATATTTATTTATACAAAAAAAAGAATCTTCTAATAAAATATTAGTTATTGGTACAAATGCAGAATATTCGCCATTTACTTTTGTCAAAGACGATAAAATTGTTGGATTTGATATTGATATAATTACAGACGTCTGCAAACACCTAAATAAGAAATTCATAATTAAAGATATGCCTTTTGATGTTTTAATTCCCGAAATTCAACGAGGATCAATTAATATTATAGCAGCTGGTATGACACCTACTACAGAAAGAGAAAATGAAGTTTTATTTTCTCAATGTTATTTTACTAGTGATCCTTTAGTAATCATTACACCTAAAGATAGGCCTTTAACAAATATTGAACAATTAAAAAACAAAAATGTAATTGTAAATGATGGTTATACGGCTGATTTATATTTATCAAAATTTAATGATATTAATATAATTCGATTACCAAATCCAGCTACAGCTTTTCTTGCATTACAATCTGGACGAGCTGATGCTTATGTTACAGCAAAATCAACAGTATCTTCATATTTTAAACAAAATGATTCAAATAAATATGAAATAACAAAAATAGAAAATACTGAAGAAAGATATGCTTTGGCAATTTCAAAGCGAAACGCTAATTTAGTTCCAGAAATTAATAATGTAATAAACACAATGATACAAGATGGCACAGTAGAAAAATTAAAAGAAAAATGGGGATTAAATTAATGGATTTTAATTTTACTCAACAATCCTTTTATTATTTATTAAGAGGTGCATTAGTTAGTATTCAAATTGCAGGAATAGCCTGCACAATGGGGTTAATACTAGGTATATTATTAGCTTTTATGCAAAATAGTATTTACAAAATACTAAGAATATTAGTAACTGCATTTGTAACACTTATTCGCGGCACTCCCATGTTGGTGCAAATTATGATTGTATTTTACATACTTCCTCAATTTGGAATAAATTTTTCAGCATACTGGTGTGCTGTTTTAGCAATTGGATTAAATAGTAGTGCATATTTGAGTCAAGTTATTAGATCAGGAATCTCATCTATCAACAAAGGGCAATGGGAAGCCTGTCAAGTTTTAGGTTTTACTAAATTACAAACAATGACATATATAATTTTACCACAAGCTATTCGCGTTGTTTTACCATCACTTGGTAACGAATTTACGACATTACTAAAAGATTCAAGTTTAGCATCTACTATTGGGGTTGTAGAGTTAGTTAAAGAGGGAACTTTAATAATAAGTAGAACTTATAAAGTGATCCCTGTATGGTGCATGGTAACTATTATCTATCTCTTTATGACAACAATTATCTCAAGTATTCTTCTGCATATTGAAAAAAGGATGAAAATAGATGCTAATACTTAAAAATATTTCAGCTACATTTAATAGTAAAAAAATTTTAAATAATATATCTCTACAAGTTGCACATGGAGAGATAGCAATGCTTTTAGGCGCCTCAGGCGTGGGCAAGTCTACTCTACTACGAATATTAAATAATTTAACTACATTTGATACAGGCGGGTCTATTCTTTTAGATAATAAACAGTTAGATTTAAAAAAAGTAAATATCGAACATACAGTTGGAATAGTTTTTCAACATTTTAATCTATTTGAACACTTAACTGTAGAAAGAAATATCACAATTGTGTTAGAAAAAATTTTAAAAAAAAGCGAAAATGAAGCAAAAAATATTGCAATCCAATTACTTGAACATTACGGACTTAAAGAATTAGCTCATAATTATTCCGCTCAATTGTCTGGTGGGCAAAAACAACGTCTTGCTATAGCAAGAACCATTGCGCTTAAGCCTCAAATTATTTGTTTTGATGAACCAACTTCTGCATTGGATCCAATGCTTACTTGTTCAGTTGCAAGAAATATTCAAGAACTTGCAAGACAAAACTATATAATTTTAGTTGCATCACACGATACTTTATTACTAGAAAATCTTCTTTGTTCCATCAATTTAATGCAAAATGGCACAATAGTTCAATCAGTTAACTCAACTGATTTTTGGAATAATAGAGAAAAATATCCATTAATAAACGCTTTTATAAAAGGCAAAAAAGATGATGTTGAAGAAACAAAATAAAATATTTTATTTTGTTTCTTTTTCTGATTCTTTTTCTTTAAAAATTAAAACCTGAAAAACCCTTCTAGAATTAGCTTGTTGCACTTGAAAGCAATATCCTTTATAAAAAAGTCTTTCACCTTTTTTAGGTAAATGTTGCAATTTTTCTGCTAGAAATCCACCAAGAGTTACCGAATCTTCAACATCAAAAACTATATCCAGCAGTTCACTTAATTTTTCCAAACTAATTTTAGCATCAATTATCCATCCACCTCTTTGTAATGGCACAATCTCTGAACGAATACTTTCATATTCATCCTGAATTTCACCAACAATTTCTTCAATTATATCTTCAAGAGTCACTAATCCAACAACTTCACCATATTCATCAATAACAACAGCCATATGCATTTTTTTTTCTAAAAAATCACTCAATAATTGATTTATTTTCTGTGTCTCAGGAACAAAAAGAATAGGCCTTACCAAATTTTTTAAATCTTGTTCTTTATTTGAATAAATAGCATTCAAAATATCTTTATGGTGCATAATACCAATAATATTATCCTCTTTACCTTCAAAAACAGGTAATCTGGAAAATCTGTATTTAGCCAAAATTTCTAAAACTTGCTTAAAATCAAAATCAACATTTACTAAAATCATGTCAGACTTTGGAACCATAATTTCATTAACTACAGTTTGCCCAAGACTAAAAATATTTTGAAGCATTTCTGATTTTTCAGCTTCTATTAAACCTTTTTCATCGCTATAATCAATTAAAAATTCTATTTCTTTTTCAGAAATATTATCTTGTTCTTTCTCTAAAATATGGCCTTTACCTAGTTTTGTAAAAATAAAAGATGCTATGGATAATAATAAAGTAACTACTGGATATAAAAGCTTATAAAGTATATTAATAAGCCATAAACTAGACTTAAACAATCTTTCATTATGAGTTTTACCCAAAGTCTTGGGAATAATTTCTCCAAAAATTAAAATCATAATGGTTGCAATCGCAACACCTATAGCTAAACCAATACCTCCAAAGATTCTTTCCATAATTTCTGCTATTAAAACAGAGCATGAAACATGTGCAAAATTATTTGCTATAAGAATTGTTATTAAAATTCTTTGTGGATTTTTTTCCCAAGAAATAAATAAATTTTTATATCTAGAAAATCCTACTTGAAGTTCTTTTACTTTAAACAATCTTAGAGCAGTAAAAGCTGTTTCTAAAAAGGCAAAAAGTCCTGCAAAAAGTAATGCAACAAAAAACAATATTATTTCTATCGATAACAACGACATGAACAATTATCCCCTTATTTTTTATAATTCAAAATATTAAAATTAAATCTGTAATCTTTTTTTATCAACTTTACCTGTAGAATTCATAGGTAAATCATCTAAACATATAAATTTACGTGGAATTTTGTATTGAGCTAAATTATTCAAACACAATTGACGTAGACTATCTTGAATATTTTGATCCACTCCTTTTATTGCCACATAGGCAATTGGAACCTGTCCAGATAAAACTTCGTCAACTCCAATAACTGCAGCCTTTATAACATTTGGATGAGACATAAGTACATTTTCTATCTCTTGAGGATAAATATTAAAACCTTTATGAATTATAAGATCTTTATCTCTTCCATTTATGGCCAAATTTCCATATTTATCAATAGAAGCTAAATCTCCAGTGTTTAGCCAACCATTTTTTAACACCTTATCAGTTATGCTAGGTGAATTATAATATCCAAGCATTATGTTATCACCACGTAACCATAAAATTCCTGTTTGATTCTGATTTAAAGAATTTTCTTTATCATCTCTTATATCACATTCCATGCTAGACAAAACTTTTCCAACAACATTGGTCTTTTTTGCATCATTATCATAATTAAAAGCAACAACAGGAGATGCTTCTGTTAAACCGTAACCAGCACAAATTTTTCGCCCATATATCATAGCAAAAGCAGATCTTATTTTATCTGGCAACATATCTGCACCACTTACAAAAATTTTTATGGAATCCAATGGTGCAGTTTTTAACAAACAAAGCAATCCGTAAAGGGCAGGAAATCCAAAAAATATTGTTGGATTTTTATGTAAACCTTGCAAAATTAATTTCCTGTCTATCTTGGGAACAACAATAACACTGGCACCAATCATAACAGGCAGCCACATACAAGTATTTTGCGCAAAACTGTGAAAAAGAGGTAATACACAAAACAACCTTTCCCTTTTTCTATGTGAACATAAAGTTAAGCGTGCATAAGCCTGCATTGCATTAATTAAAATGTTTCTTGAAGAAAGCATAACGCCTTTTGGTAATCCAGTTGTTCCTGAAGTATAAAGCAATAAACATAATTCATCAGGATTTAAAACATCAACATTAAAATCTATTTTTTCTGGTACAGCTTGTTGCCAATCAATTGAGTCTTGTAATAGAATATGCGGCAATTTTTCAATTAAATTTAATTTTAATAAATTAGACCAATTTTCTTGTAAAGAATTTCCAACAAAAGCTATTTTAGCTCCAGAATCTTTTATTACATGAGCAAGTTCTTTTTCATGTAAAAAGGTATTAAGAGGAACAACTATTGCACCAATATTCCATATTGCAAAATAAATAATATAAAAATCAAAAGAGTTTTCGATATGTAAAATTACTCTATCGCCTGGCTTAACTTGTAAATCTTTTAATTTTCGACTAATCAAAACTGATCTAAAAAAAAGCTCTTTGTATGTTATTTTTTTATCGCACGTAGAAGAAATTAAGACTGTTTTATCTGCAAATTTTTGATAGGCTATTTTTAAAAGTTCTCCAGCAAATATTAACTTACCATTAATAGTAAAAGAATTTTTTATATCCAAAAAGATATCTTGTTCTTTTTTTCTTTTTTTTAAAAAGCTAAATATATCTTTAAATTGTTCTAGTAGCTCCATTACATAACTCCATTACTCTTCAATTTCTATAACTCCTACAGGACACATCTGTACAGCTTCATTTATTTTTTCAGCGTTTTTTTCTAAATCTGCATCAGGTTTTACATAGGAGATATCTTTGACTTCAAACACTTCTGGGCATATATAAGCACATGTCCCACAAGAAATACATCCTGGCAATATTTTAACTTTCTTCATATTATAAAAATTATATTAAAAATAAATATTTGAGAATTTTTTATTATTTTTTATTATTTTTTTTCGTTTTTTAATTATTTATTAAGTTTTTCAAAAATATCAACTCCGGTATCACAGCAGCTGCTTTTTGAGCATTTTTTACAACTGGAGCAACATCCACCATCTTCGTCTTCTTCGAAATCATCATTTTCGTCTTCATCATCAAAATCTTCAGCAGCTTCTTCGCCTTGCTCAATAAAGGCTTCAATCATTAATTTTAATTCTTTTATATCGTCTTTTTCTAGAGCTTGTTCTATTTGATCTTTTATCGCATCTAACTCTTTTTTTGCTGCATTAGCCTTTTCATTAAGATCTTTTTTAAAATTTTGATTGTCTGATAAATTTATATCAGAGTCTACGAGCATACTTAAAAATTCTTCTAACTTTTCTTTATCTTGAATTTTTCGAACTTCATCAATTGCTTTTATATTTTCTTTCAAAAAGCTTATATCTTCATCAAAAAACTCTATAACTGTTTTTTTTTCTTCTTTTAAATCAGATTGAATCTCTTTTAAAGCTGTTGTATCTTCTTTTTTATTTTGGGTTTCAATTTTTTTTATTTTTGAATCAATCAATGTTAAAATTGAATCAAAAAAACTAGATTCTAAACTTTTTTGTTCTTCACTTTCTGTCAACAATAATTCAAGATTTTCAATTAAATTTACAATTTTTTTATTGATATTTTCCATTCAATGTCCTTAACTTAAATAATCTTAGATTTTAAAATAAAAAAAATATTAATATCTTCTTATTCTACATGTTTTTTTGCAAGCTCACAACTTTACATAACAATAATCTTTAATAATTAAAATTAAAACTGACTTAAGCCTAACTATTGACACATAAACAAAAAGACCCCTAAATTATAGGCCGCAAGAGATTATTGTGCATAAATATAAATTTTATTAATTTTTTTTATTTTTATGGGAGATAGTATGCAGGTAAAAACATATAAAATAACCATTTTTATTTTAATTTTATTTTCAAATACACGAATTTTAACAAATTCAATAAAAACACATGAAATTAAAAATCAAAACAATTATAATGCCAAAATTGAACAAAATAAGCTTTATATAGAAAAAATATATCAAGATGTTTCTGGATTTGGAATCAGCGGCAAAGAATCAAAATTTATTAGTGACAAGGGTGGAAACTCAACATATGGAGAAATTACCTATGAATCAGTTGAGAACTTAATTAAATCTTTAAAATTAGATAAAAAATCTGTTTTTTATGATCTTGGGTGTGGTGTCGGCAAAGCAGTTTTGCAAGTTTATTTAAATTCTTCTGTTAAAAAAAGTGTTGGGGTAGAACTTTCAAAAACAAGAATCGAAAAAGCCAAAACCCTTAAAAAACAGTTAAAATTAGATAAAAAATTAGCAGAAAATAGAAAATTAAAATTTTTCGAAGAAAATATGACAAAAATCTCTTTAAAAGATGCAACTGCTATTTATATGTGTTCAACTTGTTTTTCTGATGAATTAATGTCTGATATGACAAATAAAATGGGTAAAGAATGCAAAAAAGGGTTAAAAGTTGCAACCCTAAGAACTTTACCAGCACATGACGCTTTCAAAAAAATTGATGAACTTAAACTACCTATGACATGGTCGAACAGCAGCTCAGTTTATATTTATGAAAAAATAGCATAAATTTTATACAAATCTTAATTTATTAAAATTAAAATCAATAAATATAATTCAATTAAAAATTTTTTAGGTAAATGGATAAAACTATTTGCCTAATTATGTTTCTAGCGTTTGCACCAACTTTACTATTCAAATAAACTATATCTAGTTTAAGTTGTATTTTAGTTATTTAACCACCATTATTAAATGGAGCATTTTATGAAAAAATATTTTTTACTATTACTTTCTATTTTCTCTTTAAGTTTTAGTACTAAAATTTTGAAATCTAAAATAATAGAAACTTTGAGTTTTTTCACTGAGCAATATTCACCCAATAAAGAAATTATTGCTAAAACAGTAAAAGCACCTCATGAGATTGGGAGTTCTTATGAAAGCTATATGGGTGATAATATTTTATTGATTAATGCAAAAACGAACATTATTTATGCAATATTAACCGGACATAAAACGCACATTGCTGGCGTAGCTTTTAGCTCAGATGGAAGCAAAATAGTTTCAATTTCTTATGATGGAACTACTTATAAAATGTGGGATACTAAAACCGGCCAATGCTTGAATACTATAAATCTAACAAATTCTGATATATCCTTGGTAGATTTTTTTTCACCAAATGGAGAAAAAATTATTCTATCATGTGAAGATGAAGATAATTACTCTAGACCTAAACATAAAGAAACTTTGAGTTCTTTCATTGAGCAATATTCACCCAACAAAGAAATTATTGCTAAAACAGTAGAAGCACCTCATAAGATTGGGAGTTCTTATGAAGAAACGCGTTATGATGAAAATATTTTATTGATTAACGCAAAAACAAACATTATTTATGCCACATTAACTGGTCATAAAGAGCAAATTGCTGATGTAGTTTTTAGCCCAGATGGAAGCAAGATAGCCTCACCTTCTTATGATGGAACTACTAAAATTTGGGATACTAAAACTGGAAAATGTTTACTTACTATTATCAAACCAATGAATTTTGATGTTGCTTGTCATCAAGCAGATTTTTCTTCTAATGGTAAAAAAATCGTTATTGCATACTTTAGAGATAATTACCATTTTAAACCCTATCCTGGTTGTCCAGAGGTAACAGCTGAGGCTGCTGTTTATGATGCAACAACAGGAACGCTACTAAAAAAATTAACAGGACATACTGGAGCAATTATATTCACTAAATTTGTCGATAATGGAAATAAAATTGTTACAGCTGCTTATGATGATACCGTTAAAATTTGGGATGCAAATACAGGTAAATGTCTGAATACAGTAAGCTTTGAAAATGATTATAAAATTTATAGAAATAACATATCTTTTTCTGATGATAAAGAAAATATAATAATAAAATTTAAAGTCTATGAAAATCATAATTTTAGTTTTAAAGAAATTATTAAAACTAAAATTTGGAATATAAAAGAAGAAAAGTTTATATAAATTTTTTTTCTGCTATTTTTATATTTTTAAAATCCTAAAAATTTTGTTTAATTTTTTTAAGGTGGCTGTAAAAAAACCAGCAACTTTTTTTATATTGTTTTAGTGCTAAATAAAATTAAAAAATTAGTCTTAAAAAATCTTAGTCTAGCACTGTAAGTTTTGTGTTGATTTTTTCTTTTTTTAACATATAATTATTCTCTTATCTCACGATAAGATATTTTGTTATAAAGTTGTGTTACTTCACAATGTATTATGTTAGTGCGTTATACTAATCTTGCATTGTGAAAAATGTTAAACTTTTTAAAACCGGAGGGTTTTATTATGTCTAAAAAAATTCTTCCTTTATATGATCGCGTTTTAATTAAAAGAATGGAAAGCGAACAAAAATCTGCTGGTGGCATTATAATACCAGATACAGCTCAAGAAAAAACCCAAATTGGGATAATTGAAGCTGCAGGAGAAGGTAAAATTAATAATGATGGATCTTTGCGTAAATTAACATTAAAAAAAGGTGACAAAATTCTTTTCGGTAAATATTCTGGCACAGAAATTAAACTCGAAGGCCAAGAATATTTAATTTTAAAAGAAGACGAAGTTTTAGGTATAATTCAATAAAAATCCGAAAGGGTTAAATTATGGCAAAAAAAATATTATTTGGACAAGAAGCTAGAACTAAAATTTTAAAAGGTGTAGATACTCTTGCAGATACAGTAAAAGTAACACTTGGACCCAAAGGCCGTAATGTTGCTTTAGAAAAATCATTTGGTTCTCCAACAATTACCAAAGATGGTGTATCTGTTGCAAAAGAAATTGAATTAAAAGATAGATTTGAAAATATGGGTGCACAAATGGTTCGTGAGGTTGCATCCAAAACTGCAGATGTTGCTGGTGATGGAACAACAACGGCAACTATTTTGGCACAAGCAATTTATAGAGAAGGTATTAAAAACACAACTGCAGGCGCAAATCCAATGGAAATTAAACGTGGAATTAGCGAAGCAGTAAAAGTTGTTGTAAACGAAATTGCAAAGTTATCCAAACCAGTAAAAGACAAATCCGAAATATCTCAAGTTGCAACAATTTCTGCTAACTCAGATACATTTGTTGGTGAATTAATTGCAAACGCAATGGAAAAAGTTGGCAGATACGGTGTTATAACAGTTGAAGAAGCCAAAGGAATGGAAAGCGAATTAGAGGTTGTTGAAGGAATGCAATTTGACCGTGGCTATGTTTCTCCATATTTTGTAACAAATCCAGAAAAAATGGAAACTCTTTTAGAAGAGCCTGCAATATTGATTTGTGACAAAAAAATAAACAGTATGAAAGATCTTTTGCCAATATTGGAACAAGTTGCAAAACAAGGTCAACCACTTTTAATTATAGCTGAAGATATTGAAGGTGAAGCTTTAGCAACATTAGTAGTCAACAAAATGCGTGGAACATTAAATGTTGCAGCAGTTAAAGCTCCAGGATTTGGCGATAGACGTAAAGCTATGCTTGAAGATCTTGCTATTTTAACAAATGGAAGATTAATTTCTGACGATCTTGGCATTAAATTAGAAAATATAACATTTAACGATTTGGGTTCTGCTAAAAAAATAAAAATAACCAAAGATAATTGCACAATAGTAGATGGTCAAGGTGCCAAAAAGAATATTCAAGCAAGAATTGATCAAATAAAAGCTGAAATTGCAGCTTCAACATCTGATTATGATAAAGAAAAACTACAAGAACGTTTAGCAAAACTTTCTGATGGTGTAGCAATAATAAAAGTTGGCGCAGCAACAGAAACTGAATTAAAAGAGAAAAAAGATAGAGTTGAAGATGCATTGCATGCAACAAGAGCTGCTGTTGAAGAAGGTATTGTTATAGGTGGCGGTGTTGCATTATTAAGAGCTCAAAATGCACTTGATAGTCTTAAATTAGAAGGCGATCAAAATATTGGTATTCAAATTATTAAAAGAGCTCTTGAAGAACCTGCAAGAATAATTGCTTTAAACGCCGGTCATGAACCTTCAGTTGTTATAGATAAGATCAAAAATTCTAAAGATAAAAATTTTGGATTTGATGCAAAAGCTGAAATTTATACAGACTTGGTTAAAGCTGGTGTTGTTGATCCTGCAAAAGTTACTCGTTCAGCATTACAAAATGCAGCTTCTATTGCAAGTTTGTTATTAACAACAGAGGCAATTGTTTCTGAAATTCCAGAAGAAAAACCTGCTCCTGCAATGCCTGCTGGTGGAATGGGCGGCATGGGTGGAATGCCTGGCATGTACTAATTAAAAAAACAATTTAGTTATAAAAAAGCCCCAAAAAAATTGGGGCTTTTTTTATAACTAAATTTTTAAAGATAATAAAAAAATTTAAAAAAGTTTAAGAATACATGTCATTAAGTATGTGCTGTGGTATTTCCCGCTCTCTTCCTAAGAGATCATATAAAAGATCTCTTGTGTCACTTCCAGCTTCTAACTGAACTGATTTTGGTTTTTTATTTTCTTCTAATAAAAAAATTAAACATTCAGGAAAAATAATTTTATATAAAAAACTATCTGCTCCAATATAACCCATGCGCACCGCTTTTTTACAATATTGTAAAGATTCTGATAAATCTTTTTCAAAACCAATTCCATAAAAATACATTACACTAGCATAAAAAATTAATCTTGAATCATCTGTAGATTCAATTTGTTTTTGCAATTCTTCTAGAGCATTTTTTTCATTTTGATCATTTTCAAGTAATCGTTGTTCATAAAATCCACGAACAACTTCTCTTAAAGATAACTCTTGTGATAAACTTTGTCTTGCCCTATGACTTGTTTCGTTTTGCCAATCAGAGTCAGAACGATTATGTTTTCTAGTATTTTGCATAGCATTTAAATTATTTGCAGAATAATTAAAAAAAATCAAAAACATAACAAAAAATATTTTTTTCATATTTTCCCCTTTTGTTTTTACATATAAATTCCAGGAGGAATTGGTCTATCTTCCTTTTCTTCTTTATTTATACCCATTGATTCCAATAATTCATCTATATTTATCGATATTGGTTTTTTATTTTCTTTTAAAAGATATTCAACCAAATCTATTTGCATTTTTTCCAATAATTTTTTTGCGGGTACATGATCTCTAATTGCTGCTAATCTGCAATATTTAAAGGCCATCATTAAGTCATCCGATGAACAATTACCTCCATTATATAAAATTGTTGCTGCCATAAATTGTGCTCTAAGATGATGTCTTTGTGCTGCCAATTCAAAAAATTTCAGTGCCTCTTTATTATCCCCAAAATTTAAATATTTAATCCCCAATAAAAATTGTTCATGCACCCCCATAAAAAAAATTTCATCTGTTTGGGTAGAAGCTTCTTGTTGATTATTTTCTGTTTCACTATCTTGCAAATTTTCTTCTTCTTGCGTGCAGTAAATTAATCCAAAGAAAAAAGATAAGAAAAAAGCTAGAAAAACTTTTTTATCCATGAGAACCCCCTTCTCAAAAAAAGTTAGAGATATTTTTTTTAACTAAAGATATTTTAAAATTATTTTAACTTTTTTTGCTATAACTTCTAAATTAAAAATCTTTTATGCTTTAGAATAGCGATATTTTATATTTGATTTTTTAATTTTTCTTTAAAGCGAACTGGCCACATGCGCCTTGAATATCTTGGCCCAAACTTCTCCTAACTGTGACCATAATATTTTTTGATATAAGAAATTTTGCAAAATTATTGATAATTTCTTCAGTTGAACTTATTGCTGGAAAATCTTTTGTAGGATTATATGGGATTAAATTTATTTTAACTTTTAAATTTCCCAATAATTTTATTAGTTGCTTTGCATGATCTAAAGAATCATTAATATCTTTTAACATTAAATATTCAATTGTAATATAATCTCTTTTACTCAAATCTATTTTTTTTAATTCTTCGATTAATTTTTTTAATGGGTATTTTATATTTATTGGCATAAATTTTGAGCGTTGCTCATCTGTTGGAAAATGCAGAGATACTGCTAATTTTATTCTGTATTTATTTATAAATTCAGCAAGATTATTAATTACCCCTGCAGTTGAAAGTGTAATTTTTGAACGCGACAAACCAAAACCATTTGGGTCTAATAAAATTTTTACTGATTTTTCTATATTATCTAAATTTAATAAAGGTTCACCCATTCCCATAAAAACTACATTAGAAATATTTTGAGCGATATTATTTTTTTTTGCGTATTGATTTATCGTAATAATTTGACCTAAAATTTCAGATTGATCTAAATTTTTTACAAAACCTATTTGAGATCCTGTTGCACAAAATTTACATTTTAAAGGGCATCCTATCATACAAGAAACACAAATAGTAACTCGGTCTTTTGCTATCATCAAAATAGATTCAATTAACTTATTATCATAAGTTTTTAACAAAAATTTATAAGAATTATCTTTTTGCGATTTTGAAACATCGATAATTTCCGGAATTTTAATCTCAAAATTTCGTAAAATTTTTTCTTTCAAGCTTTCAGATATGTTCGACATCTGATTTAAGTCTGTTACATGTTTTTGATAAAACCATGTATACAACTGTTTTGCTCTATAAGATTGTTCTTGTACGTTTAGAAGAGCTGCAATCAGCTCTTCTAAACTCATATTCAATAAATTTTTCGTCATAAAAATTTATTTTTTAACAAATAATTCTTTAATTGTAGATAAAGATCCCATTAAAGCAGAAGATTCGTATGGCATTAAAATAAGCTTGCCTTCTTTGTCTTTTGTAATTTCTGGTAAAACTTTAATATAATTTAATGCTACCAAATATGGTAGTGGATCACTATTTGGAACAACTTTTTTAAACATTTCAATAGCTTGAGCTTCAGCTTTTGCCGTAATAAGTCTTGCCTGAGCATCACCTTCAGCTCTTTCTATTTTTGATAATTTAAAACCTTCAGCTTCCAAAATTGCAGAACCTTTTTTACCTTCAGCTTCTAAAATTAAAGCCCTACGATCACGCTCTGCACGCATTTGCTTTTCCATAGCAACTCTAATATCAACTGGAGGATTAACCTCTTGCAATTCAACACGATTAATTTTGACACCCCATTTATCTGAAGCTTCATCCAAAATTATGCGTAATTTCTCATTAATTTTGTCACGAGAACTTAAAGTCTCATCCAAATCCATTGAACCTATAACATTTCTCAAAGTTGTTTGTGTAAGTTTTTCTATAGCCTGTGGCAAATTAGAAACTTCATATACCGCACATCTTGGATCAGTTATTTGATAATAAAGCAATGCATTTATTTCCATTGTAACGTTATCTTTTGTGATAACATTTTGTTTTGGAAAATCATAGACAGCTTCACGAAGATCTATTCTTTCTACATATTCACTATATCTTCTATAATGCTTACCTGTAGAATCTTCTTTAACATAAGTCCATAAAATTTTTCTTGTTTGATCGATAAATGGCACTACAAAATGAATACCTGATTTTAATATTTGATGAAATTTACCTAATCTTTCTACCATTATTACTTCAGATTGTTTTATAATATAAGTAGATCTTATTAATACGATAATCAAAAAAAAGAACAATATCGCAAAAAATATATAGAATCCAGTTAAAATAAACATTTATTAACTCCTAATACTTAAAAATTATTTAATTTAATTTAGTCTTTTACAATTACGTGATTCCCTTTAATTTCTACTATTTTAACAATAGTCTTTTCGCTAAAAGTTGTATTATCTTTTGATCTTGCAGGCCAAGTTTCGTTATCTACTCGTACTAAACCAGCAATATTGGGTTCTATTTTTTTTATTACAACAGCATGTTTACCAATTAGTGCATCAACATTTGTTTCTATTTTGTCTTTAAATCTTTTAACAAAAAGATGTCTAAAAATAAAAAATGAGACTATAGAAATAACAAGTCCAGTTATGCACTGTGTTTTTAATGAAAAGCCTAAAAAAGCTAAAACACCTGCAAAAACTGCTCCTATAGAAAAATTAATAAAAACAAATAAACCAGGAGTTCCAATTTCAGCTAACAGAAAAATTATTGCTATAACAAGCCAAAAATATCCCTGATATTCAGGGGAAAATAAAAAATTAATTAACATAAAGCACCTAATTTTTAAGAAAAATATAAAATTATATATTTAATTATCGCTCAAAAAGCTTAAACTTTCAACAAGGGGTTCTATAAATATTTTCCACTTATCTTCCTGGCAAATACCAAGCTCTATGGCAATTGCAGGAGCAGTAATTCCAACTAACGGCTTGAATGGAATTCCAAAAAATCCATAAAGATCAAACCAGCGCTGAAAATTGGGCTGTGTAAGATAATTTTTCATATAATTTGCATATTTTGTTGTCAAATTAATATTTGCAAAATGCGCCTGATTTATTGGAATAAAATCATAGGGGTCAAATATTCTTTTTGCAAAATCTACTAAAGGGTTATAAACCAAATGGTACATAAAAATAGTTGGTTTAATATTTTCTTCCCTGTACATGCTTATGTGTATATAAAGATCTGCATTTATTCTATTAGAAAACGATGCATTTTGTAATTCTACAACTTCCTCGCCTAAATATCGAGTTATCACAACCCAAATTTTATATCTTTCCCGTAATCTTTTTTGCAATTCTTGTGCAAAATTAAAAGTTTGAGTTCTTTCGTAATCTTCTATAAGTTTTCTACCAACATTGTTAGCATGTCCAGCAGGATCAAGCATAACTAAAAATCTTTTTTTTTCAGCAATCTCACTTTTTAAAAAAACTTGCAGAAAAAAAAATATTAATAAAAATAATTTTAACTTTTTCATAGCTTAATCATGATATTATAAATAAATAATAAGACTATAATTTTTTTAAAATTCATATCCGAAATATTTTTTTTAAAAACAAATTTCTTAAAAATCAACAGCATATGACAAAAAAAATATTTTGACTAAAATATATCTAGTTAAAAATAGCTTTTTTAGTAACAAAATGCTAGGTATAGCTAAGTAAAAATTTAGGTGAAACTTATGGATTCATTCAAAATTCGCGAAAAGTTTTTGGAATTTTTTGAAAAAAAAGGCCACACAATTGTTTCAAGTTCTTCACTAATTCCTGCACAAGATCCTACGCTTTTATTCACCAATGCAGGTATGAATCAATTCAAAGATATTTTTTTAGGAAAAGAAAAAAGAAAATATGATAAAGCTACCAGCATACAAAAATGTGTACGCGCAGGTGGTAAACATAATGATCTTGATCAAGTAGGATTTACTGCTCGTCATTTAACTTTTTTTGAAATGATGGGTAATTTCTCATTTGGCGATTATTTTAAAGAAAAAGCCATAAGCTACGCCTGGGAATTTTTAACTGAGGTAATGCAACTCAATAAAGAAAAGCTATTTGTCACAATTTATAAAACAGATGATGAAAGTTTTAAAATTTGGCATGAAAATATTGGTATTTCTGCTCAAAAAATAGTCAGACTTGGTGAAAAAGATAATTTTTGGCAAATGGGCGATACAGGACCATGTGGACCATGTACAGAAATACATATAGATAGAGGAACAGAATTTGGTTGCAAAAAACCAACTTGTGCGCTTGGATGTGATTGTGACAGATTCTTAGAAATTTGGAATTTAGTTTTCATGCAATATGATAGGCAATCAGATGGCACGCTAGTTCCACTACAAAAAACTGGTGTTGACACTGGAATGGGCATGGAACGTCTTTGTATGATTATGCAAAGCAAAAATTCTGTTTTTGAAATAGACAGTTTTCAAGTTTTAATAAAAAAAATAGAAGATTTTACAAAAATAGATTACAAAAAAAGTCCTAAAAATATTCAAGCTGCTTTTAATGTTTTGATTGACCATACAAGATCAAGTTCTTTATTAATTGCAGATGGATGCACACCTTCTAATGAAGGTCGCGGATACGTTTTGCGCAAAATAATAAGAAGAGCTGCACTTTTTGCTCAAAAACTTTCTAATGATCAAAATTTATTTTCTAAAATTGCATATGAATTCATAAATTATATGTGTCCAATTTATCCTGAATTAAAAACAAGTGAAAATTTAATTTTAGGATTATTAAATAATGAACTTGAAAAATTTTCTATTAATTTAGATCAGGGCCAAAATATTTTAGAAAAATATATTCAAAAAAATTTAAGCGAAAATAAAAAAATATTATCGGGAAAACAAGTTTTTAAGTTATATGATACTTACGGATTTCCACCTGAATTAACAAATTTGATTGCTAAAGAAAAAGATTTTGATATCGATATGCCCGGCTTTGAACAAGAAATGAAAAAACAACAAGAACAATCTGGCAAAAAAACAGAAACTGATAATGTTGTTTTAGCTGTTTCAGAAAATATTACAACCAAATTTGTTGGTTACGATAATTTGCAAATAACAACAAAAATTAATTTTTTACAACAAGAAGGCGATAATTTGTGGTTAGTTACAGAAGAATCACCATTTTATGTAGAATCTGGCGGGCAAATAAGCGACACAGGATTTTTAAATATAAATAACGAAATTTTTAAAATAGAAGATTTCAAAAAATTAGATAATAGACAAAAAAATCCTGCTATTGCTGTAAAAATTTTTGCTCAAGCAACAGAAGAAAATATTAAAATTGGCGATAATATAACCTGTATAGTTGATAATTACAGTAGAATTAATACAACAAAAAATCATACTAGCGCCCATTTGTTACAAGCTGCCTTAAGACAAATTTTAGGATCTGGCATAAAACAAGCAGGTTCTTCCGTCAATGATAGTTCTTTGCGTTTCGATTTTACCTATCACAAAGCTTTAACTCAAGATGAAATTGAGCAAGTTGAAATTCTTGTTAACAATAAAATTCAGGAAAATATAAAACTAGATATTTTTTATACAACATTAGAAAAAGCAAAAGATTCTGGAGTTACCGCTATTTTTGGTGAAAAATACAATCCAGAAGAAGTTCGCGTTATAAAAATTTCAGATTTTTCTGCAGAATTATGCGGAGGCACACATGTTAAAAGCACAGGAGATATTGGCTGTTTTAAAATTTTGAGCGAAACTGCCCTTTCTTCTGGAGTCAGAAGAATTACGGCTATAACAGGCCCAGTTGCAATAAAAACTTTTCAACAAGATTTTAGTATCATTAAAAATTTGTGTGAAATTTTTAAAACTAAAACCGAAGATATTTTACAAGCTATTAATAAACAACAAGAAAAATTAACACAAAATATACATGAAATAAAAACTCTTAAAAAACAATTATTATATTTGCAAGTGCCAATTTGGCAAAAACAAATTTTTGATGCTGGCAAAACGCCATTTTTATTTTTAGAATTAGAAGAACTTCTTGATAATGGTCAACTAAAAGATATTTGTCAGCAATTAGAACAAAAAACTCCTGGTTTTTATTTTCTAACTTGCAAAATAATAAACTCAGAAAAAATAAATTTCTTTGGGTACTTAAACAATTCTTATGAAAACAAAATAGATCTAAAAGAATTCAGCCTATTCTTAAAAGAGAAATTTAATCTTAAGGGCGGCGTAAGCAAGAATTTAATACAGGGTGGTGGCGAAAAAGTTAATACAAACGAATTAAAACAACAAATTATTAATTGGTTAAAAATTAGATAATCAAATTACAAAGGGCTGCAAAATTGCAGCCCTTTGTAATTTTAAAAATTAAAATTATTTAATCACAAGTTTATTTAATAATAAATTGATCTTTTTTATAATCAACTTCAAATTTCTTTTTTTCAGGATTTTGTAAAATTTGAGTAGCAAGTGGGCTAGTCAAATAACTTTGAATAGCTCTTTTTAAAGGTCGTGCTCCAAATTCTTTTACATATCCCAATTCTGCAAGTTTAGAAATAGCATTTTTAGTAATTTCTAATTCTATATTTTTTTCTTTTAATCTATTCTTTAAATAATCAATTTGAATATTAACGATTTGTGAAATGTTTTTTTCTGTTAAAGATTGGAAATAAACCGTTTCATCAATTCTATTTAAAAATTCTGGTCTAAAGTTTTTATGTAATAATTTTTCTATTTCTATTTTTATTTTATCATCAATTTTGCCTGCAGCTTCCAAAATTATGTCAGAACCAATATTTGAAGTCATAATTATAATACAACTCTTAAAAGAAACTGTACGTCCTTGAGAATCTGTTAGATGCCCTTCGTCTAAAATTTGTAAAAAGATATTAAAAACGTCAGGATGAGCTTTTTCTATTTCATCAATTAAAACTACACTATATGGATTTCTTCTTATTTGTTCTGTCAGTTGCCCACCTTGTTCATAGCCAACATACCCTGGAGGTGCACCAATAAGTTTTGCAACTGCATGTTTTTCCATATATTCAGACATGTCAATTCTGACTATCTTACGTTCATCATCAAAAAGATAATCTGCTAAAGTTTTAGCTACCTCTGTTTTTCCAACTCCAGTTGGACCCAAAAACAGAAAAGACCCTATTGGACGATTTGGATCTGCAATTCCAGATCTATGAATTTTTATTGTTTGAGCAATTTTTGTTATCGCTTCATCTTGTCCAATAACTCTTTTATGCAAAACCTCTTCCATTTTTAAAAGCTTTTCACTTTCATCTTCTTTTAATTTTTCTACAGGAACTTTTATCCAACGAGCAAGAACCGTTGCAATATCATCTTCGTCAACTTCTTCTTTTATTAAATGCGCACCAGATTTTTTAAGATTTTCTTGTTCCTTTTTAAGTTGTTCCTGCAATTTAACTAAATTACCGTATTTTATTTTTGAGGCTTTTGTATAATCACCCTCTCGTTCAGCTTGAGCAAATTCAATATTAGCTTTTTCTATTTGTTCTTTTATTTTCTGAATTGCTTCTAATGGTTTTTTTTCAGCCTGCCAAGAGTCTAAAACCTCACGATTTTTTTCTTTTAAATTACTTAATTCTTTTTCTAATTCAGCCAATCTTTTTTTAGATTCTTCATCTGTTTCTTTTTCAAGTGCTACTTTCTCGATTTCTAATTGTCTAATATTTCTTTCTAATTTATCCATTTCTTCTGGTTTAGAATCTATTGCCATTCGTACTCTTGCTGCCGCTTCATCAACCAAATCTATAGCTTTGTCTGGCAAAAATCTATCTGGAATAAGCATTGCTGCTAGTTTGGCGGCTTTTACCAAAGCTTGGTCTTTAATTCTAATACCATGATGCAATTCATAACGTTCTTTTAAGCCACGTAAAATAGAAATTGTGTCTTCAACAGATGGCTCTTCAACTAAAACTTTTTGAAATCTTCTTTCAAGTGCAGCATCTTTTTCTACATATTTTTTGTATTCTGCTGCCGTTGTTGCACCAATACAATGTAATACACCTCTTGCTAATGCAGGTTTTAATAAATTTGAAGCATCCATGCCTCCCTCTGTTGCCCCTGCACCAACTAACATATGCATTTCGTCTATAAATAAAATTATTTTTCCTGCTTCTTTTTCTATAGCAACTAAAATAGCCTTTAATCTTTCTTCAAATTCACCACGATATTTTGTTCCTGCAATCAAAGATCCCATATCTAAAACAAGAATTTTACAATTTTTTAAACTTTCAGGTACATCTTTATTTATAATTCTTTGTGCAATGCCTTCAACAATTGCAGTTTTACCAACTCCAGGATCTCCAACAAGAACCGGATTATTTTTTGTTCTTCTAGAAAGAATTTGAATTACTCTACGAATTTCTTGATTTCTACCTATGACAACATCAAGTTTTCCATCAGAGGCTCTTTGCGTTAAATCTTGACAATATTTTTCTAAAACTTGATGTGTAGATTCTGCTCCCTGTGTCTTCACCGTTTCCCCCTGTCTTAAATTATTTACCCAATTTAAAATCTTGTGATAAGTAAAATCACTTTGTTTAAAAAAATTTATTATACTTTGTGGCAAATTTGTTGTTTTACTAAATTCTAATAAACAAACATCTAAACTTATATATTCGTCACCGAGAGATTTAGCCTGTTTTTCACATTCTTGCAAAAAATTTTGTAAGCTATAAACTATGCTGGGCTGCGCACCCGTAACTCTTGAAAATTTATTAAATTCTTTATTTATTAAATTATTTAAAGTATTTATATCTAGATTTGCTTGATTAAAACAAGAGAGACAATAATCGTTTTTCAAACTACTTGCTAATAAGTGTAAAGTTTGCAAAGTAGAATGCTGCTCTTCTTGAGCTAGAATAAAAGCATCTTGTATTAATTGTGTAAAAGCATTTGTAAATTTTTCTCCATTCATATTTTTGACTCCAAAATTTTAAAAATATAGTTTAATACTTTTATTATAAATATAAATGGCTATTTTTTAATAGATTTTTAATATAAAAAAATAATAAAAATTATATTCTTGGAATTGGCACATAACTTAAGTGTGGCGAAGTGCTATTTCCCCATGCCCGTAAAAAGCTCTTAATACTATAAGCTCTAGTTGTTTCATTATTACTAGAATAAGATGGATCTATACATAAAATTGCTTTTCTATTGTTATCCCATCCAACTACTACTATAAAATGTCCATTTTTATAAACTCTTCCATGAATATACCCACGAATACTAACAGCAACAGGTATGCCCTTATTTAAATAATTATACAAATCATAAAAACTGTTAAGTCTTTCTACCTTAAAAAAACATTTTTCCTGACATGCATCATAAGCTTGAGCTACATTTAATGGCCAATTTCCATAAATATTTAGATAAGAATCATCGTGAACTTTTTTGGCAAAATTTACAATGTAATTATCTAAATTATATTTATTCTTTAAATAATAATTAACTATTAAACTTATTGAAGTCGGAGAACAAAAATCTTTAAATCTTGGATGATCTAAAACCATTTGTGAGTGTTTAGGTACTCGAATAGGTCTGATAGTAGGTAAATCTATTGTAGTACCATCTATTCTATTTAATTTGCCTGTATTACAAACACAAGCAAATAAAGATTTTAAATTTTTTACATTAGCACCATTTTGCGCAACAACTTTTATTCTAAAACCAGAAGCTTTCTTTCCATGCTGCATCTCAACTTTAACATGTTTTGTATGAAATAGAGGATTTTTAGAATTTACAAAAGTTTGCTGAAAATTAGAACCCCATTCTGCTATTTTATGCCATTCTGACCAATAATTGTGTTTGACACTAACATAAAAAGAAAGGTTACCCTGGCAAGGCCTTAAAGCATTCCATGACAGTATTAATTCATCAAAATACATCGAATCATTTTTTTGCCAAACATATGAATTTTTATATCCAAAATCACTTAAACTTATAAAATTTGAATAAGTTTTTGAAAAAATAGTTTTTTGAATTTGTTTTGAACTTAAAATTTTAATAAAAAATATATTTAAAAAGAATATAAAAAAAATAAAATTTTTTTTTAATTTCATTGCTCTCCCCCTCAACCCTATACAAATCTTACCATTTATTTCCCCACACAAAAATCTAAAAAGACTCTATCCAAAACTTTCTCTGTAACATTTTTTCCTGTTAATTCAGATAATCTCTCTAAAATATCTTTTAGATGGTAAGCTATTAATTCATATTCTATATTTTTTGCAAAACTATTTTCAATGAATTTTAATTTACTCTCTAATTCCAATATTAAATTATGTTGTCTTTGGTTTAATAAAAATGGAGATTGTAATTTTGCAAAAAGATCTTGAATTTTAATTTCTATCTCAGATTCTAAATCAGAAATCCCAGTTTTATTTAAAGCTGAAATTTTTATAAATTTTTTATTTGTCAAAAAATTTAATTTATCTAAAACAGCATTATTTTCTCGATCAAATTTATTGCCAACAAAAATTATTTTATTTTCATGCTTTTCAATAATATTTTTATAAATTTCAAGTTGCTGTTCACTCAAGTTTTTTGAAAGATCAAAAACGAGTAAAATAATATCGGCTAAACTAGCTTGTTGCCAAGCTTTTTCTATACCTTCTTTTTCTATTATATCTTCTGTTTGCCTTAGACCAGCGGTATCAGTTAAAAGCCAAAAGTTACCATTTTTATAAATACTAGTTTCTATAACATCTCGAGTTGTGCCAGCAATATCTGTTACTATAGCTCTATCCTGTTTTGCTAAAGTATTAAAAAGAGTAGATTTACCTAAATTTACACCACCAATAATAGAAATTTTTATACCATTTTTAATTTGTTGTTGCTGATTAAAATTATTTTTAATCTCTTCTAGGTTAGATAATATTTTTAAAATTTTATCTTTAAAAATATTATTTATATCTAAAGCTTGGTGTTCTTCTTCTAAAAATTCAAAACTGCTTTCTGCTACTGCTAATAATCCAACAATATCTTCTTGCAAATTTTGCAAATAAAAAGATAAACTACCATGCAATTGAGACATAGATTTGCGTAAAGCATTTTCTGTTTGCGCGTTTATAATTTCATTTATGGCTTCAGCTTGTATCAAATCAATTTTATTATTTAAAAAAGCTCTTTTTGTAAATTCACCACGATCTGCCAATCTAGCACCAGCTTTAATCGCCTGATTAATTATTTGTTCTATAATATAGGCATTATTGTGACAATTTATTTCAACAGTATCTTGACCTGTAAAAGTTTTGGGTGCTTGCATAAATAAAAACAAAACTTCATCTATAATCTCTTTAGATCCATGGTTTATTACATAACCATGATTTATAGTATGAGAAGAACAGTTTTGTAATTTTTTACCAGATGATAACTTTGCAATTTTATCTGCAACAAAAACAGTATTTTGACCAGATAAACGCAAAACAGCTATAGCACCGCTACCTTTTGGGGTACATTGCGCAATAATTGCTTCATTATCTCTTGTTAAAAAATTTATTTTATTTTGCTCCATTTGAATTAGAAGTTTTAGAATGAATAATTAAATAATAATTTTTTAATTTCTTTTTATATTTTTTCTTCAAAAACTGCATTAAAAGATGTGATAAACTAATAAAAAACAGTTTCTCTTCTTCATCTTCTTTTAACACTCGCTTATCAATTAAAATTTTTAAAATTTTATTTTCAATTTTTACATTAAAACTAAGGTCTATATGCATTATTTTCAAAATATCTGATATCCAAGAAGAAATGTCTTTTATATATTCATCACTCCAAGCTGCTATCTGTAAATCTCTTTTATCTTCTCTTCGGTATTCTTTATTAACTTGTTGTCCTACAGGTCTTAATTCAGTGGTTCGTTCTTTTCTTTGTATAACCTCTTTAATTCTATTTTCTTCCTTTTCTTCTAGTTTTGGTTGTTTTTTTGGGTCATAACTAATAGAAACAACAGCAGATTTTTTTGTCATACCCAAAAAATTTTTCTCCCCAAATTCTAAAATCTTTATAGAAAATTCTTGTGGTTTTCCAGAATTTTCCCAAACTTTTTCGATAGCCTTTATAACTGAAGAAGCTTCTTGAAGCATTAATTTCATTAAATAAAACCCTTTTTATAAAAACTTTATAAAATAAAAACAAAAAACACTTAATTTACATAAAAAACAATACACAAAAAACTTAAAAAGTGGGTTGTCATAAATATTATACAGAATAAAGATTTAAAATAATAAATTTATAAAAAAATTATCAAAATTAAATCGATATATCAAATGGAGCGGGAAACGGGATTTGAACCCGCGACCCTTGCCTTGGCAAGGCAATGCTCTACCGCTGAGCTATTCCCGCACATGAAAATCAAAGATTATAATGCTAAAATTTACAAGCTAAAATTAGATATGTCAAATTTTGTTAGCAACCCAGTTCAAATGATTCGACATGCTCACCATGAACGGGTTGCTAAATCTTAATTTTACTTAATTAACAGGTTCAACAAATCTTCTGACTGCTCTCTCTCTTGTTGTTCTTGTTATTGTTTTTTTTGCTTTTTTGGGCTCAATTTTAGGCTCAGCATACGCAGATTGTTCTTCAAAAGATTCTTCTTGAGTTTGTAATTCTGGTTCTGGTTGCCACATTTCTTCTTCTTTCTCTTCTAATTCACTAATTCGCCTGCTTATTCTTTTTTGGGGTACTATTGACTCTTCTTTAGTTTTTTCTTCTTCTCTTTCTTCAAGCTTTTCGCTAGTAATCTTTTGTACTTTCCTTGCTGGCAAAGGTGAAAGAGATTCTTTTCTTACTTTCTCAATAGGCATAATTCTAGGCCCTTTTTTAACAAACTCTGGTTCTTTTGCTGCTTCTTTTACATTTTTTTCAATAATATAAATAAATTGATCATCTGCAGGCATAGTAAGCATTTTATCTTTAAATTTTATGCTATCATGAACTGGAAATTGTGCAAAATAAGAGAATAAATATTGTGTTGGTTTTAATTTATTTTGAACTAAAACTTCATCACCGTCATAAACATCCGCAGAAGATTCTTCTTCATCACCTACCTTTGAAAAAATCCATTGGGCATTTTCATCACTAGATTCGGATGAGATTAATTCTCTCCATCCTGATCCAAGTACTAAATTTTTTTGTGCAAGAAATTTAATAAAAACAGGTTCTTGAGTAATTAATAAATTTTGATCACTAGAAACATATTCGCTCGTAAAAACAGCTCCTGGGTAATCGCGCCAAGAATCAACATAAATTATTCTATTAGTAATTGTATCCCTAGCTATATATTTATCCCATTTTTTATTTTTTAAAGAAAATTGATCACCAACACGGATTGGTACTCCTTTTGCAATCACTCTTTCTGTTTTCTTTGGCTCCTTTTTCTTTGTTACTATCTTTTTTGCAAATAAAGCATCTCCATAAAATAAAAAAAATGCTAAAAGACATAAAATTGCTTTGTAACCAAAATATTTCTTCATAAAACTCTCCCTTCTTATTAAAAAATAAATATTTAAAACACTTAATTAAGTGAGCATAATACATTTTTTTATAAAATTTCTACTAATTCAATATCAAAAACTAAATCTTTGCCTGCTAATGGATGATTTGCATCTAAAGTAACAGTATTATCAGAAAGCTTTGTTATTGTAACTATAATAGGCAAATTTTGCGCCCCATCCCGGGATTGAATTTCCAATTGATGACCAACTTCTAATGCTATATCTACAGGAATTTGTTTTCGCTCTACCTCAATAACCATTTCTTGTTTATAATTTCCGTATGCCTCTTGAGCAAATATAATTATACTTTTTGTATCACCAGGCTCCATACCAATTACACCCTGCTCAAAACCTTTAATTATCTTGCCTTCCCCCACTATAAATTCAAGTGGAGCATTGTTTTTTGAACTATCAAATATTGTGCCATCTGTTAATTTTCCAGTATAATGCACTTTAATTTTATCACCCATTTTTACTTTTGACATTTATCCCTTTCATAAAAAATTGTTAAAAAATATTGGTGGAGAGAGTGGGATTCGAACCCACGATTCCAGTTTTTCCCAGAATAACCGCTTTCGAGGCGGCCGCCTTCAACCACTCAGCCATCTCTCCACACAATTAAAAAAATAAACAAAAAATGGATTCTTTTAAAGAATTTAATCAAAAAACTTGAAAAAAAAATAAATTCTATTCAATAATAATTTGCTTTTGTATAATTTATGAGTTTAACTTAAAATCTTTATTATTAGCTAAATAATAACATAAAGTATGTAAAATAAAAAATTTTAATAAGAAATTATGAGAGATAAAAGGAGGATTTCATGACAAAAAACACTAAAGCAATAATTTTGGCAGCAGGTAAATCTACCCGATTTAACAGAGATAAATCTAAACTCTTACACACAATATGTGGTCAAGAAATGATTTTATATCCTATAAAATTATTACAAAGCCTAGAAATCCCTGTAACTTTAGTTTTGGGGCATCAATCTGAAAGTATAAAAAAAACAATTTCAGAAAAAATGCCAGACTCATGGGAAAAAAGTATTACTCATGTCATACAGCAGGAACAAAAGGGAACGGGACATGCAGTTATGTGCTCAAGTTCAAACTGGGATAAAAAAAATATTTTGATTTTATGTGCAGATACGCCTCTTTTAAGTGAAGATTTAATTTTAGAATTAATAGAAAAACACAAAAAAGAAAATGCAATTTTATCTTTTTTAACAACAAGAGTTATAAACCCTAAAGGTTACGGAAGAGTTATAAAAGAGAATAATAAAATAAAAATAGTAGAAGAAAAAAATTGCAATTCAGAAGAAGCTTTAATAGATACAATAAATTCAGGAATATATTTAATTAATAAAGATTTTTTACAAAAAAGCATAAATCAGTTAGAAAAAAACTCTTTAACAGGAGAAATTTATTTTACAGACATAGTACAATTAGCTAGCGATCAAAACTTAAAGGTTCAAACAATCCCTGCACATTTTGATGAAGTTAGAGGGATAAATTCTTTACAAGAATTGTGGGCAGCAGAACAGATTAAAAGATCTGAAATAATGAAAAAATTTATGCAAAATGGCGTTCAATTTGAACTTGCTCAAAGCACTCATCTTGATTTAGATATATCAATAGGAAGAAATTCTTTTATCGGTGCAGGTGCCATAATAATAAAAGGCTCAAAAATAGGCGAAAATTGCACAATAAATGCATTTTCTATTGTAGAAAATACAACAGTTGGCAATAATAGCACCATACGTTCACATTCAGTTATACAGGATAGCAAGATTGGAAATAATACTAGCGTTGGCCCATTTGCTCGATTAAGAGATAATGTTTTCATTGATGATAATGCTGTTATAGGAAATTTTGTTGAAGTAAAAAATAGCACAATTGGCCAAAATTCAAAAGCTAAACATCTTACCTATCTTGGAGATTGTCAGATAGGTAAATCTGTAAATATAGGCGGCGGTACAATTACATGTAATTATGATGGTCAAAAAAAACATAAAACCACTATAAAAGACAATAGTTTTATTGGAGGCAATAATACTTTGATTGCTCCTGTAACAATTGAAAAAAATTCTTATACTGCAGCAGGATCCACAATAAATAAAGATGTCCCAGAAAATTCTTTGGCCATTGCAAGAAGTAGGCAAGAAAATAAAGAAAAAAAAACTTCACAACAAGAAAAATTTAATTTTATTGGTGCAATAAAAGCTAAAGGCTCGCAAAAAACAACATAATTAATTATGATTCAATTTTTTCATACCGCAGATATACATCTAGGCGTAGAAAATTATGGCAAAACAGATGCAAAAACTGGAATGCATTCTCGTCTTTCTGATTTTGCTAATAGCTTGGAAGAATGTATAAATTTAGCAATTAAAAAAAATATAGATTTCTTTTTGTTCTGTGGGGATGCATATAAAACAGCCTGGCCAACCCCCACTCAGCAAAAAATTTTAATTGAGCTATTTTTAAAATTACAAAAAAATAATATTCCAATTGTTATAATCATAGGAAATCATGATCACCCATTGAGTTTTGGAAAAGCAAATTCTCTTGATATTTTTGGATGTTTGCCTCTGCCGGAATTTCACGTTATAACAAAACCACAAATTTTAAAATTAAAAACCAAAAATGGTTTGATTCAGATAGTTGGCATACCATGGCCCACTCGCAACAATATTATTTCAACAAAATATTTTAATTTAAAAAATAATGATGAAATAACCCAATATCTTTCTCAAGCCATTGGAGATATTATAAAAAATTTTGCATCACAATTAGACGAAAATATCCCTGCAATATTAGCAGGACATTTGACGGTAAGTTCAGGAATATTTTCGGGCTCAGAAAAATGCGCAGTCTTTGGCAATGATCCTGTTTTTTTACCATCACAACTTGCAATCAAACCATTTGATTATGTTGCACTTGGACATTTACATAGACACCAAAATTTAAACTCAAAAGGCTATCCAGCGGTCGTTTATTCAGGCTCTATTGAACGAGTAGATTTTGGAGAAAGAAATGAAAGCAAAGGCTTTTGCCATGTCAAAATTGATGAGACAAAATCAAAACGATGCTCTTTTGATTTTATAAAATTAAATACAAGAAAAATGCTTCAAATAGAAGTAGAACTTGCTGGTGAGCAAGATCAAACTGAACAAATTTTAAAAGAACTAGAAAAACATGATATTCAGGATGCAATAATAAAAATTATTTATCACATACCAGAAAATAAAAAAGATAAAGTTGATTTACAAAAAATTCAGTTTGCTTGCAGCAAAGCGCACTTTATTGCCGGATTAATACCAATAAAAAAAATTACAACTTTAAGAGAAAAAAGAATAAGTCTAAAAATAGACATGGATTTTACAACGATTCTTGATAAATTTCTTGATACAAAAAATTTATCAAAGGATCAAAAAGAAAATTTATTTAAAAAAGCACAATATATTTATGATCAAGCTAAACAAGAAACCGACCCGCCGTCGCTCTAGCTAGCTATGGCGTGGCAAGGGCAATAAACAAGTTAGATAGGAATTTTAATGTTCAAATTAAAACTAACTAATACTTTAGACAGAAAAAAAGAAATCTTTAAACCTATACATAATAATCAAGTAAAATTATATGCTTGTGGCATTACGCCATATGATTACTCACATTTGGGTCACGCAAGAATTTATATAAATTTTGATATTTTAGTAAGATTATTAAAATTTTTGGACTACAAAACTATTTTTGTGCGCAATATTACAGATATAGACGATAAGCTCATAAACAAAGCAGAAAAAGAGTTGGGTGATATTAATAAATACAAAGAGATTACACAAAAATTTACTGCTTTTTATCATGAAGATATGCAAACCCTAAATTGTCTAAAACCAGATTTTGAACCCAAAGCAACAGAATATATTAGTCAAATGATAGAATTCATAAAAAAATTAATAGCAAGCAAACATGCATATGTATTAGATCACGATGTCTATTTTGATGTTATGTCTTTTAAAGATTACGGAAAACTTTCGGGCAAAAATTTAGAAGATTTATTAGCTGGCGCAAGAGTAGATGTAAACGAAAAGAAAAAAAACGTAGCAGATTTTGCACTCTGGAAAGGTAACAACCAAAATTTATTTTGGCAATCACCATGGGGTTATGGACGCCCGGGCTGGCACATCGAATGTTCTGTTATGGCAAAAGAAATTTTAGGTGAATCAATAGATATTCATGGAGGAGGAGAAGATTTAATTTTTCCTCATCATGAAAATGAGATTGCTCAATCAGAAAGTTTACATAAAAAAACTTTTGCAAAATATTGGTTTCATAGTGCTTTTTTGAATATAAACAAAGAAAAAATGTCAAAATCTCTTGGCAATTTTTTTACTATAAGGCATGTTTTAGAAAAAGTTGATCCCATGTCTTTGCGATTTTATTTCTTACAACACCATTATAAATCCCCAATAGAATTTAATTTTGATGATTTAATGGCAACTCAAAAAGCATATGAAAAACTCGTAAATGCTTTAGAAATAGATAACAAAATACAAGATTTAAAAGAGCTAGATTTTAATAAAATATCAAAAAATAACTTTATTTTTGATATCACTAAAGAAATTATAGACAGTTTATGCGACGATTTAAACACCACCAAAGCTTTTGGCATAATTTTTAAAAATTTAGAAAAAATAAAAGAATCACAAGAATTAATTTTAATAACAAGATATATATTAAAAAATATTTTAGGCTTAACTTTAGATAAAATAGAGACAGAAAAAATAAAAATGACACCTGAAATAGAACAATTAATCAAGCAAAGAGAACAGGCTCGACTTGAGAAAAATTGGGCACTTTCGGATAAACTTCGCGATGAATTAAAATCTTTGGGTTATATTGTTCAGGATAAAAAAGTTTGACATGATTAGCGCACGGCAATGCCGTGCGCTAATCATTTATTTATTTCAGTTTCTCTTCAATTTTATTTTTCAAACTAGCCTTATTCATATAGCCAGTTTCTCGTGCAACAACTTGTCCGTTTTTAATAAAAATAAAAGTTGGAATAGAAGAAACCTGGTATTTGATAGCCAAATCTCTTTGATCGTCAATGTTTATTTTTGCAAATTTATATGCAATCATCTCTTTTGAAAGTTCTTCAAAAACAGGAGCCATTTGTTGGCATGGCCCACACCATGTTGCAAATATATCAAGAACTACAGGTTTATCTGATTTATTAATTTCTTTTTCAAAATTTTCTGCAACTATTTCTATGACCATTTTAACTCCCTAAAAAATCTAAATTAATAATTTTATTTATAAAAAAATTATACACTAATAAAAATTATACATAAAAGTTTGTTTGAAACAAATTTTATCTCACAGTTCTAATATAATCACAAAATTCAATTTTAACAGAAGCTGGTAGCGGCGACCATTCAAGCCCACCATCTTGCTTTTCAGCCAATCTGTGAAATTTATTAAACCAAATGCCATTATTTCTGCTCAATATATTTTCTACCAAATTAAAACTTGGCTTGTTTACAATTTTAGATAACATTAAAACGCTAGAGTGATTTATAAAAATATTATTTCTATTTAACCAATTTTTATAAATTTTAAATTCTGAATTAAATGTCAAAAGATGTATTGGTCTATCTTGCGAACTCAACCCCTTATAAAAGCCTTTATAAAAACCATCAGTAGACAAGTTTAATGCATAGCAACAAATAAAACAGTCTGGTATTAAAGACATAATATTTTCTTTTAACATACGTCCAATATTTTCTGCTTTTTCTTGTAAAAAATTATAATGCTCAACTAAATTTTCTGGCCATTCTGGTGTGATTGCTGGTTCAAAACCCATAGTAGAAAAAAATGCTCCAGGATCTCCCGGTTTTCTATAATACATTTCTAAATCCAGAACAACACCGGAAATGGGAACTTCATTAGAATTTTCAGGATTATTCCAAAGATCTAAAAAATTACGCAAAGATTCAATTATTTCTTTATGCCAAAAATCTTGTTCATCAAATGGAGAAGGCACACTGGAGTATTTATGACCATAAATATCCTGCGCACAACTAGTAGGCATTCTATCGCCTCTGTAATTATTAGCAATTTCAAAACCTACCAAAATTTTAGGAATTTGTTGTCCTCTTGCAAGAGCAGTATCATGTAACTGTTTTGTAAAATTACGAATTCTTATCCATAATTGATCTCTTTTTTCCTGAAATCCATCAATTGCTCTAGGACTATAATAAATATTTGGATTAAAATCCACCCACAAAGCATCTACAGCTGATCTTAAAACATAGTCAATAAAAGAATTTCTTTGATTTTGTCTTTCAATTTTTTGTTTATCAGTTTCACTAGTAATATCGTTAAAAAATCCTATCTCAGTCCAGCCAATTTTTCTTAAATTATTAGAACCTATTTCTTCTTCACTAAATTTTTCACCATAATTTTTTACAATTTCGGGAAGTTCTGGTTTTGAATTTGAAAAAATAAAATCGAAAAGTTTTTTTAAGTTTTGATTTTTATCTGGATTTAATAAAACACTGAGTTCCCACAACATTTCTTGTAGTGCATCTAACATGCTTTTTCTTAAATCAAAATTCATAGGACAAACTCTAAAATTTTCGGCAATTCCTGAAAAAGTTAAAATAGAAGAATCTGTTACCAAAATAGAATTTGATTTTACTGGGTTAAACCAATAAATACCATACGGAAAGGTGTTTTTAATAGATAATTCATATGCATCTTTTTTTATCGGCAATGCAAATCTAGAATTTGCCAAATTATCTAAAATTCTTTGTATAGAAACACCTGGCATTAATTGTCTTGGATTATGAGCAGGCATAAGGGTTGTAGCATAATTATAACTTCTAGCAATTAGCGGCAAATTTAAAAAATTATTTATATTCATAAATAATAATTTTAGATCTTCCTGCAAATTTTTTTTAAGCTCTTGGTTCTCCAGACCATTTATATCAAAATTTTTTATTACAAAAGTCTCTTGACTGCCAATAGTAGTTTTTTGCAAACCAACACTTCCTGAAAAAAATCCCATTAATTTATCTACTCTTAGGCCTGGGGCAAAAGCCAAACAAGTTAATTTATTTCTTTTTTTACCAAAATTTTCAATCAAATCTAAAAATCGATTTGTTATGATAGACTTTTTTGTATCATCTCTTGACTCAATCCATTCTATAAAATTTCTAAAAAATTCCGGACTTATAACAAAAATCGCTGCATGATACTGATCTAAATTTAAATCTTGTAAATTTTCTACGCCCATAAAATCTGTAATTGCTTTATAATCAACGTTAAATCCAACAGATTGAGCAAGATCAATAAACGGTCGATATTTATATTTTTCTACATTAGATAAAGTTGCACTATCAAATATTGCCAAGTTTAATTGAGAATAAATATTCGAAAAAAAAAGATTAATCGTGAAATAAAAAATCACGATTTTTTTTAAAAACTTCATAAAACTCCCCCCCCTGAAAATCAAAACCCAATCCCCTATAATAATTTTATTATTACACTTTTAATCTAATTAAACTAAATACAAATAGTCAACTAGTGTAAAAAATATATTATTATGTAATTAGAAATCGAAAAGAGAGAAATTGCATGAACAGAAAGTTAAAAATTGATTTGATTATGAATAAAAAATTTAATTACCGGCTGCTCTTGGCTGCCGGCTACCATAAAATCACCCCATAAAGGGACAAACTCTATAATTGTTTCAATTAATAAACTAAATACGCGGGGCACCATTTCATTCGCCCAGCGCTAACTCATGATGGACAGGTTTGACTTTAATCTAGTTAAATAATTTTTTTAATAAAATTCATGTTGGCTGCGCCCTGCGTGCAGCCCAAAAGTGTGTTAGCACCTCAGGGTAACCTAGGTGTTCTTCTTAGAATATTTATTATATCGAAGCACGATATAGTTTAATTCTTCATCAAAATCAACGCTCTCATGATGCTTTTCTTGATTTAATATATATTTTTCTATTCTTGGCACACAAAAAGAATCAACAGTAAAAGAACTATAACCTCTTTGCCACTCAAAATTTTGAATAAAATTATCTCTAATAAATTTCGAAGAATTTACTTTTAAAATTCGAGCAATATTTGATAAAAAAATTTCATGATTATTTAATTCTATTAATATATGCACATGGTTAGAAATACCCCCAATACAAAGAAGCGATAAATTTTTTCTTGCAGCAATTCCACAAATATATGCATGGACTTTTTTTCGAATATTTTTATTAATATATGGTTTTTTATCTTTTGTTGACCAAACCATGTGAAAAAATGATTTATTATACGCATGTGTTGACATACTTATCCCCCTAATTTGCCCTAGCACATGCTAGGGCCTAACTCACTCTTTACTGCACGAAAACGCGCAGTAAATTTGACTTTAACATATTAAATAAAATTAACAAATTTAAACTAGAATAAATAACAATAAATATAACGTTCATGTTGGCTGCGCCTTGTGTGCAGCCTAAAAGTGTGTTAGCACCTAGTGTCTACTAGGTGCTAATAGAATTCAAGCTCTACCAAAATAATAAACAATCATTAAATCAAATTTAAAACCTAGCACAAGCCCAGCCGTCGCTCTTGCAAAACAGGCTAGATTCTAATTCTCTCTTGGTTACACGAAACGCGCAATCAATTTGGACTCTCTAATCTACTTTAAATAATTCTTTTAATAAAATTCATGTTGGCTGCGCCTTGTGTGCAGCCTAAAAGTGTGTTAGGCCCTAGTGTGTACTAGGGCCTAACTAAACGCTTAATGCATTTATTTTTGATTTAAAATCAAATTAGAATTTGACTAAACCACCTGCATGCATTTCTTTTTCTCTTGGAACATCTTTACCAGCAAAGATAAAGGATGCACCTATAAAGAGATCGAGATATTTGGTTGCCTTCCAGCTACCTTCCCAACGAACTTTGTGACTGATTGCTTGTGTATTTCTTTCTAATACGCCAGCATCAAGAGCACCGTTTTGGTCTGAAGTATAAGTTGTTCCACTAATTGCTGCACCATAAAAAGGCAAGTGACTTGATTCCTTGAATTTAATGCTATCTTTTGTCTTATAATAAAATTCATAGCCTAAATCACCACAAAGGCTGTGATCTTTTGGATGAAAGAAGTTGAAGTCGAAACTACCTACAAAATATTGATAGTCTACATCTGCATCAACTCTTGGACCCATGTTCTTGATTTCTGCGCCTTTATATGCTGCCATTCTCTTTTCTTTGCCTTCTAATGCAAAGCCGCCATGAACATCAAGCTTCATGTTTAACCAACAAATTGGTTGCCATGCTAATAAACCACCAACTTTTAATTCCCAGTGTTGGCCATTACCTGTTTGTACTTTATATGGGTTGCCATAGTAGTTATTATCTGTTGATGTTGGGAAACGGACACCGAAGAATAATTCTCCGATCCATCTCTTACTAAAATGGTGGGTATAGAAAAGATCGAGGTCTATATCGCCAAGACCAGTTCTTTGATAAGTCTCCATTTCGTATTGACCAAACTTCAATAACCACTCAGCTGGAGTTAAATCATATTGAGCTATAGCAGTATCTATTGCTGTAGCAATAGTATTAGCTTCAGGAGTCAAACTTCCATTGTCTCTTGCAAAAACCAACCACATTGAATTTAAATTATCGTCATTGGTTAACAAATTACTATAATCATTTCCACTTACTATATTATTATTAAAAAATGATATCCCAGGAGCAACTGAATATGATTGCATGTCTCCATTAGCCTCACCATTTGCAATTATTTCGTGATCATCAAGAACATTTGTATAAGGAACTTTTTCTGTATTACTAGCGTTAAACGTCCAAAATTTATTCGTAAGCTTATTAGTTGGATCAGTTACAATTGGATCCGCAGGTCTACCAGTATTCCCCACAGTATAAATTATACCAACAGGTGCTTTAATATTGGTTTTCATATCAACATTAACTACACCAGTTGATAGATTACCTGTAGCCTCGTTACCAAAAATTTGAACCGATTTAACACCAGGTTCAACAGCAGCTGTGCCGTCAGATTTTCTCAATTTATTAACAAAGCCAAAATTATAAGCTTTTACATAAACAGGAACTTGAGAAGAATCATCAGCAAGTGTTTTTGCAAAGGTAGTTTTGGCAAGAACTACATCATCAACTGTATTTGTATTTTTATCAGTAATGTTTTCTCTTTCCATCTCTATGTTTCTAAATGGAACTCTAGCTCTCAAACCAATTTTGCCTTTGTTTTTCCATACAGGATAATCCCATTTCAATCCCCAATCTGCACCCCATTCATAGTATGTAACACGAGGGGAAACCTGCATGCCGCTCCATGCTATAAATGGATTATAATTTGTTGAATTTCCCGGCATTGTTTTATTTGGGAACATTTCAACAAGAGGAAAATCAGCTTTGTTAAAAATCAATGCTGATAAAGGGTGGGTTTTTGTGCCGTGTTTCAAGAAAGTTTTGTGTGCTTCACGATAATGTCCAGCACCCCAAAGGTCTAATGTCCATTTATTTTTCCACTTTTCAAAGCGATATCTGATCGGTCCTCTTTCGGAAAGACTAGGGGACCTAAACTCTGTTGCAGAAAGCGAACTCGCAACTAAAGCTCCAAGAAGAGCTATTTTAGTTAAACGTATTCTCATTTACATCTCCCTGTTTTTTTTGATTAAGTTAATTTTAACACCTCTAATCTAAAATTTTGTTATAAGGGGAGATTTCTCTCCCCTATTTATTTACCTATCTTGGTAATGGTGGTACAAAACTTGCAGGTGCGTCTGTTCCTTCAGCTCCAAGTATACCTTGAGCCAAGGCATCATTTAATGAGCTTGTTCCAATTGTTGGAATATTTGCAGATCTATAAATATCACCACCACGAGTTACGCCGTCCCATGATGCTGTTAATACATAATCCATGAAGTTTTCAAATGCTGTTTGACCAATGTTTACAAATTTTGCTCCAAGACTTGAATATATTGGATATCTGATGAAGTTAAATAACTGAGCAGGATTTGCTGTAGTAATCTTCAAGCCACCGCCGTCTATTACAGAAACACCCGTTGTAGCTACTGGGGTTTGAAGTATTATTGGAGCAGAGGCAACGATGCCATAAGCATCACCTGTAATATCACCATCGCTATCTCTTCTTAATCTGACATCAGTTGATGTATCAGAATAATCTGAGAATGCCCAGATATTTACATATGGAGAATATGTATCTGCAACATACATGAGGTTACCGCCACCTAAGATTATTGAACTCTTAGGATCTGTAACTTCAAATCCATAATATCCAGTTGCATCACTAAATGTTGTTACAGGACCGATAGCCATTAAAGAAGATCTGGTATCTGTACCATCAAATATATTGCTATGTTCAAAATTACCTTGTGTAATATTGATATAAACTCTGTGTACATTCTTTAATGCTGTTACCTGCCATGCAGTTCCTAACCAGCCGGTTACTGAACTTGAATCTGGCAACCATCTATATGTATGATCAGCCTGTACGGATGGGTTGACATGTAAATTGTTTCTAAGTTCTTGTGCACCACCGTTTGGAGTACTAGAATCTTTATTAATAACTCCAACACCTAATCCAAAGAAGCCTTCACGATCAATGTGGAATTTTGTGCCTGGACCATTAAGAGTCAAATTAAAGTTGACCTTGTTTGTTGCTGTGCTAAGTTCTGTTGGGTTACCAACTTCAAATGATCCACCAGCTGTGTTAATATCACCAATCCACATTTCAGCTTGTCTTTGAAGACTGATTGTAATATCTGTTAATGGTGTATCTTCATCACTTTGTACTGCAACTTGAGCACCATTCATGATGAAAAGTTTAGCATTCTTGTTTAACCAAATTTGTCCACAACCTTTAATCTTAATCTTGTTAGCATCTGCACTCGAAATTGAAGAATATTTATCTTTTGCAAATTCTTGAGATTCTTCAAATACCAATTCTGTATCATCATTCATATAAAGAATTGGGAATGCGTATGCAGCATTTGAAATGCTTGGGAATCTAAGTGTTGAGCCTGGTTCAAATACCAATCTTAGTTTACCACCAAAAGCAATTTCTTGACGGTATGTAGCTTGGTTGAATGCAGTTAAATCAAGTTCTACATTTCTTGGAACTCTGATTTCATAAGAATCAGATGAGAAGAATGTTATTCTTGGATATTGATCACTGTTAGGACCAAGAAGAGTTGCACCAAAGTTGGTAGTAGGCATTACAGCCTTTTTGTCATTGACTACTAAGTTGGAATTTACGTCAATTGTACCCATTCCATCCGCATAAACTGTTACAAAGTCTTCACCAAGACGTGTCCATGCAGCTGTCTTAGAATCTTTGTTTGTTTCTCTTGTTCCAAGACCAATGCGACCAGAATTATTGACAAACAATGCTGCAACATCACCTTCACCTGGAACAACTGGATTTGAAGCAACAGAAACTATCTCACGAACTTGACCATAACCATGATTTGTTCCATCACCTGATGCTAAGAAGACAAATGGATCGGCTTGAGTTGCACCTGCAATTTTAAGTTGATCAATTAAATCATTAGTTGTGATATAAAGTACGTTAGTTGGCATTGTTACAGGACCTGATGGAATCTTTGTCCAACGAGTTTCTGGTTCACGACGTAAACCAAAAGCTCTTATTGGAGTAAATCCAGATCCATCAACTCTTTTGTTCCATGCAACTGTTACTTCTTCGCCAACAGCTTTATCAGCTGTTTTTCTAGGAGATGAAGCTGTTGTACTATTATAAACATTTAAATGTAAATTTTCAGTTGATGCAATTCTACTTGTATTTACATCATAGAATTGAGCACCAAAAGTATCACCAAATACTACTTGATCTTTTGGAAGATCTACTGTTCCAGAAAGACCTTCAGTTGACCAAAGTCTTGAAGCAATCATTGTATCAAAGAATGCTTCATAACCACTTTGTGTCCAATCAGCAGCACCTGCAGATAGAGGTTGACCAGCAGTGATTCTGCCACCATGATTTACATATACTACGCTACCTTGTGTAGCTGTAGAAACAGGAACACGGCATTTAAGACCACCAAGATCTGTTCCACCAAAATATACATAATCTCCGTCAACAGATAATGTAGCTTGATTTACTGTTCCGGCATCAAGAGTAAATTGATTTACATCTGCACCGATACCTGTACCAGATTGCCATGGATATTTGGTCTTATCACCTACAGTTGTTGTCCAACCAAGGGACATATAAGCTTTACCAAAGTCATATTGAGTTGCAGGATCTGCAAGACTATAATCTAATCTAGACATTAATATTAAGTGTGTAGAATTTCTAGTTGTAGGGGCACCAGAATCATAAGCTTGTTGCAAAGATAAATCAATAGTTCTTGCAGGTGTTAAACCTGTAGCAACTTTGTTACCTCTATAAACGTTCAAGAATGCAGATTCTACATCAGAGTTTGTATATCTTCCGTTGCTATCTGCGCCGGACATTCTGTTATAAGCAGAACCAAGCATAAATAAACGGCCATAACCTTTAATTAATGTATCAAGATCTTCACCATGATCATAAAATTTAACTATTGAAGTATTATTTGCACCAGAACCTGTTGCTGCTGTTCCTGTGATTGTATAAGCAGTTTCTTGTACTGCCCATCTTACACCAGAAGAACAAATTGATTCATGAAGATCAACTTCTGAATTGTATAACCAAATTCTTGGCCATTCTATAAATTCAGAGAATCTGGTATTTGAATTATAATCACTCCATACATTTGTTGTGATAAATTTTCTTTCACCACCAACAATAGATGGAGATGCATATTTTGGATTAATTGCTAAATCAGCACCAGTTGAAATGAATGGAAATTGTTTTAATACGTCGTTGTTATTAAATGTTACATTATGCAATTCCATTCTATCGTTCATGAAGATCGATGGAGAGTTATAAATTGCATATGTTACAGAAGTCATAGTTAAAGGTCTTGTAACAAGATTAGATCCTGTTGTAAATCCTGTATATTCTCTACCAAGATAATCAATTTGAACTGTAGGTAAGTTCATCATACCTTGTTCAGTTGATGCACCAGCAACATAAATAGACCTTGCTGGAGCTTCGTTACGTGCTTTTGACCATACACTTAATTGACCTTGTATATCCATTACGTTGGCACCTTCACCAGCTGTTACAGCTGTAGATGAAACATATTCACCATTATATGTTCCTGTACCAACAGTAAATGTATAAGCTAAATCACCAGCAGCAGTAAACCATGGGCCATAGCCTTGTCCAAATGCATTTCCATCAGAATTTCTTGAACAACGTGCATACATTTTTGCATCACCATAGAAGACTATGTGTGCATGTCTTGCTCTATCAAAATTTGCTGATTGAGGATCTACAACTTCGTAATACGTTCCATCAGCTGTATATGGATTATAATTTGAATAATAATTCAAACTATCAACAACAAAAGATGCTGGATTTCTAGATTTAATGTATTGATCTGTTGTTCTTTGGGCATACGTCCAATCTGCATCTAACATATAGTCATAAATATCTTCAACTGCAAATCTATCTGTTCTATTTATATTAGCAGCAACATAATCTAAGAATGTTCTGTGATAAACATCCATCCAACCGTTAATACCCATTACAAAACCAGTTTGAACGTTCAAATCATGCTGACCTGTTCTTTGGAATGCATTTGATCTGGCTCTGTACCAAGCATAATCATAAGCCCAATAATAATAATTTCCACCATGTGTATCACCATAAGATGTTGAATTAGGTGTTTGTTTACCATATAAAGAATAATTATAAGTAGATGCTCCAAAATCATAGTCACCAATTTCACCATATGGATCTGCTGCTAATTTAGGAACAGTTGTATTTTCGTTAATTACTAAAAGACCTCTTGCAGCTGTACTTGCAGGATCATATGTTGCTGATGTATTATGAGCATAATCAACACCATCTGTTATACGGAAAATTGCTTTCAAACCAGAAATAGCATTTAAATAAACGTTATTACGGAAATCAGCAGCCGTTAAACCTATTACATAGTGACCAGCTACCATCAAGCCACCATCATTAAAATTATAACGATGACTTGGATCACCTGCTATACGAAGAACCATTCTACCGGTTCCTTCGTGTGTTGGGTCAATTGCCAAAGAACCATAACCACCATTAGTTTCACTTGCTGCTATACCTGTGGCATTAGTAGAAAGATAAGTTATAAAGGAACCTGGACCAATATAAATTTCAGTTGGGCGGGCTTGATAGGCATAAGAAGATGTAGTAGAGTCCCATATTCCATGATAACCATTTCTTTGGATTACTACTTTGTTTTGACCATTTGTTATGGCTTGAGCTTCAGTTTGATCCATGATGATATAAGCTTTTGTACCAGCTCTATGAATTGTAGTACCTCTTATACCAGAATAAGCCGTTCCAGTAAAAGAAAGTGATGCACCAGTAGCATTATAATCTGGATTATAATCAGTTAACAAGAATTTAGTTGTACCAGGACCAGAGAATGTGACAACCATGTCAACATCTTTCCAGATTTCAGCTAAATCTCCTCCGGCAGAACCTGTAAAGCTTAGATCATAACCACAACTTACTGTAATTGTATGATCGGCAGCTGCATAAAAAATCAATTGACCATATTCAGCATTTGTATATGTTTGATTTTGTCTTGGATGTTCGTTATAAGGCTGTAAAATAGTAGCAGCAGTTGTGACATTAACTGTCAAGTCATAAAGACGAGCACTAACAATAACATCACCTGATATTGTTATCGTACCATCCAGAGACAAAACATCTGTATTTGCTGTTGAATGCACAGTAGTGCTATCTATTGTATAACCATCATGCCATGATGTGGTTACAGCGCCCAAGTGCGTAAGCGATATGCCCAAAAGGGCACATATCACAAAAAAATTTTTTATATTTTTTCGTATCATCTTTTCTCCCTTTTAAAAGGATAAACAAAAAATACCAACTCCTCCTATGTAATAAGCAATTCTAAATTTTTCAAGCTAACTTTTTCTCCTCTCTTTTTAAAAAAATGTTAAAGTTAATCCTATAAAACCACAAAAATAAATTTTTAATTTTTTTATGTTAGGGACCAAGAATAAAAATATTAAAGATTAGCAAAATTAATCGAAGAAATACGTTAGAATAATTTTTGATTAATTTCATTTAACCCTCTCCTACTCTTTCTCTTTTTGTCCTGCCTTGCTTGCTAAAATTTTGAACTTTTTTTATGTTCTCCTGTTAGTCGCAATCAAGACCTCTTATCAAAGATGTTAACTTTTGCATCTTAAATGTCAAGGATAAGTTTTGTAAAAGACAACTTTACAATATCATATTTGTGTGCATATATTTGTGAGGTAGTTTACTCTTATATATATGTAAAAAGTAAAGAATTAAAAAAAAAAATTAAAAAAACCTATATTTAAAATATGAAATTTAGGAAACTTTATGAATAAAAAAATAAATTTTTTCTCACTTGAAAGACAATACAAAAAACATAAAAAAAATATTTTGCAAAATATTAAAAATGTTTTGGAAGAACAAGCCTTTATTGGTGGACATTTTGTAACAGATTTTGAAAAAAAATTTTCAAAGTACACAAGAGCCACACATACTATTGCTTGTAATTCAGGCACAGATGCTTTGTGGATGGCACTAAAAGCATTAGATGTCAAAAAAAATTCTATAGTATTAACAACACCATTTTCTTTTATTGCATCAAGTAGCGAAATTACTGCACATGGTGCTCATCCTGTTTTTATAGATATTGATAAAGATACTTATAATATAGATGCTGAAAAAATAAGTCTTTGGCTAGAATCTAACTGCATAAAAAAAGATAATAAAACAATACACAAAGAAACTGGATATTTAGTTGAAGGAATTTTGCCCGTAAATATTTTTGGACAATGTGTAGATTATAAAAAAATTAAAAATCTAGCACAAGAATTTAATCTTTGGATTATAGAAGATGCTTGCCAATCTATTGGAGCAACTGATAGCCAAAATATAAGTTCAGGTAATTTGGGCAATATTGCTTGTTTTTCTTTTTATCCAACAAAAAATTTAGGTGCTTTTGGTGATGGTGGTTGCTGTACAACAAATAATGAGTTTTTAGCGGAAAAGCTTTTACAAATTCGTAATCATGGTAGAAAATCTCATTACAATTATGAAATGCAGGGTGTAAATAGCAGACTTGATGCTATACAAGCAGTAATTCTTGATTACAAGCTAAATTTTATTGATGAATGGAATAATAAAAGAAGAGAAATTGCTCAGTATTATAATAAAAAATTTGCAAAATTAGATTTTATAAAAACCCCCTGCTACGCCCAGGTAGCTACGCAGAGCAAGCATGTTTATCATCAGTATTGCATAGAAATTTTGGGAGAAAATAGGGATTTGATTGCAAAAAATTTGCAAGATCTAGGGATTGGCACAAATATTTATTATCCAAAAAGTTTAGATCAAATAGAATTTTTAAGTAAAGACACAAGATTAAAAACTGAGTGTCCTATTGCAAATAATTTAACACAAAATATTTTGGCTTTGCCAATTTGGCCTGAATTAAAGCGTGATGAGATTGGGTATGTTGTTGAGGGAGTTAAGCAACAAATAGAAAATGTCTCAAATAAAATAGAGCGGGGCACCACGTTGTTCGCCCAGCGCTAACACAAGCTGGCCTGCATCGCAGGCAGTTTTAGCTTTACAAACAATTTATAAATTTTTTGAAATTATTTTTTTAAAAAAATAAAAATATTACGTTCTTGCCGGCAATGCCGGCCAAAATAAGGTAGCGCTGGGCGAAGCGAAGCTGGTGCCCCGCGATTTTAATATGAATCATAAAAAATTATTAATCTCGATAGAAGGCATAGATGGTTCTGGAAAAAGTTTGCTTTCTCTAAATTTATATAAAAAATTTTTAGAGAAAAAATTAGACGTAGTTTTAACTAAAGAACCTGGTGGTACAATTTTAGGTCAAAAATTGCGTCATATTTTGCATGAGGAAAAAGAGTATGTTTGTGATCTATCTGAATATTTACTTTTTGCTTCAGACAGAGCGCAGCACTTTGCCCAAGTTGTAATTCCAGCTTTAAATCAAAATAAAATAGTAATTTCAGACCGCATGGCCGATTCTTCTTTGGCCTATCAAGGCTATGGACGAGGGCTTGATATGGAAATGATAAAAAGTGTCAACAAATGGGCAATGCAAAATATTGAACCTGATTTAACTTTTTATATTAAAATTGACGCAAAAACTGCTTTTGATAGAATCAAAAAACGCAATGAAACTTTGACTTCTTTTGAAAAAGAAAAATTAGAATTTTGGAATAAGGTTTCTACCGGTTTTGAGCAAATTTTTAAAAACAAAAAAAACGTTGTCGCACTTAATGGGACATTAAAACCTGAAGAAATTGCAGATATAGCGTTCGATATATCAACCCAGCGCTTATGCGAGCTGGGCTAACGAAAGTATCACCCTTATAAAGGGTTCAGTTGTTTTTACAAAAATAAATTTATTAAAATATGATGTTAATACCAGCACAATTATTTGTAGGTCCAGAAGATTCGTTATTACAGGAAACAGAAAAAATTTTGCAAAAAAATTTTTGTAAAAATAAAAATTCAGAAAATAAACAAAGTTGTTTTTGTTCTGAGTGCAAAAAAATTAAAAATCAGCAACACGAATCTATAATTTGGATTAATCCAGAAAAAAATTATTCTGTAAAAGATATAGACATAATTTTTGAAAAAATAAGTTTTAAATTAGAACAAGATCAAAAATTTTTTTTTATATTAAAAAAAACACAATATTTTAATGACGCTTGTGCAAATAAACTATTAAAAGTTTTAGAAGAACCACCAGTTGGTTATAATTTTATTTTGCATACAAACAATTTAAATATAATTTTGCCAACAATAAAATCACGATGTTACATCGTAAATTTTGTAGATGACAATTTACAAAATCTATCTTCACACTCACTTTTATCTTTTTTTTATAATAATAATTTAAATAATCCTGTAGAATTTGAAAAAGAATTAAAAAAATTAAATTTAACTGATAATCAAAGTATAGAGCTTGCAAATGAGATGCTTACTTTTTATGCTCAAAAAATAATCGAACTGCATAAAGCCGATTTTAATTCAGATAAAGAAAATTTAAACAAATTTGAAAAAATATTTGAATTTTTAAAAGAAAAAATAAAAAAGCTGCCACAATCTGGTAGTTCAAATATATTTTGGAAAAATTTATATATCTCTTTTCCCCTAAAAATAATTTATCATAAATTATGAGCTTTCTAGCAAAAACAAAAAAATACTTATTATTTTTCATAGAAACACAACTTGTAACAAGCCTTTTTGCTTTACCAATTCTTGTTTGTTGGGGTATGCCATTATCAATTGCAACTTTTTTAGGAAATTTAATTTTTGAACCAATTTTAGCAATATTTTTAATTTTAAGTTCTCTGGTATTTTTTACAGAACTGTTTAACATGCCCAATAATTTTTTAATATTTTTATTAAACAAATTGGCCTTTGTTTGGGAAAAAATGCTTGATTGGGGACAAAGTTCTTGGCTACTTTGTTTTGCAAAACCAAGCTTAATAATACTTTTTTTAATGTTTTTAATATCCTTTTTAATTTTAGGTCACAAAAAAATAAATTCTAAAACTAAAAAATTATTAGCTTTAACTCTTTTTTTATTTATAAATTTTTTTGTTTTATATTTTTTTCAAACTTTAACAAGACCAGAAAAACTAATATATCAAGATAAACTTTATATAACAGTTCACGATAACAAGCTAAAAATTACAGATTATGGCTTATTAAAATATAAAAGATCTTTAGATAAATTTTTAGAATTTGAACTAAGACCATTTATATTAAAAAATTTTGGCACTCTAAAAGTAGAGAGTTTAGAATTAAAATATAACAGCAAATATAAAAATAAGATTATTAAAGAGTTTGAAGAGAATTTTGATTTTTAATTATTGCCGACAGTTTTTGACTGCACACGGGGCGCGGTCAAAATGAAATAATATATATTTCTTTATTTTTTTATATTTTGTTAGTTCAAATTAGCTGCGCGTTTCGTGTTGCTAACAGAGTGTTAGACCCCAGTGTGTACTGGGGAATAAAAAAACCTATTCCCACACCAAGTCAGAATTCATGATATCATCTAAAAAATTATTAAAAGATCTATTTTCAAAAATAATTTGATAAATACCCGTGCATACAGGCAAGTTAAGATTGTGTTTTTGTATAAGTTGATAAACAGATTGAACTGTATTAATACCTTCAGGCAAAATTCCCAAAATTTTTTCTATCTCCTGTAAACTTTTGCCTTCACCTAAAAGTTGCCCAACAGTCATATTTCTACTCTGCAAACTACTTGAAGATAAAAATAAATCACCCAACCCACTTAAACCATACGTAGTTTTGGATTCCCCTCCTAAAAATTTGCAAATTTCAGCCATCTCGGCAAAACCACGAGTAAGTAAAAATGCAATAGTATTTTGACTACTCAAATATCCTCGAGCAATACCAACAATTAAAACTAAAACATTTTTGAGAGCACCTGCAACTTGAATTCCAATGACATCACAAGACATGTATGGCATAAAATATGAATTTTTTAAATTTTGGGCTAACTCTTGCGTTAAATCTATATTACAACATGCAACAGTAGAAGCTGAATAACACTGATTAGCTAACTCTTGTGCAAAATTTGGTCCCGAAACTACACCTATTTTTGTATTTGTTCCTAAAACATTTTTTATAATATTGCTAGGCAAAAAAAATGTTTTTTGTTCTATGCCCTTGCTAAGCACTACAAAAATTTGATCTTTTTTTCTAAATTTTTTCACTTCGAATAAAATTTGTCTTAAAAATTTTACAGGTATAGCTTCAAAAACCCACGTGCTACCTAACAGTGCTTCTTGCAAATTATTAGTGGGTATTATATTAGAACTAAGTTTTATGTTTGGTAAATATTTGAAATTTTCTTTGTTTTTTAAAATGTCTTGGGCAACTTCTTGCTCATAACACCATAATTTAACTTCAAAATTATTATTTGCTAAAACTGTTGCAAAAGCAGTACCAAATGCTCCCGCACCTATTACAGTAACTATTCCAGACATTAACTCTCCCAAAAATAAAATTTAATATCCAAAATTTCTTTTTATGTTTTTAAAATCATGCAAGCATTTATCAAAATCTGCCATCGTAATATCTGGCCACAAACAATCTAAAAATATAAATTCACTATAAGAAGCTTGAAAAAGTAAAAAATTACTAATTCTTTTTTCACCACTGGTTCTTATTATCAAATCGGGATCAGGTATACCAACAGTTAATAAATGCTGACTAAAAAGATTTTCATCTATCTGATCTTCAAGCAAAATACCTGCTTTAACTTTTTGAGCAATTTTTTTTGCCGCTTCAGAAATTTCGTTTTTAGCGCTGTAACAAAACAAAATGTTTAAAATTAATTTCTTCAAATTTTTTGTTTGTTCTTCTGTTTGAGCAATAAGGTCACAAGTATTAATTGGAAATAAATCTCTTTTACCCAAAAATCTTACACTTACCTCTTGTTTTATTAGTTCAGGCAATTGAGAAGAAAATTCTTCAATCAATAAATAATTAAATAAATAGTTTTTTTCTGTTTGAGATCTATTAAAATTTTCTATAGAAAAAGCATAAAAAGAGAGATATTTTATGTTATTTTTTAAACAAAATTCAACAGCAATTTTTAAAGCTGACAAACCCTTTTTATGACCTAAAAAAGTTTGTAGTTTATTCTTTTTTGCCCATCTTCTATTACCGTCTGGAATTATGGCAAGATGTTGCATTTTAACCCTTTTTTATATAAAAATTCTAATTTTATAAATATTAAACATAAAATATACCGTTTTTTTAATAAAAACAAGATCAATTTATTGACTATTTGACATAATAGCTTTAATAAATTATTATAATTTATGCTTAATTTTAATACAAAAACATTAAAAATTACTGAAGTTGGGGAGGGTCAAAAAAATTATGAAGATAATAAAAAATAATATAAAAGCCGTTATTTTTGATATGGACGGCACAATTATCGACACAGAAAAAATCTGGAAAAACATAACAAAACAATATTTGCAAAAAAAAGGTTTTTTAACACTTTCCCAACAACAAGAACAAATATTAGATTCTCTTTCTGGGATAGGGCTTGAAAAAGCTTGTTTAATATTGAAAAAAGAATTTAAAATTGCAAATCCAATAGAAGAAATGATGCAAGAAAAAATTGTCCTTGCAAAACCTCAGATGTTAAATAATGTTGAATTTATCAAAGGTTTTCAAGAGTTTGCATATCAATTAAAAAACAATTCTATTCCAGCAGGAATTGCAACCAATGCTGATGGTGATACACTTGCAACGCTAAATAAAAAAATGAATTTTGAAAATTTTTTTGGTAAAAACATATTTTGCGCAGAACATGTTGGAAACAAATTAAAACCAGATCCAGCGGTTTTTTTACATACAGCAGATAAATTAAATGCAAAACCAGAAGAATGCCTTGTGTTTGAAGACTCTATTCATGGTTTTATGGCTGCCCAAAAAGCAAACATGAAATGTATTGCAATAAAAAATACAATAAATAAAGATCAATTACATCTTGTTCATGGATATATAGATAATTATGCACAAGCAGAAGAAACAATTAAGAAACTAATAAAATAATAATTTTTAAAAACATGTTTTTAAAAGAGGTTATATTATGAAAAATATTAAAAAATATTTAATGGCTACTTTAGCCATTTTATTCTTTTTTTCAGCAAACTTTGCAATGGGAGATGGATTGCTTCCTACCGTAAATGAAATCTTTCCACCAGTAAAAGAAGGTAGTGGAAAGATTCTTATAATTAGTGGTGTATCAACATCTGGAAAAACTACGATTGCAGATCATTTGCATCACTTAATGCTTAATATTCCAGAAGATCAAGAAATAGAAGAAACTGATTCATGCGAAGAAAGTGACTGGGAACATTTAGCATTAGATGAAATGAAATGGAAAGGTCTTAATATAAACAAACTCACAGGACGAAATTTCAGAAAATTCGAAACCGCCTATAATAAAAAGCAAGGTCAATTAAGCTCAATTAATTATTATTTATGCATAAAAGCAATAGAAAAAGCTAATATTGGAATAAATGTAATTTGCGATACAGTATTAGATGAGGGAGGCGATAATCTTAATGCATTTGTTTCTGAAATAAGATCAAAAAAAATTCAATGTTATTCAATTTTAGTTTATTGTCATATTAATGAAATTTTAGAAAGATTAAAAAAAAGAAATGAAGATTCTGATACTGAAAATCATAGAGATGCATTTACAAATGTCATAGTACCATATAGTACAATGTATTCAACTTCACCAAGAAGCGATTGTAGTCCAAGAGGACCGCTTGGGAGCTTAACTAAAGACAATATCAGATCTATATCTACAAGTCCACTAGTACACGGCTGCGTAGAAACATACACACAAGAAAAATTTCAAACCAGACTTGAAAGTATATTTGGTTTTCTTAATGAAAGCGAAAAAGTTTATATATATCCTAAAGCGAATTATGATTTTTATGTTCAGAATCAAGATCCTGAATTAAGAAATGAAAATACAGCAGAAACTTGTGCTCAAAAAATAAAAGCATTTATTGATACTAAAATTGGTAACTCTACTTTTAAGCCAATAGAAGAAGAAGATATAAGTTTTGCTGATCAATTAATTAATGGTAATGATAGTTTTTTTGAGAAAGAAGACGACGACGAAGATAGTAATAGCAATGATAAAGAAGAATTAAACTAAATTTAAAAATAATTTTCTAAAAAAAGCCTTAAAGTTAAAAAACTTTGAGGCTTTTTTATTTTTTAAGTAAGATAAAAAAACAAAATTTAATTTATTACTAAATAACAATTAATTTATTCAAACAGTTAGGATCAAATATGTCACAAAACAAAATATGGTTTAAAAATTGTTTAGAAAATAAAAATTTAATTTCAAAAATAGAAAAAATTAAATTAATAATAACAGATGTTGATGGTGCATTAACAGATGGTTATATCTATATAACTCCAGATAGAGCAGATACTGTATCAAAGAAATTTTCTGTTCAAGATGGTTTTGCAATGAGCGAAGCACTTAAAAACAATCTTATTAGAATCGCATTTTTAAGCGGCAGAAATGATGTAGTTACAAAAATACGTGCAAAAATGCTTGGTATTCCTGACGATATGTGCATAATTGGTTCTACAAACAAACCAGAAAAAATAAAAACTTTACAAAAAGATTATAAAATATCAAAAGAGGAAACTTTGCATTTTGGTGATGATTTTTTAGACTATCAAGTAAAAGATGTAGTTAGTATATTTGCATGTCCAGATAATACTCCATTTTATATAAAACATGCAGCAGATTTACTAATACCTAAAAAATCAAATAATAATGCTTTCAGGCTATTATTAGATTTAATTTTATATGTTCAAAAAAAGCACTTTGTGCAAGAATTAATTACAAAATCTCTTGAATAATTTTTAAACATAAAATTCATTTAAATAAATGGTAATAAGAATAAAAAATTTTTTAAAAAACTTACTTAAATCAACTTATATTTTAATACCAATTATTATAATTGCTTTTACTCTTTTTTATTTTTCTAAAACAGAAAATAAAAAAATAAATAAAAAAAAAGTAAATAATAATTTAAATACAGCACAAATTGTAATTCAGGATTTTAATTTTCAACAGGTTGACAATAACAACAATTATAATTGGAAAATTAATTCAGAATCAGCAAAACTTTATAAAGAGACAAATAAAGTAGAGTGTCTAAATATTGTTTGTAATTTAATAAAAGATAATAAAGAAATAGCAAAACTTAAATCTGAAAAAGCTATAATTAATAAAAATAATAACAAAGCTTATTTAGAAAAATTATCTGGACAATTTTATAATAACATAATCTTGGATGCACAAGATGCAGAAATTGATTTAAAAGATCAGAATATTATCATGACAAATGGAGTTATAACTCAAATTACACAACCCGACAAGCAACTACAGCCGTAAAAGATTTTGTTCCAAAATTATTTAAAACTTTTGCAGCATTTTTTAATGTTGCGCCAGTGGTACAAAGATCATCAACAAATAAAATATTCTTGTTTTTTAATTTTGCTAAATATTTTGGTTTTACAACAAAGGCACCCAGAAGATTATCTTGTCTATCTTTAAAAGATAATTGTGATTGAAAAATAGTTTTTTTGTTACGTCTCAAAACATTAATAACCGGAATGCCCGTTTTTTTGCTCAAATATTTTGCCATGACATGTGATTGATTATAACCACGTTTTATATAACGCGTCCAATGTAATGGTATCGGAACAATAAAATCTATCTCTAAATTTTTTATAGGAATTTTTTGTAAAATCAATTTAGCTAATTGTTTGCTGGCTAAAATATCTGAAAAAGCTTTTTTTAAAACTAATGAACGTAAAGGGTCTTGATAATCAGAAACAGAAAAAACTTTTATATTTTTATTTTTTGTAACCGCTAAATAAGTCGATACAATAGGTTTAATTTTTCTAAAACAATTATTACAAAAAATTGCATCTTGATCTGTCAACTGATTACAAGACCGACAAAAGGTTGGGAAAAAAAATTTTTTTAAATTTTTTATAACTAATCGTAAAATCAAACCGTCATCCAAATAACAAGATGTATAATTAAATTACTTATAATACCAGCAACTACATCTCCTAAGATTATACCTAATCCAAATGGAAGATTTTCTGTTTTATGATATATGTTACGATAAATAAGCGCTCTTCTTGCAAAATTTATAATATGAAAAATAACAAATCCAAAAACAGCTAGCTTAAAATAAAATGGTACATAAATAAATGTAACAATAAGTCCAACTATTTTATCAATTACAATATTTTGTGCAAATTCTTCAGAAATAAATTTTGATGCAAGCCAAACTACTAAAAAAACAAAAATTACTGCTAATAAAGTGACCCAATTAAAAAATGTAATGTTAAAACTACGTAATAATTTTCCAATAATTATTACGGGAAAAGCAAACAAAGATGCTATAACGCCACCAAATGGCCAATAACCAATTTTACCTAATGTAGAAATATCATAACAATATTCTTCAACTCTTCTTAAAATTCCCATACCAATATCTCCCTAAAACTCCTAAAACACCTATAAAAATAAATAAATCCGCAAAATTAAATGCTGGCCAATGCCACGATTTTATATGTAAATCTATAAAATCTGTAACACTAAAATATATAAATCTATCCAAAAGATTTGAAATTGCTCCTGATAAAATTAAAATATTAAAAAAAATATTTTCTTTTTTGCGATATTCAAAAAAAGTGTAAATAGAAAATAAAATAATTATCAAAGATACAATCGCTGTAAGAATAATAAAGCCTAATTTTTCGCTAGAACCAAACAAGCCCCAAACCACACCACGGTTATGCACTAGCCTTAAATTCAATACAGAGGCTAATTTTATTTTAGTATCAGCTAAATTATTTAATGCCCATAATTTTGTCATACGATCAACAAAAAAAGTAGCAAAAAAAATTCTAACGTAAGATATTAAATTATTTTTTTTCATATTTTCCGTTCGTGGTGAGCCTGGTCGAATCCATTTGAACGAATTACTTATAAAGCCCTAAGCTCTGCCCCTAATTTTTTGCATTTTTCGACTGCCAAATTCCAAATTTTATCAATTTCTTCTTTTTCTAATGTTTTTTCAGGATGATTTAAACAAAGTCTAAAAGTCAATGATCTTGTATCACCCCAATCTTCTTTTTCAAAAAAATCTATTAATTTAACACTGGAAACAAGTTCACTTACAGAATATAATTCTTTCTCTAAATTTGTTGCCGTTAAAGTTACTGGCACCATTAAACTTAAATCAAAAAAAGTTTCTTGATATTTAGGCAATTCTTCAAATTTGATAACTTTTGGTTCAAAATTGATTAAAAAATTTGCATCAAGATCAAAAAAGAACGCATCACTTTCTGGCAAAACATCTAATTTATTTAAAAATAGAGGATCCACTTTGCCTGCTTGACCAATTAAGATGTTTTCAAAATAAATATCTGCTGTTTGATATTGCATTGCCCAGCTATCAAATTTTGTTGCTTGTTTCCAAATTATTAAATCAGATTTTATGCCAATAGAACTTAATAATTCAACAACATAATTTTTGCATTCATAAAAATCGACTTTTTTCCTTTTTTCAAAAATAATGCCTGATAAATATTTTTTTTCTTCTATTTCGGAACTCATCACGTCAACTCTCTCAGCATCCCGTCCGGCGTAGCCACCTTGGGCGAAGACGGATTGCACAGGCCAAATTTTTGCAATTTCAAAAAATCTCAAACTTTCGTTATTTGCAAAATTATCTTTTATATTCTTAAATAAACCTGGCAATAGAGAAGTCAAAAGTTTTTTATTATTTTGTGAAACTGGATTAATAATTTGATATGTAACAGGCATATCTGCAAGCATAATAGATTCTAAAAATTGCTCATCATAAAGCGCATAATTTTGCTGCTCTATCATTTTAACTACGTTAGATAAAAAATATTTGATCTTACGTTGTCTAAAAATTTTAGATAGATCAGACGGTTCTTTTGTTATCGGTGGAATTTTTAAAGCTAATTTTTCAAAACCATAATATCGAATTACTTCTTCTAAAATATCTTCTTTTATTTTAATATCTTTGGAACTTCTAAACGTAGGTACGGTGATATTATAAATAATATCCTGATTTTTTTTAAAATCTTGTACAAGTTCTATTTTATTTTTTTCAATTTTAAAACCAAGTCTTGTTAAAGTAAATTCTATGTCGTATTGGTTTAACTCTAAACCTGAACGTTTTTCTAAAAATTCATGACTAATTTCTATGGTGGTAGGCTTTGTTTCAGGTCCAACAGATAAAATATTATCTGCAGATTTTATTTTAATCCCAAAATTTTTTGCTAATTTTAAAAATCTACAAATACCTTCTATGTTTTGATTAGAATCTAAAGTTTTTTCAAATCTGCTTGAAGATTCGGTTCGCAAACCATTACGCATGCAAGTTCTTCTTATAGTTGCTGCATCAAAATTGGCAGATTCAAAAAAAACAGACTTTGTATCAGCATTAATTCCAGAATCAACTCCACCCATAACTCCCGCTAAACACAAAGGCTTTTTTGCATCAGCTATAACCAAATCTTTATCTGTTAAAGCTAATTCAGTATTATCCAAAAGAGTTAATCTTTCTTTGTTTTTAGCAAATCTTGCAATAATCTTATTGCCACTTATTTTTTGTGCATCATAAACATGTACTGGTTGAGACCAGTCTTGCATTAAATAGTTCGTTAGATCGACTATGCCATTGATTGGTCTTTGTTCAATTTTGAGTAATCTACTCATAATAAATGGATTACTTGGTTTATTTTCAATAGATTCAAAATAAATGCCAGCAAATCTTGGACATATTTTTAAATCTTCAATCTCTATTGATACTAAATTTTCTTTAGTAAAATTAGCTTTATCTTTATAAGAATCAACTATTTTATATTCTAAAAATTCTTTTAATTCTTCTTGCTTATCTTTAAATTGTAAATCCATTATTGCCGCAATTTCTCGTGCAAAACCTCTATGTCCCCACATATCAGGTCTGTGCGTAATAGATTTATTATCAACTTCAATTATAACGTCTTGGGTTTCAAATTTATTTTTCCAACCCCCACTTAAATCGTTTTGATCTATATCTAGTGGTGGAATCAAACCCTCTTTGTCCAAATTAAAATCTTTTAAAGTGGCCCAATTTATTTTATCCCCAGATTTATGAACCATATAAATCAAATCTTTAGCTGGCAAATTTAAAAAACTTCGCGAATCATCACGTTCTTTTAAATCAAACTCTTTTTCCCACTCAGGTATAAAAACTCTATAAAATCCAGCCTTTTGATTTAAAATTTTACACACAGCAAAATTTTTTAAATCAAAATTTATTTTGTAACTTTTTTCTATCTCGGCTACAACTTTATTAAATTTTACAACAAGAAAATCTATATCTTGTTTTTTCCAATCAGCGTTTATATGGTCAAAAATCCAGGCTATAGAGAGTTTCATAAATTCACCTATTTTTGTCTTTAAAATAATTTTAATTGGCCAGAAATAAATTATTATAAATTTAGCTATTTAAACAATTTTTGCAATTCTAACAATTTGTCTCTTAATGCAATAGCTTGTTCAAAATCCAAATTTTCAGCTGCTTGCCTCATCTGTAATTCAAGTTGCTCAATTAAAAGCTGCGCCTCTTTTTTATCTTTAATATCTAATTTTTCTTTAATTTTACCTGAACCTAATTTAGATGCTTTTGCAATTTGTTCTTGTAACTTAGATATACTTTTTGTAACTTCTCTTTTTACACTTTGCGGCACAATATTATGTTTTTTATTATATTCTTTTTGAATCTCCCGCCTTCTTTCAGTTTCTTGAATAGCCTGTTGCATAGAGTTTGTAATTTTATCCGCATAAAAAATAACTTTACTTTCTGTGTTCCTTGCGGCACGACCAACAGTCTGCACCAAAGATCTAGTATTTCTTAAAAAACCTTCAATATCAGCATCCATAATTGCAACAAGCGCTACCTCTGGAATATCTAAACCCTCTCTTAATAAATTTATTCCAACAAGGCAATCAAATATTCCCATTCTTAATTTATTTATAAGTTCGGTTCTTTGTGGAGTTTTTATTTCAGCATGCATATAGCAAACTTTAATTTCTTTATCTTGAAGATATTTGGCTAAATTCTCAGCCATTTTTTTTGTTAAAACTGTAACAAGCGTTCTATAACCATTTTTGGTTGTTTGATTAATTTGTTCTATAAGATTGTCTATTTGACCTTCTCTTTTTTTAATCTCTATTTGTGGATCTAAAATACCAGTAGGACGAACAATCTGCTCTACAATATTATCAGCATTTTTAAGTTCATATTGAGCCGGTGTAGCAGAAACAAAAATTACATCTTTAAAAAATTTTTCAATTTCTTCAAATTTTAAAGGCCTATTATCAAAACTTGAAGATAATCTAAAACCGTATTCTACCAAAGATCTTTTTCTCTCTTTATCACCCTTATACATGCCAACAAGTTGTGGTATTGCAATATGAGATTCATCAATAATTAATAAATAATCTTTATCAAAAAAATCGAATAAACAATATGGTGCTTGTCCAGGTAATCGACCATCAAAATATCTTGAATAATTTTCTATTCCAGAACAATATCCTGTTTCTTTTAGCATTTCAATATCATGGTTAACTCGAGTTATAAGACGCTCCCTGTATAACGGATTTTGCATTTTTTCAGATTCAATATCTAAATCTTTTTTAATATTCTCAATAGCCTTACTCATTTTTTCTTTTGTAGTTAAAAAATGTTTTGCAGGAAATATTAAAATATTATCTATTCTAGATAAAACATTATTATTATGCTTATCTACAAGTTCTATTAAATCTATTTTGTCGCCAAAAAGTTCTAGTCTCAAATTACTATTTAAATATGGTAAATTTATAGTAATAGTATTACCCAAAACTCTAAAAGTCCCAGATTCAGATTGCATATCATTACGTTTATACTGTATAAAAACAAGTTTATCTATCAGATCTTTTCGCGTAACTTTTTCACCCACCTGCAAACTAAGGGTCAAATCTCTATAATCCCACGGATTTCCCAAAGAATATATTGCAGAAACAGAGGCTATAATAATAGTATCAGGTCTATTTATTATCGAAGCTGTTGCTTCAACTCGCAATCGTTCTATTTCTGAATTAACTTTTGTTTCTTTTGGAATATAAATATCTTGAGCAGGCAAATAAGATTCTGGCTGATAATAATCATAATAACTAACAAAATAGCAAACTTTGTTTTCTGGAAAAAATAAAGAAAATTCTTCATAAAGCTGAGCAGCCAATGTTTTGTTAGGTGACATAACAATGACAGGCTTATTTTGCTTAGCTATTACGTTGGCCAACGTAAAAGTTTTACCAGATCCTGTAACCCCCAAAAGTACGGATTTACCAGGACGAGAACTGTTTAATTCTTTTATAGCCCCAGGTTGATCACCTGAAGGAAGAAACGGATATTTAAGCTTAAAAATACTATTTTTATTTGTCATAATTATCAATTATAAATCTTTTTATAATTTAAAATATCCCAAGTAATTGCGCGGGGCACCACGCTGTTCGCCCAGCGCTAACTCATAATAGCCGGCATTGCCGGCAAAATTAATATACATATTATTTTACCAAACCATCTTCTTCAAATTCGCACTCATAAAAATATAATAATGACTCATATTCTTCTTCGAAAGATTGTTTAGAATGTCTTATCTCTTGATTATTAATATAATTTTTAATTTTTTTTAATGAAAATTTGTCAATAGTAAAAACAGCATATCCTTTTTGCCAGCTAAAATTTTCATTAAATTTTTCTCTAATAAATTTAGAAGAATAAGATTTTATTTTACAAGCAACATCTGAAATTTCATATTTTGAAGATTTTTTAATTAAAATATGTATATGATCTATAGAACCACCAATTGCAAGTAAATGCCAATTTCGAGATTCTATTAAAGACCCAATAAAATTATACAAAATAATTTTTATATCTTTTTTAATAAACGGTAAACGATTTTTTGTTGTCCAAACAAAGTGGTAATATAAACAAGAATGTACATGAGATGCCATAAATCCCCCAATAATAATACATTATATAAAAATAATTTTATTAAAAATTCAATAAGTCAAAAATTAAACAAAAATTCTGTTAATATAAAAAATTGCCTGCAATGCAGGCATACCTGTGGTAGCGCTGGGCGAACAACGTGATGCCCCGCGGTACACAAAATCTTATTTATTAAATTTAATCTTAAAATCAGCATTTTTCAAAAAAATACCAAAAATCTTTACTTATTGGATTTTTTTTACCTAAAATTCAATTGTTTTCCCTAAAGGGTGGTAAGTTTTTTCCAAAAATTCTTAAAAAAGGGGTGTTCTTATGAAAAAGTTTTTTTACTCAACAATCTTTACGTTATCAATTTTTAATTTAGTATTTTTTATTGGCAATTTAAATGGCATGATATTAGAACAACAATTTCCACCATATAACGAATCTAACTTTGATACTTGTGAGCAAATTTATTATAAACAAAATTTTTATCCAAAAAATTCTAATACTGGCATAATTGAAGGGCAAACAGAAATAATTTTTCACGTTAAAGATTCTGATCCTGATTCTGATAATATCTCTGTTGTAGATTATGAAAAAGATCCATATAATTTTGGAATAGGCGATGAGGAATTAAATAATTGGGGAGATTCCATAAGAAATTACAATCCAACAATAGAAACTTTAAATAGATTTGTAAGTAATCCAGAACAAATAACAGAGCAAAATATTCGATATATAATACGCTTTATATTTTCTCAAGCAATAAAACAGCATTTAAATAATCAAGAAGCAAACCTGATAGTAGGCTTTTTTGAAAAACTTAACACAAATAATATTAATTTAGAAAAAATATATGATCAGCTTTTAATTTTTTATTTAAAAGATATAAAAAATAATGGCCGTTATTTTCATTACATTTCAGCTGATCTAAATTCTTTTATTAAAAAATATTTTAATTGCTTAATTAAAAAAATAATCAAAACTGAAAATCTTCAAAGCATTTGTATAAATGGTATTAACAACCAAACAAATGAAATTCTTAAATCAGAACTCTTAAACAAAATAACTGAAGAAATAATACCAAACCCTCAATTATTAAATAGAATTTTTAATTTTATAAAGCTTAAAGCTGAAAAACATCTTTTAGATGAAAGAGAAATAAATACTATCTTACAATTTTTAGCAGATAAAAATTTAAATATTAAATTTTTAAATCAGTTATATGAGCAAATAGTATTTTTAATATATGACAAAACACATTTAAGATTTGACAACAATATACATGACTGGCAAAAAGGTGATTATTCTGAACACTTTTTAGCATCTTTTAAACACGAACTCCTTAAACTTATTGCTATATTAAATCAGCAAATTAAAAATTAGTTTAAATTATATAAATATTAGCCCGAGCTCTCACAAGATGAGCGCTCGGGCTTTATAAAATAATATAATTTTTCTAATTTAATTATTTTATAAATTATCTATTTGTTCTTTTTCTTTAATATTTAACATGTTGTCAGAAAAAATATCTTTCTTAAAAATTCTTGCTCTATGCTCTTTTTGTCTACCCTTATTCCAAGCAGATACCGGAGTAAAATATCCAATAATTCTTGTGTAATAATCAGCAATATCTTTACCACACATGCTACAAATTTTAGATTGACCAGCTATTGTTACATGTTTATTTATACATACACAAAAATTATAATTAACTGCAAAATGCTCGCATCCACATTTTACTGCATAATTAATTAAGCTTTCCATCTGTTTGGGATGTGTTAGTTTTTCACCAACATTAAGATGAGAAATACCACCGCCTGTTAAAACTTTTGAAAATTCGCCATCAAGTTTTATTCTATCTACAACATCACAATCAATCCATAATGGTATAAATTGATTTGAATACAAAGAATATTCCATGTTGTACATAATTTTGTCTTTAACTGCAAATTTAATTGCTAAGCTTTCTGCAGGAACCTGCTCAACATTAAAAGAACACTTATACTTTTTGCTGCATTCAGTTGCATAATTTCTTATTGTTTCAAGCAAATCATATGCCAATCTTTTACCATGATCAGAAGTTATGTTATAACCAAGTTCTTGTATACATTCATATACTCCATTTATGCCAAATGTACTGAATAAACGATTCATATGCATTAAATCGTATCTAAAAAATGGCAAAAAACCATCTTTACGTCTTTGTTCTAAAAGTTTTCTGTGAGCAATTAAAGCATCTTTTGATTGTTCAAGCTTTGTCTTTAATAAATCAAGAAGGTTTTGATAATTTCCTGCAATTTTACCTAATCTTGCCAAATTAATAGTAACAACTCTATGAGATCCTAAAGAAATACCTCCATTACCAAAACTATCACATCCCGCCAACTCAAGATCATTAACAAGTCTACAACAACTAGCAATTTTATTGCCTGAAGAAATATAAATATTAAAACAACCCTTGTCTAAATTTATTTTTGAATAATATTCTAAGGCTTGTTTATCAATAATATTTCTATTTTCATCTATACGTAAATTCAAAGTTACAACGGGAAATCTATATGGAAATCCTGTAAAAGGATCTCCCTTACAAAACCAATCACAAAATATTTTCTGAATTTCTAATATAATATCAAAATTTGGTTTGGAACCATCAGGAAAAACCATATCTGAAAATAAATATTCTAAATTAGGTCTATCGAAAATAGAAAAATTAGTAAATGGTGATTGATGTGATGGACGCAATTTTTTATTTAAAGTGTGAACAAGAGATTGAAAATCATTTTCTATATTTTTTCTAACGACCGGATCAGTAAGATCTAAATTATCTTTTTGAATAAAATATGAATAACAAACAAATAAATCTCCAATTGCAACTGCACCGGCAATTTCTTGTGCAATTTCTATTGTTACTTCTTTTACTTGATCAATAAAAGATCGAGCTCGTTTTGCAGGAAAAGATTGCAATTGTCCCCAAAAATTACCTCTTGATAACAAAAAAAGCGATGAATATGCCCAACAATACGGAACTTGAATGGCAGTACTATCATGAAAATACAAGTCCCCTTCCCATATAGCTTTTATTGTTTGATCAGCCTTTTCTTGTCCATATTCTTGAGTAAGAATCTTATGCAAGTCATGGTAACCTAAAAGTTTTAAATGACTCTTACTCATTTCAGAAATGTAATTTCCAAAAGATCTACCATCCTGTAAATGATTCGCATTATCATCAACAGACATGTCACTAACGCGCTCCTTAAAATATCTATCCGACATTATTGATATATCTAGATTACTAGGAGCAATACCCTCATGTTCCAAAAATCTTACATCTATACTTTGATAAAGTTTTTTAAAATTTTCAGAAAAATTAAAAAAATTATCTAGCAATGCCATTGTCCATTTTCCTTTCTAAAAATTCTTTGATTTGATGATGCCGGCCAACCTTGTACATGAAGTTCTTCTTTATAAGGGCCACATACAATTAAATCTAAATTTTCAAGTAAATTTTGCGGTAAAATTTCAAATTCTCTTCCGGAATATAAAGCTATAAATTTTTTATCTTCTTTTTTTATTTTTCCACAAAGATCAATTAAAAAATTTATTTGATCTGTAGGCTCTCCTCCCAAAAAAACAACCGAATCTGCTAATTCATGCTCTTTTATTTTTTTTAAAACATCTTGCAATTCATATTCTTGCCCATAATTTTTATCCCATAATTCTTTATTTTGACAATTTTTACACCTAATCGAACAACCCGCAAAATATATTGCGATAGCAATCTTGTCAGGGATATCAATAAAAGATGTACAAATGCGAGCTATATGCCCTTTCATGATTAACCTTTCTTTATTTTTAAAAATTTTTATCCTAGAAAATTCCAGAACCCTATCCAAGGAAATGTAATTTTAAATGAAAAAAATGAAATAAGAAAACTAAAATAAAATTTATTCTTTTAGGATTAAAACTAAAAAATAAAATACCAAAATATAATCTAAAAAAAATTAATTTTGGTCTATTATTTTGAATAAAAATTTTAAGAATTTAGGATTAAATCAACTACTTTATTTATAAAAAATTCTATCTGAGATTCTTCTTCAGAATTAAAGTTAGATAAAACATAATTTGAAACTTGATCCTTGTCTTGAGGACGCCCCACTCCAAAATTAAGTCTGTAAAAATCTGTGCCTATAACATTAATAATAGAGCGCAATCCATTGTGACCTTTTGCGCTTCCTCCAAATTTTAAAACAACATCCCCAAACTTTTTTTCTAATTCATCATGAACAACCAAAATCTGTTCAGCTGAAATTCCTTTTTTTAATAAAAAATTCAAAGCTTGACCTGAATTATTCATAAATGTCTGCGGCTTTATTAAATAAAAAGAATTCTTTGCATATTCAAGATTGTCTTTTTTTAACCAAGAAAGATTTAATCTATTCGCAATTTCATCAACAATCCTAAAACCAATATTGTGTCTATTTTTATAATATTTTTGGCCTGGATTTCCAAGGCCTACTATTGCCTTAATATTTTCTTTTTTAAATTCCATAATCTTTTATTTTCTTACTAAAATTTTCAAAAATTCTTCTTTAAAAAAATTTTTTATAGATAAAATATTAATTTTATGATTTTTTTCTAAAAATTTTGGATCAAAAGTTATTGTATCTGTAATAAATATTTTATTAAATTTGCTATTTTTTATTCTTTCAAGAGATTCAGATGCAAATATTGCATGAGTAAAGCAACCAATAACACTTTTAGCACCATTTTGTAACAAAATATCACAAGCATTAACTGCTGTTCTTGAGGTATCTATGATATCATCAATTATTATTGCATGTTTATTTTTTACATCCCCATTCAATTTTAAAGCAACTGAAAAATCATTTTTTATTCTTGTTTTTTCTATATGTGCAAGATCTATATTTAGTAATTTGGCTATTTCTTTATCAAATTCAACTCGACCTTTATCTGGAGAAACAATACATAAATTATCTGAATTATTTTTGAAATTTTTTAAAAAATTTACCCAAAATTCTATCGTTTTTATTTCGATTATTTTTAGGGCAAAATTATTTTTTATTTCTGGTTCATGCAAATCTAAAACAATAATGTTATTAACGCCAATATTTTTTAAAATTTTACCAAGTAAATCTATTGGTCCAACAAATTTTCTACATGCAGATTTATCTTGCCTTGAATATGGTAAATATGGCAAAACACAAATAATTTCTTTTGCCCCCTTTTGTTTTATTAAATCTATACTAATTAAAAGATCAAAAATTTGACTATTTATGTAATTATCACAGAAATTTTCTTTCAAAAAAAAATAAAATTGCCAAACAATAAAAATTTTTTTATTTGAAAAATCTTTTTCTGCAAAATCAATTTTTATTGAACTTTCTGTATCTGCAAATTTATCAATTTCTATTGTTATTAATTCTTGATTTAAACTAAAAGCTAAAAATTTACCCCATTCAGAATATTTTGGGCTAACTATTAAAGAATCAATCATTACTCTCCCTCACCCTAAAAATAATTTTTTATTTAAAAAATTTACTAAAAAAAGATCTCTTAGATTCTTTATTTTCAATAAAATTTTGTATTTTTGTCAAAGTTTTAAAATATTCTGGCAATTTAGTCAACATTATAGACATACGTTTCCATTGATTAAATTGTATTGCAGGAATCCCGCAAATAACTTGACCATTTTCTACATCTTTCATGACACCAGATTTGGAAACTATTTTTGCACCATTACCAATTTTTATATGATCTTTAATAGCAACTTGGCCACCAATTTGACAACCAAAACCAATAATTGCTCCTCCAGCAATTCCTGTCTGCGCCAAAATCACAGTATGATCTCCGATAATCACATTATGAGCAATATGAACTTGATTATCTATTTTTACTCCATTGCCAATTACAGTTTGATCAAATGCTGCCCGATCTATAGAGCAATTTGCTCCAATTTCTACATCTTGGCCAATTTTTACTATTCCTATTTGTGGAATTTTTTTTAAACCCATCTTTGTTACGCTATATCCAAAGCCATCAGAGCCAATGACCGTCCCTGAATGTATAATGGTATTATTACCAATTATACAATTATCTAAAATCTTTACTCCTGGATATATTTTTACATTTGATCCAATAAAAACATTTTTACCCACAAAAGACTGTGCCCCAATGAAACTATCACCTTCTATTATAGTCCCATCTAAAATTACAGCATTGGATTGCACAATAACACTTTGTGCAATTTTTGCAGATTTGCTTATAAAAGCATTATCATTTATAAATTTTGCACAATTATTTTGCAAGTCTTGTTTATTTAAAAAATTTACGAGTTCACTAAAAGCTTTTATTGGATCATCAACCAATAAATACTTTTTTCCTGGAACAACAGCATCTTTTGATAAAATAAAACCAGCTTTACTATTTTTAATCTTTTCAAAAGCAATATTATCAAATACAGAATTTTCTCCTCTATCCATCAAAATTGCAAGATCCTGCGAATCTGCATTTTCTAAAGAAGAAATATTTTTAATCAAAAAGGAGTCACATATTATTGAAGCATCAGGTAATTTTACTTCTGATGCTCCAATAATATTCTTAATTTCACTTAAAGTTAAATTAAGTTGCATTACGCTTTCTTGGCCGTTTTTGTTGATTCAGCTTTTTTAGATGAATCATTTTTTGCAACTAAATCCTTAACAACTTCTGAATCATATTTTTGATCAACAACTTTAAGAACCTTATCTGTTACATCAACAGAATTAGAAACAAATAATACGCCAGGCATTCTGCTATCTAAAGCCACAGAATATTTCTCTTTTTTACAAAAATCATCAAATATTTTCATTTGTTTGTTTCTTAATAAAATTTGTTGTTTTTCTAATTCATCTTTTATTGTTTGCTCTTTATCGCTTAAATAACGTTCTGCATCCTTTTTCATTTGGACGAGTTTTTTACCTTTTTCTTCCAAAGCTTCTTGACTTAAAACTTTTTCTTGTTTTAAAACTTCTTCCTGAAAACTTACTAATTCTTTTTGTTTTTGCTGAACCGTTTTTTGAAAATCTTCTATTTTGCTTTGCATCGAAGCAGAAAGTTTTTGTCCCTCTTTAGATTTTTGCATCAAGCCAATACTATCTATAGATACCAAACCTGAAATTTTTTGACTTTTATCTTCATCTGCATTTAATAAATTTGCGCTAAAAATTACTCCAACAGCAACAAGTAATAAAAACTTTTTCACAAAAAACCCTTTCTTCTTACTAAAAAATTATACTTACAAACTCTAGAAATAAAACTTTATTAAAAATTTAGAATTATGCAATAGAAAATTAATTTTTTTTGAATTAAAATAATTAAAAAATTTGTTCAATGACTTTATTTATATCTTCTGTTTTTACAAAAGCCCCTATATCTTTATAAAAATTTTCATCATAATCTCTTGTCTTTATGACCACAGGCATACGCACAGCATGCCCCATAACAAGAGCCTGTTTTTTTGTATCAAGTGTAGATAATATAGATCGCAAAGCATTACTATTATTAACCCCAGTAAGAACAGCTTGAATATCCTTTTCGTCATTTAACAATGCAACAATTTTTGTGCCTATCTGAGATAAAATTTCTGAATCTATACTTGATGGACGTTGATCAACTATTAACAAAGAAACATAATATTTTCGCATTTCTCGTGCAATAACACCAAAAATTGTTTGTCTTGCAGTTTGTGTATTTAAAAATTTATGCGCTTCTTCTATAGTAATCATCAATTTTTTTGGTTCATCACTTTTATTTTGAGATGCTAAAAATTTTTCTGTTTTTGTAATATAAACATCATGAATCCTTCTCGTAATAATATTTGCAACAAGAAGATAACATAAAACAGAAGTATTATTACCAAATTCTAAAACAACATTAATATTTTTGTCCAAATAACTCAAAAGAGTTTTTATAAAAGATTCGCCTGAAAAATCTTTTTTTAAAAAAGAAAAATTTTCTAATCTTTTTAATTTTCTATATAAAGCTCCAATAGATTCTGGATGTGCTCCAATTTCTTGAGCAAATTCTTTTATATTTTCACCCTGACCTAATAAAACTTTTAACCAATCTTGTTTAAATTTATTAACAATTAAATATGCAGCTTCAAGTGCCGTTGGATGTAAATTTAGTTCATTTTGCAAACTAATTATATCTTCAATATGAATATCTCGATAACTCAAGACAACTTCAACATCAGGGCTGCATCCACGTCTAAGCGTAGATTCTGGATCTAAAGAAAAAATTGCTACATTATTTGCAAAAAGAGTTTTTAAGCCTTTTACAAAAGAAAAACCTCCCCCTTCTTTTCTTGCCTGAAAACCATATTCACTATGCATATCAAAAATAAGATTTACAGCTTTTTGGTTTTTAATTAAACCTGCTAAAATTAATCTTGTTATAAAAGTTTTTCCAGTACCGCTTTTTCCAAAAATACCATTGCTACGTTCAGTAAATGCATCTAAATTTATGCAAACAGGAGTATCCATATCTAAAGGCACACCAATATTAAAATAATTTTGATCTTGTTTTGAATCTCCAAAAATTTGAGCAACATTTTTTGAACTCGCCTGATAAACTGCAGCAAAGTGTTCAGGAATAGTTTTTACTGGCATACAATTATTATCTTTGTCTAACATCAACATAGGTCGCAGTTTAACTTTTGCATAAATATCTCTTTTTTTTAAAATATCTTGCAACAAACTTTCTTCTTGATCAGGAGGAAAAAGTAAAATATCTGGATTTGTAACATCTAATTCTAAATCTGTTATTAAAGAAAAAAATGTATGTTTTTTTCCAACGATAGAAACAAATTTTCCAGTCTTTACATCTTCTAATGGGCATGATGCATCTAGTCTCATTACAAGACCTTCAACTAATGAACCTGATAAAATATTTCCGAGTTTTTTCATTATCTTTGCAATAATTTATCACTATTGGCTGCAAATATAGTAAGCATATGCGGCCATTGTGCTGGTAATTTCATTTTAATTATTCTTAACGACTCTTCTGTTATTAAATCACATTCTCTAATATCAAGATATTCTAACTTCGAACAATTTTCGATTAAAAATATAATAGTTTGATCTGTTATTTTTTTAAAACCAAACAATTTAACTCTTCTTAAATCTTGGCATAATCTAAATAAATTTATTAATCCATTATCTGTTATCGTTTCAGACTTAAAAAGATCAATCTCTTGCAAACTAGGACACATTTGACCTAAAAAATCTAAATCAGAATCAAAAACACTATCACAATTCCAAAGTTTTATTTTATTTAAATCGCGACAATTTTGGATTAAACAATGCAATCCTACAGCAGTTAAATTTTCAGAAAAACAAAATTCTATATCCTGCAAGTTGCGACAACCTTGTGATAAAAAAAATAAACTCTGATCTGATATTTTTTTGCATCCATAAAGATTAATTTTTTGCAGCAAATTGCAACCTTGTGAAATATGATATAGGCCATTATCAGTAACTTTTCTGCAATTTTTAAGGTCTAAAATTCGCAAATTGTGACAATTTTTAATAGCTTCCAACACTCTATCATTAGTGTAATGTTTAAAAAAAAGACTCATATCGCCTAAATTAATTTCTATAAGATTGGGAAATCTTTTAAGTAATTTAATTAAAATTTTACTAGTTAATTCTTTTTTATGATTTAGTTGATCAAAATAACATTTATAATCATGAATATTAAAGATTGGATTACAACTTTGTCCAAGATCCTTTAAAATCTGGCACACAAGCATAAGACTATAAAAATCTTTTATTTCAAACTCTTCTACAATTTTTTCAAAAATTTCAATAGGCAAATTAGTTAAACTTGGAGATTGTGTTGCATCATAAAAATATTCATTTACAAAATTATAGTTAATTGTGGAATTTGTCTGCCCCTTCGTATTATTAATCTCTTTATTAATTTCTAAATTATGACTTGCTAGAGCCAGTAGAAAGATTATTGACAAATTTATACTCACAAATTTTCCTTCCCTAAAAAAACATACCTACCAAAATCAATTTAAAAATTTTTTTATATTTAAAATCAATCTTTTGTGAAATTTATGATTTTATGATCATATAAATAAAAATTTTTTTAATAATTTTAACTTAAGTCATATAGTTTTTTTGATAAAAAAATTAAAACCCAGGATAGTTATATCCTGGGTTTTAATAAGCTATTTAATTTATTTTTTTATATAAATTACCAACTAGAAGAAAGAGTTCTTCTTAAATTACATGCATATCCTTCTGGATTAAGCATATCTATAATAACCAATCGCCTATGATTTCTCACATAATCTAATACAGACTGAATATTATCAAGATTACATGAAACTTTAATAGTAGTTAATTTGCGACATTTCTTTATAATATTTAAAAGTCCAGTAACAGTTATATTTTCACACCCAACAAGATCTATAATTTTTAAATTATTACAACTTTTACTTATACATTCCAAACTAATATCTGTTATATACTTACAACCTGTAAGTATAATTTCTTCTATATATTTTGCTTTATAAGGGTCTTGATGACTCATATCTCCATAGAAAAAAATATTATTATTTAAGAAATCTCTATTATAAGCAAAAAAGCAATCTGCTCCCATTGATGGCGCACCTAAAGTTGTAGATAAATTTAGACGTTTATTGTTTTTAACATCAGCATTAATTTGCTTTCGAAGCGCCGCATTAAGAACAGGATTAAAAACATATTCATCATTTGTATCATCACACAAAAGCTTTGAACATCCTCCACCTGCTAAACAAGATTGATTAGCAGATAAAAATGCACAAATTATAGCTAAAAACTTTATAATTTTAATATTTTTAATGTTTCTAATATATTTCATATTAACTCCTCCAAAGTTAGTTAAATAATTTAAAAAAATTATACGTCCTAAATGAAAATTTTGTAAAATATTTACATAAAAAAATTTATTGGATATAAAGATTTTTAATAAAAAATTTAATTTACTAATTTCAATAATATTAAAAAATTTAAATCATACCTATTTACAAATTTTCTTTTGTATCATCATCATCATAATGTTCCGTATTATAATATCCCGCATTTCGTAGCATTTTGTCATATTCATCTTGCACTGATTTTTGCATAATCTCTAAATTAACTCTTTCCAAAGTAACATTTTTATTTTCTCTAAAATATGCTAATATTTCGCTGTTATCAAAATCAATAGAAACTTGAATCTTTCTTAATTTTTTACAATTATTTATAATAGGTAAAATTCCATTAATAGTTACATTTGGACAATTAGCTAAATTTATAGTTTCTAAATTTTTATAAAATTTACCTATAATAGCTAACCCTGTACCTGTTATACCATTACAATTTGCAAGTATAATTTCTTTTATATATATAGTTCTATACATTTTTTCGTCTTGTAAATTACGTACATTATCATTTATGTAATTAAAATAAGAATCTGTTCCATCCTTTGGCGCACCCAAGGTTTTAGATAAATTTAAACATCTATTAGCTTGATATTGCCCAAGTATAATACCAGGAACTGGATCTGAATCTGATGAAAATAATTCAGGAAAAGGAACTGAAGATAAAAATGATTTTGAACATACTCCACCTGCACAACAAAATTGATTAGCAGATAAAAATGCACAAATTATAGCTAATATATACAAAAATTTTGTAATTTTAATATTTTTAATTTTTCTAATATTTATTATATATTTCATATTAATTTCTCCCTGTTTATAATAACACGCCACTATTTATATCTAAATTCTCGATCATTTATAAATATATTTAATCGATTTTGGGGATATCTTCCCTCATTTAATCTCTGCACACAATTTAATAAAGGTTGATCTTGTAATGAAGCTTGATCTTGCCGAATTTTTTGCGTAACAAAACTATTTATATTTCTACTAAGATTTTTAATAAGATTATCTTTATCTCTTTTTTCTTTAGCTACTCTTTCTTTCAATTGTTGACTATTACAATAAAGACGTTGATTAGCATTACGTTGACGCTGAGCTAAGTTTTGACTAGAAATAATAGGTTGTACATATATTTTTATACATTTTAAATTCTTCTTATAATCTCTTAAATTTTCATTAACTAAAGCTTTAAGTAAATTAATAATCATATCTACAACCATACCATTTGTTATAGACATTTCTGCAGCACCAACTATCATACTTCTAATAATACCATTAATACCGATTCTCTCTCTACTTGTATCATTAATTACAACGCTTTCAGTTATTTCATCGTTTATATCTTTAGAAATAAAAAAAATAGGAAGAATTATTTCTTTTAAATTTTCACATTTCTGTATTAATGATAAAACACCAAAATGACTTATTCTTGGGCATTTAGCAAGATTTATATATTCTAAATTTTTACATACATCACTTATAATACCCAAACTTGCATCTGTAACATTTATATTTTGTCCACTGGAAATAAAATTAATACCTTTAAGGAATCTAGGAGCATAAGGATTATGTGTATCCCCATTCAAACAAAAAACTGTGTTAGGTGAAAAATTTTCAGTAAAAAAATCAATAACACCAGCAACAGTCTCACCAATAATATTTGGTGATAAATCTATGTTCACATGATTTTCAAGAGCAATTAAATCTATAAGTTTATTGTCAATAGGCGGCAATGATTTTGAACATCCTCCACCTGCATAACAAAATTGATTTATCAACAAAAACAATAAAAAAATGGTAATTTTTTTAATAAAATTTATGTTTTTCATGCTTTTTCACAACTCCTATAATTTTTCAAATGTTAAACATAATTAAAAGTGATATATAAATATTTAATATATATAAAAAAATATAAATATCAAATAGAAATAAAAAATGTACATAATATTACATTTTTATAAAGAATTCAAAAATTATACTTAAAAAAGCTATATTTTTCAAAAAAATAAGGCCGTTTAACGGCCTTTCAAGAATTTTTAAAATTAAGATGCGAATGAATTAATCTAAATAAATAAATTAAACTAATTTATATAAATATAATAAAAAAGTTTATTTTGTTTTAAAAACTAAAATATTTTAAATTTAGTCTTCAACTTTATTTTTTTCCCAATTTTTCATTGGACACATTTCACAAGGACATTTGCATTTTGGACACATATAACCATAACCCTTTGAATATGCCTTACCTCTAGCCCTTTTTGAATATGCCATTCCCATTTTTTTACCTGAACATATTTTTATACAGTCATTACATGCCAAGATACAAAGCTCGCAGCTTTCTATACATCTTTCATGTAATCTTTCTGCATTTTCATTATCTTTGTTATCATATTGTTCTTCGCATTTTTCGCTTGCTTTGCTACATTTTTTGCAAGCCTTTATACAAGCTTTACATGCAAGCTTACATGCTTTTCTTGTTTCCTTTGTACAATTCTGACTACAAGCTTCACATTTTTCTTTACAATTTTCGCAAGCCTTAATACACCCATCACAATCTGGCTTACAATTATCATTTAAATCTGAAACAGCCTTACAATCACTTATACAATCTTTACAAGCTTCTGCACAAACGAAGCAAGCTTCTTTACAATTCATTGGATATTTATCCATTTTACGATGTCTATATTCACGAGCATAAACATCCCCCACTGAGCCGCTTAACAAAATCGATGCAAATATAACAGACATCATAGTTAGCATTTTTTTCATAATTTCTCCCTTTTTTTAAATATATTAGATTAATCCATTCACCTTCTATTTTTGAAATCATTTTTTATAAAATAATTTTGTAAAATTAAATAATTACAAATATCAAATTATGCTTAATTTTATTATATATTTTACATCTCTTTAAAATCAAGAGTTTATTTTCATATAAAAATTTTATAAAAATATTTGATTTTTTAATTGTTTTTATTAATTATTTATTCAAAAAAGAAGGGTTTTAATGAAAAAAATTAAAAATAAAGATTTTATAAATTTTTCCAAAATATTAAAATTTAGCACTATTATTATATTTTTATTTGTTTGTATAGATAATTTAAAAGCTGAATTAATCACATTTGAATATATAAATCCAAAACATATTATAAACGGAGAAGTCCCACCACAAATATGTTCTATAACACTTGATATAGAAATTCAAGAAGATATTAACACTGTTAAACAAAGAATTAGAGAAGAATTAGAAAAAATACATAAAATAAAGATTCCCAACATTTCTATTTACAATCTTTCAAAATATAGTGGCGCATCACTGTATGACTCAGTTGATTGGAATTATCTAAAAACATGTAAATTAAGTATCTGGATTTATCGTGATCAATTATTAAATGTTAATCCTGGAATTTTAGATCAAATAGAATAATTTTAAAAAAATATTATATTTTACATATATTAATTTAAAGTATTGCAATTAAATCAAATCAACATTAAATTCAAAAACCTATTTGAAATAATTAATCTCAAAACTATCTAATATATAATTTTATTTTTATTAACAAATTTAAGTATCGAGGTTTTTATGTATTTTTTAAAAATATTAAAAAACAGCTTTGTTGCCATATTTTTATTTACTTGTGGGTATAATTTGCAAGCAGAAATTCCCGAAGAAACTATCTCAATTAGATTTGATCTTATAAATCCATTAATTTTTATAGACGAAATTATGACAAATGAAGTAACTACAAGTTATATAACACTTAATATAAATAAAGAAGAAAAACTTAAAACCGTTGAACAAATAATCAAGGAAAAACTAGCAAAAGAATATAATCTTGATATTCCACAAGTTAATATTTTTAATACTAAAAAAGGTCTTTTATTATTAGATCCAATTGATTGGGAAGAAGAAAGAACTTTTAATCTAAACATTTGGTTATTGGGTTGCCGTAGAATTAATACACCCAATTCACAAATTAAAACAACTGAACAAATTGAAGTAGAACAAATAGAACAAGAAGTTGATCAAATAGAACCACAAATATCAATCACATTTGAATATCTTAATCCAACAATGCTTATATGTAAAAAAATACCGTCGAATATCAATATTGACGATTATATAACAATAGATATAAATCACGGAGAAAGTATCGAAAGTGTTGGTCAAAGAATAACAAAGGAATTAGAAAATAAGCATAATATTATTATACCTGAAATTAGCATAGTAAATTTTACAAATACTGAAGTACTTCAAGACCCAGCTGATTGGGAAACTTTAAAAACATGCAAATTAGATATAATTATTGATCGAAATCAATTATTAGAAGTAAATTAAAATTGAAATCTCTAAGAAACAATTAAAATTGAAATAATTACAAAAATTATTTATTCAATAAAATTTAATTTTTAATCAAAAAATAAGTTCTTATAGGGTGAACCCAGTCAGAACTATTTGGATTAATTATTTCAAAATCAAAACAAACATAATCACAATTATAGTTATCAATTAACGTTTCTAAATCGGTAATGCCTATAAAATTTCCTTTTCCAAATTTTGAAATATAAATATCATGTCTTAAAGCAATTGCTAAATGGTTTCTATCCACATCTCCATTTTCATTTTTATGATAAAGCAAAACGCCATCTCCAGGTCTCACCATATTAATTCGATCAGAGAAACTTGGTATATCAATAGTGTTTTCAGAATTTAAACAAAAAACTTCTTTAAAAAAATTACCGCAATCCCTATTTTCATCTTCAAGATCATTTGAAATATATCTCAAAATTTTTTCAGCCATCCCAGCGGGCAAATCAATTCTAACGGGATTTGCACAATTATTATCGTATAGGAAAATTTCCAACTGATCGTCTAAAGCTAAAAAATTTAATTGCCTGTGAAAAAAAAGTGGGTAAAAATCTATACTTCCATTTTTTAATTCTTGCATAAGCATTTCTGCATCCAATGTTAAATTATCTAATAAAGTGGTATTATACACAAGAGAGAGCAAAGTTGCATTTGCATTACAGGGGGAATTTTTTAAAAAAAATTCAACTTGATTTTTTTTAAAATCAAAACCTTCTAAAAACGTATCCATAAGAGAAAGATCCTTTAAATCACATCCATTATGAATAGAAATCAAAAATCTACTTGAAGGATATATACTCATTACAATTTTGTTAGCAAAAATATTTTGGCCGACTAAAAATAGCAAAAATAGAGAAAAAATTATTTTTTTAAACTTATTCATAATAAATCCCATATAAAATTGGTTAAAAAAATATAAACTAAATATATTATTAATATAATATAAAAATTTCTATTTGCAAATTTTAATGATAAAAAGAAGCTTTTTTTTTGAGCTTTTTTAAAAAAATTGGCCATATTTTATTATAAAAATATAAAAATATAATAAAATAAAAATAGGGTAGAAAAAGATAAATACCTTTTCTACCCTATTTTTATTTTTTAAAAATTAGAAAGTTTTTAACTTGCGCTTTCACAACTTAAAGAACCATCTTCATTCAAGTCAATTGAAAAATGTCCACTTCCTAATTCGTACAAATCAACAGTAATTACTTTATCAGGACTTCTAAAATTATCTGGACTAAATTGAATCTTTTGTATTAAATAATCTGCCAAATCAAAATACATAGTGCGACCAGTTGCTAATGTTTCTCTTGCTTCCATTCTTGGCATACGAGATGATTCATCTGCTCGAGTATACATCAATCTCATGTAAAGATCAGATCCTGTATTATTTTTAAAATCTATTGGTTGCTGTGCAGAAAATAAAGAACTTGATCGTTCATCTTTTGATAATCCTTGGACACAAAAAATTTTTGTTGAAAAAATTCCTGCAAACATCAATCCTGCTAAAAATAAAGACATAAGCTTTTTCATAAAATTCCCTTCTTTACGTTATAAGTTACTAGTAATATTCAACATCTATTTTTATCTTTGCTTATAAAATATTTCACAATTGTCAATTATTCATAATTTTATCATACATACATATACAAGCATATGCAAGTAAAAATTTTCAGATTTGATAATTTTTAGAAATTATTACAAAAGCAACAACATAATCTTTTTCATGAGAAAATGACAATTCAATATCAAAATTTGGCAATTTACGTTCAATTTTATTTTCAAATTTTTTCCAATTTATTTTTAAAATTGGCACACCAAAAAGTGTTTTTTCAACACAAGCATGTTGACAAGAAAATATAAAAGAAAAAGTATTTTGTGTAAAATTTAATTTAACCAAACTGCTACTAAAAGCTTTAAAAAAAGCTTCTTTTGCTGCAAATCTTGCTGCTAAAGATTCTAGATTATATTGATTACAAAAATTGTTTTCAGAATTTTTGAGTTTACAGTCTTCAAGTTCTTCCTCAGAAAAAATTCTTAATAACTGATCTTTAGAAAAATTTTGCCATTTTTCAAAACGTGAGACTTTTATTATATCTGTACCTATACCTAAAATCATATTTTTAATATTTATGCCGTATCAGAATCTTTATCTAAAGATCGATACAAAATAGCTTCTCTAATATGCGCCTTTTCTATTTTTTCTGAGCTTTGTAAATCAGCAATAGTTCTAGCTATTTTTAAAATTTTATGATATCCACGCATACTCAAATTCAATTTTTCAAAAGCTATTTTCATTGTATCTTGTGCATCTTGTGTCAAGATACAATATTTTTCAATTTTATCTGAATCTAAAAATGCATTTTTTATCTCACCCTGTCTTGCTTCTTGATTTTTAACGGCCAATTGTACTTCTTTGAACATATCAGCTGAACTTTTATTTTGAGTAGAACTATCTTGGATATCTTCATAATTTACAGAAGAAACATTTATATGCAAATCAATTCTATCAAGCAACGGGCCAGATAATTTATTAAAATATTTTTTTATTTGTTGATAAGAACAAACACATTTCTTTTTTTTATCTCCGTAATAACCGCATGGGCATGGATTAAGAGCTGCAACTAAAAGAAAAGATGTTGGATATTCAACAGACATATTTGCTCTTGAAATTAAAACTTTTTTACTTTCTAAAGGCTGTCTTAAAACTTCTAATGTAGAACGTTTAAATTCTGTAAGTTCATCTAAAAACAAAACCCCCATGTGTGCCAAACTTATTTCTCCTGGCTTTGGATTTGAACCACCACCAACAAGTCCAGCTTGAGAAATGGTATGATGTGGATTTCTAAATGGCCTATGTAAAACTAAAGATTCTCTATTTAATAAACCTGCAATAGAATAAATTTTTGTACTTTGAATAATTTCATCAAAAGACATTGATGGCAAAATTGTTGCAAGCCTTTTTGCAAGCATAGTTTTTCCAGAACCTGGAGGGCCTATAAACAAAATATTATGCAGCCCTGCAGCTGCTATCTGCAACGCTCTTTTTGCCTGCCACTGACCTTTAACTTGATTAAAATCTAATGGATGTTTTGATATTTTTTCTTTAAATAAATCAAATGTCGATGGCACAGGTTTTATATCCTGTTCATTTCGCAAATATGCAACTAACTCAGTTAAACTTTCAACACCAATAATATCTATGCCTTTAATTAAACTCGCTTCTCGTGTATTTTCTTTTGGAATTATTATTCTTTTTTTGCCTTTTTTAACAGCGCTATGTGTTATAGACAAAACGCCTCTGACTGGCCTAATTTTGCCATCCAAAGCAAGTTCACCTAAAAAAAGAGTCTCTTCTAAAAAATCACTAGAAATATTTATTTTTTGATCAGCTTGTAAAATTGCAATTGCAATTGGAACATCAAATAAAACATCTTCTTTTTTTAAATTAGCTGGTGCTAAATTAATTGTAAGTAATTTTTCTGGAAACCTAAAACCACTGTTCTTTAAAGCAGATCTAATTCTATCTTTACTTTCTTTTATGGCTTTATCTGGCAAACCAACAATATAAAAATTCACCATGCCTGGTGATAAATCTGCTTCAACTTCTACCAATTTTGCCGAAATTCCAATTGTAGTTGCTGAATATATTTTTGAGTACATATAAAAACCCCAAAACCCAAATTATTAAATATTTAAATAACTAAAGCAAAGGGGAAATATAGTAAATAAAAAGGTTTTTGCCAAGAAAATTGCAGTTTTTAACAATTTAAAAATCTTAATTGTCAAATATTATGAACAAAATCACCCTTTTTACATTCAAATAATATTTGTATAAAATTAAACTATAATAATTCTTTAAGTTTAAATGGAGGCCCTGTGAAAAATTTTAAAAAATTTTTAATTCTTATTTTTTTAATATTCTCAAAAATAAGTTTTGCTGATTCAGAAATTCAACCACAAGAAAATCTTCTTACAAATACCAATTTTTTAGAAAAATTTTCTTGTTATGATAATTTGAGAAACTTGCAAATTTTAATACAAGCAAATTTAACAAAATTAAAATATTCTATTTATAAAAAGCTTAATAAAAAAGATAAAACAGAATCATCAAATAATCAAAATCAAAAAATAAGCTCTATTGATTTAGGAGAATTTTTCAAAATACATGATTCTATTTCTCAAAATTTAAAAAACATAAACTGGAAATTTGAAAAAAATGTTTTATCTCAAATGGAACAAATTAAAACAATGATTTTAGAATACATAAATCAAACAGGTAACACATTTATTCCGTTAGACAAAGAAATATTAAAATCTTTAGAAAATTCAGTTAAAGAATATATAAAAGAAAGTGATAACTTTTGGCAACAACTTTCTATAGCTGGAAAAATTTGGCATAAGACTTCAGAATTTTTTAGTTGGAAAATATGGCACAATTTATATAACATGCTTTCTTGGAAAAATACTGAAAAAACAATTTATTCTGTTAGTTCAAAATTAGCTCGATATGTTTTTGATATTACAAAAAAATTACCTAAAAAAATTTATCAAAAATTAACAAGTACAAAAATTGGAAGATTAGCTTTAATTTATATTGCTTTAAGTATTACTGAAATATATTTGGGATCCCAAGGCGGTTTTGGCGAATTATCTTTTAAAGAGAATTTAAATAAAATTCGCGCACAATTATCTCATCCTAGTTTTAAAAATGTACATACAATCTTAGCTCCTTATATTAAAAAAATTTACGATGCCGGATATGAGTTGTTTACGGGACATGATTTAAAAAATAGCCAGTGTAAAACTTGGTCTTGTGAGCAATTAGAAACAATGAAATCTTGGTTTATTTCTGATAATTCTTACTCCATTATAAAGATGGCTGTAATATATTTGATTGCAAAAGATATTGTATTTTCATAAAAATATTTAATTTTATTTATAAAAAATCCCTGGAATCTTTAAAATTCAAGGGATTTTTTATTTATTTAAAAAAATAATAAAAATAATAATTAAAAATATTTTTCATTAAAGCTATTTGCTTTTATATTTTTTCTATATAAAATTTATTTCAAATTTAATAATTATGTTTTATTTTAGGGGTTTATTAATCATGCTAAAAATTAAAAAATTTATTTTTTTAATACTAATACTAATAAGTTCAAATATTTTTGCAGATGAAAAAGAATCTTCTATTAAAAAACAATTTAATAAAGTAGGCGATATTGTTTCAAATCTCCCAAAAGATATTTTTAAGTATTGCATCCTAGAAAAATATAATAATAATTTAGAAGATTTATGTTGTTTAGCACAAAGTTTGTTACATAGCCAAGAGCCTAAACAATCTATTTTTGCTCTTTTAGCAATAGAAAAAATTATTATGTTTGATAAAGATATCAATAAAAATTCACAGCTAACTTTTTACGACATCTTAAATATAACAACAAAATGTTTATTTAAAAACAAACAATCTTTTAAATGGAGACGCTTTTGGCAATTATTACCAAGTGAATTTAGTCAAATTTATAATAAAGAATTATGTTTTAAAAAAAGTAATTATAAATGCCTGTTTTGTAATATTTTGAGAATGCGAGAATTATGTGACAAAAAATATGAGCTTTATGTTTCTGCTAGTCAAACAATAAATGATACTTTCTTTAAAGCAATTCAAGAAGAAAATTTTATTTTAGCAGATATGCTATTAAAACATGGGGCTGATATTAAAATGCAAAATAAAGATGGGTTAACAGCCCTATACCATGCAACTAAAGAAAAAAAACTTAATTCTATTAAATTTTTACTTAAAAATGGCGGAATTAGGTATATTGGGTGGGATGCTTGCGGTGATTATTTAAATTTACTATGCGATTTAAAAAATGAAAAAATAAGTAAATTATTTCGCAAATTTGGAATATCTAAAGATCAAATTTGGATGTAATTTATAAATTTAACTTTATTTTGATAAAAATGACCATTTTTTCTTTTATTTTTTCATGCTATAATATTATTTAATAATAGAAAATTTATATATTTTTATTTTATTAATATAATGATTTATTTTTGGAGGTTATATGAAAAATATAATTAAAAAAATTTTGCTTTCAATTTTTTTAATTATTTCCTTATCAGCCATTCATGCAATGCAAGATCAAGATATAAATTCAAATCAATTCGAAGAAAGATATTTACTATCTAATTTTAAGGAAATACTTTATCTAGATTTTTTCAATCTTATAAAAAAAGAAAAATTTAATTTAATAATTGAAGTTTTTGATGATTATGATGATAACGACAATACAAGAGCCGAAAAAAGTGAAAATGATGCAATTAAATATATTAGTATAATATTTGAAAACGCATTTAATCAAATTTTCTCCAAAAATGAAAATTTGTTTTTATCAGACTTTTCTGCATCAGATCAAAAAGAAACTAAAGCCCATTATTTTGCAATAAAAATCCGAGAAATAACCAAAAATATCTTACAAATCGATGAAAAATTTTTATGCAAAATAAAAAATTGTGTATTAAGAAATTTGAACAAATTTGTTACCAGTAAAACTGAAAAAATTATTTCAAATTTAGCACAAACAACAGGTAATTTAATTTATACTACTTATAATTTACCTGAAAATATAAGAACTAAGTTCCAAAGAATAAGAAATTTAAAAGAAAATACGATTTATGAATTACAACAACGAGCATATGAGATCATGCTTAATGGTTTAGCTGCAAGATTAAAAAATTGTTTAGCCAGATTAGTTGCCAACGATATTAAATATAATGATCCTTTAGATAAAAATAGTTTATATAAATTTCTAAATAATAAAGACGTAAACAAAGACATTGAAATGAAGATGTTAGAAATTTTACGTAATTATTTCAGTGAAAAAAATAATATAGATTTTGTTTTATATCAAAGAGATCCTAAAAGTCCTGAATGCTTAGAATTTAGAAAAAGAGCAAACAGCGAAAAATCTTTTGCTAAAGAAATATATTCTGATTTATTGAATCTAATTACACAAGAACATTCATTAAATTTTTTTTTAAGTTTTAAAAAAAATTTAGTTATACCAAACTTTATGACTATTTTTAATGATCAACTAAGAAATTTAGAAAAAACACCAATCAATTGGCGCAAAAGAGTTCTTGTCACTGGAAAATGGTTAGTAAAATTTGGACCATTAGTATCGTTAGGAATAAAAAAATATCCAAGAGTAATCTGGGATATTTTCAAAAATAAAGATTATTTTCACGGATTCTTATTGGGCGGCATAATTACTGCAGGAGAATTTGCACTACACAAACTTTGGACCAAAGGAATTTGTTCTTGGATATTTAGGGATAAAAATAAAAATTAAAATTTTGTAATCAATAAAAATTTTATTTTTTTAAAAAAAATTTTCTTAAAAATAACTGCCAAACTATTATTAAAAGCATAATTGCTATTATTGAATGCTCAAATTGACTCATTATTTATACCCTTTTATACCAAAATAACATATTTATTTACCATGTTGGTTGTAACCTATTTTTTGATTTAAATACTTTTTAAGTTTGTATGAAATTCTATCAATGTATTTTTTAAAAAAGATATTTAAAATCAAATCTGATGTTATTCCTATAAATAAAAGTTCATACCAATACCACATTTATACCTCAATTTAGTTAAATTTTTCAGTTAATATATTTTTAATAAACAACAAAATATCATTATTATTAATATCTACATTTGAAATAAATATATGATATTCTCTTTTGAATAATTTTGCCCAAAAGAAATTCATTTTACCTTGCCAATCAGAATTTTTAACTGCTAAATTCGGATTTTTAACTTTAATGCAAATACTTTCTATATTTCCAGCAATTGGACAACAAGAAACCTGATCAATATTTTCCCAAGGAATAAAATTATAATATTTTATCCAAATTCCATTTTGATCAATAATTGTGGCAGGAATTTTAGATAAAAGAAGAAAAATAGAATAAATTGTTCCAATTATAAATATTGCTATTCCAAAACATAAAATAATTTTTAAAAATAAGATGACTAAAAACAAAAAAAAATTTGATCCATTAAAAGAGCTAGTACTTTTATAAATTTTTGAAAATAAAAATAACATACCTAAAATCATTGCAGGCATTATAATTAATACCTGCAATGTACTTTTTTTGTTATAATTAATGATATATTGAGTTTTTTTATACATATAAAACTAATCTAGATTTTAAGGAAGAAAAGGAATAGCTGTAAAAAAAGCTCCTACTGCAGTTGAAGCAGTTTCAACAGCAGCAACAGTTGCTGTAATTCCTCCAACAGCTGTTACCGCTGTTCCAGTTGCTACTGCAGCTTCCGCTGCAAGTCCAGCTCCAGCAATAGCACCTCCAACAACAGTTGCTCCTGCACTTGCCCCCAATGTTGCAGCGGCAGTTGCGGCACCTACAGCTGCTCCTGCTGCACCACCAGTTGCAACAACTATTGTTGAAGTTGCAGCTACTGCAGTTCCATAACATAAAGTCTTTGTAAGCCAATAACTAATAAATCCACAAATAGGTCCACCACCAAGCAATCTTGTTTTAGCATGTATGCAATATTCTCCGTCACTCATCTGATTAATAAAAAGATATGCATTTGGTGTCAATTGTTTAATAAGATTCAAAGAATCTTCAGTATTTAATTTTTTAACAATTGGACTATCTAATTCTTTAACTATGTTTTCAAATTTTTCACCAGAAATTTTAGTAAAAGTTATCTTTTCGCCATTAATTTCAACATCTTTTATTGTTCCTAAAAAATAACTTAATTTTTTATTAGAAAGACTTCTTATTTCCTTATCCACAAAACAATTTTGAACATCATAAATTTTTTCATCTTTTATTATATGAAAACCATATTTATCATGAAATACTCTTATTTCTCCAAGCCTTGAAGGAACAAATAAATTAGATTTTTCTATTTCCATTACTTTTACTTTTGAGAAAGCATTCACAAATGTAAAGACAATAAACAACATACTTAACGTTTTTTTGAACATGTAATCATCCTTTTTTATGCTTGAAACATAGAATTTATAATTATCGAAAAAATTTTTACAATTTTGAAATAAATCTTAATTTTACATGATATTCTCCTTTTAAATTTTGATGTTATCAAAATATTAGTTGTAAAAGATATCATGAATATTTTAAAAATCAATTTAAAATTTTGAATATATTTTTAAAATAGAATAAGATCGATTTTATTTTGATTTGAATAAAGTGTTTATCTAAGAAAGACACATATAAAATTAAAAAATTATGTAAATTTATATAGAACAATTGACTACATTATGCCGATCAAATTGCCGCAAATGCTTGTTTTTGTATTTATTTAATTTATTCAAAATATGATCAACAACTGCATCAATATCTAAATCTATTTGTCTCCAGTTTTTGCCAAGAACAGTTTTTTAAAAAGCTATTTTTCAATTTTTATAGCTTTTCCAAAAACAATAGCATTGGCTATTTTTTTGTAAGCTCTATCTAAAATTCTTGCAAAAGTAGGTTGAGAAACTCCCATTTTTTTGGCAGCTTCCATTTGAGAAAGATTATCAACATCATATAATTTTATAGCCTCAAATTCATCCATCAAAAGAACAGCTTCTTCTAATTCTCTTAATGGGATTCCTTGAGGCTTAAAATAAACTATATTTGGATTACAAAAAAGTTTTCTTTGCTTTAAAGGTCTAACCATTTGTTATTCTTTTTCTAATTCTCTACTAACTAGATCAAGTTCTCTTTCTAACTCTTTTTTATAATCACTTAGACTTTGATAATCATTTTGATCATCTATAAATCGACAATTACCACGAAAAAGTCTACGTCTTAAGCCTGAACCTTTAGGATTAGATAAATTTCTACGACATTTACCCATACCTCTTCCAGTTAAAGGGCCTAATCCATTTGGGCCTGTTCCATCAAAATTTGGCATAAAAACCTCTTTTTTTAAAAAATTAAACAAATTAAACATTATGAATATATATTCATAATATAAAAAATATATTAAGTTTGTCAAATATTAAAATCAATATTTTTAAAATTCTTTAAAATTTTTAATTTTTTTTAAAAAATAACGAAATAAAAAAGAAAAAACTACTAAATATTATAATTAATGGACCTGCTGAAAATCCGAAAACAATAAATAAAAGAGTTCCCAAAAAACTTGCTAAGCTACCTAAAAATAAAGATAGATAAGAATATTGGAACAAATTTTTACTAAAATTTCTGCTTGTACAGGCTGGGATAGCAACAAGAGCTGCCGTCATAAGTCCACCAACTATTCTTACCCCTAAAGCTACAACAAGTGCTATACTTATTAAATAAGTAAAGTTATATAATTTAATATTAATATGAATCGAACTTGCAATATCATTAGAAACACTCATAAGTACTAATCCAGAATAAATTTTTTTTATAACAAAAAAAATTATTATAGACAAAATAACTGTAATAAAGGTCACTTGAATTGATATTTTAGAAATATCACCAATCAAAACTTGCATAGTTTTTTCTTCAGGCAGAAAAAGAAAAGCTACAGCAAGAGATGATGAAAAAACAACAGAAGTTAAAGCTTCCATTGGTAATTTAGTTCTTTGTTCCAAAAACCAAATTAAAATAATTCCAACAAATAAAAATAATAATGCGCCTAAAGAAACATCAAGATCATAAATAACTGCTAAAGTAACCCCTGGAATAGTTAAATGTCCAAAAGCTCCTCCAACTAAAGCCATTCTTTTTGTTACCATTAAAGACCCAATATAACCTGCAATTCCACCAATAAAAGTGGCTATTATTAAAGCAAAAATAATTTGTAAATTAATCATTTTTATACTCAATTATGCTCATGACTGTAAAATTTAACATCTGAATGATATAACTCTTTTAATTTTTCTGGCGAAAGAATTTTATCTGGTTTACCCATACATAATTTCTTTTTATTTAAACACAAAACATTACTTGCATGGTCCCAAACTATATTTAAATCATGCGTAACCAATAAAATTGTTAATTTTTTTTCTTTCCAAAATTTATGCAAAAGGGAATAAATTGTTTCTTCTCCTCCCAAATCTATTCCAGATGTTGGCTCATCAAAAAGCAAAATTGATGGTTCGTCAATTAATGCCCATGCAATAACCATTCGTTGAAATTGACCCGTTGAAAGAGTATTAAATTGTTTTGTTAATATAGAAGGATCTAGTCCAACTAAATTTAAAAATTCAATTATTTTTGATTTTGATACATTTTTGAATTCAAAAAAATCTTGAATACTTAAAGGTGGAAGATCTTTTCTTACAAATAATTCTTGGGGTGGCAAATAACTAATTTTTTTATTTTTCCATTCAACTTTACCTGTATATGGAACTAAACCTAAAAGAGCTTTTAAAAGTGTTGTCTTTCCAGCTCCATTTGGACCAAGAATTACTAACACTTCACCTTTAGTTACATCAAAGCTTAAATCACTAAGTATCTTTTCTTGATCAAAAGAAACACTTAAATTTTGAACTTCTAATATTATCTTATTCATAATAAATAAAATTAATTAAATTATTTAAAATACATTTTATATGTTAACAAAATTACTGAAATTCTGAGTTTTTATTTTTTTATATCTTAACTTTTTATTTAATTTATTCAAAATATGATCAACAACTGCATCAATATCTAAATCTATTTGTCTCCAGTTTTCGCCCCAAACTGAATCTAAAAAATTTAAATTTTTATTATTTAATTTAAAATTTACATAAGTTTTACAAGCTTTATACCAAATGGCCTCAAATTTTATATCATTCTCTTTAAAGCTTTTCATAGCGCTTAATATGTTTTGTTTTTTATCGTCTACAAAAATAACTTTTTTTATAGGCTTATAATCAATAGCATTAAAAAAAGCTATTAAAATTTTGCCTTTATTAACTTTATCATCTGAAAAAATTGAAGGCATTGAAAACAAAACACAATCTTTATATCCAAATCTTGAATCTTTTTGTGCCGTTCGATTTACAATTTCTTGATCATAAATGCCGGATTCAGTTATATCTATACCCAAAGAATCAAGTTGCTTTAAAGTAATTTCTCTTGATTTCCAAGGTCTTGCTGTAAAAATTAAAATTTTTATATCTAAATTTTTGATTTTGTTTATTAACTCAAGCATCTTTTTTTCCACAGGTTTAACAAAAATTTTGGAATAAATTTGTCCTTGTGGATTAAAAACTTTGTCTTCAACTCTTTTTTTTATATATTTTTGAAATATTTTTAAAATAGATCCTCTTTGAAAAAGGCTTACATTATTATCATAAACCTTTTGTAAAAATTCTGATTTATATTTTTTAAAAGCCAACTTTGTCATAAACTTTATAACAACATTTAAGTTAACTTCAAGTTCATGATTATCAGAATTTTTTACATAAGAATCTAGTATTGTTTGATCTATATCAAAAACAAAAAGATTATTTGTTTCAATATATTTTTCTATATCTTTTATATGATAAGAAATTTGATAATCAAAAGTATAAATAAATTGAAAATTTATAAAAAAAACAAAAATAAGACTTAAAAAATATTTTAAATATTTATTCATAATTCTACTCAAATTTTATGTAAAAAGATCTTTATGCTTGCACGCCTGCTACTCGAATTTCTCTCTTTACTTCTTTTTCTATTTCTTTATTCAACTTTAAAGAATCACTAATTTTTATCCAAGCAATAACAGTTACGTTGCCATCATCATTTACTGCATAAAAAGCGCCCTGAACAAACTTGCCAAACGGTTTATTAGTTATAATTATGCCATCAGTGTTGCTTGTTTGTTCTGCCTTAAAAGAGCCCAAATGTTTTAATGTTAATCTATCAAAAACATGAAAAATATTTTTTGCTATACTTTGATCTGTTGCAACAACAAAACCAATTTTTGCACCAGTTGCATAAATTGATATTCCCTCAGGTTCACAAGCAAACATATTTTCACCCAATAATTGGTTTAAAAAATATCCATCTAAATCATAAATTTTTATATTTTTTTGTTTTGGACTTTCATCAGCAACAAAAAGCCTATTATTTTCTGGATCAACTGCAATAGATTCAACTTTATATAAAACTCCAGCACCAGCAGTATCCCCAAATTTCTTTATAAATTCTGATTTCAAAATATTATCTTTTATATCAACTTGATATATATGAACTCGGTCCCCCATTTCCTGTAAATTTTTGGTTATGTATGAGTCTGTAACATAGACTATGTAATTACCAAGACTATTTTTATATATAGTAATACCATATGGTCTTTTTAAATTATTTTCTCCAATAAAACCCAAAGAATTGCAATCCGGCAAAGAAAAAACTTGAACTCTTTTATTATCTCTTTCAGTAATAAAAGCAAAATTATCTATAACAAAAATACCGTTAGGTCTTAAAAGTTCTCCTAATTGCCCGCCTTGAGTTCCAAAATATTTTATAAAATCTCCTGTTAATGCATCGTAAATTATTATTTTATGTGTAGATTTTGCAGTTGCTAGTAACCAATTTTGACCATCGGGACCATGCCATATAGCTAAAGAATCAATATTATTATCTCTATCTCTTTTAGTAAAAAAATCAGCAGAAATAGTTTTTGCGGATTCATAAATATTTTTTGTAAATTTAAGTGAATGCACTTTTTCTTTTAAAACTTTGACTGGCTTAAATATTTCTTTTTTTTGAACAAATTTTACATAGATAATAGCCACGACGGTTAAAAAAATTATTATTGTAGCAGCTATATTTTTTATATTTTTATTCATGACGCCCCCTTTAAAAACCCTAAATTTAATATATCGTCCCAATTACCTAGAATATTTTAAATTTTTTTAAAAAGAAAAAGCAATAAAGTAAATAAAAGGCCCGAGTAAATTTAATTTACTCGGGCCTTTTATTTAGAAATATCTATTTAATTTAAGCCGGATTAAGTTCTGGGAGACTTTGATACATAGCATCCCAACTTACAGGGCCGTTATATATATCAATAAAAGTCTTATTAAAATCTTGCGTCGCAGGATTATATTTACAAGCTAAACATGAAGTTCCGCTTACATTTGCAACAGGAAATCTATCTCTCCATATTGAGGCATAAGAAGCGTGTGTATGACCCGTAATAATGAGTTTTACATTATAATTTTTAATTATATTATAAAATCCGTCCTTTTCAGATTTGCTCCACCAATCACTATAATCACCAACAACAGGATAGTGGAAAAAAATAACAACCGGTGCTGAAGCATCTATCTGAGCCAAATCTCCATTTAACCAATAAAGTCCTGCAACAAATGGGAATGATGGTAATCTTATTCCCCAATTAGATGGGTAACCACCTACACAACAAAAATGTACTCCTTCTATATCAAAAGAATAAAACCAATCACCATATTTGTCGGATAAATAATTAAATGCATCGGTATATCTATACCACACAACGGAATCATTATCGTGATTTCCTGGCCCCACGTAAAGTTTGCCATCAGTATATTTTAAGGCCTGATTTAAGGGTTGTTCCCAATCATTTATAAACCTATTAACAGAATTTGCATCACCACCAGTTGTAAAATCTCCAGGAATAATAACAGCTTTTACATTATTTGATAAATCTTTATTATTTACATAAAACCTATAACCATTATTAACTTTTTCATTGTTTAATGCATAAATATCTGTAGAATCTTTAACCGCTATATCAGTAAGATTTGCGTTAGATACTTTTTTCCAGTTAGGATGACATGAAGTATTATTTGTAGCCCTATAAAGACAATTATCTTGACCAATAACCCAAGCCATATTGTAATTATCTAAAACAACTTTTTTTGCTAAACCATCTACTCTATACCAATTATTTGTACTACGTTCCAATTGCCATATTGAATTATCACTTCCAGAAGCCCATATACATCCATATTGGCCTATAGTTAATTGTCTTAAAATTGCATCTGGTTTGGGTTGAAACCATTCTGAACCAGACCATCTAAATACTCTATTTTCGATATTTACTCCCCAAATTTCTGGAGCAGATCCTAATGCTATTTGAGTAAGTGCTCCTTGAACTTGTCTAAATCCAGCTTGTTCTAAATTTTCTTTTGTATTCTCTGGAGCTTTTTCTATACTTATTTCTTTATATTCAACTGGAACATTCCAGCTACTTAATCCAAAATATGATATATTAGTTAAATTGTTTGCAGCAGGATTTGGGTCAATACAACTTAAAATTACATTCTTATTTACAGTTTCGCTTTGACCTAATTTAATTACAGTTTTTCCTCCGTCAATTTTATTTATAGTAATCCAATAAGGCAAAAATTTGTTACCATCTTGAGCATCTATAAAATAAGTAATTTGACCAAGTTCAAATCCACCATTATTGCCATTTACTGTTCTTAAAATTGTTCGTGTACCTATGCCAGTTTGCTCTGCCCAACCACTTATTACAAATGTGTAAGCTGGAAAATCTGCCAAACTAGATTTATCTGGGCTCAACATAACTATTACATCATGTAAGGCTTTTGCTTTAAATTTAATTGTAGCCTGATCCGGTTTGGTAAAATGCCATGCATCATTCCATGTTGGAGCACAAGATAAAGGTGCTACAGAAGAACAAGATGTAACTTTTATATCACGATATTCAGTTGGAATATTCCAATTACTTACACCTACATATTTTATATTATTCAAGCCTTTAGAAGCTGGATCTGGATCAGTATAATTAATAATAATATTATCATCTTGCCCCAATTGTAATACAGTTTGACCATCAACTGTTTTATCTATTTTTACCCAAAATTCTTTAAATTCTGTTTCACTTAAATCACCTAAAATATTAGGATCTCCTGTTACCGATTCCTTTGCTACTAATTCATTACCATAAAGCGTTTGATCCTTTAATACCGTTCTTGTTCCATTCCAACCTTTTATTATAAAGGTATATGCCGCAATATTATCTTGCGTAATTTT
>Ga0265297_10000489_pt1 | contig 115317 bp, 88 predicted proteins | sample Munlanlwell13791_FD_192502 | JGI IMG/M metagenome (GOLD analysis project Ga0265297, IMG submission 192502) | Leachate microbial communities from a municipal landfill in Southern Ontario, Canada - Leachate well 137-91 | ecosystem: Engineered > Solid waste > Landfill > Unclassified | place...
TTATGTCGGGATTAAGGCATCCCAATTCTCTTTTTCAAGACTTCAAAAAGCTGATCCTGTACTCGGTGTAGATATGGCATCTACAGGGGAAGTCGGTTGTATAGGTGATGATACAAATGAGGCAATTCTTAAATCGATGCTCTCTGTAGGCTATAGAATACCGAAGAAGAATATCCTTATATCATCCGGTGATGCAAAGCAAAAGGCGGATTTGCTCTCTACTTCTGTTTTATTGGCCAGCAAGGGGTATAATTTATATGCAACAGGTGGTACATACAAGTTTCTTATTGACAATCATGTCAATGTAACACATGTGTTATGGCCCAGCGAGGAAGGAAATGAGCCCCAGGCATTGAAAATGATACAGAATAAGCAGATTGACCTTGTGATAAATATTCCTAAAAACCTTACCCAGGTTGAACTTGAGAATGGCTATAAAATTAGAAGGGCTGCCGTCGATTTTAACATTCCTCTCTTAACTAATGCGAGACTTGCATCTGCATTTATCAACGCATTCTGTAGCATGTCATTAAACGACATCCACATTAAAAGCTGGGATGAGTATATCTCATAAAGATTTTTAATTACTCCTCTTCAGGAGTAATTTTTTCACTTTCGCCCAAAATGAGTCTGGAGCTCTCGTCATCGAGAGCTTCAACTCCTTTAAGCTTCCGTCTGATAACATTTGTCCGTGTACCTACAAGCTTATCAATATCGTCAAGTCCTCCCTGAATGTTTTTCTGAGCTTTTTGAAGAAGTCCGCCGAATGTTTCGAATTCAGTCTTTACAGCACCCAGCACTCTCCAGACCTCACTACTCCTTTTTTCTATGGCAAGCGTCCTGAATCCCATCTGCAGGCTATTTAGAATAGCAGCAAGTGTTGTCGGTCCTGTTACAATAACTTTATATTTCTGCTGTATCTCCTCCAATAACGAGGCTTTCCGGACAATCTCCCCGTAAATGCCTTCAAATGGAAGAAACATTATTGCAAAATCTGTTGTGTAAGGAGGATCAATGTATTTGTCAAATATGTCCTTTGCCATTTTCTTAACAGCATTTTCCATATTCTTCTGTTCACTTTCAATTTTTAACGGATCATTTGCATCATAAGCATCCTGAAGCAGTTCGTATGCCTCCCTTGGAAATTTAGCATCTACCGGTAGCCAGATGTTCTTTACGGTATCATCCTTACCAGGCAGTTTTATGGCAAATTCCACAAACTCCCTGCTGTCTTGCTTTGTTTTGACATTAGCTTCAAACTGATCCGGTGCAAGCACCTGTTCCAACAGCATTGAAAGTTGGACCTCCCCTATTCCTCCTCTCATCTTGACATTGCTCAGCACTCTTTTTAATCCACCGACATCCTGCGCAAGAACTTGCATCTCTCCCAAGCCCTTCTGGACCTCAACAAGTTGTTTCCCAACTGTCTCAAAACTTTGTCCAAGTCGTTCGCTCAATGTTTTTTCAAGTTTTTCTTCAACAACTCCTCTGATTTTCTCAAGCTTCTCTTCAGTATGTTTAATCATTTCATTCTGACGGTTCTCAATTTGAGTCAGTTTATCCTTTTGAATATCGGAGAGCATAGCCATCCCTTTTTCTGAAGATTCCTGAAAGTTCTTGATACTTGACCCCACTGAGGCAGAAAACATTTTCAGAGCCTCATTAAGCTCTTCCCTGTTCTCCTTTAAGGAACGGGCATGCTCTTCTCTGAGATATCTGATTTCATCAGAAAATCTGGTCTCGAATCGTTCCAGATTACTTCTGATATCAGAAACCTTTTCACTCCTGATAATTAGAATAATCAACAGTGTAGCTATTATTAACGAAAATACAAGTGATATAATAATTAGTGTGATCATACAAGCAAATTAATGAAAATTCAGTTATATTTGCAATAGTAAATACTTATACTATCGTATATGATACTAAATAAAAAGGTTGGAGTATTCCTTAACCTGGTCCACTGCCGATTTAAATTATATTTAAGTACAATTTTCCAAAGTAACGGATATGACATTACTCCGGAACAGTTTCTTGTACTTGACACCCTTTGGGATGATGGTGTGCAATCCCAGCAGGAGATTGCAGATAAGATCAAGAAAGACAAAAACTCTGTAACCAAGTTGATAGATGCCCTCGAAAAAAAGAATTATGTTAAGAGAACACCTTTCAAACAGGACAGAAGGCTTAATCTTATCCACATTACTGAATCCGGTCTTCAGATTAAGGACCCTATTACTAAGATAGCCATGGAAGCTACAAATATGATTATCAAGGATATTCCTCTCGAGGACCTGCACACATTCATAAGAGTCTCCGGAAAGATGTTGGATAATATGATAATACAAGAAGAGGTTAGATAAGATGGGAAAATTGTTTGATAGACTTAATGAGGATTACCGCTTCAGAGAGGGGTTGAATGCGTGTATTAATTGTGGTACATGTACGGCAATATGTCCTGCTGCAGAATTTTATAAATATGATCCGCGCATTATAACTGACACCGTTCAGTCAAAAAATGAGGAGGCTATTGAAGAGCTTCTAAAGGGTGATACTATATGGTATTGCGGTGAGTGTATGTCTTGTGTGACAAGATGTCCCAGAAAAAATGCCCCCGGATTAATTATAATGGCCCTGAGGTCTTTGTCTATGGATACAGGTTTATTCATACATTCCGAAAAAGGAAGACAACAATATGCATTAACCGTTGCACTTAACAATAACATTTTGAACTATGGTTATTGTGTTTACCCTAGAACTTTCAAGTATAAGTCTCATCCAGAATATGGACCTGTTGGTAAGTGGATTGAGGAAAATCTTGAAGCTGTACACAAAAAGGTTGGTTCAAATCTGGATGGTGACGGGCCGGGAATCCTCAGAAAAATTCCTGACGAGGATCTTAAAGAGCTAAAGGATATATTTGATGCAACCGGAGCAACAAAAAGAATGGAAACAATTGAGATGTACTCAATTGAAAGAGCTAAAGCGTTAGGAATGTCCCGGGAGGAATATCTTAATCATATATTCACAACGACATTAAAAGAACATCACAGATAATGAATATAAACGGGAAGAAGAAAATTTGGAGTGAATATCAGAAAGAGATACCTGAAGACCACTATTTTTATGTAAGGAGTTGCATTCGGCAAAACTTTTTCCCTGCTTCAGAAAAGTTATTTCTTGAAATAGTCAGGGAACGTCTTAGTCTTGATTTCTTTGAAACAGAGCATCATACAACGTGCGGAGGAATTGCCTATCATAGTGACACCATTCCTCAGGAGACAGTAATGACTATTGTGGCAAGACAGTTTGCTCTTATGACAGAAGCCGGATATAAGAATTATGTTGCATCTTGTATAACTTCATTCGGCTTGTATACAGAAATACTTGACACATGGCATCACTTCCCGGAACTAGAATCTAAAATCCGGGACTACTTGTGGAAAACAACAAAAAGAGAATTTCAAAAACCTGAATATCTGGCACATGCTAGTGATGTAGTATACAAATTACGAAATAAAATAGCCAGCCAGGCAAAATATAAACTTGTAAACAAGGATACTGGAGAGCCTCTGAAGGTTGTTGAACATATAGGTTGCCATTACTCAAAAATGTTTCCCTCAAAAGGAGTTGGAGGTGCTGAATATCCTTACGTTCTGACCGGTATGATTGAAGCCTGGGGCGGAGAGATAGTTGATTATCCTGAGAGAAGACATTGTTGTGGCTTTGGATTCAGACAATATTTAGTACAGGCTAACAGAGGGTATTCAATTTCTAATACTCACAAGAAATTTGAATCAATGGCCCCGTTCAAGCCGGACATGATTATTACAAATTGCCCGGGCTGCCCTTATTTTCTTGACCGGTGGCAGTATGTTATAAAAGAGATGGAGGGTAAGACATACGGAGAAAATGGTGAGGGAATTCCTGTATTTACATATGAAGAGGTGGCGGGATTGGTACTTGGATACGATCCATGGTATCTTGGAATGCAGATGCACCAGACAGCAGTGGAGCCATTACTTGATAAAATAGGTATTAAGTATAATAAGGAAGAAAAATATCTTTTGTAATGAATAGAGAGATTTTGATTATTGGAGGAGGTCCTGCAGGACTGGAATGCGCGAATTCGCTCATTTCTCTTGGTTATAAGGTGTTTATTGTGGAAAAAAGCGCTGAACCCGGAGGCCATCTTAGAAAATGGGACAGGTTATTCCCATATGGAGCTTCGGCGTCCGAAACACTTGAAAAATTATTACAACAATCAAATAAGGCCTTATTCTTTTATGAAACAGAGGTTAAATCAATAAAAAAATCAGATGGAGTATTTATTGCTACGCTTTCTGATGAGACTCAGTTACATGTGGGTTCGATTGTAGTTGCTACCGGGTTTTCTTTATTTCCTGCCGCAAAAAAAGAGGAGTATGGATATGGAATATACAATGGTGTAATAACAAATGCAGATCTGGAAGATGCTTTTAAAACAGGTAAAAAAGAGTTTTTTAAAGCAAATCGTGTGGGTTTTGTACATTGTGTAGGTTCAAGGGATGAAAAGGTATGCAACCGTCATTGTTCAAAGGTGTGTTGTGTAACAGCTGTAAAGCAGGCTTGTGAATTTAAAGATTTAAACCCTGAAGCTGAAGTATATTGTTTTTATATGGATCTGAGAATGTTTGGCAGAGGTTATGAGGATTTATATTTAAAAGCGCAAAACAAATATGGAATTAGGTTTATAAGAGGCCGTGTCTCAGAAGTTGCGGAAGATGTCGATGGCTGCCTGGTATTGAAGGCTGAGGATACCTTAACATCCAGGCCATTGAAGGTAACACTGGATCTCCTCGTACTGATGAGTGGCATATCAAAAAATCCGGATAACGATGAGATAGCTCTGATGCTGGGTATTGATACAGATGAAGATGGATTTCTTTCTTTATGTGAACCTAACCTTAATAACAACAAAACACAAGTTGAAGGAGTGTTTCTGACAGGTTCTGTAACAGGCCCCAAAACGCTTCCGGAGACATTGAATGAGGCAAGAGCCGCAGCTTTGGCTGTTCATAAATATTTATCAAGATAGATAACCATGAAGGAATTTGGATATTCATTATCTCCCAGTTCAAGGGTTGACCTCGATAAAGTTGATAAGAGTAAGCAAAATAGATTGTTTGCATTAGAACCGGGATTCAAAAAATGTATGTCATGCGGGTCTTGTTCTGCTACGTGTAGTGCCGGAAATTATACAGATGTTAGCCTGAGAAGGGCAATTTCATATATTCAGAATGGTCAGGATCAGTTGGCAGTAAATATGCTTAGAAATTGTATGCTGTGCGGAAAATGCCTGATTATATGTCCAAGGGGGATTAACACGCGTAACCTTATTCGGAATATACTTAATGTTTATGGGGAGAAACAGATATGAGAGAACGCTTTCTTTTTGGATATGACCCATTTGTATTGCCATTCACACTTGGAATGGTCTTTATTGTTCTATATCTTTTAATAGGTTCAATAAGGATTATTATAGCCCTTGACAAACAGGAACGGATGTTATTGCTCAAATCAATGAACCCCCGGCAACTTATCATAACTGCCAAGGATGTCTTTGTTGATTGTCTGCTGCATATCAAGATTTTCAAAAGGAATCTTCTTCTTGGCTATATGCATTTCAGTATTGCTTTCGGGTGGTTTATGATAATTCTGGTTGGGCACCTGGAGGTCATTTTGTATACACCTCAAAGAAACGGTGTGCTGTATTATCCCGTTTTCTTCAGATATTTTGTAATGGAGACACAGCAAACTTTAAGGGGGGCCTTCTTTTTCTTCCTGATGGATCTGTTTCTTCTTATGATTCTCTCAGGAATAGCTCTGGCTATATTCAAGCGTTTCAGATCTATGGCGCTTGGCATGAGAAGAACTACCAAGCTTAAACTCGGGGACAGATTTGCTTTGTATTCACTTTGGGCAATATTTCCTTTGAGACTTCTTGCTGAGAGTTTTACTGCAAACATAAGCGGTGGAAGTTTCCTTACGAAATCCATAAATCACCTGGTACATGGCTTTGTAACAAATCCAGACAATGCTTTGCCTATTTGGTGGAGTTATTCCATTGCATTGGGTGTTTTCCTGTTTTCACTTCCATTCTCCAGGTACATGCACATACCGACAGAGATTATTCTTATTTTTCTTCGCAATGCAGGAATTAAAGCTACCAGTTTCAGAAACGGATATGCCGAATCAGAGATTTATTCATGTTCAAGGTGTGGTATCTGCATTGATGCCTGCCCTATGGGGGTGAACCGTGGGGATATAAAATTTTCATCAGTCTATACCATACGTTTATTAAGAAGAAGAGAAGATCCGTCGGAGGGGGCAGAGAAATGTCTGATGTGTAATAAATGCGTAGAGGTATGTCCGGTCGGAATCAATTCTACAAGGTTAAAACTGTTATACAGGCAAAGTATAAACGATTCCGGACAACATAATTTCTCATACCTTTCAACGATTAAAGAGAGAGAGTCTTATGGGAAGGTTCTATATTATGCGGGTTGTATGACACACCTGACTCCGGTTATATATCGCTCTCTTTTTAATATCCTAGATAAAGCCGGAGTGGATTACACATTTATGGACAAAGATGGTTCTGTTTGCTGTGGCAGGCCACTTATGCTGTCAGGGGACATGAAAGGTGCCAGAGAGCTGATAGAGAATAATAAACGAGTTATCAAAGCTTCAGGATGTAAAACGCTTTTACTCTCCTGCCCTATTTGCTATAAAATTTTCAAGGAAGAGTATCAATTGGATGGAATTGAAGTTGTACATCACTCCGTTTTCATCAATAAGCTGCTAAAAAGCGGTCAAATAAAAATTAAAAAGGGTATAGAGACATATGTCTACCACGATCCTTGTGAATTGGGAAGAGGGACCGGAATTTATGAACAACCCAGAGAATTGTTATCCGTAGCAGGAACTCTTAAAGAGTCTCCGGAAGAGAGAGGAGAAAGCATCTGTTGCGGTGGCAGCCTTGGAAGTCTTACCATGCCTGCCGATAAAAGGAGAAAAATAACAGAGCACTCTTTGGATATCCTAAACACAAATAATCCGGATATCGTAGCAACAGCATGCCCATTATGTATGCGAACATTCTCCCCTCTTAATTATAAATCGGAGACAGCTGATATAGCACAGATAATATCGAAAAACTTAATATAATTATTATAATTCAAATCAAAAATTAATGACTAGCTACAAACTTCAGAATATCTCAACCGGCAGGATATTTGATGATACTGGTTGGCTACTGGCTGACCCTGAGGCTTCTGACCCATCTTTGGTCAGAGCTGTATATAAAAACAAACAATTTACAATAGGAGATGATAAGGATGGGTTTTATAAGTTTTCAAACTGGTTGCCAATTTGCAAAACTCTTGAAAATTCTGCCCCTACCGTGACATATAAGAGCAAGGAACTGTCAAAGGTACTGGGACTTACTAACCTATATATAAGTTTTAGCGGATATTGGCCCGAAATCGGGGCAAAAATGACAACCTGCTCATTTAAAGAGACAGAGGCTTACTCTGTGTGTGCGCGTTTCATGCCGGAAAAAGACAGAATTATGGTTGTCGCGTCAGCAGGTAATACAGCTAGAGCATTTGCCAGGGTTTGTTCTGAGAATTCAATTCCTTTGGTTGTTGTAATACCGGAAGACAATCTGGATGCATTATGGTTTGAAAAGCCACTTTCTAAATGTGTTAAAATAGTCTGTACACCTAAAAATACCGATTATTTTGACGCTATAGATTTATCCAATAAAATTTGCAAATCTCCTCGTTTCTTTGAAGAGGGTGGAGCAAAGAATGTTGCCAGAAGAGATGGTATGGCTACTACCCTGCTCTCCGCTGTTTCAGTTATTGGAAGAATACCTGATTACTATTTTCAGGCAATAGGCAGTGGTACCGGTACCATTGCAGTATGGGAGGCAAATCTCAGATTGATTGAAGATGGTCGTTTCGGTAGTCATAAAATGACTCTCATTCCATCCCAGAACTATCCTTTTACTCCTATGTATGATGCTTGGAAAGCTGGAAGCAGGAATCTTCTCCCTTTTGACGATGACGAAGCCAGGGTAAAGGCTTTACAGATTAAAGCCAAGGTTTTGTCAAACAGAAGGCCACCCTATTCGGTCCCCGGTGGTTTGTTTGATGCTTTGTCAGACTCAAATGGCGATATTGAGTATGCAAATAATCAGGAGTCGGAAGATGCATGTGCGCTTTTCAAAAAAACAGAGGGAATTGACATATATCACGCCTCCGGAATTGCACTAGCCGGAATGATTAAGAGTATAAACTCCGGAAAAGTGAATAAGGATAAGGTTATTATGTTGAATATCACAGGTGGCGGAGAAGAGAGATTTAAATCAACGCATAAAGTTGCTTTAGGTAAACCGGATCTTATAATTGACAACAGAATGGATGCAGCAGCTATTTACACATCCGTTGAAAATCTTTTCTAGAATGAGCTTTATTACCAGACCTATTTTTATACCTAAAATATTAGAAATTTTTCGTAAAGGAGGATACAATAAAAAAACTTTCTCCTCTGATTTAATTGCCGGCATCATTGTGGGTATAGTAGCCCTACCCCTCGCCATTGCATTTGGTATAGCATCAGGCGTAACGCCGCAGCAAGGGCTTATAACTGCCATAGTAGCCGGTTTCCTGACCTCTTTGCTTGGTGGTTCTAACTTTTTGATTGGAGGACCGACAGGGGCATTTATTGTTGTGGTATACGGCATTGTTACCAAATTTGGAATGTCAGGACTAATAATTGCAACATGTCTTGCCGGTGTTATACTCGTGGTAATGGGTGTTTTTAAGTTCGGCTCAATAATAAAATTCATACCATATCCGATTGTTGTTGGTTTTACAAGTGGTATAGCCCTGGTTATTTTTTCCACACAGATTAAAGACTTTCTGGGTCTGCAGATAGACAACCTCCCGGCCGAGTTTATTCCCAAGTGGATTAGTTATTTTCAGCATCTTTCGACTATTAATTACCATGAAGCCGCTCTAGGATTGTCTTGTCTGCTTATAATAATTTTTTGGCCAAGAATCACAAAGACAGTTCCGGGGTCGTTAATCGCAATTATTGTCGGAACTGTAGGCACTTTGATAATTTCAAAAGTATACGGGGTTGAGTTTGCAACCATTGGCAGCAGGTTCCCTGAATTGGCACAAGGGGTTACAATGCCGAAACCGCAGGCTCCCAATATAACTTTTGCCATGATAAAGGAGTTGTCCCAACCGGCTATAACGATAGCAATACTGTGTGCTATAGAATCACTTCTTGCGGCCATGGTAGCGGATGGCGTGACAGGGAAGAGACATGATTCCAATACTGAACTGATAGGTCAGGGAATTACAAATATTGTTACTCCTTTTTTTGGAGGAATCCCCGCAACAGGAGCAATTGCAAGGACAATGGCAAATATTAATAATGGAGGGAAAACGCCTGTCGCAGGAGTAATACATGCTTTAGTCCTGTTACTTGTGTTTTTCTTTCTGATGCCTTATGCAATATACATTCCGCTTGCCTGCCTTGCCTCAATACTGATAGTAGTTGCATATAATATGAGTGAGCTGAAAACATTCAGATACCTTCTTAAAGGTCACAGAACAGATATTATAGTATTATTAATTACTTTTTTCCTGACAGTAGTAATAGATCTGACGGTCGCTATTGAGTTCGGTGTTATCCTTGCAATAATTCTTTTTGTGAAAAGAGTTTCAGAAACATCTTCAATCAGAATTGTTGAGGAGACCACAATTGAAGGGACTGAACTGAGCGAATCTCCCCAGGATGTTGAAAAGTTCCAAATTCCAAGATTTGTTGAGATATATGAGATAGATGGTCCTTTTTTCTTCGGACTTGCCAGTAAGATTGATGAACTGGATGTTTCTTCCCATAAAAGAGTCAAGATACGTATTATCAGAATGAGAAGAGTACCCTTTATCGACTCTACCGGATTGAATAACTTGAGAAACTTATGGAAAAGATCAAAAAAAGAGCATATTCAGGTTATTTTGTCAGGAGTCACCGAATCAGTCAGGAAGAGTCTTGATTCTTCCGGGTTCTCTGAAGAGCTCGGTCAGGAATTTATATTCCCTCACATATCAATGGCTGTAGAAAAGGCTAAGGAGCTTTCTGACAAAATAGCTCTAACTGAAAAGGAGTTATCAGATAAAAGGCATTTAAAGACAAAAACAGAGAAGTTGTCTTAATACACATATATGTTATATGATCTGATATTCATTAGTATATGCATATAATTAAATGGGGCTGCAAAATTTGCAGCCCCATTTTTATTTATATAATAGGATTAGCATTTTTTCACAATAATTGCAGTTCCCATTCCACCGCCTATACAAAGAGATGCCAGACCAATATTCTTATCGTTGGCAATAAGTTCATGTATAAGAGAAACAATGATTCTGTTGCCCGATGCTCCGATAGGATGTCCTAAAGCTATGGCTCCTCCGTTTATATTTGTTCTTTCATCAATCCACTTTCTGCTTACATTGTGTTCGTCTATAAGCTCCTTTATCACTCCAAGGGATTGTGCGGCAAAGGCTTCATTCAACTCGATAAGTTCCATGTCCGATAATTTCATACCAGCATTATTCAATGCTTTTCTGATAGCCGGAACAGGACCGAGACCCATTACTTTCGGATCAACCCCTCCCTGTCCAACAGCAATAATCTCACAAAGTGGTTTTATTCCATATTTTGCAACCGCATCCTCTCCCATCATCATGACGAAAGAGGCTCCGTCATTTACTCCGGAAGCATTGCCTGCTGTCACTGTTCCGTCCTTTTTAAATGCAGGCTTTAGTGCTGCAAGTTTTTCTGGATTACTTGTCCTGTTTGGAAACTCATCTTTGTCAAACACTATAGTCTCTTTCCTGGTGACGATACTTACAGGCACAATCTCTTTGTCGAAGACTCCGGAATCTATTGCCTTGATTGCCTTTTGCTGAGATGTGTAAGCAAATGCATCTTGTTCTTCTCTTGTTATACCATATTTCTCAGCTATGTTTTCTGCTGTTATTCCCATATGATAATTGTTAAAGGCATCAGTCAGACCGTCACATACCATATGATCGACAGCTTTCAGGTCTCCCATTTTAACACCTCCTCTTAACGAGCCATTCAAGACAAACCCAGCATTGGACATTGATTCTGTTCCACCGGCTATTACTACATCTGCCAGACCGGATAATATACCTGCATATCCATTCATTACAGCTTTCATGCCTGAGCCACAAACCATATTGATTGAATAAGCGGGAACTTCAACCGGGATACCTGCTTTAACAGATGCCTGTCTTGCAACTCCCTGCAGCTGCCCTGCTGAAAGAATATTCCCGGCAATCACAGTATCTACTACTCCGGGATTAATTCCTGTCTCTTTTATCAGCTCCTTTATTACAATGGCACCTAATTCCCCGGGATTTATTTGTGACAGGGAGCCCATGAACTTGCCTATGGCAGTTCTTTTTGCGGCGACAATAAATACTTTTTTCATAATTACACTCTCATTTTTATTAGGTTATCAGAAATAATCAATTTTGTGCCAGTTGCATTCTGAACCTCTTCAACAGAGAATTCGGGATGTATTTCGGTTAGCATTATTTTACCTTCTGGCAACACGGTCATTACCCCCATCTCAGTAATAATCATACTTACTTTTCCAGCTGCGGTAAGTGGTAAAGAGCATTTTTCCAGAATTTTATGATTGCCTTTTGCAGTGTGCTCCATGGCTAAAATAACCTTTTTCGCTCCGGTGATAAGGTCCATTGCACCTCCCATCCCCGGGGTCTTTTTGCCAGGTATCATCCAGTTTGCAAGATTACCTTTAGCGTCAACTTCAAGAGCTCCAAGAATTGTGACATCTACATGCCCTCCTCTTATTATCGAGAAGGAAATAGATGAGTCGAAGCAAGATGCATCATTTGTATATGTGATGTATCCCCCTCCAGCATTTGTATAATCATCATTCTCCTCACCAGGGGCAGGTTCCGGTCCCATACCCAGGAGACCATTCTCTGACTGCAGAGTTACACGAACACCCGCAGGCAAATAGTTAGGAATAAGGGTGGGAAGTCCTATGCCAAGATTAACCACATCGCCATCCTTCAGTTCGAGAGCTGCCCGTTTGGCAATCACCTCTCTGATTTGATTCTTATCCATATTGTCTGTTTTATTGTTTGTTTACACTTTGTTCCTTCTTACAAATTCCTGTGCAATGTAGGATGCAACATCGTCAGCATAGGTATTCATACCGAATCCGGCATCGTATCCCAGCTCCTGCGCAAGTTCATGAGAAATTCTAGGTCCTCCGCAAGCAAGAATCACTTTCTTCCTAAGTCCTTCTGCCTCTAAAAGCTCTACAAGCTCTACAAGATTTTTAATATGTACATCTTTTTGAGTAACAGTTTGTGAAACTAATAACGCATCAGCTTTCAGTTCAATAGCCTTAGCTATAAACTCCTCATTCGGTACCTGAGATCCAAGATTGTAGGCATCTATCATCTCATATCTTTCCAGTCCGTAATGCCCCGCATACCCCTTCATATTCATGATAGCATCAATTCCCACCGTATGAGCATCAGTTCCAGTACTGGCACCTATTATAACCAATGGTCGTCCTATATTATCCTTTATATACTGATCCGTTTCGTGCATATCCATTACATCTGACTCTACCTTAGGGACATAAATTGTTGAATAGTCAACAGTATGCATTGTGGATCCGTAACAATTAAAAAAGGTATACCCTGGTGTCAGCTCTTTGTAAAATACTACCTGGGGATTCTCAAAACCCATTTGTTTCAATAGTTGTTTTGCGGCTTCAATAGCCTCTGCTCCGGTTGGAACAGGCAGGGTGAAACTTAGCTGTACCTTGCCGTCATTCATCGTATCACCATAAGGCTTTACTTTAGAGAAATCCAGCGTTTTGTCAAAATCTTTTGACTGCATTGAATATAAACCACCGCTCATTACTTGTCTCCTCCTTTCATTAAATCAATAAATGGGTTGATATAATTTGTTCCTTTTTCAACAACTCCTCAAGACCTTTACCTCCGTTTCTCGGTCTTTTCACATCTGCAAAAATACCTTTTTCAAGGGCAGTAAAGAGTCCCTCTTTTTCTATTCTTTCCAACAGAGAGATAGCCCCTTCCAAAACCTCTTTTGCTCGGGTTCTGATTATTCCGCCCTCTTTATATTCAACCTCGTCACCAATATTCTTTAAATTGCCGAAAATGTATTTAGCATTTTCAATGGATAGATATCTGTCTGACATAAAAGGAGTATGAATTGCCTCAGTTGGCATGCCGAGCAGTTGTATTCCCTGATTTGTCCATATACCTATCATATTGAAAAGTGCATCCTGAATATGCCCTCTGAATATATTCCCAGTCATGAACTTAGTCGGTGGCATATATTTTAAAGGGGCTTTAGGGAAAATTTCCCTTGTCATTTGAGCTTGCGCCAATTCGTAAAGGAATCCGTTTTCAAGTTCCGGATTCATTTCGAATGCATGACCAAGCCCCATTTGTTCTTCAGGTAATCCTGCAAGAAGTGCTAATTGCTCATTTATGAGATCCGAAGCGAGAACTGTGTGAGCCTCTTCATAAGCATCAGCTGTGGTCAGGTAATTGTCCTCACCTGTATTGATAATAACACCGGCATATCCGTTAATTACTCTGGAGAAATACTGGTCTACGAGAGTCCTTTGCATATTTATATCTCTGAAAAGTATTCCGTAAAGAGCGTCGTTCAACATAACATCCAGTCCTTCAAAAGCACCCATTACTGCAATTTCAGGCATACATAATCCTGAGCAGTAGTTGCATAATCTTATGTAGCGGCCAACCTCTTCACCAACCTTATCAAGAGCAGATCTCATTATTCTGAAATTTTCCTGTGTGGCGAACGTTCCCCCAAAACCTTCAGTAGTTGCTCCATAAGGCACATAGTCAAGCAAAGACTGACCGGTTGTACGGATAACGGCAATCACATCAGCTCCCTGACGAGCTGCCGCTTCTGCCTGAATGACATCTTCATAAATATTTCCTGTAGCTACAATAACATATAAATATGGTTTTGGTCCCTCTCCCAGAGTCTTGATATAATTATCTCTTCTTACCCTGTTTGCCTTTATTTTATTCATACTTGCATCAATTACAGATGCAATTGCTCTTTTTCGTTCACTTTCATTAGCTACAGGCAATCTGGTAATATCCAATGTGCCCAGTGCAACTCTTTCAGCTATTTCCTGAGGATTGAGCGAGGTGTTTACCATCGCATTGGAGATGTAGAAAAGAGCCCCATGGGATAGCACTCCCTTGATTTTCAGATCATCTGTAATTACATTTGGCAGAGGAACCTGGTTTGTATCTGTTCCGTCAATACCCATCAGACGGCATAGCGTTCTCTCTACTGCTATCGTAGTGTAATGACCGACATACTGCTGTACTTCATCGGCAATACCTTTTGAAATCCTTCTGGCATATTCTACTCTTGTAAAATCCAGTCCTAGTTTACTTTGCATATTATTTATCTTTGATTTACTATATATTCAGCTTCATTTATCCAACTTTCGTCGATTTTAAGAGAGCGTGCAATTTTTATAGCCTCTCTTGGTGCTTCGTTGCTCTCTGCGGCAACAAGCGAATAATCCATTTTCCCCTCACAATACCCTTTAACTCTTAATCGCTTACAATCAATATTGTCAACATTATAGTGCGTGGTTATGACTATGAATGAATCTTTGTCTGTTAATCTGTGAAGAAGGGCTGATACCAAGGCTGTTCCCTCAGACGGATTAGTTGTTCCGGCTGGTTCATCGATAAGAGCCAAAACCCTCTTTCCTGAACTGATGACTTTAATAACTTCATCAATTTTAATCATTTCAGAGGCAAAAGATGACAGACCTTTAGAAATGTCCTGATAATCCCCGGAGATCAAAAAAACATCATTTACTGCAGAAATAGAGGCTGAAGTTGCAGGTATGCCAAATGAGAAGTGAAAAAGTAACTGAGAGAGGGCTAACGTTTTAAGTGTAACACTCTTCCCACCCATATTGGCTCCTGTTATAAGAAGCGGTTTGTAATTCTCTACGAGTATGTCTATACTTTGAAAATCCCTTCCATCATTAGAAATGTTATCGCTAACCTCAGGATTGAAGAGTCCGGTGTATGATAACTCCTTCTTTGAAATTACCGGAAAAGTTAATTTTAATTCTTTTATTTGTAGGGCCTTGGCTATAATAATGTCTAGATTTGTAAGAGCAGAAAGGGCATTTCTGATTGTTTTCACATCTACATTTAACCTCCCGCACAACTCCTTTCTTACCTTTTCCTCAATTATGGATGCTCTGTAATGCAAATCTTCGTTAAATACCTCCAGGGATTTTAACTCCTTTCTTATCCGGGAAAGCTCTTCGGAGTATGCTTCATATACATAAAAGGAATTGATACGATTACCCTCCGGGTCAAGTATGTCCAATACAGATGAAAGATCACAAAGATTTAGATATTCGATATTCAGCCCTGTTTCTATAAATATATGCCTTATATCCTCAGAAACCAATGCAAGAGACTTAATTTCAAACAGCTCTACATCATCCAGTATAATACCTCTTTCCAACCTGGAAATAGATCCTCTTATATCTTTGACAAGCGAAAGTTTTTCCTGTATTGCCAGTATTGTAAACTGAAATTTTCCCTTTTCAATAAACTGCCGGTAAAACATTGACAAATCTTCGTATCCGGCCTTGATATCCTTTATTGTGGAAGTGAAAGGGGTGTCCATCACAACCTGACGCGAGTATGATGAACTCAGTGAGAGTCTTTCTACAATATATCTGAATCCAGACTGCGAATCTAAAAATGATCTAAGCTTCATAACCATCTTTTATTATATCATAGACAGGTACCTTTATCTCATTTTCTAATTCAGAACATAATAACTCTGAATTTAGTACGGCACCGGTTGGAGAGGCAGGGTTGACACACACTGCAATAAGATTGCTTCTTTGAAGAACTCTGATTTTGCCGCCTCTTCTTTGAAAGTTGAAAATGGTCCTGTGGTCTGCAAAGATTTTAGTAAAATCTCTTACAATCAACTCAAAACCATCAACATTTATTCTATTTATCAAAACATTCAGGAATCTGTCTGTAAGAGCCCCTGAAATAAAAACAGCAACCATCGTCTGTAATATAACAGTTTCTACTTGTTCGATTTCAAGAGCTGACGAAATTTTGAGATTAATTAACTCACTATCTTTCGTAATACCCCAAATACCAGAATGAACATTCTCCAGAGTTGCAAATGTATTGGCAGATGTAAGCGGAAGTCTTACCAAATCCACTAACCTGCCGGTTTTCTGAACGAGGTGATTAATGTTCAGCGAAAGAGATGCCCCTGTGGTAAGTATCATTGCCTCTGAAACGGTTGGAGAAGCCAGACTCATTCTGGAAAGAGCTCCATCTACTATGCATAATGAAAGCTTATACTTTATTCTCATCTCTTCCATCCATTGTTTGAGATCAGATGTTCCTGTAGGGCCGGCAAGCATCACCTTTCCACAGGCAAGAGCCCTTGCTGTGATAATCCTGCCTAAAGAGCCGGTAGAATCACTGATTCCGACAACTTCAGACAGGATCTTTCTTTGTTTATACAGTTTCTCACTTGTCGCAAAAAAGATCCCCTCCCTAAGATAAATCTCAGGTTTTTTTGTGCCTGTAACAGAGTCTATTCGTTCGCCGTCCAATCCGATAGATGTAACGGCAATACTAAGACTTTTGTTTGATAATCGCTTGATCAGGTAGTTGAAACACTCGGTTTTCCCGGTGTTTTTTTCAAGGCCGACTATTGACAGACTTCTGCATTTGAGGATTTCCTGTACAAATGGCATTAGCTTTAATGTTTATGAGAGCGTTCCTTTCTCAAAAGGTGAGCAGGTTCTATAGCCAATCTCTGTCCTTTAAGAAGAGCAGAAACTCCCTCTACACTTTCGTTTTTAATACAATCCGGACAATTGCAGTGGTTTACATAATTGTCAGGTTCGGAATATGTTGTAATAACACCTTCAAAGTTCCTGAGTATAACCTTTCCCGGAGATTGTGATATTACGTAGTTTGGCATAACCGGTGTTTTTCCTCCTCCTCCGGGAGCATCTACGACAAAAGTCGGCACAGCATATCCTGATGTATGTCCCCTGAGGCCTTCTATAATCTCTATACCTTTCGAAACCGGAGTCCTGAAGTGTTCCAATCCCATAGACAGGTCACATTGGTAAATATAATAAGGTCTGACTCTCATTTTAACAAGTAAGTGCACCAACCTCTTCATAATATTAACGCAGTCATTTACACCTCTTAACAGAACCGATTGATTTCCAAGTGGGATGCCGGCATTGGCCATTCTTTCACAGGCAGCGATCGCTTCTGGTGTAACTTCATTAGGGTGATTAAAATGAGTATTTAACCAAATCGGATGGTATTGTTTAAGCATATCTACCAGCTTGTCTGTAATCCTCTGAGGACATACGACAGGTGTTCTGGATCCGATTCTAATAATTTCAACATGAGGGATGGCTCTCAGTTTCTTAATTATTGATTCCAGTTTCGCATCTGATACCATAAGAGCATCACCTCCGGAGAGAAGTACATCTCTTACTTGAGGAGTCCTGGCAATATAATCTATTGCTCTGTCAATATTGTTGGCAGGAGATTCATCATCCTTCTGTCCGGCAAAACGCCTCCTCGTACAATGCCTGCAATACATTGAGCACATATCGGTTATAAGCAGGAGCACTCTGTCAGGGTACCTGTGAGTCAGACCCGGAACCGGAGAGTCTTCATCTTCATGAAGTGGATCCAGTAAATCTGCTGCAGACTGATGCGTCTCAGCTCCTGTTGGAATTGCTTGTTTCCTAATAGGGCAATCCGGATTTTCAGGATCTATCAAGGATAGATAGTAGGGTGTGATCGCCATTCGGAGTGTTGCCAGGGATTTTTTTATCCCCTCCTCCTCCTCTTCTGTCAGTTTAATATATTTCTTTAGTTGTTCCAGGGTCTCAATCCTGTTTTTTACCTGCCATTTCCAGTCGTTCCATTGTTCATCTGAAACTTCAGGAAACAATACTTTTCTTCTGTCAACTGCCATAATTAGATATAAATTTTTTCAAATAAATCACGTATTTCTTTGGATTCTCTCAAAATATTAAGCGTCAGATTTGCATGTCCTTTAGCATAGCCATTGCCTACAATCAGGTTAATATCCTTTCCTACTCCTTCTGCCCCAAGTGCGGCCTTTGTAAAGCTTGTTGCCATTGAAAAGAAATATACACAACCCTGACCTTTTGTGACAAGAATAGAAGTCATCTCTGTAGATGGAACATTAACATTATTGACAGTCACATCGCAACCTCTTCCTCCGGTTATTTCCATGACTTTATTGTAAACATCCATTACATTAGTCGCATCTGCCACAATAACATTTGTAGCAAGATTCATGTCAATGATACGCTGGGCATTTTCCTTTGAATACTCAACAACAATTACTTTTCCAGAAGGACCGACATTTTGCATTGCCTGATAACAACATAAAACACCGGATTTTCCCCCGCCTCCTATAATACATACTATGTCGCCCTCTGTAACTAAACGATCCACCTGAGCCGGAGCTCCGGCAACATCCAACGCTGCTAAGGCAAGCTTCTCGGGAATATCATCAGGAAGTATGGCAAATAGTCCACTTTCGAACAGAATTGCCTGAGCATCAACATCTACCTGGTCTGAGTCCGGAGATAGTCTTTTTATTGAATTGAGCTTTAATGGTGTTAAGGAGAGGGAGACAAGAGTTGCAATCTTGTCCCCTACCTTTAACCTATTTGCAGGAAATGTCTTTCCTATCTCTTTTACTGTTCCTATCAGCATGCCCCCGGAACCGGTAACTGGATTTTGGAGTTTGCCCCTCTCTTCAACAATAGAGACTATCATTGCTTTCATCTTTTCGGCATCTGAATTACAAGCTTTCTTTATCTGTGTATAAGAGGCCGAGTCGATATTAAGCGTTGTTACATCGATTAAAACCTCGTTTTCATAGATATTCATATTATTATCAAGCTGGTAGGCCGGTTGTGGAAGAGTGCCTATAGGAGAAATCACTCTGTGAGTGCCATATCTGCAAATTTTTGTCATATAATTACTTATGCGTAAAGTTCTGTGAAAACTTTTCTGAGTTTTTCACTCTCCCTTAAAAGCTGGAGGGTGATTTCAGCGTGACCTTTTGTATAACCGTTTCCTACGATCATAGTAACATCACTGCCGACACCTTCTGCTCCAAGAGCTGCTTTTGTGAAGCTTGTAGCCATTGAGAAGAAGTATACCACGCCTGTGTCTTTTGTGCAAAGGATAGATGTCATCTCTGTATCGGTGATGTTAACATTGTTGATTGTAACATCACACATCTGGCCGTTTGTAAGCTCCTCAATCTTTTCTAGTATTGCCACAGGTTGTGTTGCATCACCAGAGAAGACATAGTCGCAGAAACCGAGATCCTGAAGTCTCTTTGTGCTCTTTTCACTATGGCAGAGGCCTATTACTTTACCAGTAACGCCGGCACGTTTTTTTGCCTCATAACAGCATAACATACCAGACTTTCCGCCTGCACCTATTATAAGAACAGTATCACCGGGTTTTACCAGTTTTGCTGTCTGAGCAGGTGCACCAGCTACGTCAAGAGCTGAAAGGGCCAGATTTTCAGGCATATCATCAGGAATTTTTGCATAAATTCCACTTTCGAAAAGAATAGCTTTTCCATCAATGTCAACCTGGTCAATATCAGATCTTATATCTTTGATTTTGTCAATTCTGAGTGGTGTGAGTGAAAGAGATACGAGAGTAGCAATCTTATCTCCTACTTTAAGATCTGTTTTGCCAATCAGAGCGTCACCGATTTTTTCAACAACTCCAAGAAGCATTCCGCCGGAACCTGTCACAGGATTTCTGTGTTTTCCCTGCTTTGCAACTATTCCCAACATTATCTCGGCAATCTTGGCTTTATCTCCGCCAGCCTGTTCCTCTATCTGAGTGAAACTTGCAGAATCAATGTTGAGGGTTTTTACATTAATGAGGATTTCATTGTCGTAAATCTCATCCATGTTGTTGTCAATTTTATTTGCCGGTTGTGGAAGAACACCTTTTGGCTCGATTACTCTGTGTACGCCGTATTTATTACCTTTTTTCATTTTTTTATTATTTTGTTGATTCTTTTATTTTACTTTAATGCCCAGTATTTCACGGGCTTCAGCAGGGGAAGCTATCTCTCTTCCCAACTCCTTTGCCATTCTGACAACTTTTGCAACAAGTTCTCCGTTAGATTTTGCAAGAACTCCCTTAGACAGAAAAACGTTGTCTTCAAATCCTACTCTTACATGACCCCCGTCTATTATTGCAGCAGCAGCCAAAGGAAATTCATACCTTCCCACTCCCGCTACTGTATAGGTTGCATCCGCAGGTATACTGCCACGAAGGAAAACGAAATCTCTCAGTTCACCTGAAATTCCTCCATTTACCCCCATCACAAAGTCAAAATGCATTGGATTTTGGATGAATCCATTTTTCCCAAGTCGTAGTGCCATATCAATCATACTTTTGTCAAAAACTTCCAGTTCGGGTTTGATTCCCCTCTCTATCATTTTTGTTCCGAAGTATTTAATCGTGTTTTCAGTATTCTCAAATATGTCATCACCCCCGAAATTAAGAGTTCCACAATCAAGGGTTGCCATTTCAGGGATAAGCTCCGTCGGTTGGAGTCTTTCATCGTTTGTCATACCAACGGCACCACCTGTAGATGGCTGAATAATAACGTCCGGACACAATTTGTAAATCGCATCCATTACATCTTTAAACCGGTTCTTGTCTTGTGTAGGTGTTCCGTCATCATTACGGACATGAAGATGTATGATGCTGGCACCGGCATCATATGCGGATTTCGCCTCTCTGGCGCACTCCTCTATTGTATAAGGTACCGCAGGATTGTGCTCCTTGAGTACCTCTGCGCCGCATATCGCGGCTGTTATAATAAGTTTAGCCATATTTACGATTATTACTATTTCCTTTGACAAGATTTAGGAGTAACACAAGTGCCTGATGCCTTGCATACTATTATTGGCTCATCCAGGATATCTGCAGCAGATGGTGAAATATCCGGTCTTGGTATAATCACTTTACGTGCAACAAATTCCATTTTTCTGGAACTGTTACCTACTGACGTAATTTCACCGGTTGCCTCAATGTAATCTCCTGCATAAACCGGAGCCATAAATTCTATATTATCGTATGCCTTGAACAGACCTTCATCACCATCTTGCTGAATTAAAAGTTCTGTTGCCACGTCACCGAATAATTGAAGCATTTTAGCTCCATCCACAAGGTTTCCACCATAGTGGGCATCATGAGAACTCATTCTCATTCTTATCATTGCTTGTTTTGCCATAATTAAAATATTTTATATGGATATTATAAAATCTATAAGAATTGCAGGAGTGTGGGCATGCTCAGGTTCGATTCCTCCGCATTCAACAATTTGCTCCGGTTCTGCTATTACCAGATCTGCCGCCATAGCTATAATAGGATTGAAATTCTTCTTTGTCCCCTTATAATAGAGATTACCTGCAGTGTCAGCTATTGAAGCTCCTATTATTGCGACATCAGCCTTGAGTGGTTTTTCAAGAAGATAGTCCTTTCCGTCAATGTTGATAACTTGCTTGTTTTCTGCCACTACTGTGCCCAGACCGGTTGAGGTAAGTACGCCTCCCAGCCCGGCTCCATATGAGCGTATTCTCTCAATTAAAGTTCCCTGAGGGGAGAATTCTATCTCCATTTCCCCGGAGTTCATAAGATCTATAGCTGAAGGGTTTGATCCAATATATGATACAATAAGTTTTTTTACCTGCCTGTTGGCGATGATTTTTCCAAGACCCTTATCTGCATAGGCGGCATCATTACATATAAGAGTAAGTTCCTTGACATCTGTTTCGGCAAGGGCTTCCATAAACTTATTCGGTCCGCCTTTGGTCAGGAACCCCCCAACCATGATTGTCATGCCGCTCTTTACCTTAGAGACAGCTTCTTCAAGATTGATTATTTTATTCATTATATAACAGGTTTTTAAGAAATATGCTTCTTATTATTTTAAAATTAGCAATAAATCCCAAAAAACAATTCAACATGCACCGTTATTGCTAATTTACTAATTAACAAATAATGCAACCATTAAGTTACAGCATGCAACACTATGGTTACATTTTGAGGCGAGCTCACTTGCTTGCAAGTAAGCTATTGAATATCTGTTACTTCTACTCTTTCGTTGTTGAATACCGGACCTGCGTAGATTGAGAGGAATATCTCCTCCATTTCTCTTTGATTTTCATCAATATCTGAAAGTTTGTACTTCAGATAACTAAGGAAAGAGAGTTTGTCAGATTCGGTGTATTTTGATGAATATTTGTCTGTGCCGTTAAGCACATCATAGGCAATATAATTGTTCTTCCACAGATGATACGAACTAATGATTTTTCTGTCAATTATCTCTGCTAGGAATTTGAAACGATCATTTTTTTCCATGTTCGAACACATTCCTAACTCTTCCTTGGAAATTGGTTCACAGAAATTTATATGGATATTTCCTTTAAACTGCATTATTCCTGTTAGAATACTGTTTAAATCCTCACCCGGGATTTTTTCGTACTTTCTTCTTCTTGAAACAAATAATTCTTTGGTTTTTAGCAGGTCACAAGGCTCATACTCATATGATACAGAAATAGGAACGATAGAAAGTTCATTAAAATCAGCGGTAAAATCATTATTGGTAGAACTCATATCGAACATTTTCAGCAAACCTTGCTCTGTCATATCGTTTCCATCTTTAGTACGGCCATTTCTCTGTGCTATCCAGACAGAACTGTTGTTTCCTTTTATAGAATCACGTATATATTGTGACAATAACATTGATGAGTTATAAAAATCCCTTGGATTTTTATTTCTCTCAACCTTTATCATTTTGTTGGTGCGTGCAATATCTTCTATAAATATGTCAGTAATCAGGTTATCTCCTACTGCCATTTCAGAGGTCTGAATTCCGTTCATAAAAAATATGATCTGAATTATGCCTGAATCAAGGAGGATATCCCTGTGATTAGATATGAAAAGATGTTTCTTATTGTTTTTATATTGTTCAACACCTGAGTAAGACAATGTTCTGGCGGTGTCGGAAATAATCTTATTTATTGCAGGGAACATGATTTTGGCCTGAAATTCATCAACAGTACCAAGAGATGCAATAAGTTGCCTGATTTCATCAGGCTGCTTGTTTGGAAACAGATAGAGGGATATGGGAGATAGAAGAGGATGTTTGGCAAGCCTCATCATTGCCTCCTTAGCCTCAATGTCATTAAAAGGCCTTATGTCTATGAATTTTTCTTTTTCCATGTACAAAAATAATCATTTTTCTTCCAAACCAAGGTTAAATTTGTTGAAAAGATTTTTTCCCTCGGCTGTATAAGCATAATTAATCCGTTCCATATAGGCCTCCTCAACCTTTGAACGGACCATTTTCATTGTAGAATTTATCATTTTGTTCTGTTCAGTGAATGGTTCCTGAGATAGAATGAATGTTGCCGGCAACCATCTTTCCGGGAACATCCCAGAGAACTCTCCCTTACCCTTGTATCTGTTCAGATCTTCTGACACTTTTTTAATCAGCTCCTCTCTGGACTCATTTCTATTTTTGTCTACAACTATTACTGCAATTGTATACGGAGATTGATTATTATAGAGCAGAATCTGCTGAATCAACTTAGATTGAGTGACAATTGTCTCCTCTATGTCTTCAGGAGAATATTTTTCGCCGTCACTTCCAATCAGCAAAGACTTGAAACGTCCCTGGACATATAAAAATCCGTCATTATCCATATAACCCAGGTCTCCTGTATGAAGCCATCCCTCAATAATTGTCTCTGCAGTTGCTTTAGGATTTTTCCAATAACCGGCCATAACATTCTCCCCTTTTATCACAATCTCACCTGCCTCACCATTTTTCAAAGCATTCCCTTCAGAATCCTCTATCCTTATTTCCAGTGGCTTCACTAAAATACCGGAAGAACCAAGTTTGTGCCTTGAAGGAGTATTTGTAGATATAACAGGAGTGGCTTCCGATAGGCCATACCCCTGGAACATTGGAATACCTATAGCATAATAGAACTTTTGAAGTTCCTTATCTAACAACGCTCCGCCACCTACAAAAAAGTCCAGTTCACCACCCATGGCAAGCCTTACCTTAGAAAAAAGTATCCTATCAAAGATTGCAACCATCGGTTTCAGAAGAAAAGACCATCCGGATCCTTTATTCCACCCGTCTTTATTATAATTAGTGGCTGTCCTCAGCGCAAAATCAAAAAGCTTCTCGGCCACCTTCCCTTTTGCCTTTACTGATTGTTCTATGTTTTTCTTGAAACTTTTAGCCAAAGCCGGGACAGACAGAAGAATGTTGGGTTTTATCTCCTGTATATTAATTGGTATGTTCTTCAAAGTTTCTATTGCTGTTTTTCCGGGTTGAACTGTTGCAACTATCGCACCTTTAGCAATCATTATATAAAACCCGACAACATGGGCAAAACAATGGTCCAACGGTAATATTATCAGATTTTTATATCTTGGTGGTATATCCATGCAAGAAAGTGATTGTTCTACATTGGCTGTGTAATTTCGATGCGTGAGTATAACCCCTTTCGGATCTGCAGTTGTCCCTGAAGTATAGGTTATTGTGGCATAGTCATCATTCTGTATGGATTTTCCAAGCTGTTCAAACTCTTTATTGTTCTTTTCAAGGTATTCAATACCCATTTTTATTACATCACCATAATATATCTCTCTTTCGAGATACTCATCTATCTCATCAAACACCACAATATGCCTGACAAGAGGTAATTTTTCCTTGATTATTCTTATTTTTGCCAGCTGCCTTGAAGAGACCATAATAAGGGTAACATCAGCATGAATCAATCTGAAAAGGAGATCGGAGCTCTCTTCAAGTTTGACTGAGAGCGGAACATTAACACCTGCGGCGTAAAAAATTGCCAGTTCACCAATTATCCACAGATTCCTTCCTTCTGATAAGATTGATGCATTGGTTTTTTTACCGAAACCGAGTGAACAAAGGCCAGCCCCGAATTGTTGTGCTAGTAGCTTTGTCTGAGAGTATGTTGTAGGTTTGTAGATGCCGTTTCCCTTTTCAAGCAGGAATGTATCTTCTGCAAATTTTTCAACAGACTCTTCGAATAGGTCGATAAGTGTTCTTTTCATGTTTTTGTATTTAATAAGCAAATTTAAAATAAATAATGTTCAATACATGCTCTCCATATCTGAAAATGCTCTTTGGCAAGGGAATCAACTGGCATCCATATTTGTCTGAGGAGTTGATTGATTTAGCAGTGAAAGAGGGGAAGCTGATCTTTCAACACATTGGTTACATGAGCAATATGCATGTCAGAGAGATGGCAGAGAAACTCTTTTCAGATCAAAGAGTTGTCAAGATTCTAAATGACAATTTCATGTGTATTGCAGAGGATAAGGAGAGTAATCCTGAATCATATCTTATTGGACTTGACCTGTTATTTCTAAATCAGGATTTCTCCTATGGTCCGATGAATTTGTTTGTTATGACGGATCGAAAGCCCATTATTTGTTTCTCCGACTGCGATCCGGAATATTTTCTGGATGTTGCGGGAAGTATTGTTGAGGCAAATAAAGGAAAGAAACACCTTTTAGCTCAATTGTCGGAAGAGCTGTCAAAAAGAGCAATCAACACCGGAGTCATCACTAACAAGATAACTTCTGATAATATAACTCCTGAAGTAATGGAAGTGAATGCCAGGCAATGGTATCATGCGATGTTTGAGAATGATTTTATATATCAGACAACACCTTTTACCCCGAATCCAAGTTCTTTGATTACTTTAATTGATTACATCCAATACTATAAAGATCAGGAGGTTTCAGACAAAATAGAGTCATTACTCGATCATCTGCAATTTTCTGCATTGTTTGATCCTATAGATGGTGGTTTTTTCAAACAGGCAAACGATTATAGTTGTGAAGTCCCTTTTTATGAAAAAACATTGGAGGAAAATGCCCATTTTATTCACTTATACTCTCTTGCTTATAAACTTTTTAAAAAGGAATCCTACAGAAAGACAGCATTGTTGACATACTCTTTTATTAATGAGAAATTATGCTCAAAAAATGGAGGCTTTATTGGAAGCACTACACTTACAACATCTCCGGAGGATTCAAACTATTATGAATATTCTCTCAATGAATTAATGTTAATGTTTCCGGCAAGATACATGGACATTGCCTTGGCTTTAGGTATGGACATTACGTTAAACAAGTTTGTTAAACAGATACCTGTGCGAAATTCTAGAACTTATAACATAATTCAAGATGACGAAATCAGCATACTCAAAGAGAGGAGGTCTGAACACCGCGGTTATTACTCTGACAAACGTGAAGTTACTTCTTATATCTCTCAGCTGGTGGAGTCCCTGGCAGCTTCTTCCGTGTTACTTGATGAACCGTTTCTTTATAAAGATGCGGTTGTAATTATGGAATATCTTTTATTACACAACAGGAATGAAAATGGAAGGTTGTATCGTTATAACTGTTGTCAGAAAAGTTCAATTCCGGGTTATCTGTCTGATTATTCTGATCTCATAGCGGCGCTGATTGAATTACATAAAGCTTCCGGAGAGGCTAACAGTGATTATAAAGTTTATGCAGGAAAATATATAGACTTTGTATTAAAGCATTTCTACAAACCGGAGAATGGAATGTTCAGCAAGTCGGAATGTTCAATACAACCAGATACAATTCCCTTTAAGCGAGAGTCTAATATTGATTTCCTCAAACCATCCGCGAATTCTATTATGGCAGGAAATCTTATCTCGTTCTATGAAATTAGCAGCAACAAAGAGTATCTGGATATTGCTGCTCAACAAATTATGAATATTGCTCCCAACCTAAACTCGTCCGGGCCTATGCTCGCAAGTTGGGCTCAGAAAACACTAAAATATATCCGGCTTACTAAACAGATGGTCTGAAAAGTATGGAGCTGTCACCATAACTAAGAAACCGGAAATCATTATTCAATGCATATTCATAAATCTCTTTCCAATAATCTCCCACAAATGCAGCAATAAGAAGTAAAAGCGTACTGTTCGGTTGATGAAAATTAGTGATGAGTATGTCTACTATCCTGAATCTGAATGTTGGTACTATTATGATTCCTGTCTTTGTATCTATGTGGTCTCTGTTGTTTCTGTCCATCCAGTCCAAAATAGCACTTAACGCTTCTGTTGTTGTATATTTATACTCTCTCTCATAAGGCTCCCATTGGGTGACCTGTGTCGGATTTCCGTTTTCAATACAATGAATACCGAGATAATATAAAGATTCCAGGCATCTTGTAGATGTTGTTCCAACAGAAATGACCTTTTTACCTCCCCTGTTAATAAGCTTGATTATCAAGTCTCTGGATATAGTAAATGGTTCGTAATGCATGTTGTGGTTTCTAATAAACTCTGATTTAACAGGCAAGAACGTACCGGCTCCTACATGCAAGCATATACTATTTATGTCGATTCCTTTCTTCTTTATATTATTGAGAACATTTTCGGAAAAATGGAGTCCGGCAGTTGGAGCTGCAACAGACCCTCTGTTTTTAGCGTATAATGTCTGATATCGCTCAGTATCGGAATCTTCAGCTTCTCTATTAAGATATGGAGGGATAGGAACTTTGCCACATTTCTCCATAAGTTCTGAAAAAGGTATGCCTCCACTCCATGAGAATTCCACAATGGATTTATCCTCAATTTTATTAATTAATCTTGCCTTTAAAGCGTATTCATCCAATGAAACATGACCATTTGTGTCAAAATAGATGAAACCATCTTTCCATTTTTTGCTATTACCTATGATACATATCCATGAACATGATTCCGTGGCTGCAAAGGAGACATTATATTCAAATGGAAAATGAGGTTCTAGACAGAAAATTTCTATGTGAGCACCACTTTCTTTTCTGAAAAACAATCTCGCCGGAACGACTTTAGTATCATTTATGACCAATAATGAATTTTCAGGCAATAACTCGTCGAGATTTGAAAATTTCGACTCTTGAACCTTGCTCTCTTTAAATATTAAAATCTTGGAATCTTCACGATTTGGAAGAGGGTATTTAGCTATTTTCTCTTCGGGAAGAATATATGTATAGTCTTTAATGCTTATTTCAGGATACACTGTGATTTTTTTTTTTACAAAAATAGATAAATAGTATAATGAAAAAAAATCCGCAAGAAACACATGGTTGTTTACATATGTGTTCAATGCGCAAACATTGTTATGAGTACTAATGTAAACATAGGCTATGATTATTTTAATATACTTATGTTACATTTGTGCGCATTACAAATGTAATAAAATGATTTTTATAAATACGATTATAATATCTTATAACCAGCTATTTACATAATTTATATGAAGTTATTTAGAGCATAAAAATGATTAAATAACCACATTTTTCATCAATTCATTGACATCCGTATGTCTATATTCTCTTTATGCGCAGATAACCAGATATATAAACCATTTTATTCAATCATTAGTTCTGTTAGGAAAGGTTTATTACGAATTATCTGCAATGATTTAATATAAAGGATATTTTATAATATATACATAAAACTTGATTACATTTGTACAACAACACAATGTTACAGATGTAATCAATTATATGCTTACATTTGTACAGATATGTGTTTACAATTATGAAAAACAGATTGCAACAATTTTTAAATGCTGAACAGCTGTCTCCTGCCCGATTGTCAGACATAATAGGAATTCAAAGATCAGGTATGTCTCACATTCTTTCTGGAAGGAACAAACCTAGTTTCGATTTCATACAGAAGCTGTTACTAAAGTTCCCTACCCTAAATCCCGATTGGTTGATAACAGGAAAAGGAAAGATGTATAAAGAAGCTCAGTCGGTAAACCAGCAAAATTTCCAGAATCCAGTTGTTCAAAATAGTATTGACAATGTGGAAAATCAAGCCCAATTAAAAGAAATACAGGAAGATACACGTTTTTTTGAAGATGCTGAACCCTCTGAGAATTCAATAATCGATTCGAAGAAGAGAGAGGAGCGTAATAATTCAAAGCAAATTGTGAAAATGATTCTAGTCTATTCTGATGGGACATTCTCGGATTTTAAACATGAGGATACACTATATCATACAGATTAATTTTTACCTTTGCGCAAACATTCTGTTTAATGTATAAATTTATTCGTCCTTTACTGTTTTCCATACTTCCGGAACGAGCTCACATACTTACTGTGAAACTTCTGATTTTTTTAAGATATGTCCCCTTTTCCGGGATGATTTTAAGATGGCTGTACTCTTATAGCAATAAAGGCCTGGAACGAGAGGTTTTTGGGCTTAAATTCAGGAATCCTATTGGAATGGCTGCCGGCTTTGATAAAAACGGAGACATTTACAATGATCTTGCAAATTTCGGATTCGGATTTGTGGAAATCGGATCCTTAACTCCTGTAGAACAGATTGGAAATCCCAGACCACGAGTTTTCCGGATTGTTGAGGAGAATGCGATTATTAACCGCATGGGAATTAATAATAAAGGAGTTAAGCATGCCGTAAACTATATGAAATCGAATAAACCAAGATTGATTATAGGTGGCAACATAAGTAAAAGCACCTCCAGTGGCAATGAAATGGCTGCGCAGGATTATGAAAAGTCATTTACTCAACTCTATGATTTTGTTGATTTCTTCGTGCTAAATGTCTCCTGTCCAAATGTCAAAGGGTTGGTTAAATTACAGAATATTACTGCACTATCTGAGATCATCGACAGACTTACTGCAATAAGACGATTTAATGACGAATACAGACCAATTCTGCTTAAGGTATCTCCCGACCTTACAAATGACCAGCTTGACGAAATAATAGAATTGATCCTCATCTCCGGGATAGATGGAATTGTTGCAACAAACACGACCAGTACAAGGGATCTTTTAAAGAATAAGAATGCTGCCATTGAGGAGATTGGTGATGGAGGCCTTAGTGGAGAACCGCTGTTCCTGAGAAGTCTGGAGATGGTAAGGTATATTCACAAGAAAAGCGCAGGCATGCTGCCGATTATTGCTGTTGGAGGCATTTCTACTCCTGAAAGAGCCAAAGAGATGCTTGATGCCGGAGCTTCCTTAGTGGAGGTTTATACCGGTTTTATATATAATGGTCCTGGTTTTATAAAGAGTATTCTTAAATATCTATCTAAATAGTTTAAAGAATGTTAACTGCATCTATTTGCACAATTGGTGACGAAATTTTAATCGGACAGATTGTGGATACTAATTCTTCTTTGATTGCTAAGGAGCTTAATAAGTGTGGAATAAAAGTCAACAAAATGATTTCTATTCAGGATGATGAAGATGAAATTGTATCATCCCTAACGGAGTGTTCGCAAATCAATGATATAATAATTGTTACAGGTGGATTAGGTCCGACTAAGGATGATATAACAAAAAAATCATTAGCTGTTTTATGTGAATGTGAAGAGTTCCGGTATGATGAATCTCAGGCCTCTATCATAGCTGATCTGTGTAGTCGCAGAGGTATATCCCTATCTCAATTAAATAAAGATCAGGCTCTTGTTCCTGAATGCTGCAAAGTTTTACCAAATAAAATGGGAACTGCTCCAGGAATGGTATTCACAATCAAGACCAAGACAGAGAGGAAAGTTTTGCTTTTTTCTTTACCGGGCGTCCCGTATGAGATGGCACATCTTCTGCCATCTGTATTACAAACAATTCAAGAGGAGTTCTTGTGCGAGAATATATTTCACAGAACAATACTAACATACGGCATTCCTGAGTCATTACTAGCGTCAAAGATTGAAGACTGGGAGGATCATCTTCCCAAAGAGATAAAGCTGGCCTATCTTCCAAATCCACAAAGCGGAGTAAAATTGAGAGTATCTATATATGGAGGAGATTATATAAAATCCTCTCTCATAGCTGAAGAGGAGATAAAGAAACTTAAAATATTACTCGGAAATGCATTATATGGAGAAAATGATGATACATTAGAGTCTGTAATAGGGAGTTTTCTTTTAAAGAACGGGAAGAAAATATCTGTGGCAGAGTCATGTACCTCCGGCTCTGTATCTTCTCTTCTAACCTCTGTTCCGGGCTCTTCAGCCTACTTTACCGGCGGGGTTGTTGCATATAATAATGATATAAAAATTAATTTACTGGGAGTTAAAGAAGAAACTATTCTTAACCAAGGTGCTGTAAGCTGTGAATGTGTAAAAGAGATGGCTGTCGGAATAAGGAAACTCATGAAAACCGACTATTCTGTTGCCACATCGGGTATCGCCGGACCATCAGGCGGAACTGAAACTAAGCCTGTTGGAACAATATGTATAGCCATAGCCGGGCCAGATTTCATAGAAACTCATATTAAGGTCTTCAATGGAGACAGGATACGGAATGTTCAGAGATTTTCTGCAGAAGCACTTAATCTGTTACGATTAAGGCTTGGCATTCAGCTATTATAACACAAAAGCTACATAATGCAACAATATTGTGACAAATAACTGTATATATCTATATATGAAACACATAGTATTAATTTTCGTTATTATTCTTATATCAATGCAATCTTGTTCATCAGATCAAACAAATAAAGACCGTATAGCCTTAAATAGAATTGACTCTCTTTTCACAGCTTTATATCCAGCAGATGAACCTGGTGTAGCTGTACTTGTTTTGAAAAACGATTCTATAATTTTTGATAAGGGATATGGACTTGCTGATATGGAAAAGCAAGCACATATTGATGGAAATACCTTTTTTAACATTGCATCTGTATCTAAACAATTTTCGGGTGTGGCACTTATGATGCTTGCTGAAGAGGGCAAACTGTCTTTAGATGATAACGTAAAAAAATGGTTTCCTGAATTCAAGGCAGATTTCTTTAATAAGATAACTTTAAGGCACCTTCTGTCCCACACTTCCGGCATTCCGGACTCAAGAGACAGAAGTGACAGAAATTTTGTCCTTACATCCACCGATATCGAGTCATATTCTTATATGCAGAATCTTGATTCTCTTAATTTTGAACCAGGCACCTCCTATGAATATATGAATCCTACTTTCCAACTTATGTATACCATTATTGAGAAAGCGTCAGGAGAGCTGTTTGATACATTTATGAGGAAAAGAGTTTTCGACCCTTGTGGAATGGCTGAAGCAACATATTTCGAAGCTGGCAAAAACATTCCAAGAATGGCTCATGGATATCTGTACGACTCTCTTACTCATAAATATAATGAATTTGATTATGGTGAAGAATCTTTCTTTGCAACAAAAGCAGATGGCGGCCTCTATACCTCCACACATGAGTTTGTTCAATGGGAAAGAGGTTTAAGAGATAATAGGCTGATAAGTGAAAAGATGAGACAATCAGCGCATTCACCGAAAATATCCATTAAGGAGATGCCTTACACCTCATATGGTTACGGTTGGTTTATCGAAGAGAAACCTGGTTATCCCGTAAAGGTATTCCATACAGGAGACAATGGAGGATTTCAGATATATGCTGGCAGATATCCAGAAAACGGAATTCTCTATCTCTTTTTTTCCAACAGGAATGACAGAGACAGAGAATCAACCGCAACAAAGCTGGATGAGATATTCAGTGAAGCAGGTTGGCTTAACTCTGTTTCCGATTAAACAATGTTGCAGAAGCCTGAGCTGCAGGCAATATAACAACATCGCTTATATTAACGTGTGCCGGAGCTTTGACTATGTATAAAATTACATCTGCAATATCGCTTGCAGTCAGTGGTTTGAAGCCCTCGTAAACAGCAGACGCTCTTTTTTCATCACCCTTAAAACGCACCTTTGAAAATTCTGTTTCTACAGCACCCGGACAAACCTGTGATACTTTGATGTTTTTCTGATTGAAGTCCATCATCATCCCTTTAGATAAGGCATCCACGGCAAATTTAGTAGCACAATATACATTTCCATTCGGATAAACGCTTTTACCTGCAATCGAACCAATGTTGATAATGTGACCTCCCCCGTTTTCAATCATGAGGTTTGAAACGATTCGGCTTACATATAGTACCCCTTTTATATTTGTATCAATCATCTGCTCCCAATCATCCATACTCCCGTCGTTTAGTGGAGCAAGACCTGCAGCGAGACCGGCATTATTGATAAGAATATCAATCTTTTTCCATGCCTCTGATAAATTTAAAAGATTTTCCTCTACCTGATCCAATACTCTTACGTCAAAATACAATGGTAGAACCTCTACATTGTATTGTTCCTTTAGTTTTCCGGCTAAAAGGGTTAGTTTTTCTGCTCTGCGCCCGGTAATAATTAGTCTATAGCCCTCTTTTGCAAATGCCTCCGCCACAGCCTCCCCTATTCCGGATGTGGCACCTGTAATTAACGCTGTTCTTGTCATATATTTATTTAAAAATTTAGATCCATGATTCTCATGAAATTGCCACCTAGAATTTTGTGTATATCACTTTCCGAATAACCTCTTTTTACCAACTCTTCTGTTATTACAGGAAGCTTATCAACCCCTTCCAGACCAAGAGGAGTCACCTCAATGCCGTCGAAATCAGAACCAAGCCCGACACTGTCTGCTCCGACAAGCCTGACAACATGATCTATATGGTCTACAACCTCTTTATATGAAGGTCTTTCTATTGCCATCATATTTGCAAGAGCATTATTATATTCTGCTTCATGCTTCTTTTTGTCTTTTTTATAAAGAGCCTCGGCTGCTTCAAATTCATCACACAAAGGCCAGAACTTGTCTGCATATTCCTTATTTAAAAAAGGCGGATAAAAATTGATCTGAATAACCCCTCCGTGAGATGCAAGATCTATTATCATCTGATCAGTCATATTTCTTGGCAAGTCAGCAATAGCCCGGCAACAAGAGTGAGTTGCCACTACTGGCTTTTTAGAATACTTCAATACATCATAGAATGATTCATCAGAAATATGAGAAACGTCTATAATCATACCAAGCCGGTTCATCTCCTTTACGACTTTTTTCCCGAACGGACTTAAACCGTTCCATTTTTTCTCTTTAGGTGCACATGAGTCGCAGATATCATTATTTCCAGCATGAGTCAGGGTCATATAACGGATTCCCATATCATAGAATAATCTGAGTAATGACAGATCTTTCTGAATAGGTAACCCGTTCTCCATACCAAGAAATATCGCTCCTAACCCCTTGCTTCTTAAATCCAGGGCATCTTCCAATGAAAGAGCCACACCGACCTTGTCTTCATTTTGTTCAACAGCATCATAGGTTCTTGCTATCAGTTGCAAAGCTTTTCTTGTAGCAGCATCCGGCTCCAGTTTATTTGAAGTGTAGATAGCAAAAAAGGCAGCATTCAAACCTCCTTCCTTCATTCTTATAAAATCAAAATGCCCTTGTTCATTTTTCTTTCCCATATCAATTCCATCATACAACCTTAATGGGGAATCGCAATGAGAATCAAGAACAAAGGCACTTTCGTGTAACTTTTTAAAATCCATAATACCTTTATTTTTTTCTATAAAGGTAGTAAAAAGAGCACTTAGTTTATCTTTCTGATGTTTGAAATTGAATTAACTGAAATCTTATTAATAACGGCAGATCCTTTATATTCAAGGGTGGATCCTCCGGAAACCTCAGCGTCAAGACTCTTCTGAACGTTCAATATTGCTTTTGAAACGCCGCTGACATCCATTTCCGCATCGTTTACAATAAATTCTATTGCATTTAATTTGGATGCCCCGGTTACTTCTGCTTCCATATAATCTCCGCTACCCCTGAGTTTTACTCCTGTTGCCCCTGAAACTTCTGCCTCCATCTTGGTTATCCTGCCGGTCAGATCCATTTTTGAAGCTCCGCTGCATTCAAATGATAATTTTTCGATATTCTGATTTATCACAGCTGTGCATGCACCTGAAAATTCATATTCTGCAATGTTTACTTTTCCCTTTAACGAGATATTAGAAGCTCCGCTCAAAGATATTTTTGCGTTTTCACATTCAATATCCAGACCTGAAACAGAAGATGCACCACTTATCTGCCCTTTGAATGATTCCGGTTTGAATGAAGATGCTGAAGATAAACTTGATGCCCCTGACAGGGAAAGCCATGAAAGTTCACGTTTCATATTTACCTTAACCTTTATTGACTGAAGCTCTTTTTTCATGCTTCTTGGCATACTGTAAGTGTTAAGATTGAGATTTAATTGTCCCATAACCACTTTAGCCTCTACATATTGCATAATGTCTTTGTCTGTTGTTACAACAACAGATTCTACACCTGATTTTGTCAGTTCAATATCAAAAACATTTGACGCTGTAATTCCTGAAAAATCGTTGGCTATGAAACTCTTGGTAATTTGTTGTGCTGATGCCGCGACGGATATCAACATTACGGTGATAAAAAATAATGCTCTTTTCATAAATCTGTATTTTTAGTTATTCGATACTTTCTGCATAAGCAAGAAGCTTTTTGGCTCCTTCAATTTTTGTTTTATAATAATTTGAAATAATATCATTTTTTTCATCCGCTTTCATGGTTTCAGGCAATTGTTCCTCCAGTGGTATTACCTCTTTCACAAGTTGGTCAAGAATCATGAGGATGTTTTTCTTCTCTTTTTCATTCATGGTTTCTGTCAAGCCACTGATTTGCTCCTCTTTTTCACTCAGGATTTGTTTATATTTCTCCGGGCCGGTGTTATGATAACCCTCGTACAGAATCGGTGAAACGACGCCCAGAATCAATATTGCAGCAGCTATTAGATATTTTTTTATATCTATACCGTTTTTTATATAAAAACGAATTTTATGTCCCAAAGGCAATGCTTCCTCCTCAAAATCATCTCTGTGGTTGTTTATATAATTCTTTAGATTATCCATTTCTGTCATCATTTATACTTTTCATTCAGGTCTTTTAATAGTTTTGCCTTTCCTCTGATATATTGCGATCTTATTGACGCTTCTTTCAGAGAGGTAATCTGTGCAATTTCCTCGTAATCCATACCTTCAAAAAGGTGTAGGGATAGTATCAGCCTATACCCGTCAGGTAAATATGACATTGCCTTTTTTACCATGTCAACAGTTACTCCATTGTAGTTAAAATCTCCGTCATCGACATCTTGCTCCTCAATATTATTATGAGGATGATCATATCCTTCAAGAAAGCCGGACATAGTTTGTTTCTTTCTAAGTCTATCGATTGACAGATTTATGCAAACTCTTCTCATCCAAGCATTCCGGTTCTCCTTTGATTCAAAATCACGTTTTGTTTCAAGATACTTTATTATTGTGTCATGCATTATCTCCTCTGCATCCATCCTATTATTCAAAATTCGAAGACTAGTACTATATAGAAACCTGTTACACTCTTCATAAAGAAGCCGTGCTGTACCATCATTTTTATCTCTTTTAAAAAAAAATCTCTCCATTTATAACAAATCTCTGCAAAATAGACGGATTCTGTTTAAATTTGTTGCACGTGAATTAAAATTTACAATAAAGTTATGAATAATTCTATTAACCATTTTCCTCTTCCAGCAAACGAACCGGTACTCAAGTATCTGAAAGACAGCCCCGAAAGATTGGCTCTTGAAAAAGAACTTCAAAAACAAAGTTCAACTGTAATTGAAATTCCGTTGATTATTGGCGGAAAAGAGATCTACACAGGCAATACTGCAAAAGTTGTCATGCCTCACAACCATTCACATGTTTTGGCAATTTACCATAAAGCAGGTGAAAAAGAGGTTCAAATGGCAATAGATGCAGCAATGGATGCGCACAAGGTATGGTCTGAAATGAGCTGGGCAACACGTGCTTCAATCATGCTCAAGATAGCAGAATTGTTGTCAACAAAATATCGTGCCACTATCAATGCCGCAACCATGTTAGGCCAGAGCAAGAACATTTATCAGGCAGAGATTGATTCAGCATGTGAAACAATAGATTTTTTCAGATTTAACGCCTCATTTGCGGCTGAAATATACAAGACCCAGCCTGCTTCAAATTTTAGCCAGTTAAACAGGATGGAATACAGAGCTCTAGAAGGGTTCGTACTTGCTGTAAGTCCGTTCAATTTTACATCAATTGCATCAAATCTCAATATGTCTCCTGTAATGATGGGAAATACAACAGTGTGGAAACCGGCGACTACAGCAATTCTTTCCAATTATTGGCTCATGAGGATTTTTATGGAAGCCGGTCTTCCTGAAGGCGTTGTGAATTTTCTGCCAGGTAGTGGAGCTCTAATAGGTAAGATTGCTTTGAGCTCTAAAGATTTTGGCGGTTTACATTTTACCGGTTCGAATTCTACATTTAATGCGTTATGGAAAGAGGTCGGAGAAAAACTTGCCACATACAAGTCCTATCCAAGACTAGTCGGTGAGACCGGTGGCAAAGACTTTATTTTTGTACATCCCACAGCCCAGGCACGAGAAGTGGCAACTGCTGCATTTAGCGGTGCTTATGAGTTCCAGGGGCAGAAGTGTTCTGCTGCTTCAAGAATGTATCTCCCTGAATCTTTGTGGGAAGAGGTGAAAAATGAGATGATATCTTTTGCCGCGCAGGCAAAAATGGGGGATGTTATGGATCCTCAGAACTTTATAAATGCAGTTATTGATGAAGCCTCTTTCGACAATATAGTATCTTACATCGAGTATGCTAAAAATTCAAAAGATGCTGAAATTGTATTTGGCGGAACTTATGATAAATCAATCGGTTATTTTGTCGCTCCTACTCTTATTTTAACTACGGATCCTCATTTCAAGAGTATGGAAGAGGAGATATTCGGTCCGGTGCTTACTGTTTATGTTTACAAGGATAATGAGGTTTTTGAAGCGGCAGAATTATGTAATACTACTTCTCCATATGCCTTGACTGGTTCTGTATTTGGGAGGAACAGAGTAGAAGTGATGAAATTGTGTGAGAAGCTGACATATGCTGCCGGAAATTTCTACATAAATGACAAATGTACCGGAGCAGTTGTCGGCAAACAGCCTTTTGGCGGCTCGCGGGCTTCCGGCACAAATGATAAGGCTGGCGGAGAATTTAATCTTATCAGATGGGTAAGCCCAAGAACAGTAAAGGAGACTTTCGTCTCCCCTACTGAAATATTTTATGATTACATGAAATAGTCTAGAATTCAAATTGACTTTGTTTCGGGAATAGTCCGAATAGTCCCCCGGTATGTATGAAAAGTACATTTCCGGGGTTTTTGATTGTTTTTCCCTTTATTTCATCGTAAAGACCCTTCATCGCTTTTCCGGTATATACAGGATCAAGTATTACGCCCTCTTTTCGTGCAAATGAAGTTATAAAATCCAATTCATCTTTTTTACTGATTGCATAACCTATTCCAACATGTTTGTCATTGATTTCCATCTCCTCTTTGTCAATTTCAATTGACTCTCCTATATGCTCAAGGGCATCCTTGCTAATTTTGTATGCAATGTTCCTGAAATACTCAACATCATCACATACAGCCATGCCAATAATTCTTTTTCCATATTTATGAAACTTGTTGGCCAGATATAAGCCGGCAAAAGTTCCACCGGAACCGGTCGCTACAACTATTGTGTTAAAAGTCACTCCCATCTCTTTCTCTTGTACGGCTATCTCCTCCAGACATGAGTAATAGCCCAAAACACCTATCCCGAATGATGCTCCTTCGGGAATAATGTATGCGTTATGACCCTTATCCTTATATTCCTTAGCAATTTGAGCCATTATCTCTTCGCGGGAGTTTCTGTATTCGTCAGGGGTACAGAAATGTATATCAGCCCCCATGAGTTTGTTTAAAAAGTAGTTGCCTTCTATTACAGGCTCTTCGCTTGTCCTAAGTAAAATGGCTGCGTTCATGCCAAGCTTTATTGCAGAAGCAACGGTGGCCCTTGCATGATTAGATTGTATTCCACCACAAGTAATGACGGTGTCGCACCCGGAATCAATGGCTTCCTTAAGTGCATATTCCAATTTTCTTATTTTGTTACCTGAGAACTCTGTTGCTGTCTGGTCATCTCTTTTAATATAAAGATTAATTCCCAATTCAGCAGATATTCTTTCTAATTTCTCAATTTTTGTAGGCAGGTTGGCTAAGGAAATCTTTGATTTCATAATTATGTTTAATCTTAGTATTATTGCATCAAAGGTATTGATAAAATTGATTACTTTTGCCTCTCAAAATAAAGAAAAAGATGAAGAAATCTATAATTTCATTAGTTGCTTCTCTGATCCTGATGGGGCCAATGACTTTTACTGTAAACGCACAGGATAAATCTAAGTTTATAGATATCGCAGACTCTGTTCAGGTTTACCTCAAACCTCTGGCAAAAGTAGGTGGAAAAGTTGCAATTGAAAGTGTTAAAGTCTTAAAGAGAAAAAAACTTATTATTACTTTCAGCCCAGCATTGGGAGAGTATCCCGTAAGAGCCGCTCAGGTTGAATCTATTTATTCCATAGCACGTAAACTTATTCCTCAGGAATATCAGAATTACAAACTATTCCTTAAATGCAACGGCACAGGAATAGAAGAGTTGGTACCCCCGGTTTATGATCCTTCAAAAGAGAAGGCCATAGCCAGAAAAGAGAAACACGAGAAGAAACATCACGTTGTCAACAGCTTGGTGTCAAGAGCCTCCAAACCTTATACCATTGACGGCGGGCTGGAAAACAAGCATATAGCTCTTTGGCAAAGCCACGGGTATTATTATGAACAGAAACTTTTAAGATGGGAGTGGCAACGAGCACGTATTTTTCAAACAGTGGAAGACTTGTATACCCAATCATATGTGCTTCCGTATCTTGTACCTATGTTGGAAAATGCTGGAGCTGTAGTTATGCTTCCAAGAGAAAGGGATGTTCAAAAAAACGAAGTAATTGTTGATAATGACATGATTAACTCCGGCTTTTTTGAAATGAAAGGAGACAGTTCCTGGAAATCATCAGAAATCCCCGGATTTGCAAATAAGAATGAATTCTATACTCAAGGTGAAAATCCATTTAACATGGGAACCGCAAGAGTTATAACATTTGGCAAAAAGGGGGAAAGTGCCGGGGCAAAATACTATCCTACATTTCCTGAAAGTGGAGAATATGCAGTTTATGTATCTTATCAATCTTTTCCCAATAGTACTGAAAGGGCAATATATACAGTTCACCATAAAGGTGGTGATACAAAATTCTTTGTAAATCAGAAAATGGGTGGAGGAACCTGGATTTATCTCGGCACATTTCTATTTGACAAAGGCCAAAACCCGGATGCTTATGTTGATCTCTTCAATGTCTCTTCTGACAAAGAGGAGATATTGTCTGCAGATGCCATCAAATTTGGCGGGGGAATGGGTAATATCGCCAGAAAACCTGCTGAGGCAGGTTCTCAGACAAATGTTCCGAGTTCATCTTCAGATCCGGCTAAAACAATAAAAATGCCTGTAGACATCACACCTGAAACAAGTGGATACCCGAGATTTACCGAAGGAGCAAGATATTGGCTTCAATGGGCCGGTTTTAATGATACTATCTATTCTGCAAATGCCGGCACCAATGATTATAATGATGATTATATGTCTCGAGGAAGATGGGTGAATGTCATGTCAGGCGGTTCAATAAAAAATCCTAAAGAAAAAGGATATAATATTCCTATTGACATGTCATTTGCATTTCACACAGATGCAGGAACAACTCTAAACGACTCAATAATAGGGACATTAAGCATATATACAAGACTATCGAACGGCGAGTCTGTTTTTCCCACAGGAACTCCAAGGATTACAAACAGATATCTTGCCGATTTAGTCCAAACGCAGATAGTCAATGATGTAAAGAGACTCTATGAGCCCCTCTGGGAGAGAAGAGGTTTGTGGGATCGCTCCTACTCTGAGTCAAGATCGCCAAAAGTGCCGTCAATGCTTCTGGAGCTTTTATCACATCAGAATTTTGCGGATATGCGTTACGGTCTAGATCCAAATTTCAGATTCACAATAAGCAGGGCTATTTATAAAGGCATTCTCAAATATCTGAATGTTACACAGAATAAGCAGTATGTTGTACAGCCACTTCCTGTAAAGGGCTTTTCTGCCAATGTTACTGACAACAGAGTTAATCTTAATTGGTTGCCTGTCAATGACACTCTTGAACCGACTGCTAAACCTGCCAAGTATATAGTTTACAAACGAGTTGGTGATGGTGGTTTTGACAATGGACGCATCGCCGAGAAAAATTCTTTTTCAGAAAAAATTGATAAAGACAAGATTTACAGCTACAAAATCACTGCTTTAAATGATGGAGGTGAGAGTTTCCCTTCTGAAATACTATCAGTATGCATATCCTCACAGGATAAAGGCATGGTTCTTATTGTCAATTGCTTTGACAGAGTAAGTGCACCGGCAAGCTATGCAACCAAAGATACAACCAGGGGTGGTTTTGCAGATTATCTGGATCATGGAGTACCATATCTGAGAGATATCTCATATATCGGCAGCCAGTATGAATATAGAAGGGAGATTCCATGGATGGACGATGATTCTCCCGGATTTGGAGCATCGTATGCCGATTACGAGACAAAAGTAATTGCCGGAAATAGTTTTGACTATCCGTACGTGCATGGCAAATCTTTGGCCGCTTTGGGTTACAGCTTTACCTCTTGTAGCAGGGATGCTGTTAATGACGGAACAGTTCTTCTAAATAATTACCCTGTTGTCGATTTTATAATGGGGAAACAACTGCAAACCCGAGTAGGCAGAGACATTATGCCGGTAAATTACACCGTGTTTCCGAAACCGTTACAGAAAGCTATCAGTGACTATGCTGGCAACGGGGGGAGAATTATTATATCAGGTGCCAATATTGCCACAGATATATGGGATAGTATAGAAATGGATGAAGAGAGTAAAAGTTTTGCTCAGAATATTCTGAAATATAAATGGCGTACAAACTTTGCAAGTAAAACCGGAGAGGTAAGAGGTGTGCAGAGTCCTTATAATTTCAAAGGAACATACTCATTCTTCACAGAACCAAATGACACTGTTTATTGCGTAGAGACTCCGGATGGGATTGAACCTACAGGTGAGAATGCATGGACTATATTCAGATATTCTGACAATTCCATATCTGCGGGTGTTGCCTATAAAGGAACCTATCGTTCAGTGGCTCTCGGATTCCCGATTGAATCATTAAAGTCAGAAGAACAAATTCAAAATATATTCAGGAACATTTTTAATTTTTTTGAAAAGTGAAAATTAGCAGAACAAGAGAGCTGGAAATAATCGAGCTTATAAAAAAAGAGGTAAAGCCGGCTTTAGGATGTACCGAGCCAATTGCTGTATCTTTGGCTGTGGCGCGTGCTGCCGAAGCCTTCCGTGAAGCTGGTTATGAACCGGAAAATATAGAAGTAGAAGTCAGTGCCAACATTTTGAAGAATGGCATGGGTGTCGGTGTCCCGGGGACAGGTATGGTTGGATTACATATCGCTGCAGCATTAGGCGTGACTTGCGGAAAATCACAATATAAGCTGGAAGTGCTTAAAGAGATCAACGATTTATCAGTTGAAAAGGCAAAACATATGATTGCCGATAACAAAATCGCAATATCCCTTGCCAAAACCAGGAAGAAGCTGTACATATCAGCAAAGTGCACCAATCAAGACCACTTTTCAACTGCCATTATTGAAGACCAGCATGATGCATTAGTATATGTGAATGTTGACAATATTGTTATTACAGATGAAAGAAAGGGCAGTAAGTCCGGGAATGCATTAAAAGACGAGTTAAACAAAGAGACTTTGGATTACAAACTGGATGTTGCAACAATTTTTCAGTTTACTAACCAAATCAGATTTGAAGACATCGAATTTATTCTGGAATCAGTCACTCTCAATAAGGCTCTGGCTCTGGAAGGATTACAGAACAACTACGGGCTGAAAGTTGGGAAGACAATAAAGGACAATATTCATCGTAATGTTTTTGGAGACGGACTGCTGACCTACTCTATGGCAATGACAGCCGCGGCCTCGGATGCAAGGATGGCTGGATGTACACTCCCTGCAATGAGTAATTCCGGAAGCGGGAACCAGGGTATAACTGTTACAATGCCAGTTATTGCTGCTTCCGAAAAAATGGGCAGTAATCGGGAAGAACTAGCCAGAGCTCTTATTCTAAGCCATCTTGTAGCAATACATATAAAAGGCTATTTAGGCAGGCTATCTGCTCTTTGTGGATGTGTTATCGCATCAACAGGTGCTGCATGCGGCATAGTTTTTCTTCAAGGCGGATCCTATGACCAGGTTTGTTATGCAATAAAAAACATGATTGGTAATATTACCGGCATGGTGTGTGACGGAGCAAAAGTCGGATGTGCCCTGAAAGTTGCATCGGGTGTCTCATCCGCTGTTCAATCTGCAATACTGGCTATGGAAGGAATCTGCATTTCAGAGAATGATGGAATAATAGAGAAGAGCATAGAGAAAACAATAAAGAATCTTGGAAGCATTGGTTCCGTTGGAATGCAAAAAACAGACAACATGATTCTGGACATTATGGTATGTAAATAGATATCTGCCTATTTGTCATAAATTGTCACATTACACCTGTTGGTACATCTTTTGATTTTAGGTTGTTCACAAAGATTAATCTAAAATTACCATATTATGCAAAAAGGAACAATAGGTGTTACAACCGAGAACATTTTTCCGGTTATCAAGAAATTTCTCTATTCTGACCATGAGATTTTCCTTAGGGAGCTTGTGTCAAATGCCGTTGATGCAACACAGAAACTAAAGGCATTGATTAGCACCGGCGAATTCAAGGAAGAAGCCGGCAATCTGAATGTTACAATTACCTCAGATCCAGACAAGGGTGTCATAACCATAAGTGACAGGGGAATTGGAATGACAGAGGAAGAGGTGAACAAGTACATAAATCAGATAGCTTTTTCTAGTGCGGGAGAGTTTCTTGACAAGTACAAAGATCAGCTTAACAATATTATCGGGCACTTCGGACTTGGTTTCTACTCATCCTTTATGGTATCTAAAAAGGTGGAAATACAGACTTTATCATGGAAAGAAGGAGCAGAAGCGGTTAAATGGAGTTGTGAAGGTTCTCCCGAATATCAGATAGCTAAAGGAAAAAGAAAAGAGAGGGGGACTGATATTATCTTGTATCTTGATGATGAGTCAAAAGATTTTGCGTCGGAAGAAAAAATAAATGAACTTCTCTATAAATATTGTAAGTTCCTTCCCGTTGAGATAGTTTTCGGAAAAGACAACAAGGTAATTAACAACCCTAATCCACTATGGACAAAAAAACCATCCGACTTAAAAGAGGAGGATTATCTGAATTTTTACAGGGAACTATACCCAATGCAGGAGGATCCTCTTTTTTACATTCATTTAAATGTAGATTATCCGTTTAACCTTACAGGTGTTTTATACTTTCCGAAATTGAAGGATAAGCTGGATATTTCTAGAAACAAAGTTCAGCTATATTGCAATCAGGTATTTGTTACAGATTCTGTAGAGAATATCGTTCCGGATTTTCTCACGCTGCTGCATGGTGTGATAGATTCTCCGGATATCCCTCTTAATGTATCGAGAAGTTATCTGCAATCTGATGCAAATGTTAAGAAGATTTCTGCTCATATTACCAAAAAAGTTGCAGATCGTCTGGAAGAGATTTTCAAGAATGACAGAAAAAATCTGGAGGAGAAGTGGGATAACCTTAAGCTTTTTATTGAATACGGAATGCTCTCTGAGGAGAAGTTTTATGAAAGAGCAGAGAAGTTTGCTCTTCTCAAGAATTGTGACAACAAATTCTTTAGTTATCAAGAGTATAAGACATCCGTCGAAACAGAACAGACAGATAAGAACAACAAGCTTGTATATCTGTATACAACAGACAAGGATGAGCAGTACTCATATATAGAGTCCGCAAGGAACAAAGGCTATGATGTCCTGGTGTTCGATAGTCAGTTGGACTCTCATTTCGTAAACCTTCTTGAAAGTAAGTTTAAGGATAGTACTTTTGTCAGAGTAGACTCAGACCATATTGACAAACTCATTCAGAAGAATGAAATATCCAAGCCGGATCTGACAGAAAAAGAGATAAAAGACATCTCTGATGCATTTGAGGCTGTTCTGCCTGAAGGCTCGCACTATAGTTTCTCTATAGAAAATCTTGGAGAGAATGACGGGGCTATCCTAATAACAAGGTCAGAGTTTATGCGAAGATACCGAGAAATGGCTGCACTCAACGGAGGAATGAACTTTTATGGATCCCTTCCGGAATCATATAATATAACCATCAATTACGAACACCCTCTGATGAAGAAAATATTGGACTTGAAAGAAGCTGAATTAAAATCTCAGCTGGAAGATCTTGATAAGAAGACAGAGATTCCTGAAGCAAGACTCGGAGAGATTAATAGTTCTATTGCCGGTAGGAAGGATGAAGAAATTGAAACATCTCTAAAGGATGAACAGAAAAGTGTCGAAGAGGAGTTGGCGAATTTGAAGAATCAAAGAAAGAACCTGTTGTCATCTTTTGGAAAAGGTTGTGAATTATTAAAGGAATTAACTGATTTAGCATTACTTGCAAACGGGATGCTTAAAGGAGAAGATCTTGACAGGTTTATCAAAAGAAGCCTTAATTTGATAAAATAATTATTTGTTAAGCTTCTGTTACATTTTTTCTCTTTAACAAAATATTTCTGGAAATTCGTTTGTTCTAGTGTTACTTTTGCATAAAATATGCAAACAGACATGAAAATTGACAGATTTTTCCAATTATTTATTGTTAAAGAGAAAAAATTTTACCCATTGTACATTTCTCAGCTTGAGATTATCAATAAAGCTGCTCTGGAACTGAAATCTCTCTTTCTTGAAAGCAATTATGAAGCTCAGAAAGAGTTGTATAAAAGAATCAACTCTCTGGAAATAGAGGGTGATCATATAACCGGGAGAATATATGAAGAGCTGGAACAAACATTTGTCACGCCGTTTGACAGAGAGGATATTCATATTCTTGCCTATAGAATAGACACTTTTCTTGACTTTATTCATGATTCTGCCCGTAAGCAGGTAATGTATAAACCAAAAAACACCTATAAGGATATGATCTCAATAGTTGATTATATTATTGAGCTTTCTGGACTTCTGAAAGAGATGGTAGGCAAGCTCGAATATATAATGAAACAACATGAGGATATTCTGACTAAGGCGAAGAGAGTTAAAGATATCGAGAGGCTGGTTGACCAGCTTTACGAAAACTTTAATAGCTTTTTATTTGAGAACGAAAAGGATGCAATTGAGCTTGTCAAGCATAAAAACATTGTTCAAAGCCTTGAAGATGCAACTGACAGAGCTAAGGATGTAAGTGATTGCATCAGGTCAATTATTGTCAAACAAGCATAAACAAACCGATTATGTTGACAATAGTCATAATAGCAATAGTTGTAGCACTGCTTTTTGATTTCCTTAACGGCATGAATGATGCTGCGAACTCAATTGCTACAATTGTTTCCACAAAAGTACTCTCCCCTACCTCTGCTGTTCTCTGGGCTGCCTTCTGGAATTTTGCCGCATTTTTTCTTTTCGGTGTTCACGTAGCAAACACAATAGGCAAAGGCATTGTAGATCCCAATGTTGTAAATCCTTACATCATTTTGTCCGCTTTATGCGGTTCTGTCATTTGGGTATATACTTGTACAAAGTTTGGTATGCCAATTAGTGTTTCCCATGCATTGATCGGCGGACTTATCGGTCCTGTTTGGTTTACACATGGTTCAGGTGCTCTGATTTCCACAGGAATACTCAAAATAGGCCTTTTTATTGTCCTTTCTCCTCTGATTGGTGCAATACTTGGTTTTATAATGATGGCCATAACCCTTTTCATACACAGAAACAGACATCCTTTGAAAGTTGAGAAGAGGTTCAAGGTTATGCAACTCTTTTCTTCTGCAATATTCAGCCTTGGACACGGAGGAAACGATGCACAGAAAACTATGGGAATTATTGCGATGTTACTTTTCAGTGTCGCAGGGACAAATGAATTTGTTGCAAAGTACCTTTATGAACCCGGCGTCGGATTCCATGTGCCACTATGGATAACCATAACATGCTACTCTGTAATTGCCCTAGGAACAATCACCGGAGGCTGGAAAGTTATCCGAACCCTCGGTGATGGTCTGGCAAAATTGAAACCAGTACAAGGTTTTTGTGCTGAAACCGCGGGAGCCATCACACTAATTGGAACAGCCCTGACTGGTATCCCGGTAAGCACAACTCACACAATAACAGGATCAATTATCGGCGTAGGCATGACAAAAGGATTCGCAACAGTAAAATGGGCTACAGCTAAAAATATTGTAGGAGCATGGATTTTCACCATTCCTGCCAGCCTCCTTATTTCCGGTCTCATATACGTTGTGATTGACGCAATACTTGTTTTACCCTAGTTTTTAGCGACACTTTCTGCGATATAATCTCCGATGTCGGATGTAGAATAAGCCTTAGACTCTTTTGCTAGTTCTGGTGTGAGTATACCATTGTTTATGGCATCTTCACACCCTTTCCTTATAGCCAGAGCTTCATCATTCAAGTCAAATGCATTTTCAAGTAACATGGCCGCAGATAAAATTGTGGCTATAGGATTTGCTATATTTTTTCCGGCTCCTTGAGGAAATGATCCATGAATCGGTTCAAACAAAGGTGTATGAGCTCCGATTGACGAGGATGGCAATAGTCCTATAGAACCTGTAAGCACACTTGCCTGATCACTCAATATGTCACCAAACATATTTTCTGTCAGAATTACATCAAATCTGGCCGGTTCTGTAACCAATTGCATTGCAGCATTATCCACGAAAAGAAAATCTAGATTAATATGGTGGAACTCGTCCTTATGTAGTTTTGTAACAACCTCTCTCCACAGCCTTGAGGTCGCTAACACATTCGCTTTGTCAACCAGAGTGACACTTCCTTTTCGTTTTTCTGCCAACTTAAATGCTATCCGGGATATTCGTTCAATTTCCACATCGGAATAAACAGAGGTGTCAAACGCCTTCTTCCCGTCTTCACTTCTTCCTCTTGGCTCTCCGAAATAGATACCACCCGTAAGCTCTCGGACAACAACAAGATTAACATCTTTCACTATACTCTCTCTAAGGGGAGATCTGTTTATAAGGTTATTGTATATCTCCACAGGGCGAATATTTGCATATAGTCCCAGACTCTTTCTCATTTTCAGCAATCCTTGCTCCGGACGAATCCTTGCCGCGGGGTTATTGTCATATTTGGGATCTCCGATTGCTCCAAAAAGAATAGCATCAGAATCCATACACAATTTATGTGTATCATCCGGATATGGATTACCACAATCATCTATTGCAGCTGCACCAATCTTTCCATAGATGTATTCAAATTTATGGCAAAATCTTGATTCCACCGATTTTAACACTTTGACACTCTCTGCAACTATCTCCGGGCCAATACCATCTCCCGGAAGAACTGCTATTTTTTTATTCATGTTATTTTTTTCTATTATTTTCAAAATTTTCTGTCTCATGTCTGCAGGATATCAGATATTCAATATCATCAAATCCGTTTATCAGGCAATTCTGCTTATAAGAGTTTATCTGGAAGTGCTCTGTCTCTCCTGTTGAATATATTGTAACACTTCTTTCCGGGAGGTTTATGATAATATCACTCCCTATATTCTTAAAAATTCTATCCAGAAAATTGTCTGACACTTGCACCGGAAGTAATCCATTATTTAGTGCATTGTTTTTAAAAATATCTGCAAAGAAACTTGAGATCACAGCCCTGAAACCATAGTCATAAATGGCCCATGCGGCATGCTCTCTGCTTGATCCGCAGCCGAAATTCCTGCCTGCAACAAGTATCTTTTCCCCTTTGTTTTCATTAAGCTCAGATGATCGAATCATCTTGCCCTGGCTGTCATATCTCCAGTCATAGAATAGGTTTTTACCGAATCCCTCCCTGGATGTGGTTTTAAGAAATCTGGCCGGGATTATCTGGTCTGTATCTATGTTTTCTATAGGAACATTAATAGTTCCCGATTTAAGTATTGTAAACTTTTCAAAACTCATAACTCAATTCTCTAGGATCTGTTATTACTCCGTTTATTGCTGCTGCAGCTGCTACTATCGGACCTGCAAGAAGTGTTCTGGCCCCAGGGCCCTGACGTCCCTCAAAATTTCTGTTTGACGTAGAAACACAATATTTCCCGGATGGAATTTTATCATCATTCATAGCAAGACATGCAGAACAACCCGGCTGTCTTATTTCGAATCCTGCTTTTCTGAGAACATCTCCGATTCCCTCTTCTTCAAGCTGACACTCTACTTGCTTTGAACCGGGTACTAACCAGGCTATTACCCCGGGATGTTTTCTCCGTCCCTTAACTATTGACGCAAAAGCTCTGAAATCCTCAATCCTTCCATTAGTGCAACTACCCAAAAAAACGTAATCTATTCTCTTGCCAATTAACTTTTCTCCGGGAGCAAAACCCATATATTCCAATGCTTTCATAGACGAAGGATTATCCTTAAGATTATCTGCAATACTTCCCGTTACAGAAATACCCATACCTGGATTAGTCCCGTACGTTATCATGGGATTTATCTCTTCTGCAGAAAATTGATAAACAGCATCATATATAGCCCCGACATCACTTTTTAATGTTTCCCAATATTTAACAGATTCTTCCCAAGCCTCACCCTTAGGTGAATAATCCCTGTCTTTAAGATAGTTGAAAGTAATCTGATCCGGAGCAATCAAACCGCCTTTTGCCCCCATCTCGATACTCATATTACAAATTGTCATTCTCTCTTCCATAGATAATGATGCAATTGTTGAACCGGCGAATTCAAGGAAATATCCGGTCCCGGCAGAAGTCCCTAAATTTGAAATGATATAGAGAATTATATCTTTTGCACAAACACCCTTTCCTAACTCCCCGTCAACTTTAATGAGCATCTGCCTGGGTTTTGTCTGCAACAGAGTTTGTGTGGCCAGGACCATTTCCACTTCGCTTGTCCCTACGCCAAATGCAATGTTGCCAAAAGCACCGTGTGTGGATGTGTGACTGTCCCCGCAGACAATTGTCATTCCACAGGTAGTCAGTCCTAATTCCGGCCCGATTATATGTACAACACCATTTCTTTTATCTCCGAGAGGGAAATATGTAATACGATGTTTTTTTGTGTTTTCCGCCAGTTTTTCAACTGGAAGTCTGGAGGATTGATCACTGATAGGTAAATGCTGATTTATTGTTGGTACATTATGGTCACAAGTGGCAAATGTCTGATTTGGCCTGAACACTTCCAATCCCCTTTTTTCCAACCCTGTAAAGGCCTGTGGGGAAGTTACCTCATGTATATAATGCCTGTCTATATAAAGCACTGACGGGCCTTCTGTTATCCCCTTTATTACATGAGCATCCCATATTTTGTCAAAAATTGTCCTTTTCATATCTCTTTAAATAATTTTCGAAACTGCATCGATTAATGCTTCTACGGAGGCTGTGATGATGTCTGTATTTGCTGAAAATCCGTAGTAAATATTTCCCTTGTTTTCTACTTGAATATGAACTTTTCCCACATCATCAGTTCCCTTAGTAATTGCCTGAACGAGAAATTCTTCAAGATTTATTTTTCTGTGAATAAGTGATTTGACGGCAGAAAAAGAGGCATCAATCGGTCCATTCCCGGAACTTGTAGCAACACACTCCTCTCCGTCAATGAGAAGCTTTACTGTAGCCATAGGTATTGCAGATTTTCCACAAACAACCTGAAGGTATTTCAACTTGATTCTATGTGTCTGGATATTTTTAGTCACTCCTGAAATCATAAGCAAATCTTCGTCGTGTATCTCTTTTTTTACATCGGCAAGCTTAAGGAATTTTTCATATGCAACATCAAGTTCCTCATTTGACAGCTCTATATTTAAACGTGAGAAGTGATGCTTCAAGGCAGCTCTTCCACTTCTTGCAGTAAGAGCTATAACAGATTCGTTAACACCAACTGCTGCCGGGTCAATTATTTCATAACTCTCCCTGTTTTTTAAAACACCATCCTGATGTATTCCGGATGAGTGAGCAAAGGCATTTCTTCCTACTATCGCTTTGTTCGGTTGTACCGGCATTCTCATCAATGTTGAAACCAACCTTGATGTTTTCATGATTAATGGTGTGTCAATATCTGTATAAACAGGAAAGTCTTTTCTGCATTTTATGGCCATTACAACCTCTTCTAAAGCAGTATTGCCGGCTCTTTCCCCTATTCCGTTGATAGTGACCTCCGCCTGACGAGCACCATTCATAATTCCGGCAAGAGTATTTGCCGTTGCCATTCCAAGATCATTGTGACAGTGTGTGGATATTATTGCCTTGTCAATATTTGGCACATTTTCAACAAGATAACGAATTTTTGCCCCATACTCCTCAGGAGTGCAATATCCGGTTGTATCCGGAATGTTGACCACGGTGGCACCGGCTTTTATAACGGCTTCCACGACTCTTGCAAGATATTCATTATCTGTTCTCCCTGCATCTTCGGCATAGAACTCGACATCATCCACATACTTTCTGGCATATTTCACACAATTGATTGCACGTAATATGATATCCTCTCTGTTTGACTTAAATTTATATTTAATATGAGGATCAGAAGTCCCTATTCCGGTGTGGATTCTCTTCCTTTTTGCAAAGTGAAGAGCATCGGCGGCCACCTCTATATCTTTTTCTACAGCTCTGGTAAGTGCGCATATTGTTGACTCTGTAACAACCTTAGATATTTCAACAATTGATGTAAAATCTCCCGGACTGGAAATCGGAAAACCACACTCAATAATATCTACCTTTAATAATTCAAGGGCTTTGGCTAATTCTATCTTTTCAATAGTGTTCAACTGGCATCCCGGAACCTGTTCACCATCTCTTAGCGTGGTGTCGAATACATAGAGTTTCTCATTCATGTTTGTGTTGTATTAAAAAAGCCACCTTTGTTCAAGGTGGCCGGTTCATGTTTCTTATAATATTTTATCACAATATGTCAGATCCCCACCTCTCTGCCTTTACATAGGTTGAGTAGTAGATTAAAATGCATATTTAGATTATTCATTGCTTGCATAACGACTGCGAAGATATAAAAATAATCAATATATAAGCGGAATTATCTTATTTTTGTATAAACCTACAGAAAATAAGTTATAAATTATGGCATATAAATACCTGCACATATCTACTGACAATCAGATTTGTACACTCAAAATAAGCAACCCGTCACAACTAAATGCTTTAAATTCATCAGTATTAAAAGAGCTTGATGAAGCTGTAAGTGAAATAGAAATTAATCCCGACATACGGGTCTTAATCATTACAGGTGAAGGAAGATCATTTGTAGCCGGGGCTGACATTTCCGAAATGTCGGAATTAGACAGTGTTGCAGCCGGAGAGTTTGCTTTTCGTGGTGCCAGTGTTTTCCGCAAAATTGAACTTTTACAAATACCTGTAATAGCTGCAATAAACGGATTTGCCCTGGGTGGAGGCTGTGAACTTGCTCTATCATGCGATATAAGAATTGCGTCAGACAATGCCAAACTTGGACAACCGGAAGTATCATTGGGAATAACTCCTGGTTTTTCGGGAACTGTCAGATTGGGAAGAATTGTCGGACCGGCCAAAGCTAAAGAGTTAATATTCACCGGAAGGGTAATAGATTCATCTGAGGCTCTCTCGATTGGTCTGGTAAATAAAGTTTGCAACTCTGAGAATCTTATGGATGAAGTGATCAAAATGGCTTCTATTATAGCCAATAATGCACCTATAGCTGTAAAAAATGCAAAAAGTTCCATTAATGACTCATCTGACCTTCCGGCTGATGACGCTATTAAAAACGAGATGCGACTTTTTGCACTATGCTTCAGTACTGAGGATCAGAAAGAGGGTATGAAAGCCTTTATGAACAGGACTAAAACAAAATTCAATAACAGATAATATCTAAAACTATGAAAATTTGCATAATAGGAACAGGAACAATGGGAAGCGGGATTGTACAGACATTTGCACAATCCGGCTTTACTGTTGTGATGAAGGGTATAAACGACAAGGAGCTTCAGTCAGGATACAGGAACATTGAAAAAAATCTTTCAAAGCTCGTGGAAAAAGGTAAAATAGAACAATCGGAAGCTGAATTAATTAAGTCACGGATTACAGGTACTACAACTTATGAATTATGCAAGGATGCCGATCTTGTCGTTGAGGCAGTTTTTGAGACTATGTCTGTAAAGAATGAAATCTTCAAATCCCTGGACGAAATATGTGATCCAAAGACTATTCTTGCATCAAACACCTCTTCTCTCTCTATCACTGAAATAGCAGCATCTACACAAAGAGCGGACAGAGTAATAGGAATGCACTTTTTCAACCCGGCACCTGTCATGAAACTGGTAGAGGTAATTAAAGGGCAACTGACCTCACCGGAAACACAAGCCATTGTTACTGAGATAGCCCTGAAAGCCGGAAAAACTCCTGTTAATGTTAATGAAGCTCCGGGTTTTGTCGTAAACAGAATCCTTATTCCAATGGTTAATGAAGGTGTGGCAATATTTGCTGAAGGTGTTGCAAAAAAAGAGGAGATAGACGAGGCAATGAAGCTTGGGGCAAATCACCCCATGGGTCCTCTGGCTCTCGGAGACCTGATCGGATTGGATGTATGTCTGGCAATTATGGAGGTTTTATACAATGAATTTGGAGATCCGAAATACAGACCTCACCCTCTTCTGAAGAAAATGGTAAGGGCAGGACAACTAGGAAGAAAGACCGGGATGGGATTTTATGATTACAGTAAGTAGGGAATATTAGCAAGTGGTTAAAGATGCCAAACAGAAATAGTCTACAGCGAAGTTCAAGGATGAATTATAAGATTCTTATGCAAAACCGCATAAGAAGGGTTCTTATGATTTGTACAAGTTATGATGCATATATACTTGAAGAGGATGGCCGTATTGAGGACCAGATATATAAAGAGTACGTAGATTTAAATCTCAGCAATCCTCCGGCTTTTACGTGGGCGAATTCTTCTATGGATGCCCTGAAATTGTTGGACACAGATGACGATTTTGATCTCATCATCAGTATGATAAATGTCGGTGAGCTGGATGTTTTCAAATTCTCTAAACTCTGTAAAGTAGAACATCCTGATATTCCGTTTGTGCTTCTTACTAACTTTTCAAAAGAACTTTCAAAAATCTTAGAAAGGGAAGACTGTTCGGCTATAGACCATATCTTCAGTTGGCATGGAAATGCCGATCTTATTCTTGCAATAATAAAGCTGTTTGAGGACAGGATAAATGCTGACGATGACATACTAAATGCCGGTGTACAATCGATCTTGCTTGTAGAAGATTCTATCCGATTCTATTCCACATATCTGCCGGCAATATACAGGTTGGTTTTGGTTCAAAGTGCAGAATTTCTTAAGGAGGCTCTGAATGAACAACAGCAGAAGCTCAGAAAAAGAGCAAGGCCTAAAATTCTTCTTGCTACAAACTATCAGGAGGCAGTAGATCTTTATGAAAAGTATAAAAAAAATCTTCTTGGAGTTATATCTGATGTAGCTTTTGTATTACATAAAAATGATCATCCAGAGAGTGAGAAGATTGACGCTGGTATAGATTTATGCAGAATGATTCAGAAGGATGACCCCTATATGCCATTCTTACTTCAGTCATCTCAGGAAAGCATGAGAAAAGTAGCAGAGAGCCTGGGTGTCGGATTCATCCTTAAGCACTCTAAAACACTACTTATTGAATTGAGTGAATACATAAGTGAGGAGTTTGTGTTCGGTGATTTCGTGTTCAGAGATATTAAATCCGGTATAGTATATGGCAGGGCTAAAGATCTTAAGGAACTACAACACTTGATAATGGAGATTCCTGAGGATGTCCTTCTATATCATGCCTCAAGAAACAGGTTATCCAAATGGATGTACTCAAGGGGACTGTTTTCTCTTGCAACGAAAATCAAAGGAGTCCGAGAGGGGCAGTTCAACTCAACAGATGAACTGAGAAACTTTATAATACAGTCAATTATTGACTATCGTATTTTGGTTGGGCATGGTGTAGTTGCCAGATTTAACAAAGAGACATACGGGGAATTCATTTGGTTTGCCAGGCTCGGTGAGGGTTCTCTTGGAGGAAAAGCCAGAGGGTTGGCTTTCATAAACAGTATGCTTCAAAAGCATAATTTACTCAACAAATATCCTGGAGTAAAGATACTTATACCAAGGACAATTGTTATAGCCACAGACTATTTTGACGAATTTATTAAAGATAATGGTCTCCAATATGTAATAAACTCGGATATTACTGATGAGGAGCTTTTATCAGAATTTGTAAGTTCTCGTTTACCGGAGCAACTTGTAGAGGAATTAAAAGTATATATAAGATATGCGACAGGCCCTTTGGCGGTAAGATCTAGTTCCAAGCTTGAAGACTCCCACTATCAACCATTTGCCGGCATATACTCTACTTATATGGTTCCCCACACTCAGAACAATGACCAGATGCTGAGACTGCTAGGCAAGGCAATTAAAAGTGTGTATGCTTCAATTTATTATGCATCCAGCAGATCATACATACAGGCTACATCCAATCTTATAAGTGAAGAGAAGATGGCGGTTGTAATACAGGATGTGTGTGGTACTGAAGATAATGGATACTTCTTCCCCACTCTATCTGGAGTGGCCAGATCTGTAAACTTTTACCCAATAGGATCAGAAAAACCTGAAGATGGCATAGTAAATATGGCATTCGGTCTGGGAAGGCTTGTTGTAGAGGGCGGTAAGACACTCCGGTTCTCTCCTAAATATCCAAAGCATATATTGCAACTTTCAAGTAACCAGTTGGCACTGAAAGAGACACAAAATCACATGTTTGCATTGAATCTCAAACCGGAAGAGTTCAAGACATCAATTGACGAATCAATTAATCTGGTAAAATTTGATATCAACCAGATTAAGCATTTCAGAAACATGAAATATGTTGCCTCTACCTGGAATCCGCAGAATGAGATGCTGATTGACAACAATCTTGAAGATGGAAGAAAAGTTATAACTTTTGCACATATCCTTAAATATGATGTTATACCTCTTGCAAAGATAATCTGTGACATACTGGAAATAAGCCAGATGGAGATGCGGACTCCAGTTGAACTTGAGTTTGCTGTAAATATGGATGTTCCGGAAGGCCAGGATCGGATTTTCAGTTTTCTACAAATCAGGCCAATAACCGATAATCAGGATAACTTACCCATGGAGTGGGATAATATTGACAGAAATGGATGTATAATATACTCCGAAAAGGCACTTGGCGTAGGAAACGTGGAAGGAATAACAGACCTGATTTATGTAAGAAGTGAGAATTTTGACAATACATACACAAGAGAGATTGCCTCTGAGGTAAATATCCTTAATAAAAAGGCTAAAGAGCAGAATAGAAACTATGTTCTTATCGGACCGGGGAGATGGGGATCGAGTGATCCATGGCTTGGCATCCCGGTTAAATGGCCTGATATATCTGAAGCTAAAGTAATTGTAGAGTGCGGTCAGAAAAATTTCCAGGTAGAGCCGAGCCAGGGAACTCATTTTTTTCAGAATCTCACATCTTTCGGGATTGGTTATCTGACAATAAATCCTTTTATAGGAGACGGCTCTTTTGACAAAGATTTGCTTGACTCAATGGAGGTTGTTCATGAAAGCAAGTATCTAAGACACGTCCGTTTCAACAGCCCTTTGTTTATTTATATTGATGGACGAAAGAGCCGGGGAATAATAAGTGTTTCTTAATTCCACCATTTTTGTACATTTGCGGCCAAATAAACGACTATTATGAGCGAAATTCTCAATCATGAGTGTGGGATAGCACTTGTCAGACTTCTCAAACCACTGGAATATTATCACAATAAATACGGTTCATATCTTTACGGTCTGAACCGTCTTTATATAATGATGGAAAAACAGAGAAACAGAGGTCAGGAAGGAGCAGGAGTGGTTGGAGTTAAACTGGACATGCCTCCTGGTTACAAGTATATGGACAGAGTACGTTCTTGTGACGCAAACCCGATACAGGAAGTTTTCAAAAGAATAAACGAGCCTTTTGATGCAGAAACATTAAGAAAAAGAGACTCAAAGTGGGCCAAAATGAATATTTCGTTTGTCTCTGAAATATATCTGGGACATTTAAGATACTCAACATTCGGTAAAAATAACATTGATCTTGTCCACCCTCTTAAAAGGGCCAGCAACTGGAGAAGCAGAAATTTAGCCCTTGCAGCAAACTTCAATTTAACAAATATCGATGAGTTATTCGAAAGCCTCATTCAAGCAGGCCAACATCCGCGATACTATGCAGACACAGTAACCCTTCTGGAAAAAGTAGGTTATTACCTGGATGATGAAATCCAGAATAAATACAGAAAATACCGTGATGAGGGATTCAGCAAGATTGACATTACACCACAAATAGAAAAAAACCTGGATATTCAGGATGTGCTTAGAAAGAGTACGGAAAAATGGGATGGAGGATATGCTGTTGCCGGTGTTCTGGGACACGGAGATGCATTTGTTGTCAGAGATCCATGGGGTATAAGACCTGCATACTACTATCATGATGAAGAAGTTGTTGTTGTTGCTTCAGAGGCTTCTGTTATAAGAACCTCTTTCAGAATTGACGATATAGGCATAAAAGAGATAAAACCCGGTAATGCTCTTATTATAAAACAAAACGGGCATGTTGATGAAGTAATCGTCAGGGAACCTATGAAAAGGAGCAGTTGTTCCTTTGAACGAATATACTTTTCCCGTGGTAACGACCGCTACATTTACAAAGAGAGAAAAATGCTCGGAGAGCTTCTTACCAATCAATTGATAGATGCTGTTAACGGAGATCTGGAAAATACGGTGTTCTCTTTTATCCCTAACACTGCAGAAACCTCCTTCTACGGAATGGTGAAGGGAATTCAGCAGTATATGGTCAATAGAAAAATTGAGGAGTTGCGCTCTTCTAACGGGCATATTGATGACACCCTCATTGAAAAAATTATTTCTGCAGAACCCAGGGTTGAGAAAATTGTAATCAAGGATGCGAAATTAAGGACTTTCATAACTTCCGACGGCGACAGAGATATGATGGTAGGGCATGTGTACGATGTAACCTACGGGGCAGTAAGACCGGATGATAACCTTGTAGTTATTGACGACTCTATTGTAAGGGGGACAACTTTACGCCGCAGCATATTAAGAATTCTTGACACTCTTCATCCTAAAAAAATTATTATTGTTTCTTCTGCCCCGCAGATAAGATATCCTGACTGCTATGGGATTGACATGACTAGGATGGGTGAGTTCATTGCATTTAATGCTGCAATAGAGCTTCTTAAAGAGAATGGTCTTGAATCTGTAATAGAGGATGTTTATCAGAAATGCAAGAGTCAGGTCGGACTTCCTAAAGAGATGTATGTTAACTATGTAAAAGAGATTTATAACCCATTTACTGATGAACAGATTTCTTCTAAGATTGCCGAAATGGTTAAAAGCAGAAGTGCAAATTGTTTATCAAAAAATTGAAAATCTGCACCTTGCATGCTCCGACAACAGTGGAGACTGGTATTTTTCAGGTAATTATCCGACACCGGGAGGTAACAAAGTTGTTAACACAGCGTTTATTAACTGGAGAGAAGGACGGGACGAAAGATCATATTAACGGGCCAGTATAATTCCGGTATTTCTTCCGGTACCTTTCACATATTCACTGAGAGTTCCCTCATGAACAACAACCTTTTCCATTTTGGAAGATGCATGAATGAATGTGAGGGTCTTACCTTTTTTATAGACAATCCCCACATGAGATATGTCTATTCCAGGTATAGTAGTGACAAAGCCCACCATGTCTCCTGTATGTATACGCCTGAACCTCCTGTCGATTTTTCTTGTGGGTATATAATAATGTTTTCTTTTGTTTATCTCCTGCTCTTTAACGGCAATCCTTTCTTTCAATACTCTATTTTGCAATAATTGCTTATAACTATCAGAATTGGAGGACATTATATAAAGATTCAGTTTTAATTTTTTTCCGCCGCATTTCCGTGTAACATTATTAATCAGGCCTTTTCTCTGGTTTTCGTATATCCAGTCTGACGTATAGTGTAATCTGTCAGTATAATCGTTGATTTTATCATTCCGGTATCTGTAATGCATCAGATTAGAGCAATAGTTCTCAAATGTCATTTCTCCTGACAAAACAGTTGTTGTCAACGTCAAAACATTCTCAACAAATGTGGTGCAATCCAGCTCTCTCAGGTTTACAACCAGACCTTCTGGCTCGATTTCCAATGTATGAGCCACATAAGGAGTACCCAGAAAAAACATGGCAGTTTTTAATATGATGGTATCACGTGGTTGATTTTTCCATCTTGTGATATAATTGCAATAGTCGTTGAAAATCTCCTTGTCCTTAGTTGTACAATAAAGAGTATCAGCAGGAAATGCCTTTGACATTGTGGATACATAAGTCATTACAAATATCACTAAAAAAAACTTTTTCTTCATATTATATGTTCTTGTATTTTACTTATAAGAAACTCTTTTTCAATAGGTTTTGGAACAAAATCCAAAAAACCTTCAGATAGTGCCCTTCTTTTTTCTTCTTCACCGGCAAAAGCAGTTACAGCTAATACAGGTATTTCCGGTCTCTCTCTTTTTATTATTTTATTAGCCTGATAACCATTCATCAAAGGCATATTTAAATCCATAAGAATCATATTTACATCTTTCAGTTCCCTACATGACTCAACTGCTTCGTTACCGTTTCTAGCCCTAATGACAATGTAATTTTGAGGAGAGAGAATTTTTTCAATAAGGAGAAAATTAACATCCTCATCTTCTGCAACAATCAATGTTTTAGACACATATCCGGTTAAATGACGTTGATTGCTTTCCTGAATTATATCTATAATATTATTATCAGCTTCATTGTACGGAAGGGTAAAATAAAATGTTGTTCCCTCACCGACAACCGAATCAAGCCAGATCTCTCCGCCAAGCAGTTCCACATAAGCCTTGCAGATCGGAAGTCCCAATCCTGACCCGCCATACTTCCTGCTATCCCCGACTTCAATTTGTCTGAACCTTTTGAATATCTCATCAAACATATTGTCTGGTATACCTATTCCTGTATCTTTAACAAAAAACCTTATTTTTTCAGGAATCAGTTCATATCCTAATTCAACAGATCCCTCATGTGTAAACTTAAACGCATTCGTTAAAAGATTAGATATAATCTGAATAAATTTAATCTCATCACTATTTAAAAATGCTTTGTCATCAGGAAGGGCAAGATTCATATTAATAGCCACACCCTGTTCTTTTGCCTTTATAGAAAACTGATCACAGATTTGCCTTATGATACTATTTGCATTGAAGTGTTTTTTATTACAAGTCTCCTGCCCTGCCTCCAATGCTGATATGTTTACAATATCCTTGATTATAACCAATAATTGCTGACCACTTTTCTGGATAATTTCTGAAAAAGCAACCCTCTCACCCTGCGATACCTCCTGTTCAGTGAGCATTTGAGCAAAGCCCATAATAGCATTGAGAGGGGTTCTTATCTCATGTGAGATATTGTGAAGAAATGCTGTCTTCAGCCGATCACTCTCTTCTGCTTTTTCCTTCGCTTTTATAAAATCTGCAAGTAAAGTCTTTCGCTCCGTAACATCCTCCATAATAATAATATACTTGGAAATTTCCCCATTATCATTCATGATTGATGAAATGTCAGTTTTAGCCCAAAACACCTCACCGTTTTTTTTCTTGTTCTGAAACTCTCCCTGCCATATATTACCTGCATCTATTTTTTCAATAAGCTTATTATAGAAATTGCTCTCATTTATGCCTGAGTTGAGGATTTTTGAATTATCCTTAATCAGATCCTCTAATGAATAACCTGTTAATTCTGTGAATTTTGGATTTACATATTCAACTATACCACTTCTATCTGTTATTATCACGCATACAGGGTTTTGTTCAACAGCCCTGCTAAGAAGTCTGATTCGGGATTCAGACTGTCTCAGGGATGTAATATCCCTTACAAGTACGTGTCTTGCCGGTCGGTCATCAAATGAAAAGGGATGGGAACTTGTCTCCATCAGTATAATATTTCCGTCTTTACGGACACTTTCTATATCTGTTTCATACCTGTATTTAGGGCCATTCCTTGTATAGTCTGAAATAATATAATCTTTTTCATTAACTATTATATCATTTACCTTCATGGAAAGGAACTCCTCTCTGGTGTAACCATAAAGATTCAGTGCAGATGTATTAACTTCCAGGAAGAACAAGGTCTCGACATCATATATCCACATAGGTTGTGGATTTTTTGCGAACATATAACGATAAATTCTCTCACTATCGGTTAACCTCTTCTCAGCCATCTCTTTTTCACGCATAACCCGCTTCTGGTCCAAAGCATTCATGATTGCGCTGTTGAGCCGTCTGAGATTATCTTTCAAAATATAATCATCTGCTCCTGACTTAAGAGAATTTACAGCAGTCTCTTCATTAATCGATCCGGTTATTAGTATAAAAGGAGACCCGGGTAACAATTCATTCCGGATTTTAAGAGCCTCCATGCCGTTGAAATTAGGCAAATTGTAATCTGAAAGTATAATGTCCGGTTTATATGTGTCTATTGCATTTAAATACGCCTGACTTGTTTCAACGGCTATTGATTCGAATATTATATCGCCATCAAGGATAAAATCCTTAATCATTCTTAAGTCAGAAGGGTTGTCTTCGACAAATAATATCTTCAGCTTCGTATCCATAAATGAAAATCACTAAGCTTAATATACAAATATATTAAAAAAGAGGAAAAGTTTGCTGATTTGTTTTGCCTTTCTGTCGATCATAAACCATTATTCGTATAATAAACAGTTTTTGCTTTGGGATTTCTTTTTACAGGGTACAGTAGTTGCTGAATTCCGAAGAAAATAATCAACAAAACAGAAATGAGACATAAGTTATCGACACTCTTATTACTTGTAAATATTACAATATTCACAATTTTCACGACATCCTGTGAAAAAGATGATAAAATACGAAATGATGGTATAGCCACCAGTTCTGCTATATTCAACACATCTCTTTCATATTCTGCACTTGCGGACATTGAGGGGAATAATTACAAAACCATTACAATCGGAACTCAGACATGGATGGCAGAGAATCTACGTACAACATCTTACAATGATGGTTCTGCAATATTAAAAATAGAGAGTGCTTATAACTGGCAAAGCGATGAAAATGGAGCATATTGCGAATACAAGAATGAAACACAAGAAGATACCATCGCAACTTATGGAAGATTATATAGTTGGTATACTGTTCAGAAAGGGAATTTATGCCCGTCGGGCTGGCATGTGCCTTCAAAAGATGAATTTCAAACGCTTTTTGACTGTATAAATAGCATACATAAAGGCGGAGCATTAAAAGAGGCAGGGAAGTATCACTGGTATTCTCCTAACAGTTATGCAACGAATGAAAGTGGATTTACAGCCCTCCCCGGAGGAGCCCGTTTTAAAGGAGGGTCTTTTGGGAATCTCAATTATTATGGATATTGGTGGACATCCACATCATACTCTCAAAGTGGAGCATATGCAATGGGACTTTATTATTCAGACGGTGATGTCAGTTTCAACGGTAGCAATATGCATACGGGGTATTCAATCAGATGTATCAAAGATTAAAATATCTATCTTATATCTTCGCCTCTGAATGGTTGTCTGAAATATTTGCCGACTGTAGTGTTAAATAGTTCCGGTTGTTCTCTTGGAACCCTGTGAGTTGCGTCCGGAAAAATACAGAGATTGGCATAAGGTATACTTTTATAGATGAATAACGTATGTTCAAGTTTAATAATATCTCTGTCTGCCGAAAGAACCAATACCGGAACCTTGATCCGTCCAAGATCTGCTGATGACAATCTTGGTTGGAACTCTACCATTCTGTATCGTTGTTGAATAACTTTCCAGTTTTTCGTAGTGTCCTTTTTGGCCAGCATTTGCTCGGCCTGTATCCTTTTTCGTTTAGTCGGCTCTATAAAACCGGGATAAAGAGCATTGGTATCAGGTGTTACGTTGGCTCCGTAAACTGCAATTTTCTTAACGGATTTAGGGTGTTTAATCCCCATTATAAGAGCAATTATACCTCCGTCACTATATCCAATTACATACGCAGAGTCAAGTCCGATTTTTGTTAAGAGGCCAGCAACATCATCTGCTAATATGTCGTATGTCAGAGAATCGGGTCCTAATTCAGATTTTCCACGGCCCCTGCTATCAATTGCAATTACGTGGTAATCTTTTGAAAAAAAAGAGATTTGATGGCTCATGTCTTTGATACTGTTTCCATTGCCGTGAAGAATAACCAGCGGCTCTCCTTTCCCATAAGATTCATAGTAAATTTTAACGTTTCCGACTTTAAGGGATGATCCTGCTTCAGGATTATTCCCATAATGCGTATCGGTTACCTGTCCCGGGAGATTGCCCAATCCTAAAAAGGTTATAAAGCATTGTATTAATAAAACTGTCTTATAAAAATGCATGTTAAAATGTTTAATAATTAAAAAGAATAGCCCATGTTTATAGTCAGGGGGATTTTTACTCCACTATTTGCCGGAAAGATATTCCCGTTTGAATAGTGAGCAATGCGTAATTCAGCATTTAAAGACCTCTTTTTGCCGAAGAAAAAACCAAGTGCCATAGCATCATAAAATGTGAATTTTTTACCAGTATTTTCTCCATCAAGTATGGTTTTTGAAATATATGTAGGTCCTGCCACTATATAATAGAAATATGTGTCCAGAGGTTTGGTGTGCAATAAATTCAGCCTAAATACAGGGAAAAGTGATAATGCAAAAAAATCTTCTCTGTTTTTATTTGTCTGGAGAACGGAAATATTTGCACCCCAATCCAAAGCAAAAACTTTTGGAGAGTGGAATATATTTCTTTGATATGTTATAAAAGTACCCCTGCTTATTTCAGAATTTCCACCCCAGAAGATATTTAATCCTGCAACAAAATTGTTTATATTATAACCTGCAAAGTTTGTTGTATAACCAATCTGGATCCATTGTCTCGGATATTTTATATCCCTTAAGAGTGATTTTTCAATCTTATCTTCTTCTATTGGCTGGAAACGGTACTGGATACCGGCTCCCACATAAGAAGTGTATGGTTGGTCGTACCTTTTTTCTGGAGGAGAATAATTTGCAACAATCTGAATCCCTGTTTTTTTACTGAGATTATACATGACACCTCCCCCGAAAAGAAATGTAGCATAATTGGCATCAGCAACTACTGTGTTACCAGATTCATCATTAAACCCGTTTCTTGTAATTATTCCCAAACCGGCTTCCCCATATAAATTTATATTTTTCCCGACAGGAATGGTCGGTTTGATGGTCAATCCCCCGACATTAGCCCATACGGTTTTAGAAAATGTTTTGTTATAGTCCGGCTGTTTATAATATTTATAATTTACCCATAAAACGGGTCTCATATATGTAATTTGGGCTGAAAGATAATCATTGAACTTATAGCCGAATAAAACGAGTCTGACAGCCGCGTGTTTTACAGACAGAGAATGAAGAGAATAACCGGATTCCAACTGCCTTTCAGAGAATGGATATGATATGTATCCTGTGGTTATTTCAAAATACGATTTTTGCAGAAAGTTCGGTACCTGGTATCTAATATCGGTCTTTTTCCCGACATCACAAGTAATGTTATGTTGAGCTTCTGCTAAATCAATATTCAGGACAGATATTAATAAACAACAGGCAAAAAATTGAGAAACACTCATTTTCATTGTCTTAGTCAAAGCATTGTCATTATTACTCACACCAAATTTATAAATAAATCCTTTTGGTGATATATATATATAAAGAAAGGCAGGTCATTTCTGCCTGCCTTCGCTTTTTTGCGATCATAAACTTTTTTGGATTTGTGAATTTTTTTGTGGCAAACTGGGTGACCATGATTCTCTATCTCTGCATTTCTGCTTGCTGTCCGGTTTGCTTTGACATAATCATTCAGAGTAATACGTCTTTTCGTTTTCATGATAATCAAATATTTGGCAAATAAATAATTATTTAACAAAATATCCAAAAAGTAGAAATGAATATTTTAAAAAAATACTTATTTCTATTTTATTTACATCTATTCCTGAGTAAAAACTCCCATTTCCAAGACTATTTTTGAAAAAAATGAGGCGAGAGATGGAAGCGATGGAAATAATTCATAACAAGATTCAGATCGGGCATATAAATATATTGCCATGTCACTTCCTTCACGAGCGTCCTCCGGATATCTCTGAATATCGCGAAGTCAATAATCTTTATAATATCAAATAAGTATGAATATAAGAATATTAGCATTAATGGCAGTATTATATATTTCTGCCTCATGCGCAAAGATAGAGAGAGCCCTGGTTTCTGAAGAAAGGAATGTCACAGACATTGTAGACAACCGCAGTAAGAATGACACCCCGACGGTTGAGGTCTATTTCCATATTAAAAGAGTTGTTAAGCTGCACAATAAAATTTATTATGATGAAAATGGTATAAAACACTTAAAAGAGGAGGTAGATGAAATAACCGACCGTCTGTATATAAGATGCATTGGTTCAAGCTATGGGTATCGGGCACTTTATGATCTTGAAATTTATTGTGAAAATGAGTCTCCTCTTGTATTGTGGAATGAAGAGACACGTACAGTCAGTGGGCTGAATAAAGAGTTATTGTGGATAGATCATAATATATGTGATTATAACGATCCTATTCCTTCCATTAATGTCACACGTTTTTTTGCACAGAAAATTTCCAAAACAATTACTCGATCAGTTATTTACAATCCTTTACTCAACTCTTGGGAATTGTGCAAAATAGCAATATGATTCTCCATGAAAGCCATTTTGAAAATATTATATCTTTCAATGATGCTGCCTTCTTGCTGTATCTGTGATTATCCGTATGATATACCTACAGAACATATAAGATTCAAATGTTCTATAGATAATGAGCATACAAAATCATACACATACATGGAGAGTGGTGTTGTTGCTCTGATTTATACTTTTAATGAAAATTCCATTTATTATCCTGTCGGAGAAGGGTCAATAACAGCAATTTCAACAGGCTACGGAGATTTATCAACAAATAGTATGTTGAGTCTCCCGGATGGCGTTTATGATTTTTATTCGTTTTCCTGCAATTCACCTGTAATGCCGTCTGTAAGTAATTATCTAGGTTATATTTATGGCCTGGATAACGGACAGGATTATCTTTGGGCTACAGCACGACAAATGAACCTGGCAAATGGCAGAGAGATATATTTGAATTACAGGCATATTGCATGTAAGATACAACTAAGTGTGAATGCCGGAAATAATGTAACTTCTATTTCAATAAACGATATTAGATGTACATATCCATCCACCAGTGGTGTAGCACTGGATTTATCACAGGGCACTATAACGCCTTCATCCTTTGTTGAGTCACCATCTTCTATTCCTGGTACAGGTAACAGCAGAACATTCATTTTATTGCCTTGTTCATCACCCTTAAACATAGTCGTATTAATGGATGCGAATATTGACGGAGAGTATAAGTCTGGAAGAAGTTTCCAATCAATGCTTGACTTTAATCTTGAGGGAGGCATTTTTTATGACATAACACTCACGCTTAATTCTGATAACACATATACAACAACTTGCTATAAAAAAGAATGGGAAATTTTATCGGAAACAATAACTTATTAGTGTCTCTGTTATTCCTTACGATTGTTGGCTGTATTAAAGAAGATACAAATAAATGCCCATTTTTCGGGAAATATCCGGTTACTTTTTTTGATGAGGACAGTTCATCGAGCCAATATAATCAGAATGTATTGCTACACATCACAAAAAATAATGACACTTTGCATATTGAATCTCCGGATTACATAATAAATGCAGGCGAAAGAGAGCTTAAAACAGCTTGTCAGTTACACCTGTATCCAGGACAGTACTTATTTAAAGCTATTAAATCGCAAAACAAAATGTCTCTTGATGACAAACATGTAAGGCTAAAGAACGGAGAGGCGTACACTTATGCATCTTTTCCAGGGAAAATATCCAAGTCTCCCGATAATAAATTCGGCATTCGTTTCGGCCTTTTCAATTCATTAATAAGAGTTGCCTGCACGGTAGGCATAAACAATGATCTTAATCAGAATTTTGAGATTACAAAAGTAGAAATATCCTCCCCTGACGATACTTCTATACTCCTTGACATAGAGAACGGAAAGTGTAATTATGCACAAGAAGTAACAGATTTTTATGATAGCTGCACAATAGAAAATGATCCTTTCGTTTTCTATTATTACTGCGTTCCGATTATCCGGTCAAAGTATATCGTTTTTAAAATATCAATAAAGGAATGCGGATCAGACAAAAAGAGCATACTTTATTCCAGAGCTTTTCTAAAAACAGACATTGAACAAGGTAAGATATATGATTTTCATTTCAATGTCACTCCCTGGAGTATAATATACAAAACAACCACAATATCGGACTGGTCTACATTTATAAACAATCAGGTACATCATCTTAAATAACTAAATATCAACCATCATGAAAAATATATCATTACCATTAAATACAATAATAATATGTACAGTAATACTTATTTCATGTGAGAAGGGCGACTCCTCCTCAGTAAAAAATGAAAAAACAGACTTTTACGCCTCATATTTCGGAGAACCCGGTACAAAGGCAACAAAAACATTCACTGCTGCCAATAAAGTTACAATTTTCGGATATGAAGCCGGAGCTATCCTTACTTCCGCAGTACCTGTAGCAGGAACTCCGGTTGAGGCCACATGCGGATCTTCCGGTATACTTACACCCAGTTCTCCGGTTTTCCTCCCAAAGGGAACTTATGATTTCTATTCGGTTTCAATAAACAATACCAATTCCCCTAATCTGACGTTTTCGTCGGGAGTTTCAGGCCAGTTAAGCAACGGCGTGGATTATCTGTGGGCTAAGTGTACCGGAATAGCTCAGGGAGGCACGGTCTCTTTTGTCTATTACCACAAGGCTGTGGGGATTGAGATAAATGTTGCTGCCGGCACAGGAGTAAGCAATCTTGCCGTCACTTCTATAAGTATAACTCCAGCAAACCCGTCAACAAGTTCAAAAATGCAATTATCAGATGGCAACATCGGGGTGTCTAACAGCATAGGAGATCAAACCCCTATGTCGCTGGACGGGCTTAAAGGTACATACATTATGTTGCCTTTGTCGTCAATAGGAATAAACATTGAGTTAACTGTGAATGCGACTATCGGGGGAACATCTGTCTCATCCAAAAAATACACAGCATCAATACCGGCTCAAACCTATACTTCAGGTTACTACTACACAATTAATCTGACAGTTTCATCTACAGCCCTTCAGTTCTCCGGTACACTTATAGAGGACTGGACCGGTCAGACAATTACCGGCATATCATTAGTTGAACAGTAAATATATGAAGTCTCTTATAACAGTTATACTATGTCTTTTATCAGTACCGATTGCCTCCTGTATTGGTGATGGTGAATGTGATTGTTCGGGTAATGAGGTTAAAAACCTGAAAGAGGTTTCTTTCAAAGGCTTTATTTATCCTGATAAAAGTGTTAAATCTTCTGCTACAATTCCTTCAGGCATAAGGGCGGTAGTCATTGCATACCAAAGCGGTGATAATCCTGTCAGTAAATCATGCTACCCAGCTACTCCATTATCAGTAGTATCTGATCAAAACGGGAATTTGTTGATTGAATCAGAGAATCCATTACTTATGCCTGTTGGTAATTATGACTTTTATGCATTTTCTTCGAATTCCGGCAATAAAGAAGGCTTTGAACTAAAAGCAGGAAAACTTTCAGGTCTGACAAATGGAAAAGATTATTTATGGGCAGCAAAAAAAGAGACATCCGTAAATAGCAGTACATATGTAACATTCGATTTTATTCATAAGTGCACAGCAATAGTACTGAACTTTTTCGCAGGTAACGGAGTAGATTCTTTATTTGTAACTAATGTTCTGGCAGCGAAGAGCTCTGATACAGGAGAGCTGCTCCTCTCTTCCGGAGAAATTACCCCATCACGAACACTTTCAACCATTATGGAAAAAGTTGCAGTCTTTGAGAACACCTGTCAATGGATTATGATACCGCTTTCCGGGATAGCTGAACTGCCTTTGATTATAGATGCTGTTGTTAAAATAGGAAAAAGCACTGAATATAAAAGATTTAAAACATCACTTCAAATCGAAAACAACAAATTTATGGCCGGGACATTGTATAAGTATATGATTATTATTGATACCGAATCCATAACTCTTGGAAATACTGTAATATCAGAGTGGGCAGGGATTTGTTTGGAAAATATATACGCAAGAGAATGATGAAAAAGTTAACAATCCTGATTATTTTCTTGTTTTCAAAGACAATCTGTACGGCTCAGAAATATGGGATTGGAACAGATCTTATATCTTTAAGTAGCGGATCTTTAAATATTGAGACCTCTTTAATAGTTTCCAAGAAAGTCACACTTCATTTTCCGTTATCCTGGAATCCTTTTGCAATAAATAATTACAAAATTAAACACATTGCTATTCAACCGGGGATACGCTGGTGGATTTGGCACAGCTACTCGGAATTTTTTTTCGGAGTACACCTTTTCTCCTCTGTGTTTAATATTGCTGTCTCTGATGAAAGAAAAGAGGGATGGGCTACCGGACTAGCTTTCACTAGTGGATATGCATGGATGCTGAACTCTCGCATAAATCTGGAGATTGAAGCAGGTGGCGGGCCATTATATACGATGTACGATAAGTATGAAAGAGAGACCTGTGGAGATTATCTTGGTTCAGTAAAAAATATAAAGATATTCCCCACTCGCCTCTCCTGCTCTCTGATTTTTTTGTTTTAACCTGATTCTGATGAAAAATTATTCTATTGTATTAGCTATGACACTCATATTAATTGGATGTGGCAGAAAATTCTATCAGATTGATCGAAAGGATGTTACTATAAATATAAGACATGAGGAAAAGAGAGACGGAAACGCCATCATACTGTCAGGAAACAATGTAAATAAGAATAAAGAGTTATCTTATACAGATCCTGAAACAGGTAAGAGTTATCTTATCGAAAATACAGTCAGAGACGAAAAAAGCGGTGAAATTATAGGCGTGAGAGAATTAGGAGAGGTAGTTGTAACGGCTAAATCTGAGAACATTTCAGAGAGAAACGGTATTATTAGCATGGGATTTATAATCAATATCCCTTCAACCGTACTTGACAGCAGATGGCAGATTGAGGTTCAGCCTGTCCTAAGTATAGGTGCCGATACACTACATTTCAAAAGTATTGCCATAACCGGCATTGGCTTTAAAAAAGCCCAGAATAAAGGATACTTGAAATACGAAAAGTATCTGAGGAGTATAATTCCCGATGAGGCTGACTTTTATGAGTTCTATACAGACTTTCCAAATCTTGTTTTGTTCCTTGGAAGAAATCTTCCTGAATCCAAAATCCTACAAGGAGTCAACAACGATGAACTGAAAAGTGAATTCGGGATAACTGAAAAACAGATTGTAGACCATTATGTCAGAAGTTGGCTTATTGAGCGGAACGAAAAGAGAAAGAGGGAGAAAGTTCTGTATTTCAATAAATATGTGAGAAATCCAAAACTCCTTGGGTGCAGGCTTGATTCTGTCATTAAAGGAGTTAACGGAGACTTTGCATACCATTATTCCCAGGAGATTATTGCATGTAAAGAGTCATCCAGACTTTACCTTAACCTCTACGGAATAATTAGAGACCAAAATGGACTCTCAGTAAGATTAAGACCATCAGACACATTACAATATAATGTCTCCTCAATGATTAGTTTCATTGACACAACAAAAAAATATAAACAAAAGATAGTATATAGGACAGTAAGCTCCGGCATAAGTGCATCAATTGACTTTAAACCAGGCAAATATAAAATTGACACCTCAATTTCATCAAATTTACGACAATTAACTATCATCAAAGACACAATCAGGAACATCCTTAGCAATGACGATATAGTACTTGACTCTCTTATTATCACAGCTGCTGCTTCTCCTGAAGGGAATTACCTGAGCAACAAACTTTTGTCTGTCAGAAGGGCCTCTTCAATAGCACAATTTCTAAAAGAGATGCTTTCCTGTAGTAATGATGAGAGTAAAATCATAACTGACATCTCACTAGTTCGCGATGAAAGAGACTCAATTATAAAAAGAAAAGATCTGCCTATAATTTCTAAAAGCATCCCTGAAGATTGGCCGGGACTTATCCGTTTGATAGTGGTCAATGAGGACATAAGAGAAAAGGATAATCTAATTGGCTGTATGGATATACAAGACCCTGATGAAAGAGAGGTCGCTATGATGAGATTTAAAAATGATTATAAATATATTAAAGAGTGCCTTTATCCCGTTTTAAGAAAGGTCTATTTTACATTTCATCTTCACAAGAGAGGAATGATAAAGGATACAATCCACACGAAAGAGGCAGACACTACATATCAGAGAGGAGTAGATTATCTGAGGGAAAGAAGATATCAAGAAGCCCTGAGAATTCTATCCGCATACGATGACCTTAATACGGCAATAGCACATATGTCATTGGGGCACGACTCTTCGGCCGAGGAAATTTTACGCCGATGCAAAGAGACGGCGAAAAAAGTATATTTACAAGCTATTCTGGCCGCCAGAAAAAAAGATGAGCAGAAAGCCGTACGATACTTCTTGCAATCAAAAACAATGGATAATTCCATGGCATATAGGGGTAGTCTCGACCCTGAAATAAGTTACTTAATTAATAAATACAATTTAAATGAGGATCTTTTCAAATGAGATTAATCAGATTTATAATATGCTTTGTGACTATAACCGGATTATTAAGCTGTAATAAAGATCCCGGAATCAATCATAAAGAATCAGAGATAGTTGCCCGGATAACATTAAAATTGAAAAATGAGGAGGTGATATCCAAGTCGACAGCTTTGGTTGATAACGTAATCGGCAATGTTAACATTCTTGTATTTGATATAAACGGGACTCTTCTGAAGCATTATTATTTTGAAGAGTCGTCATACATGTCGATAGAATGTTCTAGTGGAAGCAAAACTATTGTTGCCGTGGCAAATGTGGGTTATATCGGGTTATCATCCGGTACCTCCCTTGACAATCTGCGAAACACTCTTACCTCAAATATGGCAAACTTACAGAATCAATGTATAATGACGGGAGAAGAGAATATCGAACTCAAAAGCAGCGACAATATTACAATTGAGATGATAAGATTGATTTCTAAAATAACTGTTGTTTTTAATAAAGAGCAACTGGATGAAGGAACAACAATAGCAATCAAAAATATTTCCCTGAAGAATGTACCCTCTGTTTGTAGCCTGCTCTCCAACAACAAACCTGTTACTATCGGGGAGATTTCAGAAACAGGAGACTATATTGATTTTAATCTGGAACCTTCTGCTCATGAACAAGCAACCCCGTTATATTTGTTTGAAAACATGCAGGGGGATATTGGTCCCGCTTTAGTTGAATCCCAGAAATCTCCGGGTGAATCATCTCCATTTTGTTCATACATTGAGATTAAAGCAGATTATATAAATAAAGCAAGAGAAGGAATAATTAAATACAGGTTTTATCTGGGCAATAATATCACTAATAATTTTGATGTAAGAAGGAACACGTGGTACCAGCTATATGTGGTTTTTAAAGAAGATGCAATAAATGAGGTTTCCTGGAGGATAGATACAACGGAGATTACAAATGTTTTATATATGATAGAGGCTGCGGCACAACCGGAAGATGGAGGCACTGTTGGAGGAGGAGGTTTCTATAAATACGGGGTTTTACCGGAATTATCCGCCATCCCAAACACAAACTACACGTTTTCAGGCTGGAGTCCGGCTCTTGCTACGGTAACAGAAAATACAACTTATACGGCCATTTTTCAATACACAGATCCCACAATACACGTTTCAGGTGTAACATTATCAAAGGATACTTTAAGTCTGAATTCAGGATTTTCATGTCAGCTTACAGCAAATGTGCAGCCCGGCAATGCAAGCAATAAAAGCGTAGTATGGTCGTCATCCGACACGAATGTTGCCATTGTAGATCAAAGTGGTTTTATAACAGCACTGAGTGCCGGTACTGCTTCTATCAGTGTTACTACTAGCGATGGCGGGTATACAGCATCCTGCAGCGTTAAAGTATTCAGAGTAATTAAACTATATTTTCACATTGAAAGAACGGCAAAAATGGAATATAAAAATGATGATGGTGGATATTGGTATCTTTGTGAACCCATCCGTGATGATATATATGTCAAATCAAACAGTGGCGATGGAATACCGGGGACAATAACATACTCTATTGACTGGGCTTACGATCCAGCTTCAGGATTTCCACCTCCTGAGCCATCTTCCGCGACCGAATCTATTATAATTTCCAACACATTAAACAAACTACTTGAAACAGGGAATGCATGGGGAAACGAAACGGATTTTACAATTGGCTATCCGACAATAACTATCATCGGCATTTCTCCATCAATCATGACAAACCCTCCGACAAAAATCATTGTCGATCAGGATATTAATACATATCATTATAATGAAACAGGACGATAGCCCTATTATCATATTTGTTTGGCAACATTTATCCCATCAAGTGCAGATGATACAATACCACCTGCATAACCGGCACCCTCTCCGCAAGGATAAAGATTTTTTAAAGTCTGATGATGTAACTTTTCTGTGTCTCTTGTAATTCTTACCGGAGATGAAGTTCTTGACTCAACGGCAAGCATTAACGCTTCCGGGGTAATATAACCGCGCATTCTTCTGTCAAAAATATATAAAGCCTGCTTAAGCCGTGTAGTTATAAATCCGGGTAAAATTTCGTCCAGTCTTGCAGAAACCACTCCGGGATGATAAGATGTCTGAGGTAACCCTGAGGAGAGCTTGCCCTTAAGAAAATCCGTCATTCTTTGAGCGGGTGCTTTTATATTCCCTCCACCATACAAAAATGCAGCTTTCTCTATGTCACTCTGGAATTCCATCAAAGCCAGCTCTCCATATTTCTCGTATCCAATCACATCAGAAGGCTCAACAGATACTACGACCCCAGCATTTGCCCACTTAGAATTTCTGGCTGAGTTTGACATGCCATTTAGCACCAACTCTCCGGAGGATGTTGAAGCCGGGACTAGTATTCCTCCCGGACACATACAGAATGAAAATACCCCCCTGCCCTCAATCTGTGCAACCTGACTATACTCAGCTGCCGGCATATATGGCTGATAAAGTCCATGATACTGAATTTTATTTATAAAAGACTGCGGATGTTCTATCCTTACCCCCAGAGCAAAACCTTTGCTTTCTATTTTCCATCCATTTTTAGAAAAAAGTCTGTAAATATCCCTGGCAGAATGACCTGTGGCAAGAATAACATGTTCTGCATAATACTCTTCTCCGTCAATACATTTGACCCCTTTAACCAGATCTCCCTCAACTATAAAATCCACAACTCTGGAATTAAAATGATACTCTCCTCCATGCTCAACAATAGTATGTCTCATATTTTCAATTATACATGACAATCTGTCCGTACCGATATGAGGATGAGCATCAATCAATATACTCTTATCTGCTCCAAAAAAGACAAAATGATTTAAAACTTCATAAATATCTCCTCTTTTGTTAGAACGAGTATAAAGTTTTCCGTCAGAGTACGTTCCGGCACCTCCCTCCCCGAAACAGTAGTTGGAATCAGGATTTACAACCTGTTCCCTTGACAATTTTGCAATATCTGCTTTTCTTTGATGAACATCCTTACCTCTTTCGAGAATCACTGGTTTATAACCTCTCTCTATCAACTTCAGGGCTGCAAAAAGTCCGGCAGGCCCCGCTCCTATAATAACGACTCTCTTTCCTTCCCTGACATTTCTGAAAGTGGGTTCCTTATACCGGTGTGTCGGTTCTTCTCCTTTTTTGTATCCCTCAACTTTAAGCCTGTATAAAACATTTTTACCTCTTGCATCAAGGGAACGTCTTACAATTATAGCTTCACTTACAGATTCCGGTGTTATACCCATAGCTCGAGCTACCAAATCAAATAACTCTTTCTTAGATAATTCCAGATTAACCGGGACTGTGATCTCTATCTCTTTCATTAATTTGTGTTATGTTTTGCAAAAATGGCCATTTTTTGCATAATAATTAACCTTATCTTTGATTATAATTAATATTATGAAAAGGATTGTTTCTACTATGAAAATATTCAGGAAGTCTGAGTTTCTCATTCTGGCTGCCATAATAATCGGCGGATTTCTATATGTTTATAATACATGGAACAGAAATAAGAACAACCAAAGAGCTGAAGTTCTTCAGGTAGCAAGGACAGCAAAGGCATCTCTTCCTCTCTACCTTTTGGACAGCTTAAATGCGACTTCAGATGACACTTTAAATCCCTCATATAAGTTATTAAAAGAGAGGCTCATTAGCCTTGTAAGTGCAAATCCGGAAGTAAGCTTTGCTTACCTTTTCTCACAAAAAGAGGGGCGGATATATTTCTATGCTGATTCTGAATTAGAGAGTTCCGAAGATTACTCGCCTCCGGGTCAGGAGTTTTCCGAAGCTCAGCAAGAGGACAGGCAACCATTCATAGATGGCATGGAGAAAATTACCGATCCTTTGACAGACAGATGGGGAACTTGGGTCACAGTTTATATTCCGGTTCTGGACAGGAGCGGTAAAGTCACATCCGTATTTGGTATGGATTTCGATGCTAAAACATGGAATTATTTTCTTTTACGGGACGTATTCAGATCTGTATTATTAGTCTTCCTGATTATTCTTGCCTGGTTTTTTCAATATCGTATTGTTATTAAGAACAGATCCTTGAAAAAAATGTTTGAGGCAACGATAAAGGCAGACAAAGACCTGCAAGTAAGTGAGGCAAGAATAAGATCCATAACAGACTCTGCAAATGATGCAATTCTGATGATAGATCATCACGGGAATGTCTCATACTGGAATCCTGCCGCAGAAAAGATTTTCGGATATACTAAAGAGGAGGTATTCGGAAAGAATCTTCATAATCTTATTGCCCCCGAAAAGTACCGGGAGTCATACGAAAAAGCCTTTCCTGAATTTTTGAAATCCGGCAAAGGATCGGCAATAGGAAAGACCCTTGATCTTGAAGCGGTAAAAAAAGACGGAACAGTAATTTCTGTTCAGCTTTCTCTTTCGTCTATCAATATAGATGGCAACTGGAATGCCATAGGTATTATGCGAGATACTACCGAACAAAAGAGGATTGAGGAAGCTTTGATTAAGGCTAAACAGGAATCAGAGGCTGCCAATAAAGCAAAGAGTATTTTCCTCTCCAATATGTCACACGAAATAAGGACCCCGTTAAATGCAATAATCGGGTTCTCGCAACTCATGAAACGAGACATCAATCTGTCAAATCAGCAAAAGGAGTACAACACGGCAATAATCAGAGCAGGAGAACATCTTTTAGAATTGATAAACGAGATTTTGGAACTATCAAAAATCGAAGCCGGGCGTATTGTTTTAAATCCGACAAGCATTGACTTACATGCATTGTGCGATGACATATATATGATGTTCAGAGAAAGGGCGAACGACAAACATCTGCAACTCATATTCGAGAATTCGGATGATTTACCCAAATACATAATGGTTGACGAGGGGAAATTAAGACAGCTCTTCGTCAACATTATAGGCAACGCTATCAAATTCACAGATGAAGGAGGTATTGCCGTAAGAACCCAGATTGCCTGCTCCGATGGAGATAAGAGTTTTCTTATAGTAGAAATTCAGGATTCCGGGCCGGGAATTCCAGAAGAGGAGATTGGAAAGTTATTCAGGCATTTTGAACAAACAAGTACTGGAATCAAAAAGGGAACGGGAACAGGTCTGGGCTTGGCTTTAAGCAAAGAGCTCGCCTTGTTGATGGGTGGCGACATTACAGTATCCAGCAAAGTCGGAGAAGGATCGGTTTTTACTTTCAAGGTTGAATTTTCGGCGGGAAATGAAAATGAGATAGAGATTCATGACACCAAGCGTGTTGTTTCGATTGCTGACAAAACTAAAATATACAAGATACTTGTCGTTGATGATAAAATCGAGAACCTGCAAGTAGCAGTAACCCTGCTCCAGTTGGTCGGCTTTAACACTGAAGAGGCGGTTGACGGTAAACAGGCAATAGAAAAAGTTACATTATCAAAACCTGACCTAATATTAATGGACATGAGAATGCCAGTTATGGATGGTTATGAGGCAACTAGAATAATAAAAACGATGGATGATGTGAAAGATATACCTATTGTTGCATTAACAGCAAGTACGTTTGAGGATGAGAGAAAAAGAATCGAGGCATTGAAGATGCAGGGATATATCAGAAAGCCTTTCAGGGAAAGCGATTTGTTTAGCACAGTAGGCAAAATCCTCAACATATCATATATATATGAAGATGAACCACAGGAGATTGTCCCGTCAAATAATGACAATGAGACAACCTTATCTGAAGAACAAATAAACAAATTGCCGGCTTCATTTATCAAAGAGATGCAGGATGCAATATCTGTTGCTGATATTGACATGGTAATATCACTTATATCAGACATAGAGAAGGATTGCCCGGCATTATCCTGTAAATTAAGGGAGATGGCCAACAAATATGAGTACGGACAAATAGAAGAATTATTACAAAAAAGGGAGGAAAAGAGATGAATAGTATTGAATTTAAGGATGGATACATTCCTGACATATTGATCGTTGATGATATTCCCGCAAATCTTGCATTATTAGGACACATTTTAAAGAACTTCGGCTATAAGGTTCGTCCTGTACCAAATGGAGCTCTTGCACTGAAAGTAGCAGAAAAGGAGAAGCCTGACCTTATTTTTCTTGATATAATGATGCCTGAAATGGACGGATTTGAAGTATGCAGAAGATTAAAAGAAAATAAGGATCTGAGTGATGTGCCCATTATTTTCATAAGTGCTCTCAATGAAACGAATGACATAGTAAAGGCACTCGAAGCTGGAGGATCTGACTATATAACCAAACCTTTTAAAGCAGAAGAGGTTAAAGCCAGAGCGGCAACACATATAAAACTGCATCTCCAGACTAAAGAGTTACAAAAGGCTAACGCCGAAAAGGATAAATTCTTCTCAATAATTGCTCATGATCTGAAAAGTCCTTTCAGTAATTTTCTCGGTGTTACACAGACTTTAGAAGAGATGCTTCCGGTTCTCTCAATGGAAGACATTCAGTCCTTTGCATCAAGCATGCACAAGTCTGCAATAATTCTCTTCAGACTGTTGGAAAATCTGTTGCAATGGTCCAGAATTCAAAGAGGAATGATTCCTTTCGAACCTCTCGAAACTCAGATCAAACCTATTATAAGTGAAGGCGTATTCATGTCACAGGAAGCTGCCAATAAAAAAGAGATTGAAATTATCATGAATATTCCGGAAGATCTGACAACTTATTCGGACAGGAATATGCTTCTTACCGTTATCAGGAATCTCTCGTCCAATGCCGTAAAATTCACCCCAAGAGGTGGAAAAATTGTTATATCCGCATATTGTACCGATGACAATTATGTAGAGATATCAGTAAATGATAGCGGTATAGGAATGCCTGAAATAATGGCTAAAAACATCTTCAGCATTGATGTAAAGTCAAACAGAGATGGGACGGAAGGAGAACCAAGCACCGGACTGGGACTTTTACTTTGCAAAGAATTCGTTGAAAAGAACGGCGGGAAAATCCGTCTTGATAGTGAAGAGAATGTAGGTTCTACATTCTACTTCACTATCCCACGGACAAAAACATCATAATTACTAACCTAGACTTCAGGAACGATACTTATTGCGTAGCCCCCACCCGGTGCGGATTTCTGAGTCAATTTCGTCTTACTGGTAACATTCACTCGTTTTATATGATATGACTGCGGATTTTTCTTGTAATCGGCATCTTTAGAATCAGAATATATTGTAGCAGTATATTTCATACCCGGAGTTAAAAAATCCAGAGAAATCACTGATTCAAAACCCTTTTCTCCACAGACATTGCCTACAAACCATTTTTCGCTCCCTTTCGCCCTTCTGGCAACAGTAATATACTCTCCCGGCTCTGCTTCAAGATAAATACTCTCATCCCAATCCAAAGCAACATCTTTGATAAACTGAAATGCATCTAAGAACCTGTTATAATTCTCCGGTAAATCAGCTGCCATTTGAAGTGGCGACGACATCACGACATAAAGAGCGAGTTGATTGGCAATAGTGCAATTTGCGTGAGAAGTATTTCCGGGGTTAATCTTTTGAATATCCATCTCAAATACACCCGGAGTATAGTCCATCGGCCCACCGATAAGACGTGTAAAAGGAAGAATGGTAACATGATTTGCCTTACTGCCCCCGAATGCCTGGTACTCGGTACCTCTTGCCGACTCATTTCCAATCATGTTCGGATAAGTTCTGCACAAACCTGTAGGCCGTACAGCTTCATGAGCATTAACCATGATTTTGTAATCAACTGCTTTCTTGATAGCATACAGATAGTGGTTATTCATCCATTGTCCGTAATGATGCTCTCCTCTGGGTAATATATTACCAACATAACCACTTTTAACTGCATCATAACCATTATCTTTCATGAATCTATATGCTGTATCCAGATGCCTCTCATAATTTCTGGCAGAGGCGGATGTTTCATGATGCATGATAATCTTCACACCTTTTGAAGCAGCATATTGCCTTAATTCATCTACATTGAAATCCGGGTAAGGAGTGACAAAGTCAAACACATAGTCTTTTGAATTACCGAACCAGTCCTCCCATCCGATGTTCCATCCCTCAACAAGAACTGCATCGAAACCATGTTTTGCTGCAAAATCAATATACTCTTTAACATGCTCTGTGTTGGCACCATGCCTCCCGCTAGGTTTTACCTTTGAATAGTCGGTAACTCCAAGTTGAACACTCGGCAGGTCATCCGTATAAGCCCAACTGCTTTTTCCGGTTATCATCTCCCACCATACACCGACATACTTTACAGGCTTAATCCAGGAAACATCTTCTATTTTACAAGGTTCATTCAGGTTAAGAGTCATCTTCGAACTTAAAATATTCCTTGCGTCATCACTAACAATAATTGTTCTCCAAGGGCTTTTGCAAGGAGCCTGAAGATGCCCCTTATCTCCCTGGGCATCAGGAGTGAGCCATGATTCAAAAATATAATTCTTATCATCAAGATTAAGACTCATACAAGAGTAGTCTATCAAAGCAGCCTCATGAAGGTTAATGTACAGCCCGTCATCTGTCTTCATCATCAGGGCTGTCTGTACTCCGGTAGGAGAAAAAGGAGTCTGTGAGGCATTCGGAGTAATTGCATGAGGCATAAGTGAACGTATCTCTGACAAGCGGGAAGTTGTATAATCATATTCTTGTGTGTCATAATCCCCTGCAATCCAGTATGCAATATGGTTTCCTGTCATTGCAAACTGGCTGTGTTCCTCCTTTATAACAAAATAGACAAGATTTTTCTGTTCAGGGAATTCGTATCTAAAACCCAATCCATCGTTAAAAAGGCGGAAACAGAGTTTTATATATCTATCATTAGAGGCCTGATACAAGCTAACTGTCAATTCATTATACTGATTGCGGATATCTTTTGATTCCCCCCATACAGGATGCCATACCTGGTCAAAAGAGGTCGTTTTAGTTTCTTTTATTACAAACCCGCTATACAGGTTTGATTTAATGTTATTAGTTTCGGTGTTAGGTTGTAGTGCCGGGGCAAAATCATCAAAGTCACGACGCACACCTTCGGGAGATAGCTCAATACCTAGTTTACTTGGTTTGATAACTGTTTTTCCTTTGAAATTCAGAGAATAAAGAGGAGCCCCCTCGTTAGTCAGAGTAAAAGTCATTTCACAATCCCCATTTGGAGATTTAAGAATCTGTAAATTTCGGTTTTGTGCCTTAACCGGAGTAAAGGAGATTAAAGCAAGAAGACCACCTATTAAATTCATCTTAAGAAGGTTATACATAATAATATAGTTAATTATTTAATTATTTCTTTTCTATTTCAAGGATATATATTCCTTTTGGCTGAATTTTCAAATCCCCTTTTAAAGGAATTATACAATCTGTTATTACATCTTTACCGGATACAGAATCTCCAATTACATCATAATATCTTTCAAATGAAATAGTTTGTGGCTTTGAACTTCCGTTTAGAATAACTAAAACCTTTTGATCATCCGTTATCCGGGCATATACATAACAAAAATTATCCCTGGTTTCATCAGGGGCATAGTGTATAAGCCTTCCCTCTGTCACAGCCTTACTAGTTCGTCTCCATCCTGCTATTTTTCGTAAAAACGTGTATGCCTCATTCTGAAGATCACTCCTGTTATCAGGAAGAAATGCATTAATGCAATCCTCCTTCCATCCTCCCGGAAAATCTTTACGCAAAGCTCCGTCACCTTCACTCTTCTCTCCTGTCAACAAAATTTCCGTACCATAATATAACTGAGGAATTCCTCGTGTTGTTAATAGAAACGTAATAGCCTGTTTATATCGGGCAAGATCAGTTTCTTCCTTTTTATTAAACCGGCTAACATCATGGTTGTCCAGAAAAACAAGAATGTTATCAGGATTACTGTACAAATAATCCTGCGTTATTATCTCATACAGATTTCGTAAATGAAAATCCGCATTATTTATATAGGGAAAGGTCTGTTCCATAGATTTGTACAGATTAAAATCCATTACTGTTTTCAGATAAGTGCTGCTTGGATTCACTCTGGAATCAGCCTGCCACCATGGTAACGTAAACCAACTCTCCCCGACAATATTGAAATCCGGATACTCCTCCATGACTCTTTTACACCATTTCGACAAAAAATTAAAGTCAACATAAGGGTGTGTATCGTGACGGATACCGTCAATCCTTGCATACTCAATCCACCATATACTATTCTGGATAAGATAATCAGCAAGCAAAGGGTTTCTTTGATTTAAATCCGGCATTGCTTCAGAAAACCAGCCATCTGTCATTGCACTCTTCTCAGATGCCGGAGCATGGATATCTGCTATAACAAATGAGTTGTGAGTTGTCTGAACATAGCCTTCCTGGTGATTAAGCCAGTCTTTAAACGGCAGGTCATTCATCCACCAATGATAGCTTCCGCAGTGATTAAAAATCATATCCATAACCATCTTTATTCCTTTTTTATGGGACGCAGATATTAATCGACAATAATCTTCATTACTCCCCAGGCGCTTGTCAACTTTGTAATAGTCAGTTGTTGCATAACCGTGATAAGAACGATACTTTTCCTCTGGCATTTTGTTTTCCAGTACTGGATTAAGCCATAAGGCAGTGACCCCCAGATCTGCAATATAATCAAGATGATTCTCTATACCGGCAAAATCGCCTCCGTGTCTCGCATCCTGAACAAATCTGTCAATCGTGTCTTTTCCCCAGTTATCATTTTTTGGATCTCCATTTGCAAAACGATCAGGCATAATCAGATAAAGAAGATCTTTAGATGAAAAGCCCTGTGCGCCGGAAGATCCTGATCTCGGTAAAAGATTGTATCCAATCTCTGTTTTGCCTGATTCTGTCTTAAATGTAAAACGTATTTCTCCGGGCTTTGCCGCTTTATTTATTTCAAGATATATGAACAAATAATTTGGATTTTCTGCTTTAACAATCCTTTTTATCGTTACACCCGGATATGAATTCATTTTAACTTCCGCTGTACCAATGTCTTTCCCATAAACCATGATCTGTAAGTCCTGAGATTTCATACCTGCCCACCAAAAAGGGGGCTCAACACGGGAAATCGTTTCAGAAAAGCCAGTGTACCTTATACCTGATATAAGAATTAGTATTAGAAATAGATTTCTCATTTTTCAATATATAATCTGTATTCCCCCGGAAGGAGGGTGATTGTCTTATTTATATTTTCTGTCGTTATCTCTTGTCCACTAAAGTACTCTTTCCAGGTTGATGACTTTCCGAAATTGACACTCTTGCTTAATGTTGTGACATCAAAATTGGCCATGGAGACAGCACTTTTTTCTGATGAGATCAGGGTTACATATTTAAAATTATTACTTAAATCAGCATTATAGCTTTTAGTTGAGAAACAACTCTCTTCTTGTCTCAGTTTCAGCATTTGTGAGAACAGATCATATAAAGACCTCCTTTCTGCAATATCGTAATAATCCCAACGTACCGGTTTTTTTTCTAGTCGTCCCTCCTCCATTGATGAACCCAATTTATAATCATATCCCAATTCTCCAAACTGCCAGATCATCTTTGCTCCGGGCACGGATAGCAGGATAACTGCTGCCGCCTTGGTTCTCTGAAGTCCAACAGCAAGATCCCTGACATTATAACCTGCTATTGATTTTCCGTACATCTCATTCTTGTACATTATACGTTCTTCATCATGGCTTTCCATGTATGCTATCAGATTAGGAGAGTTCCAACCGCGCTGTCTATATGATGCCCCTGACAGGTCACCTTTGAGAGAATTCCCGCCTGACTCTTCTCCCCACCCCATTGTAGCCTCGTTTGTATTGTAGTTAATATTACCCCACAATAATATATTATAATCAGAGAGTTCTCTCTCTTCACTATTATCAGCTAAATGCTCAAATATAATGATTGCATTTTCTTTACGTTTACGAATCTCATCTGCCATACGTTTTAAGATGGTGATTCGTGATGGGTCATATTGCTGACCGTCTCCTGATCTATTTGTAAAACCTTTGGTGAAGTCAAATCTAAAACCATCTATTTTATACTCCTTAATCCAGAAAGCACATACACTGTCAACGAACCGTCTTGTGTATATACTCTCATGATTAAAGTCATAGCCCCATGAATAGCTTGTGTTAGGAGAAGCCGTATTGTACCAAGGATTATCTGAAGAGACCTGATCTCCATTTTTATACATACGTACCATAGGACTCTGGCCATAGCTGTGATTTAACACCATATCCATTATTACGGCAATCCCGCTCGAATGGCAGGCATCTATAAATGCCTTGTAATCATTTACAGTTCCGTAAGCTTTGTCTGTAGCAAAGTAGAAAGACGGATTATATCCCCAACTGTCATTTCCCTCAAATTCATTGAAAGGCATTAACTCTACGGCATTAATGCCAAGCGTTTTTAAGTATTCTATTTTATCTTTTACCCCTTTTATTGAACCCTGTTCTGTAAAGTCTCGTATCAGAACCTCATATATGTTTAATTTCTCGACGGTTACAGGAATGAATGTTTGGATTTTCCAATTATAGTCTGACTGTTGTGTTGAAACTGTCATGGCAATTTCATTGGTTTTGCCTGTCGGATAGCCGATTAAATCCGGATAAACCAAAGGAGAGATCTCTTTATCATATACAGGATCTGAGATTTTTACGGCATAAGGATCTGCAATCCTTATACTGTTATCTATAAGATATTGACATATATACTCCTTATCTGGAATCAGATTCCCGATCTTAATCCAGAAATAATCCCCGCTTTTCTTCATTTTATATGTCTCTGTAGTCTTCCAGTCGTTGAAATCGCCAATCAGATATACAGACTGTTTTTTTGGAGCAAATAGAACGAATGCCAGAGAATCCTCACTAATCCGGGTAATCCCTTCTCTGAATGTAATACCGGCTTGATCTCCACCATCCGGTCGATCTGACGGCTGACAAGAAAAGAGAAGAAAAGAAAGGGAGAGGGAAAATAGTATATATTTCATTGCGACAAAAATAGCTGTGAACGATGGAACAATTTTCCACCATTCACAGCTTTAAATTAAACTATTGAATTGTTCCTGTTCCGGCGTTGAAGTCCAGTGTTACTGTTTTTCCAGCACCGACAGTAACTCGTTCCTGATCACCACCATTACCACGATACTCAATTTTACCGTTAAGAATTATGAACTCCATTCTCCACCAGTCTCCACCTACCGTTGAACCGGAAGAATTTGCATATAGGCGTAATTCTCCTGATGCTGTTGTATTAATCTTCATTTTATTAGCATCAACACTCATCGGATATTGTCCTGTATTCCAACCGCCAAAGCAATTTCCCATTCCATAAACCTTTGCAGGTTCAATAGTTATCTTATTAACAGTATAATCAATATAGACACTATACATACCTGGTGCAGATACAAAAGCATTTCCGTCATGAGTTGTAAATCCCACATTTGTGCCCAAGCTGAAGAAGTCACCATCCCATGCTTTTTTTGCACACCATTTGAAACCATCCGACGGATTGCTAAAGTATCTTACGCACCAGAATTGTCCCTCCTTACCATTAACAGGTGTCAGTTCAGCAATACCGGGTGAACCCCAGTTCCAGCCTCCGAATTCAGATCCAATCATATATACGTGGTCCGGATAGAGTGGCTTGAAGGCTGTTGTCTTGACCCGAAGCGGAAGAGATGTTATTATTCCATGCTTCTCACTGACAGATGCTTTAAGTGTAAACACAATGTTTGTTGCTACATTCGGTGTAGCTCCAAGTTGAATTAAAATCTTATTTAAATCTTCAAGTTTGACATCCAGAGAGTCCCCGTATGCTGATGAGACAAACATAGGATCCGATGTGCCCAGACTTGCATATAAATCATATTTTACGGCTGCCGGTACTCCAAAATCCGCCTCTTTCCATTTGAATGTAGTAGTACTCTTAAGATTGTCCAACGTAATCAAGATCTCCTCGTGTACAGTAAGTACCGGAGTGGTTGCTTTATCCGCCGGAAGAACTGTATATATATACTGATCCTTTTCACATGATGTGAATAGTAATGCGAAAAGAAATACTAACAGATTAAATTTCTTCATCATAGTATATTTTAATATTTATCATTTTGTTTCAGGTTCGGATTTGCCATTAAATCAGAAGATGGAATTGGATAAAGGTTATAATGAGAGTCAACAGAACGACCATTCTGTACACCACCTTTCCATTCCCATATATAATTGTTTGAAGTGAATTTTCCGTATCGGATCAGGTCTGTACGACGTAAACACTCCCAGTATAGTTCTCTGGCCCTTTCATCAAGGATAAAATCTGCTGTCAGCTGACCGCTGTTTATTGATGATATGTTTGCCCTGGTACGAAGTTGATTTATATAACCTAAAGCCTCCGAGACTGAACCGCCAGAACCACCACGAACGACAGCTTCTGCATAAGTGAGATACATTTCCGCCAGTCGGAAGAGAGGAAAATCAGTATCAGCAAACTCAACATCAGACCCATAGACAGGATTTGCCGCGGTTGAAGAAGTTTTAATATTGCGGAATTTATATGTTGCCATTCCATAAGGATATTCAGTCGGATGCGCTCCAATCGACTTATTCTCACCTACAAAAAGGAAACGTTTGTCATTTGAGTCAAATTTATCTGAAAACTCTTTTCTTGCACGGTAACCTGCCCAGTTTGCGTTGCTGAAGATTCCGTAATGTATCAGCTTGTTTTTGTAGGTTGTCTGATACTCTCCGTTTGAGCAACAATTGATCAGAAAAGTTGTTCCGCCAAATAAGCGTGTGTTTTTTCCATCATAATTAATTGACAATATAACTTCATTGTTATTCTTGTCATTGTCAGCAAGGAAAAGATGTTCATAGTTATCCATAAGAGTATAACCTGAATTAATGGCATTTTTACTATATGTGACAGCTTCTGTCCATTTTGCCTTACCGGTATATACCTCTGCATTCAGATATAGGCGGGCAAGAAGCGCATAGGCGGCCCCTTTGTCTGCTCTGCCATACTCGTTTGAGCGGGCACCTTTCATATCGCTTCCTGAAATCAAATCAAGCAGTTCTGACTCTATATACCCAAACAGTTCTGATTTTTCAATTTGTTTAGGAAGAATTCCAAAGGCATCCTTTTCTGTAATAAACGGAGGATAACCAAAGACATCCAGAAGCACCCAGTAGTCGAATGCTCTCAAGAACCTCGCTTCTGCACGGAAAGATTTAATCTCTTTTATTTCATCATCGGTAAAACCTTTTCCTGACGCATTATCAGCTGTGTTTTTAATAAATTCGTTTGCATACATAATCTGCAGGATACATTTATCATACAACCCGATTGTAAATTTACCGTCAGATGTGAAATTCATACTGTTAAGTTCAGGGATACCCGGGTCACTTATCCAGAGACAGTGTGCTTCATCAGTAGGCAAAACCTGATGGTTAAAGAAACAACGGAGAAAGTCCGCGTTACTTCCCTCATCAAGTCCTACTACGTCCGGTTTACCAGCCGGCCCCTGGTTGCCGGACAATGTATAACCGGCATAAATCTTTGCCACAGCGGATTTATATCCGTCAAAGGTTGAATAAACCTGTTTTGAGGTGTTGTCATTTTCCGGAAACCGATCCAGATCCTTCAAGCAGGAAGTTGTAAGCAAAGGAGAGAACGACAACAACAGAATTGTGTATATATATCTATATTTTTTCATATTTATCTAATTAAAAATTTAAGCTTAGACCTAAAGTGAAAGTTCTTGGATTCGGGTAAAAATTGTTGTCAATTCCACCGGCTATTTCAGGATCTATTCCCTTGTACTTTGTTATTGTAAAAACATTCTGTATGGATAAATTCAATTTTAAATCAGCAAACCCTGAAACCTTACCGAAGTCATACATAAACTGGAGATAGTCCATTTTTAAAAATGAAGCATTTTCAATGTAGTAATCAGAGAAGAGTTGTTTATTGTAAAAACCGGTATTGTTAATGTCTTTTATTGTGTTCATCAGGAAATTATTCGGATTAAGAGTCTGAGAATAGTTCCCCATATCAGAATTTACGTTATTATATGCATAATTACCTAAGCTGGCCCTTAAAGCTGTGGATATAGTAATTTTTTTATAAGAGAATGATGAGTTTAATCCCATATATACATCTGGTTCTGGAGATTTGTAACGATATAGGTCTCCGTCATCCAGTTTCCCGTTTTTATTCAAGTCTGCGTATGCTCCTTCAATAGGCTTGCCGTCAACATCATACAATTGCTTATACACATAGAATGAATATGGAGCATAGCCCACTGAATGAATCTGAATTGTACTGCTGGTACCTCCGGAAATTTTGCTTACAGGTGCCCCGATATATGTTGATTCAGGCCCGTCATTCATTGAAAGCTTTGTTATTTCCGTATGGTTATATGTTATATTAAATCCTACATCCCAGCGCATATCCTTTTTATCAACAGCCACGTAATTAACATTTGCCTCTATTCCGCGATTATCAAGACTTCCTATATTTTTGACAATTTTATTAATAAAGTTGCTTCCCATAGGTACAGGAATCTCATTCAGCAGGTCAGTGGTATGTTTGTAATAGTAATCGACATTACCGGAAATTCTGTTGTTATTAAAACCCCAGTCAACACCGATATTTGTAGTTGCAGTCTGTTCCCATTTACGTTGAGGGTCATATCCGTCTGGCCTCCACAGATAATAGAATTGGTCTCCAAACTGAACTCTGGCTGTAGGGTCACTATATGTGTATTTAGCTATATGGTCATAATTTCCTATACCCTCCTGCTGTCCGGTAACTCCGTAACCTATTCTTAATTTGAGGTTTGATATCACATCAACATTTTTCAGGAAGCCCTCCTCTTTGATTCTCCATGCTAAAGCTACAGACGGGAAAGTCCCCCATCTGTTGTCGCTTCCGAATCTCGAAGAACCGTCTCTTCTTATTGTTGCAGTCAACAGATACTTATTTTTATAATTATAATTCAAACGGCCATAGAATGAGATTAGGGTGTTTTGATTTGTTGTCTTTGGGAATACTGATGCCGCAGTGATAACTGTCTCTTTTGAATAATCCGTAACGGCAAAGCTATAATCCGTTGATTTCCAATCCTGGTATGTATATCCGGCCATAACCTCAATACGGTTGTCCTCATTAATCTCTTTTGTATAATTAAGATAGTACTCAAGTAATATATTCTGTTTCTCTTGTTTGAATTGAGAATACTCACCCTTTTGAGCATATTTTTCAGGTGACCAAGGCAAAATATATTTATCTCCGGTACCTTGTGAAATATCATATCCGAAATTGACATTTGCTCGTAGTTCCGGCAAGAAGTGCAGTTTATAATCAAGCTGGACGTTACCTATGCTACGGTAAACATCTGCCTGATCATCCTTTCCGTACAACAGGGCAACCGGGTTTTTGGTCGCCATTGTATTAACATTACCATTACTTCCGCTCAGCCAGTTCCAATAACCATTATAATTATCAAAACCATCCGCTTTAACAGGTTTTGTAGGATCCATGCGAAGAGCAGCTCCTATCGCATCCCCGTTTCCAAACCGGCTATGAGAATAGGTCCCTTTTAAGTTCACATTTACAGAAAGATGATCTTCAAAAAATTTCGGGGAAAGATTTAAAGAGAGTGTTCCCCTCTTCATGTTATCAGTCTTTAATGTCCCGTCCTGACTTAAGAACCCTGCAGATACTCTGTACGGGAAAAATCCACCTATACAATCATTGATACTGATATTATTGTCTGTTGTGAATGCATTCCTGAAAATCTCCTTCTGCCAGTCAGTTGATGCATTTCCGAGGTAACCAAGGTACATCTGCTCTGTAAGAGGATTCTTTGCAGCCTCTCTTGTTACTGCCTCCCTGAATTCGTCTGCGGACATAAGGTCAACTGTTCTGGCTATAGTCGCAATAGAATTTTGAGAAGAGAAGTCAATCCTGAATTTTTGATCTCTAGATGCCTTTTTTGTAGTGATAATTATAACCCCGTTAGATGCCCTAGAGCCATATATGGCGGTAGCAGAGGCATCTTTAAGGATATTCATGGACTCTATATCATTCGGGTTAATGGTTGACAAAGGGCTGGTCATACCAGAAATTGAGTTGTTATCGATAGGAACACCATCAATGACTATCAACGGATCATTACTGGCATTCAATGATGCTCCGCCTCTGATTCTTATACGGTTTCCGTCTCCGGCCCTTCCTCCGTTAGATATAATCTGAACACCAGCGACCTTTCCCGTGATCAGCGATGCCGGATTTGACACAATACCTTGTGTGAATTTCTTTGAGTCAATAGCAGTAACGGATCCGGTCAGGTCACTTTTTTTAACAGAACCATATCCGATTACAAGGACCTCACTTAAGGACTGAGCATCCTCCTTCATAACTACGCGAAGAGTTGTCCTGCCTTGTACAGGAATCTCCTGGGTAAAAAATCCTATAAAAGAAAAAACTAAAACAGAATTATCAGATACTGTCAGTTCAAAATAACCGTCAGCATTGCTGAAAACCCCTTTTGTAGTTCCTTTTTCCAATACTGCTGCTCCAGCAACAGGTACATTGTTCTCGTCTACAATTGTTCCCGTAATGCGTTTTTCATTCTGGGCATAGAGACTAAAACTGAACATCATGAACACTATGGAAAGTGCACAGAGATGTGAAAGTTTTTCTAAAAAAATATTCCTACATTTCATTGAATATGAATATAATAAGTTTGGTTAAATAGTGTTTTAACAAAATTAAACACAAAAAACAGAGAAAAATAATTCTCAAAAGCGAATCTAAATTTGCCTTAGGCTTAAAAGTCTGAAATACAAAAACATGACTCAAACTTCAAGGGTAGATAATCTAAATTTTATCTACCAATTTTCATCACCTGCTCCTCAAAAGAGTCTTTATACAGAGATTTGTTTTTTAGCTTAGAACGGTATGTGTATACTGTTGTTATAGAAAAACGTAAAAAGAGAGCTATCTGAGAGCTGTCATTAATACCGAGTCGTATAAGAGCATAGATACGTAACTCTGTATTAAGTATCTCCCCGGGTTTGGAATTTTGTTTCTCCCCCTCCGGGAAAAGAGCATTGAACTCTTCTATAAAAGATGGATACAACCGGAGAAAAGTCTCATCAAAATTTGTAAAGAAATTGTTTAACTCATTATTTATAAACTGGGGAGACCTCAATTCGCTGTATAGTTCATCCATTTTCCCCTCTCGGGTATAACGGTTCAATGTGCGTCGGTAATTGTCCAGTTTTTCAATATAATGAGAACAAAGGTCAATGAACTTTGTCAAATATGTGTCTTTTAAAAGGCTTGCTTCAGAAAGCTTCCTATTCACATCCAGCAGCTCAGTGTTCAGGTGATATAACTGCTCATTGGATTTATGCAGATCCTGATTTGTCGCTGAAAGCTTGCTCCTTATATGTGTTATTCGTTGCATATACCTGTATACAAATATGATTGCAATCACCAGAAGGATAGAGAGAATACTTACAAGTAAGAGATAAAGTTTGAGCTCTTTTTTCTGAGTTTTTGCTTTTGTTTGATATGCAGAATCTATGATGGGAAAAATTTTTGTAATCTCGTATGTGCGAAAGCGGGAGTTGCAGAAAACAGCATCTTCCATTGATGATTGTATGCAATGGTATGCGTTGTCAATATCTCCCTCTTTAAACAACAGTAAAGCAAGCGATTGCATAGATGTATTTTCCTTTACAGCATTCTTTATGTCATAAATAGCCGAAAGGGCATAGTACTTCTTCTGTAGTTCAATGTTACCCTCTTTTTTATATATGTTTGCCAGAATACTTGAGAGAATAGCCCTGTTATGGTCCTCTTTTGAGGAATTCTTCAGAAGCTCCGAAACAATAGCTTCAGCCTCTTTTGTTTTATTCTCCTCGGAGAATTTCTCCGCAATCCATAACTGATAGTCCCTCGTATCAGGAGAAGCGGTAATGATCAAAGAGTCGGCATATATACGACTTAACCTGAAATAATCATTGTTCCTGTCATTTTGCGCCTCAGCATAATATCTGTATAAACGCTTGTATGCATTATAGTAACTGAATAAATAATCTGTCGGCAGGGTATCAAGCTGTGATCTGTTTATGCTTGCTATCTGCTGGACTGCCTCAAAGAATTTACCGCTTTGCCAATACATAAAAGAGAGCTTAAGCTTGGTGTCCACCAGATAAACCGGATTGTCCATCCTGTATGCAAGCCTCATATTCCATTCAAGATATTGGGTTGCGGAATCTATTTGATACGAGCTGTACTCATCCTGAATGCGATTATTGAGAATAAACCGCTGATTATCTGAAATATCAGGCATTCTCAGTAGTTTTTTAATATCATCAATGCGTTGCTCTTTTTCTCTTACATAATCTTCCTTATGCCTAAGTGTCTCGAAAAGAGTGATTAACACAGAGTCTTTCTCGGTATTTGCATAAACCGGGAACAGGCTGAATAATGAAAAGAAAAGAAGAATGAGAAATCTCATAAAATTGTGATTGTATTACGAATATAAGGAAAATTCACAATTTGGGCAAGGATAATATTAAATATGTCGTGGTTATTATAGAACGTTTAATATTCTATAATTCGGGATTACCTCGCTGTCGCTCGGTGATCCCTGGTTGGGGGTTCCAACAAAGCAAAAACTAAAGGGCTTCGCTCCTTTATTACTTACGGCGTTTACCCGCAAATAAATCTACAACAATTCGGGATTACCTCGCTGTCGCTCGGTGATCCCTTTTGGGGGTTCCAACAAAGCAAAAACTAAAGGGCTTCGCTCCTTTATTACTTACGGCGTTTACCCGCAAATAAATCTACAACAATTCGGGATTACCTCGCTGTCGCTCGGTGATCCCTGGTTGGGGGTTCCAACAAAGCAAAAACTATAAGCTCCGTTGGAGCTGTTTGTTATGCGTTTGACGTCTTCAAGCAAGCTTGAGCCGTCATCGCATAACAAAAAAGCCGCAATAAATTGCGGCTTTAGTTTTTGCTTTGTGATTCGGTTGGGATTCGAACCCAAGACCCACAGCTTAGAAGGCTGTTGCTCTATCCAACTGAGCTACCGAACCGGTTTAAGCATCCCGTTTGGGGAGTGCAAAGATAACAAATATTTTGAAATTACTCAGATTCGTCGGCTTTTTTTGGCTTTCTGAATGTTTTATATAGCAAATAAAGGAGGACTAATGCGCCTAAAACTATCATTCCGTTAGAGATCTCACTGCTGTACTCATGAACTTTACCCATAAGCTGATCTTTCGGAACGACACTTTGAAGGGAGTAACCGACAATGGCAAGTATCATGTTCCAGCACAGTGCTCCCAGGGTTGTGTACAGAACGAATTTCCTGAGACTCATTTTTGCAAGGCCTGCCGGTATTGAAATCAGTTGTCTTATAGCGGGAATAAGCCTGCCAACAAAAGTTGAGACAGCACCGTTTTTTATAAAGTACTCCTCGGCATTGTGAATCTTATGCTCATCAAGCAGACACATACGCCCGAAACGGGTATTCACCAGTTTGTATATTACAGGCCTTCCAAGAAAATATGCAATGTAATAGTTTATAAATGCACCTATCAATGCGCCAAATGTTCCAAAAAACACCACCAGAAAGATATTTAATTCACCTGCAGCTGCTTTGTAGGCGGCCGGCGGGATAACCACTTCAGACGGGAATGGAATGAAGGAGCTTTCAATCGCCATCAGGAGAGTAATTGTCCAATAGTTGAGATTTTCAAGGCACCATTCAATAAAATGCACAGATTCCATAATTAATTATATCATTGTTTATTTATACTTGTATCCGGGAGAAGGTTGTGTAACATATCCTGCCACACGATATCCTGTTTTAATAACTCCTCATAGCCTGAAGTCAGCCCCTCGTTATCTTCTGTATAGTACATGGATACTATATAGTAGACTAGAAATTCCGGTAATTCTGAAGTTCTATATGATTTTAAAAGATCTTCCGCAATTAAATTGAAATTTATGCTATTATCCTTAATTACCTTTCTAAGGAAAACAAGAGCTTCATTATAATAACCTTTTAACATCATCAGATAGGCCATATATGTATTTGCATCTGGGCTCTCTGCGTCAAGCTCAAGTGCCATTTTGACATATTTCTCCGATTCTTCAGGCAATCCGATTTTAAGGCAGGAATCTGCCAAAGCAGTTATGGCAAAAGGGTCATAAGGCTCCAGTTCGATAAATTCCTTCAATGTTTGTACTGCTTTATCATACTGTTCAGTATTGATATGAACTATTGCCTTATTATACATCACAGATGAATTCGAAGGATTCAGAGCGAGTGAGTAGTTGAATGCCTCTATTGCCTTGTCATATTTTTCCAAAGTCGCATAAATAGTACCTACGTTAAACCACACATTATCATTGAAGGGCTCCTTATCTAGATATTTTTCATAAAACTCAATACTCTCATCATATTTCTTTGTCCTTTCCAGACAAAAGGCAATATCATTAAATACAGCTATATTCTCAGGATTATCCTTGTTTATTTTTTCAAGGTATTCCAGCGCAAACTCATAGTTCCCGGCATCTATATAATCAAGTGCGGCAGTATAGAGCATCTCCTCCTGTTCTTCCGGGGATAGGGTCATGGCGTGAGTAATGTAATCCCTTGCAAGCTCATTATTTCCCATTTTCAGCTGACTCCTGCCAAGCAAAAAATAGACATCACTGTTACTAGAATCAAATCCCAATTGTTTTTCCAGTATCTCTACAGCCTTTTCCGGTTCCCTGTTCACAATTAATGCATCTGAATATCTTACGGTCAAATCGGAAGAATACGGATGTCTCTGGTATGCTATTCTGGAAAGCATCAGAACAAGTTCGTCATTGTACTCGTCAGCAAAAAAACCTAACAGGTAATCAAATTCCTCTTCAGAAAAGTCGAGCCTGGTAAGATCTCCGTCTTTGTATGCCTGACGACACAACTCTACTTTGTCTGAATAATCCTCCTCTTCATTGAAGTTTAAAAAATTGTCCGCTGACATTATAATGGTCTGATAGTCTTTAAATAAAAGAATGCTCTCTTCACAAAATCCAATGCACAATCCCTTTCACTATTGTTTGTAATAACAAGATCGTAAGGGTTTGGTTCAGGTGAATGCCTGCCAACTTTGAAAGAGGATAAGGATGAGAGGGAAAGATACTCTCCGATAAAGCTGTAATTTTTAGAAAAATCAATATATAGATCTGATACGTCATTAAGAAACCTGGACACCATTTCTGGTTCGGGAATTCCTATCTTTGAGAGGTTTTTCTTTGTAATCAACCTTATACCATGTCCAAGTACCGCCTCTGAAGATATATCCTTACCCAGGTTTATTGCCAGACCGTGGTATTCAACCTTATTATCTGCCGCAAATGAAATCAGGAATTTAACAGCCTCCATATTATCCGGCTCAGTAACATCAAAAATGAAAGATATCCTCCTGACATTTTCAAGAGAGATAAACTTAACTTTTCTCTGTATAGAAATCCTTTCTAAAGCTTTTTTCTGAAGTCTCTGTTTAAAAAACATACCAACCCATAATTGATAAACCGGTGCAAAAATAACAAATTATAATTGCTATCTTTGATTAAAGATCAAAATTCTTATGTTAAGCGAAATATCAGAATTGACTTTGGCAGACCTTTTTTCAAAGAGTATCATTGATTTCCGTGATCGCCCGGCTTACTCTTTTGCAGGAAAGAACAGCATCACATATAGTGAAGTCGGAGATAAAGTCGAGCGGTTAGTCGACATTTTTAACAAGGCAGGATTAAAAAAAGGCGACAGGATATCTATACTGGGAAGCAACATGCCTGAATGGCCTGTAAGTTACTTTGCCATAACCACATCATCAAGAATTGCAGTACCAATTCTGCCGGATTTTACAGCTTTTGAAATCGTAAACATACTCGAGCATTCGGCCTGCAGGGCATTAATTGTATCAAAGCGTCTCCAGTACAAAATCCCGGAACATCTCTTCAATGAACTGGATTTAATTATCTCCATGGATGAATTGGAAATATTAAAATTTTCCCCGGGTACAGAGTATGTCATAACACCGGTTCCAGACCCGTCAGACCTTGCTTCAATAATTTACACCTCCGGAACAACAGGAACTTCAAAAGGAGTAATGTTAAGCCATAGTAACATCGTTAGTCAGGAATTCATGACAAATAAGCTTTTCGGAATAGTAAAAGAAGATATTCTGCTATCAATATTACCTCTGTCACATACATACGAGTGCAGCATAGGGATGATTCAACCGTTTACGCATGGGGCACAAGTTGTATACCTTGACGGTGCCCCTACCCCGTCATTATTGCTTCCAGCCCTCAATGCAGTGAAGCCGACAATTATGCTCTCTGTACCGCTGATTGTAGAAAAGATATATAAAAACAAAATCAGACCAATGTTTACCAAGAACCTTGCTATGCAGGTGTTGTATTCTTTTCCACTAATCAGGAGGCTCTTTCATAAAATATCAGGAAAAAAACTTTACAATACATTCGGTGGAAAATTAAGATTTTTCGGAATAGGCGGCTCCAAGCTTGACGGAATGGTTGAGAGATTCCTTGCTGATGCAGGTTTTCCGTATGCTATAGGATATGGTCTCACAGAGACTTCACCTCTTCTTGCCGGAGCAATACCTGGAAAAACCCGATGGCAATCAACAGGCCCTGTTCTTGAAGGTGTGGAGATAAGAATTGACAACCCCAATTCGAGGAGAATCGGAGAGATTGTAGTAAAAGGACCTAATGTGATGGCTGGATACTACAAGGATCCTGAATCCACAGCCCGGAGTTTTACTAAGGACGGATGGTTCAGGACAAAGGATCTGGGTCTCATTGATAAACGGGGCTATTTATATGTTAAAGGACGGGTGGACAATATGATTGTAAACTCTAACGGTGAAAACATATATCCGGAAGAGATTGAATCCTTGCTTAATGAACATGATATGGTACTGGAATCACTGGTAACTCAGAAAAACGGAAAGATGGTTGCACTTGTACACTTTAATTATGATCAGATAGAGGCAATCCACCAACTCCGGAATGCTGCTAAAGTGAACATTGATGAGCGCGTGCAAAAAATTAAGGAGGAATTACTTGACTTTGTCAACGACAGAGTAAGCAAATCCTCCAGAATCTCAGAAATCACAGAGCAACCTGTTCCATTCGAAAAAACAGCTACTCAGAAAATTAAAAGGTTTCTTTATACGGATTAATTCCTGAAAACAAGTGCATCATCAAAGCAGTCAACGACAATAGGCTTATCTTTATTTAATTTGCCCTCAATCAATGATTTTGCAAGTTCGTTAACCAACTCCCTTTGAAGGAGCCTCTTAACAGGTCTAGCTCCATATGAAGGGTCAAATCCCTTACTACACAAATAATCTGTAGCATATTCGGTAATCGTCAGAATCATTCCCTTTTCCTCCATCAACTTTTGAATTGCGTTGAGCTGCATTTTTAGAATGTCTTTTACATCACTCATTGTCAGAGGATGAAACACTATAGTTTCATCAATTCTATTAAGGAACTCAGGTCTTACACTAGCTCTTAGAACATCTATAACCTCCCTTCTGGTCTTCTCAAGAATCTCTTCCCTGTTTGTAATATTCATACTTGACAGATTTTCCTGAATAATATCTGAGGCAGCATTTGAGGTCATAATCAGTATTGTGTTCTTGAAATCAGCGGTCCTACCTTTATTATCTGTCAACCTTCCGTCATCAAGGACCTGAAGTAGTATGTTAAAAACATCGGGATGTGCTTTTTCAATTTCATCCAACAATATTACAGAATAGGGTTTACGCCTGACCGCCTCTGTCAGTTGTCCGCCCTCTTCATATCCTATATATCCCGGAGGAGCCCCTACCAGTCTTGATACAGAATGTCTCTCCTGATACTCGCTCATGTCTATTCTGGTAAGCATATTCTCATCATTGAACAGAAATTCGGCAAGAGCCTTCGCCAGTTCTGTCTTTCCAACTCCGGTGGTTCCCAGAAAGAGAAATGATCCGATAGGCCGTTTTGCATCCTGAAGTCCTGCCCTGCTTCGTCTGATAGCATCTGAAACCGCCTTAATGGCTTCATCCTGACCGACAATACGTTTATGAAGCTCCTCTTCCATTCTAAGCAACTTCTCCCTTTCACTCTCAAGCATTCTCTTAACAGGTATTCCTGTCCATTTTGCAACAACTTCGGCAACATCTTCCGGTTCTACATATTCATTAATAAGGGTGAACTCACTTTTGGCCTTTTGTTCCATAAGCTCTTTTATCTGCTTCTCAGCCGATACTATTTTACCATACCTGAGTTCGGCAACCTTCCCGTAATCTCCCATCCTCTCAGCCTCTTCCGCTTTAAATTTTAATTGTTCAATCTCAATTTTCTGCTTCTGAATCTGTTCTAATATCTTCTTCTCTTTTACCCATTGCTCGTTATCCTTATTACGCTCCTCTGTCAACTCTTCTATTTGTCTGGCAAGTTCTCCTAGCTTTTCCTTATCACCCTCTCGTTTTATAGCTTCCCTCTCTATTTCTAACTGTCTTATCTTATGATTCAACTCGTCAATCGATTCAGGAACTGAGTTCATCTCCAGCCTGAGCTTTGATGCTGCTTCATCTATAAGGTCAATGGCCTTATCCGGAAGATGACGATTCGAAATATAACGGTTGGAAAGATCCACTGCGGCTATTAGTGCGTCATCCTTAATCTGCACTTTATGGTGGTTTTCGTACCTTTCTTTCAACCCTCTCAGAATTGAAATGGCCTCGGCTGGTGTTGGCTCATCCACAGTAACCATCTGGAATCTTCTTTCCAGAGCTTTATCCTTCTCAAAATACAGCTGATACTCATCAAGAGTTGTAGATCCGACGGCCCGTAATTCTCCTCTGGCCAAAGCAGGTTTCAGAATATTTGCAGCATCCATGGCTCCGTCGCTTCTTCCTGCCCCGATAAGTGTGTGAATCTCGTCAATAAAGAGTATAACCTCTCCGGCACTGTCGATAACCTCTTTTACAACCCCCTTTAGTCTCTCTTCAAACTCTCCTTTATATTTTGCCCCGGCTATCAGGGCTCCCATATCAAGGGAGAAAATCTCTTTTGACTTTAAATTTTCAGGCACGTCACCATGCACTATTCTTTGAGCAATACCTTCGGCTATTGCGGTCTTACCAACACCCGGCTCACCTACCAGTATCGGATTATTCTTTGTTCTACGGCTCAAAATCTGCAGAACCCTCCTGATCTCTTCATCCCTACCAATAACAGGATCCAACTTGCCGGATTTTGCCTGTTCGTTCAGGTTAATGGCAAACTTGCCAAGAAATTCCCAATTTTGTTTATTCATTTTGTTTTGTTTTTCAGTATATACTGCAACATATCTGCCATCCGGCATTTTCTGACAAAACGGCACATTTTATTATCTTTGCAAAAAAAAAGATGAAATTCCCTGAACTGAAAGACGGTGAACTCCTCCCTCTTGCTGAAGCATTCTATACAATACAAGGAGAAGGATATCACAGCGGAAAGCCCGCATACTTCATAAGGCTGGGCGGTTGTGATGTAGGCTGTAGCTGGTGTGATGCAAAAGAGACGTGGAATCCAAATTTATATCCTCCTACATCTGTAATTGATATAGTTAACGCTGCAGAGAAGTGCCCGGCAAAAGCTATTGTCATAACCGGAGGGGAGCCACTCTCCTACCCACTAGACAAATTATGCAAATCATTAAAAGACAAAGGATTTGAAATATTTCTTGAAACATCCGGCTCTAAGAGTATCAGCGGTCGGTTTGACTGGATTTGTCTCTCTCCCAAAAGAAAAAAACCACCTATCAACGGTATGCACCAGTTTGCATCAGAACTGAAAGTAATTATTGAAACTGAAGGCGATCTCCTTTGGGCTGAACAAAACAGGCTGTTAGTCAGAAAGGACTGTTTTTTATACCTTCAACCTGAATGGAGTAAATCTAAACAGATTTTACCTGTCATAATAGATTATGTAAAGAAGAATCCGTCCTGGAATATATCGCTGCAAACGCACAAATACATGAATATTCCATAGGAAGGTAAGAGTTTTTTAATAACTTTGAAAACTTAATTTTTATAGTTATGAAAAGACTCTCAATACTTGTTGCCTTTGCAACAATCCTAAGTTTACCATTATTTTCCCAAGAAAAGCCTAAAAATCAGACAGCCTATCAATTTACAACTGTTAAGGAACTTCCTGTAACACCTATAAAAAACCAAGCAAAGTCAGGTACCTGCTGGAGTTTTTCAACACTTGCATTTCTTGAATCGGAGCTTCTCAGGAACGGGAAAGGAGAGTATGACCTTTCGGAAATGTTCATTGTATCAAACTCATACTATGATAAAGCCGACAGGTATATAAGATCGTACGGAAAAATAAGCTTCTCCGGCGGAAGCTCATTTACTGATGCTATTACAATCATTAAAAACTATGGAATTGTGCCGGATTCTGTTATGAATGGCCTAAATTACGGAGAAAAGCTACATTCACACGGGGAACTGGATGCAGTGACTAGTGCTTATGTAAATGCCATAGAGAAGAATCCAAACGGAAAACTGTCAACAGCATGGAAGAATGGTTTTAAAGGAATTCTTGATGCCTATCTCGGAGCAGTTCCCGAAAAATTCTCATATAAAGGCAAAGACTATACTCCAAAAACTTTTGCCACCGCGCTTGGCTTAAATTATGATGATTATATTTCTGTCACCTCATACTCACATCACCCGTTCTATACAAGATTTGCTCTGGAAGTTCCGGACAACTGGAGGAATGACTTGTCATATAATGTCCCTGTCGATGATATGATGTCAATTTTCGACTATGCAATAGAAAACGGTTATACGGTACTTTGGGGTGCTGATGTCAGTGAAAAAGGGTTTACAAGAAAAGGAATCGCAATCGTCCCGGAACAGGAGGTTGCCAATATGAATGGCTCTGACCAACAAAAATGGATAGGCAAAACCCCTCAGGAGATAGAAAGTAAGCTGAACACTCTGGACGAAATCTTGCCTGAAAGGGTTATTTCACAACAAGAAAGACAGATATCTTATGACAATCTTCAGACTACTGATGATCACGGAATGCTTATTTTTGGTATAGCTAAAGACCAGAATGGCAATAAGTATTACAAAGTCAAGAACTCATGGGGAACCAATGCCGGATTTGAAGGATTCTGGTATGTATCTGAAACATATATAAAATATAAGACAATGAATATTGTCGTAAACAAAAATTCGGTTCCTAAACAGATAAGAAAAAAATTGGGTATTGATTAATTAATAAAATCATGAAAAAGACGATATTAACAATTTCGCTGCTTCTTCTGGCGGTAATTTTTAATCTTGCTGTCGGGCAGCCATACCAATTCACGGATATTTGCCGTAATAAAGTAACTCCGGTTAAAGATCAGGCAAGGACTGGTACCTGCTGGTGTTTTGCCACAACTGCGTTTATTGAAAGTGAACTTATCAGAACAGGAAAAGGCGAATTTGACTTGTCTGAGATGTATGTGGTATACCAAAATTACCTCAACAGGCTTCAGGACAATTATTTAAGAAAAGGGAAAGGCAACATTGGTGAGGGAAGTATAGCACACATGCTTATTGATGTTTACCGGACAAATGGGATTGTTCCCGAAGAGGTTTACAATGGTATAAAATATGATTCTCAATTTCATAATCATAGTGAGCTAAGTGAATACATGGAGGCTGTTGCCAATGTCTCTGTCAAGCTAAGACAAAGAAGTCCCGAGTATTATAAGATTATGAACAACCTGCTTGATTCATATCTTGGCAAAAGACCTGAAAATTTCATATATAAAGGAGCTTCATACACCCCTCAGACTTTCCTTAAATACCTGGGAATTAATCTTGACGATTATGTCGAGCTTACAAGTTTCAGCCATTTACCATACTACAAGGCATCAGTTCTTGAAATACCGGACAACTGGGATTACGGCAGGTTGTACAATTTACCTATAGATGAATTTATGGAGGTAATCAATTATGCGTTAAAAGCCGGCTATTGTATTGCGTGGGACGGAGATATCAGCGAAAAGGGATTTTCTCATAAAAATGGAGTTGCAATAAATCCGATTCTTGAGAAAGGTGCGGGAGAGATTGATTTTTCAAAATTATATATTGAGAAAAAAGTTGATCAGAATAGCCGCCAGAATGGATTTGAATCTTTTGTCACTACAGATGACCATCTTATGTTACTCACAGGAATTGTTAAAGATCAGAACGGAACAATATATTACAGAACCAAGAACTCATGGGGAACAGACGGAGCGTTCGGAGGCTATCTGAATATGTCTGAAAGTTATGTGAGAGCTAAAAGTGTATCTATGTTGGTTAATAAAAATTCAATCCCAAAAAATTTAAGGGAAAAACTAGGCATATAAAAAATCCTTTATGAGTATTACCAGACATATTCCCAACACGATAACAAGCCTTAATCTTCTTTCAGGAACACTTGCCGTCATTTATGGCTTTAAGGGAAATGCTGAAATAGCAGTCTATCTGGTAATTGCAGCAGCCATTTTCGATTTCATGGATGGTTTTACTGCCAGGCTTCTGAAGTCATACTCCCCGATGGGAAAAGAACTTGACTCACTTGCAGACCTTATAAGCTTTGGACTTGCTCCCGCGGTATTATTGTTTCATCGTTTTGAACTTATTCATGGCATTTCTCTGCTGACATTTATTCCTTTAGCAATAGTCATTGCTTCAGCACTGAGACTGGCCAAGTTCAACATTGATACAAGACAATCTGAGAACTTCATTGGAATGCCAACCCCTGCTAATGCACTATTGATTTGCATGTTAATTCACTTATCCTTGTATAATGATTTTTTAAATCCATTATTGGATTCTAAATTCTTCATTCCTATAATCTCGATTGTACTGTCATTTCTCTTGGTTTGTAACGTCCCTATGTTCTCTTTAAAATTAAAAACGTTGAAATGGACTGGTAATGAATTGCGTTTTTCGCTAATAATTTTATCTATTGCCCTTACCTCTCTTTCGTTTATTTTAGGATTCACCTGGTCTATAGCCATTCTTACAATATTTATATTATACATACTGATTAATCTTATTAATTATTCACTAACACTTTTCAGGCAAAGAAGATGAAAGGACGGACCAATACTGACACGATGGAAATCATTAACAAGAAATTGTTAAGTCTTACACCGGCTCATAAAGTTGAGAAAATAGAGGAGCTGTCAGAATGGCTTAACGATCTCTTTACAGACCTTAATAAGAGGAACAGCCTTTTACTTGAAGCCTCCGTCAAGGCCAGCCAGATCCTTATTTCCAATCATAATTTCTACGATGCCGTCAACGAGGTTATAGAGATTGTCGGGGAGTCCATACCAAACAACAGAGTCTTTATTTATGAGTTTAATAAAGATATAATCAACGGTGATGAGCTTATCAGCCTGAGATTCGAAAAAGAACAGGGAAAAGAGTCAAAACGAGTTTTCGAAAGTAAGCATCAGAATATTCCTGTTAGTTTTTTGCCGGAAGAGATATTGAAAAATCTGAAAAAAGGCATTATAGTCTCTTCTGAAAGCCATCCTTTCTCTGAATGGGGTGAATTCTTAATAATACCAATATTTGTAGAGTCATCCGAGTGGGGTTTTCTGGGTGTTGAATGCAAAAACTTTGATGTAGATAATTATTGGAGTGAAAGTGACAAAAATGCAATGAGCAGTATTGCGTCATCTTTGGGACAATACATTAACCGTCATTTTCAAAGTCTGGAACTCATAATGGCCAAGGAGCTTGCAGAGGAGAGCGAGATATATGCTAATTCTTTATTTGACCAGTCTCCGTTAAGCATTCACATTGTAAGTACATCCGGTGTCATAGAGAAGGTTAACAAGTCATCCGAATCCATATTCAGTGTTCATCAGAATAAAGTCATATCAAAATTTAATATCCTTACAAACCAGACATCCATCGAATTTGGATGGAATAAGTTTTTCAAAGAAGCTCTGGCTTCTGAAAATGAGGTTTTTAAAAAAATAATTTTTGATCCTGGAGCTTTTGGATTCAGAGGAGAGAGGAAGGTATTAAGTGCTGTTGCTTTTCCTATAAAATTTAAGGGAAGGGTTAAGAAGATTGCAATAATGTATCAGGACATTACCAACAATACACGTAACGAGCTTCTTCTCAAGATTCAACGAAACCTTGCTTATTCAATCTTATCGTGCAAAAATTTCCCGGAGTTTTACACAATAGTATCAAACGAGATAGATTCAATTATCCCTGACAACAATCTATACGTTGCCTTCTATAATGAGCTTACTGACACATTTTCAATAGGCGGAATAAATCGTAATGATATTGACATACATATAGAAAGTTGGCCGGCAAAAAAATCCATGACAGGCTATGTCCTTTCTCAAGGCAGAACAATCTTTGCTAAAAAAGAGGATATTTTAAATCTGTTTTCTGAAGGAATAATAGAACAGGTAGGGGCAATGGCCCAGGTATGGCTTGGAGTCCCTTTCAGAAGCGAAAGCGGGGTATCAGGTGCGATTGTTATCCAGAATTACATCAATCCTGATGCAATAAATGCTTCTGACATTGAAATAATTGAATTGATAGCCAACGAGATAAAGATTTTTCTCGACAAAAAAAGTGCAGAGGAGAGCACTGTAAAACTCACAAAGGCTGTTACAGAGAGTCCTGCCTCTGTTGTAATTACAGATGCCGATGGCAAGATTGAATATGTCAATCCTAAATTTATTACGACGACCGGATATTCATTTGAGGATGTTAATGGCACAAATCCAAGAATCCTGAAATCTGGGGATACCCCCCATGTTGTATATAAGAACATGTGGGACACTATTCTCTCTGGCAAGGAGTGGCGTGGTGAACTGAAAAACAGAAAAAAGAACGGGGAGTACTATTGGGAAGATATATCCATCTCTCCTATAATAGGAGATGATGGGGCAATAAGCCATTACATTGCAATAAAAGAGGATATCTCAGATCGCAAAATTCTTATTAATCAACTCATTGAAGCTCGTGACAGGGCTCAGGAGAGTGATAAGCTCAAAACTGCATTTCTTCAAAATATAAGTCATGAAATCCGTACTCCGATGAACGGAATTCTAGGTTTTATAGAGCTTTTGAGAGATCCAGCCCTCTCCTTACAGGATCAGAACACTTATATAGATATAATCGAAAAGAGCAGCCACAGAATGCTCAAAATTATCAACGATCTGATTGACATTTCTAAAATAGAGGCAGGTATTATTCAGATTAAACTTTCTGAGGTTTGTATATCATCCATGCTTCTTGATATTGTAACGTTTTTCACGCCTGAAGCTGAAAAAAAAGGGATAAAAATTGAGCTTAAATTTGGAGCACAAATCACAGATCTTACAATAACTTCAGATTATGAGAAAATATACGCCTCTCTGGTTAATCTTATTAAGAATGCCATCAAGTATTCTATTAAAGGGGAAATTATCATAGAAGCCGATCTTTGCGGAGATTTCATCGAGTTATCAGTGAAAGATACTGGAATTGGCATTCCGGAAAGTAAGCTTGACAAGATATTTGAGCGTTTTGCACAAGTCGAGTCCAACTCTATCAGCCGTGCAGAGGGTGCCGGATTAGGCCTCAGCATAGTCAAGGCATATATTGATATCCTGGGAGGTTCTATTTGGGTAGAATCAAAGCTTGGGTCTGGATCCAAGTTTTCTTTCACAATACCTCTCTCCTATCAAGGTGAAACCGGAGACGAGTATGTTGAAAAATCTTCTATAAATAAATCTACAGAAAACATGGAAGAAAACAGAGCTTTAAAAATAATAGTCGCAGAAGATGAGGAGACTAATGCGCTATATATTAAGACAATCCTAAAATCTTCGGGCTATAACCTTATCTTTGCCCGTAATGGAGTGGAGACTGTTGAATTATTCAACCAAAATCCCGACACAGATATAATCCTGATGGATCTGCGTATGCCGGTAATGGATGGTTTTGATGCTGCAAGATTAATCAGAGAACAGAATACCGGTGTGGTGATAATTGCCCAGACGGCCTTTGCATTTACTGAAGACAAGGATAGTGTGCTTGAACAAGGTTTCAATGATTATATCTCCAAGCCCATAAGAAAAGATGAGCTTAAAAATATCATTATTAAGCACGCCTCTAAATAGATGTAATAATCGTCTGAATTCTGTCCAATCTTTCTTCAAGATCATTGTTCAATCTCAAGAAATCTTCCGGGTTATTCAATTCAGCCTTAACTCCAAGATAATACTTGATTTTGGGTTCTGTTCCGGAAGGCCTTACAGAGACCATAGAATTACCATCACCTATAAATTGCATAACATCTGATTTAGGTAGTGGTATTGAATATCTCAGATCACTTATAAGATCAACCGTTTCGGATTTCTGATAATCATGAATCAAAACAACCTGTTCTCCGGCGAGAGTTATTAATGGCTCATTCCTGAATTTTTTCATTATATCCTTTATCTGCTCAAGACCATCAATACCTTTTTTTGTCACGGACACCAGCCTTTCTTTATAAAACCCGAATTGAGTATAAATATCAATTAAAAGAGTAAAAAGAGTCTTCCCTTTTTCTTCAGCCCATGCAGCTGCCTCTGATATTAGAACAGCAGAGAGTACGGCATCTTTATCCCTGACAAATTCACCGGCATTGAATCCGTAACTCTCCTCCCCTCCTCCTATAAATACTCTTTTCCCCTCATTTTGTCTTACTATGTCTGCTATATATTTAAATCCTGTCAAAACATTGAACATTTCAACACCGTATGAATCGGCAATACTCTTAAGCAAATCCGAGGTAACTATAGTCTTAACCATATAAAAGCCGGGGTTCTTTTCAGTTCTTTTAAGCTTTCCAAGTTCACAAAGCCTTTCCAGTAAGTAATATGTAAGCAATGATGATGTCTGATTCCCATTAAGCAGTACAAAACTGCCATTGTTATCCTTAACGGCAACACCAATTCTGTCTGCATCAGGATCAGTTGCAAGTACAATATCTGCATCAACCTCAACAGCTCTTTCCACCGCCATTTTCAGAGCTGAATTCTCTTCCGGGTTTGGTGAAGCCACAGTAGGGAAATTCCCATCATTTATATCTTGTGCCGGCACATTGTATATCTTGGTAAATCCGGCTCTTCGGAGAGCTTCCGGTACTAGCCTGACACCGGTACCGTGAAGAGGAGTATATACAATCTTCAACCCGTTGTGCGTTTTAACTATTTCAGGTGACAAAGCAAGCGAAAGAACAGCTTTCAGATAAGCCTCATCTGTCTCACTTCCTCCGACATGTATCTGAGCCTCTCCTCCGGTAAACTTAACTTGTGACGGATCTTTTATTAAGGATACCTCTTTTATGATATTCTCGTCATGTGGAGCAATAATCTGCGCACCATCACTCCAATAAACCTTATATCCGTTGTATTCCTTAGGATTATGAGATGCTGTTATCATGACACCACCGACGCATCCGTGATGTCGTATAGTAAAGCTTAATTCAGGTGTCGGCCTAAGTTCATGAAAAAGCAGGACTTTAAATCCATTAGCAGCAAAAACTTCTGAAGTGATTCTTGCAAAGTAGGCGCTGTTATTTCTGCAATCAAATGCTACAGCAACAGATAATGAGTTTCTGTTCTTGTTTGCCTTTATAAGATAGTTAGCCAGGCCCTGTGTTGCCATTCCGACAGTATATCTGTTCATGCGATTTGTGCCGACACCCATGATGCCTCGCAAACCGCCAGTGCCAAATTCCAAAGACTTGTAAAAAGAGTCTTCCAGCTCTTTAGGATTTGTCTCAATCAGCCGCCTAATCTCCTCTTTAGTTTCATTATCGAAACTTCCTTCAAGCCACGACTGGGCTTTTAATAAATAATCCGTAGCCATAACATTGGATTTAATAAATTACTTATAACAAATTTAATCAATAATAGGACAAATTCAAAAATCAAACTATTGTATATTTGTCCCATGAATATAAAAGAGTACATACCATTCTATCGTAGAAATCTCAAGCTGGCCATACCTGTTATGCTTACTCAGGCAGGACAGATAACGGTTAACCTTGCAGATAATATCATGGTTGGTCACTTGGGAACATCAGAACTTGCAGGAGTCACATTTGCCAACTCAATTATCATATTGGGAATGGTTTTCGGGATTGGTTTCACACAAGGAGTCACACCACATGTCGGCCATTGTTTCGGCAAAGGAGACCACAACAATGTAAGCAGATTGTTGCAGGTATCCTTCATAACCAATATTTTGCTCTCTGTATTTCTTACCTCCATTATGTTTTCAATCGGACTTTTTATGGATTCCATGGGACAGCAGGAAGATGTTGTGAGCATAGCAAGAGAGTACTATTATATTATATTGGCATCAATGATTCCCGCACTGCTTTTTTTTGGACTGAGACAATTTTCTGAAGGTATCGGAGTAACTAAATATGCTCTATACATTACAATTACCGGTAACTCCATGAATATATTCCTAAACTGGATACTTATATATGGTCATTTCGGTTTTGACCCCATGGGAGTAAAGGGAGCAGCAACAGCCACATTAATAAGCAGATATTTAATGTGTGGCGCTTTTATTGTTTTATACCTTAGACTACATGCTTACAGACAATATGTGAAATTATTAAGGAAGCCATTGGTTGACAAGAAAACAGTCAAAAGAATACTGAAAACATCCGTTCCCCTTTCATTGCAAAATCTTGTAGAGATCACTGCATTCAGTCTCAGTGCCATAATGGTGGGGTGGAATGGCAAGATAGCACTTGCTTCCCATCAGATTGCAATGAGTATGAGCAGTTTTTCATTCATGCTAGCATTGGGTATAGGTGCTGCAGCCACCGTCAGGGTTTCTCACCAATACGGATATGGCGATTATAAGTCAATGAGATTGGCGGGATTTGCAGCTATACATTTAAGTATAGGACTTATGTCAATTTGCGGCATCTTATACATTCTGCTAAGAAGCTTTATTCCGTTAGCTTTCACGGCTGATTCTCAAGTAATATACCTTTCTTCGCGGCTTCTTATTATTTCTGCTCTGTTCCAGGTTTTTGATGCAACCCAGCTTGCATGTCTTGCATGTCTGAGGGCTCTGGCAGATGTCAGGAAACCTTTGTTGTTTTCTGTTATCTCATATTATTTAGTTTGTCTACCTTTGGGTTATCTTTGCGGGAATATACTTGGGTACGGTGCAATCGGAGTTTGGGTCGGACTACTTTTGGGTTTGGTGTTTGCTGCATCTTTGTTTCTGTGGAGATTCAATATAATTAGTAAGCGTTTAGTTAAGATACATTCTATCTAAAATGAAGAAAACAAATTATAAAAGAGAAATCATTTTTCTCATAGGTCTGGCAACTATTATCCGTTCAGTTATGGCCTACTTCATCGATTTAAGCGGAGAAGAGTCATATTGCTGGTCTTTTGCCTTATACCCCACACTAAGCCAGATGGAGAGCACCCCTATGATAGGGTGGCTGATACAACTTACAACGTGCAATCTCGCATTTAACAACCCTCTTTTTATCAGGGCAGGAGCGATTATGATATCGGCCCTGTCAACATGGCTCATATACATTATCGGAAGACGTATAAAGAGTGAGACAACCGGCTTCTACGCAGCTGTATTATATACATCATCATTGTTCTGTTCATTCACGACAGGAACATTAGTTGTTGCCGAAACTCCCCAGCTACTCTTTCTCCTCCTTTCCATATACTTCCTGCATGAAGGACTTATAATGAAATATAATCTTGGACTAGAATCAAGGACTCTGTCAAATATATCGCTTTCAATGAGCGGCATTTTTATAGGCATGGCTACTCTTTCCCATTTTTCATCAGTTCTCTTATGGGTCGGAGCGTTACTATACATAACATTATATGATAAAAAAGCTTTTGGAAGGCCATATCTGTATATTTCAATGTTAATAACATTACTACTTACATGGCCTGTTATTGTTTGGCATAATCTGCAAATATTTCTTGGCCTTGATACATTATATAATCATCTTCTGAATTCACCTGACCCGATAAAACTGATCATTGAAAACAATCCTGTCAATATCATTGTCATTATTATATCGATACTGTCATTTAAAAAATTAAGATACATCAATAGCCAGCAATTCAAATTTTTAATAACAATATCACTTCCGCTCATACTTACAGGAAATATCTCAACAGGTATTCTTCCGTTGTTTCTTTTAGCGGCTGCTTCAATAGAAACAAGGAGTTACAAGCTGAATCTTACATTTCAGTTCCCAAGAGTCCTGAAGTACAGTCTCACAGTTTGTATTTCCATAATATTAGCCTATATACTTCAATTATACATAGGGCTATTCAGTATAGAGGTTAAAAAGAATCCCGATGCCACAATAGGAAATTATGATCCATCCATTGACAGATACGGGATGAGAGAACTGTCCGAGGAGTTTAAAAAAATAAGGACAATGGATGTTGCTATAGGTAAAATGCCTTTACATGCATACATTGTATCAGACAATTATCTTTTTGCGGCGCAGGCTGAATACTACATCGCTTATCCGGAAAAAATCCCGGTTAAAGCCATTGGTTCATCGTCAGATATAAGAAAGTACATACTCACCACAATGAATAATGGAGGATTCAAAATCGGCGAAAGTGCTTATTATCTTGAACACTCAGGAAGGAGTCGCTCAGGAACTGAGATTGGAAACCAATATTTCAAAAGCGTAGAGGTTGCCGGACATATCTACATTCACCGTCTTGGTAAACCCGTACAAAAATATACAGTATACAGATTTAAAGACCTGCAAGTTATTCCATACATATAATGATAATCGACACCCCCTTTCTTGAATTCATTAATAAACATGCGAATGAAGAGGTATTTGAACTTCTTCTAAAGTCAGGTAACTTCCCCGGGATTGATGTCAGGAAGGCTGCTACTTCAATTGTCGCCAGAAAAAAAATAATTCAGAAAGTTCCTGAATGGGGAGGTGTTGATTCTCTTGTTTTTCCGAAAACAATAAATGCCGAACAGGCAAGCTCCTGGTTAACTGCAAAATACAAACAACGTTTCTGTAATGGAAAAGTTTCAATAGATATTACCGGCGGTTATGGCGTTGATTCATATTATCTGTCACAAGTTTCGTCTGAATTACACTACATTGAGGCAGACACAGAGGTATTCGAGGCCACAAAACATAATTTTGCCGTTCTTGGTGTGAAGAATGTAATATTTCATAATAAAACTGTGGAAAGAGGTGTATTGCCAGGATTAGGTTTACCATCAGCATCATTGTTGTATGTAGATCCGGCAAGGCGCTCTGAACGGGCCGGCAGAGTATTTGCCTTTGATGATTGTAATCCAGATTTGTTGAACATTAAAGATGAGCTTCTTGCAATATCCTCCGCCATTCTTGTCAAAGCATCACCTATGCTTGATATCTCAGAATCAATAAGATTAATTCCTGATATTTGTGAGGTTCACATCCTTTCGGTTAATAACGAGTGTAAGGAACTTTTATTTCTAATAAAACCTAGTGAAAGGGAGAAAAAAAATATAAAGGATATACCAGTCTTTACTGTTAACTATACAAAACTTAAAGAAGAGTTTTTTAATTTCACCCTCGGCACAGAAAGAAACACCAATGCTGAATATCTGCAAGATATTCCTTTAGAATTTTTTTATGAACCTAATAGTTCAATAATAAAATCTGGAGCATTCTCTACAATAGCCGTTAGCTTTAATCTTCGAAAGCTTGCAAAACATACACACTTATATTCTTCTGATAAAAGATTATCAGATTTTCCGGGAAGAATTTTTAAGGTTATAGATTCTATAGAATATAAAAAGAAAAACATTGCAAGATTAAGGGATATATACCCAAAGGCAAATATAGCAACAAGGAACTTCCCTTTAACCACTGAAGGGTTAAAGAGAGTCCTTGAAATCTCTGACGGAGGTGATATCTATATTTTTGGTTGTACTGCAGGTGATAAAAAAGTACTTATTATCTGCAAAAAATCAGAGTAATCAATCTTCCAACTTATCACCATTAGGCATAAACCATTTAACCTCCAGTAGCGCGTTGTCCGTATGGGCTTCTACCTTAAGCGAGCATTTGTACTTCTTAGCCCACTTATATTTGACACTAAACAAACCTTTGTTCAGATAGGCGGCAAGAATCGGATTTACCTTTAAAACAAAGGCTTTAATATTCTTCTCCTTTACATAATAAGCGAGTTTCCTCTCAATTGTATCATCAATAAGAAGACTTGAAGCTATTTTACCTGTTCCGTTGCAACTGGGACAATTCTCGGTTGTGTTTATTTCTGTGGCAGGTCTTACCCTTTGACGTGTAATCTGCATCAACCCGAACTTTGTTAGAGGTAATATATTGTGTTTCGCTCTGTCACTTTGCATAAGATCCTGCATGTGTTTAAAAAGCTTTATTTTATTGTCATTTGAATCCATGTCAATAAAATCTACCACAATTATACCTCCCATATCTCTCAATCTGAGCTGCCTTGCAATTTCATCAGCAGCGCTCATATTAACATCAAAACTATTCTGTTCCTGATCCGAGCCGCTTTTGGCTCTTATTCCACTATTGACATCAATGACATGCAGAGCTTCGGTATGTTCAATTACCAGATAGGCTCCCTGTTTTATAGGGACAACCTTTCCAAAGGCACTTTTAATCTGTCTGCTTATATCAAAATGGTCAAAAATCGGAGTACCCCCCTTATAAAACTTGACAATTTTTTCTTTGTCAGGTGCAATCAGGGCTATATACTCTCTTATCTCGTTGTAAATTGCCTCATCGTTAACCTCTATACTTGAAAAAGAGTCATTGAGAAGGTCTCTCAGTATTGTAGTTGTCCGGCTGTTTTCCGTAAACAATAATTGAGGAGGTTTTGCTTTTGCAATTTTGGACCAGGAATCTTCCCACTTTTTTATAAGTGATTTTAGTTCTCCATCCAAAACCGCTGCTCTCTTACCTTCAGCAACAGTCCTGATTATGACTCCGTAATTTGGCGGCAAAATGCTGTATACCAGCCTTTCCAGCCTCTTTTTCTCCTCCTTTGAGGTAATCTTCTGAGAAATACTTACTTTGTCGGCAAATGGCATCAATACCATATTACGGCCGGCAATAGATATCTCTGATGTTAATCTGGAGCCCTTAGTTGAAATCGGCTCCTTTACAATTTGTGCAACTATGAACTGTCCAGGCTTAAGAACATCTGAAATCTTCCCCTCTTTTTCCAATATATCTCCTAGTTTTATATCAGAATAGAGAGCCTGATGATTTCTGCTCTGGACAATAGATTTGGTAAAATAATCCAAGGCCTTGAATGATAATCCAAGGTCTAAATAGTGTATAAATGCATCCTTCTCGTCTCCTATATCGACAAAAGCAGCATTGAGGGCCGGCATTATTCTTTTTACCTTCCCAATATACACATCACCTACTGAATAATTACCGTCATTCTGCTCCTTGTTCAGCTCGATCAATCTATGATTGTCGAGAAGGGCGATAGAAACCTCCGTAGAACATACATCAATTATTAAATCCTTCTCCATCTACGTTTATAAATAAAAGAATCTAAAGTAAGCCAGTTGGCTTACTTTAGATTATCACTCAGTGAAGACTCAAATAGCAACTATTTTTTCTTTTTATGTCGGTTCTTACGAAGACGTTTTTTACGCTTGTGAGTTGCCATTTTATGTCTCTTCCTTTTCTTTCCGCTTGGCATAATTATTAAAATTTACTAAAGTAATGACGTTATTACTTTACGTTGTTCTTCACTTTATTCATAAACACCTTTGCAGGCTTGAAAGCAGGAATGTTGTGTGCTGGGATCACCAAAGTAGTGTTCTTTGATATATTCCTGGCTGTTTTCTTTGCACGTTGTTTAACGATAAAGCTTCCGAAACCACGAAGATAAACGTTTTTATCTTTTGAAAGAGAATCTTTCACGCTCTCCATGAAACTTTCAACTACATTCTGGACAGCAATTTTTTCCATTCCAGTTGCTTTTGCAACTTCATTAACGATATCCGCTTTTGTCATGATAAATTAATATTAGGGGTTAGTCGAATTTTTTAACGAACAAAAATAGCACTATTTTATTGATTATTCAAAACAAAGCCCTAATTTTTTTATAAATTTCTGTAGTTCTCACCATCTTATGCCATTTATTCATAAATTTGAATATGCGTAATCAATTGATATCTGGTGGTCTGTTTTTGCTGTTGCTCCTTTTACCGGGCCAGCTTTTTTCGCAATCAAAATACTATATATCAAACATATACACTCCTGAAAATGGTATAACTAAAAGAGACATTATTATACGGGAACTGCCTTTTAAGACAGGAGATTCTGTTGAGATACAAAATATTGACAATCTTCTTCTTATTGGAAAAGAAAATTTGATCAACCTCTCTCTTTTCAACTTTGTATACCTTAATTATAAAGAAAGTAGCGGGAATCCAAATAATATCGATATATACATTGAGACTGAGGAACGATGGTATATTTGGCCCATGGTAAATGTTGTGCTTGAAGACAGGAACATGAGCAGTTGGCTGAGAAGAGGCGATATGGGCAGAGTAACACTTGAAACGGGAGTTAAGGCATACAATTTATGGGGACTTAACCACACGCTTACGTTAAGTCTTAAATCAGGCTACCAGAGAGGATTCAGATTTGAATATGACAATATCGGGTTAGACTCTGAAAGAAAATTTTTATTAAATATTAGTGCAATCCGGGAGTATTCCCGCACTGAAAATGTAAGAATAGAAAACAACACTCCCTTTTATTTTAAGTCTGATGAATTCATTATCGACAAACACACTTACACGGCAG